>AZIK01006975.1_pt1 | contig 13441 bp, 11 predicted proteins | sample 359131 | NCBI WGS metagenome assembly AZIK01 (sample SAMN02429715, study PRJNA222663) | marine sediment metagenome | biome: Sediment sample; isolation source: enrichment culture of sample MGS-ANC(AMM) from oil contaminated site at the... | place: Italy: Ancona | collected 2012-02-14 | depth 6 m m | reverse complement strand
TCGATGGCGAGCAATTTCTGCTGAAGGGCGACGCCCGTCCGCTGGCGCAGTTATTGTGCTCCGCCGCTCACGTCGACATGGCTGCACTTGCACGGCATATCAAGGATGAGGCTCTGCTTGGTCTTCTGACGACGCTTTATAATCAAGGTTCTGTTTACTTCGAATAGCCGCTATGAGCATCCGATTTCGCAAATACAGCTGGCAACTGGCCCCGGCATCCATTCGTGATATTCGCCAGAAGGTGTTTATTGACGAACAGAACGTCCCTCCGGAGCTGGAATGGGATGAAACTGACGAAATTGCCGATCACTACCTCGCAGTGCTGCCGGACAACACCCCTGCAGGCGTTGCCCGGTTGTTTTCGACCCTTGAAGAGACCGGCCACATCGGCCGAATGGCGATATTGCCCCAGTGCCGGGGACAGGGCATTGGGGAAATACTGCTCAGGCACCTGATTGCAGAATCCGCTAGCCGCTTTTCCGAACTCAGGCTTTCTGCCCAGGAGCACGCCATTCCCTTCTACCAGCGCTCAGGCTTCCATGTCTGTTCGGACGTTTATGACGACGCTGGCATTCCTCATTTTGACATGCGTTGCCTGGCACCAGACCTTGCCGCCGAAGGACTCGAGAACAAGAACCGGCCGATGATTCTGGGCAGCGACACGGATTCCTGGTTATTTGATACCGAGGCAAGACTCGTGAGCCTGATGGATTCCGTGGTTGGCCAGGCGGGCCAGCGTATCTGGCTGTATGACCGCCTGCTTGAGCATGATCTGTATGACCGGCACCGTTTCCGGGAACTGATCTCGGCGCTTGCCCGTCGCCATCGGCTCAGTGAGGTCAGGCTGCTGATCCATGACGACAAGCCCCTGGTTAAGCGCCGGCACTCGCTGGTCGAACTGATGCGCAGACTGCCCAGCCGCGTAGAGCTCCGCCTGGTTAACGAGGACTACCCGATTGAGGACCAACCATTCATCCTGGCAGATCGGGAGGGTGTGGTTTACCGACATAGCTTCTACAAGCCGGAGGGGTTCGCCAATTTTTCAGACAGTGGCCGGGTGAAACTGCTTTCCGAAAATTTCCAGCGTATGTGGGACGCCGCGCGACCCTCCCTGGAACTGCGGGAATTACCGCTCTGAGTGATGGGCCTGCGGCCCGTCCGGCGCCTCAAACCTTGCCCCGAAGGGCGCAAACTCGGCATCCACTTCACTGGCCACTTCAGCGATCAGTTTTCTCAACCATTGATGATCCGCATTATGCTGCAGCAGCGGGCTCCAGGCCATCTTGAGTTCGAACGGCGGGATCTCAAACGGCGGCACCTTGACCACCAGGTTTGCGTTATCTTTTTGCAGCCAGGCTGCGCGTGAGGGCAAGGTGGCAACCAGATCGTGCTGCTCCGCCAGAAGCATCGCCACCTGATAATGCCTGGTGAAGACGGAAATCTGTCGCTTACGCCCCATCCTCGTGAGTGCTTCATCGACCCACCCCAGGCGCTGAACGTCCTTGGGGTTCACACCCACCCCAACACCGAAGCCGGTCTTACTTACCCAGATATGGCTGGCATCCAGATAGGTGTCCAGGGTAAAGGGCTCCCTCAGAACAGGGTTTCGGGCATTCATCAGGCAGGCGAAATACTCGGTCCAGAGCGTTTTCTGGTGGAAGGACTGGGGAATCTTGTCAAACCGGTTAATAGCCATGTCAAGCCGCCCCTGTTCCACGTCAAGGAAGCTGACATCACTGGGAGTCAGCACGTCCAGAGTAACGTGCGGAGCTTCTTGCCGGATCCGCCTCAATACCCGCGGCATCAGGCAGGATTCGGCATAATCACTGGCCATGATTCGGAATACGCGCTGGCTTTCCAGGGCTGAGAACGGCGTCTTTTGCTGCACCGCCTGCTCAATATCCGACAAAATAGCCCTTACCAACGGTTGCAGTTCCCGGGCACGTTCGGTAGCCGTCATGCCCTCACTGGTTCTCACCAGAAGCGGATCACTGAATAGGTCCCTTAATCGCCTGAGACCATTGCTCATGGCAGGTTGGGTGATGCCCAGATGATTGGCAGCCTTGGTAACATTCCGCTCGCGCAACAGCACGTCCAGATAGACGAGCAGGTTCAGATCAACTCGGGAAATATCCACAAAAACTCCGGAATGCCTTTAAAACAGTAAAAACCAGACTCATTCACAGGAACAATATACATCATACCGAAGATTCACATAATCAATCCGCGACACGAAGTTTCACATTTGAAAAAGGATACGATGCGGCATTTCTGCTAGTCTTTCGGATACTTGCTGAATAGTATCGGTACTTTGAGGTCGGTTAATACACCTGTCATCAATTGATCCCGTAGCTGGAGTCGTTACTGACAAAATGAATACCACTACGATTGTCATTCTACTGGCGGCCATTGTTACCGTCTCGATTGTCTTTGTTGTGCTGAGCCAGATGCGGGAAAAAGCACGAATAGAGCGCGCTCGCAGAATCACCGCTCAACAGGATGCCTATAAACGCGCGTCAAGACTGCTTGACGAAATTCCAGGCCAGTACCTGACCGCTGAGCTTAAACTGCTGTTAATCAAGCGTATGGAAAAGGCATGTGGAGAGCTGGCCGGCCTGAAATCCGATCTTCCGGTGAAGGAATGGCAGAAGTCCGCTGGCGAACTGAAGACGCAGATTCTGGAGAAACAGGACAAAACCACCCCGGTCAAAATCGATTCTGCTGAAAAGTCGAATTACATCAAAGAGTTGCTTCAGAATCTATTCAAGATGATTGAGACCATGCACAAAAGTGGCGAAATCGATGCAGCCACTGCCAAGAAAAACCTCAAGTACGTCCTCTTCCTGGTCCACAAGACGCACGCTGACCTTCACGTGTTTCAGGCCAGGGTTTACGTTCGCCAGAATGAGATTCGCAAGGCCATCCATGCGTATCATCTGGCCAGCACTGAACTGGGCAAGTCCAGGGATAATCCTCTCGCCATGAAAGCGGTCAAGAGTTTCCGTATTCGCATTAAAGAACTGGAGGCTCTCGGTGCAGAGAGTGATGGAGAACAGCACAGCCAATCCCAGTCCAAACTGGATCGCGATTGGGATACCTTCCTCCACGGTGAGGAGTGGAAGAAGAAAGCCGACTACGACGACTGAAGGCACCTATCGGTGTCACCATTTCAGGCCCGTAACCAGGGACAGCGCAAAGCCGTGAGCAAGGGCTTCAAACAACGACTTTCCTATCGACTGACTCGAGACACGGTTCTTGTTGCCATGGCACTCGGGCTTGTGCTGAACATTGTGCAGATTACTCTGGATTACTTCAGTGCAAGAGAATTGATGGAGAAGGAGATCCGCGCGCTGATCGATATCAGTAATAGCCCGGCATCCCAAATCGCCTACAACATTGATGTCAGATTGGCGGAAGAGTTGCTGGACGGCTTACTACGCCACCCCGCTACCATCGACGCGCGCATTATAGACAACGATAACGAGACCATGGCGGCAGCGAGCAAGAGCAGCCCGGTGTCGCCCTACCGCTGGGTCAGTGACCAGCTGTTTGGATCCGATCTGATATTCCGGCAGGAATTGAAGGTTCCCCAGCTTGAGGATCTCTCTCTGGGACATCTTGTCGTCAACATCGATACCTTTCACTATGGCGCACAGTTCCTGCAGAGGGCCGGATATACGTTGATCAGCGGCCTGTTGAAGAGTCTGATCCTCTCCGCAGCGTTACTGGCCATTTTCTATTTCGTTCTTACTCGCCCCATGCTCAACCTGATCAGCGCCCTGAGCCAGGTGCGCGCCAGCTCCCCGGAGAAAGCCAGGCTTCCGATACCGGCAAACCATCGGGATGACGAGATCGGCACCATGGTCGGTATCATCAACCAGCATCTCGAAACGATTGACTCCAGCCTGGCGCAACTCCGCCAGGCAGAGAGTGCCATGAAGAACTACTCCAGTCAGCTCGAGCGAGAGGTGGAGGATCGCACCCGGGAAATCACGGAAAAGAACGAAGCCCTGCAAAGGGGCAACCGGGCTCTGGTGAAAGCCAAGGAGGATGCGGTCCGACGCGCGCGGGCAAGAGCCAATTTTCTGGCCAGCATGAGCCACGAGATCCGCACCCCGCTCAATGGCGTTTTGGGGATGCTCGGGCTGGCCCTTGAGGGAGAACTGGACCCGACACAGCGCAACCGGATGGAAATCGCCCTGAACGCCGGTGAGAGCCTGCTTGGCCTGCTCAATGACATACTGGATATTTCGAAAGTAGAGGCCGGTAAACTCAGCCTGGAGAACATCCCGTTCAGCGCCAGGAATCTGATAGAGGAGTGTGCAACGCTCCATGCCCAGCAGGCACGAAAGAAGCACATTCTTCTGGTTACCGAGATCGATCCGGAACTACCGGAAAGCTTTCTCGGCGATCCCACACGCGTCCGGCAAGTAATGAATAACCTGCTGAGCAACGCAATCAAGTTCACCGACCAGGGTTCCGTATGCATCCGGGTGGACTATAACGGAGGCAGCTTACAACTCGACGTGGTGGACACCGGGATCGGCATATCCGGCGAGGGCCTTCAAAAGATCTTCTCACCCTTCTCCCAGGCGGATGTAGATACAACCCGCCTTTATGGAGGCACCGGTCTGGGCCTGACGCTCTGCCGTCAACTGGTGGAACGTATGCATGGCCAGATCCACGTGGACTCCAGGGAAGGCCGTGGCACCCACTTCACCGTTACCCTGCCCCTGCCGATCCACGAAACCGGCACCAGGGCTGACCTGCCCAGGGTGGACTCCAGGCTCATGGACATTGGTATTGCCATGGCCATTCCTCCGGAAAACCCTTACCGATCGGCCATTGAGGCTCAGCTTCGGAGTTGGGCCATTCCGATCCGGGGTGTCAGCCGCCATCCCGACGGCATTCTTATTGCGCTGGCCAGCGCCGACGATGAAGAAAGCCTGGCATTTGCCTCGGACTGGCGAGGCACCGGCGTGATCCTTGCTGATTTTGCCGGCAATCTGTCTTCGACGGAAGCAAAGCACCAGATTCTTTCGCTACCCCTGCGACGGGAAGAACTGCTCCACTGTCTTGAAATGGCTGCTGGCCTCGTTACCAGCGACAACCGCAACGCCCCGGGAATGACAGACCAAGCGCCAACCGAAACCGAACAGTCCCTGGCCATCCTTCTTGTTGAGGATAATCAGGTGAACCAACTGGTGGCGAGTAGCCTGCTGAAAAAACTGGGCCACCGGACAGACCAGGCTGACAATGGTCTCGAAGCCATCGAGGCCCTCGAACAGCACCACTACGACCTGGTACTGATGGATTGCCAGATGCCGGTCATGAATGGCTATGAAGCGACACAAAAGATACGCCAGAACCCGGAATGGAAAGACCTGCCAATCATTGCCGTTACGGCAAATGTCATGCAGGGCGACCGTGAGGACTGCCTTGCCTCAGGCATGAACGACTACATTACCAAACCCTATAAACGCGAAGAACTCAGAGCAGTGATCGATCGTTGGCGCCCATCAGGTACCACCCGGCTTTCAGGCCGGTAGAAGCGTCTCGATATCCGCCCGGATATCCTCGGGTTTTGCAGTAGGCGGGTAACGGCGAACAACCTTGCCATCCGGCCCTACCAGAAACTTGGTGAAGTTCCACTTCACTTTTTCGGAGCCCATCAGGCCCTTTGCCTCCCGCTTCAGAAAGCGGAACAATGGGTGTGCACCCTCGCCATTTACCTCAATTTTAGAGAACATGGGGAAATCGACGCCATAGTTCAGGCTACAAAACTGGCTGATGGCATCTTCGTCACCCGGATCCTGATTGAGGAATTGGTTACAGGGAAAGCCAAGAACCTCAAACCCCTTATCGCCCAGTTCTGTGTGCAGGGACTGTAAACCTTCGAATTGCGGGGTAAAGCCACATTTGCTGGCCGTATTCACTATCAGAAGCACCTGCCCCCGATATTCGTCCATGCTTTTCTCGTTACCTTTGATATCACGAACCGTGAAATCATATACCGTATCGCCCGCCATTGGATTCTCCCTTCAACTGTGTATGTGATACGCAACTCCATTGTTCACAATGCAGATCAAAAAACCATGGTACAGCAGGCGCTACAGGAAACATTTTTAAAAAGCGGTTCAGGTTTGTGAGCTAAATCTGCTTCAACACGACACAATTCATCATAATTCCCCTATTGTCGCTACCGCTTGCTCCGCTAGAATAAAGGTCTGTCGTTTTGGCAGGCATCATTGTCCGATCTCAAATGAAGGAAGCCCGGGTCTTATGCAGAACTACTATAAATCCGCCAAACTGGATAACGTTTGTTATGAAATACGTGGCGTAGTTCTGCGGGAAGCACGTCGACTGGAAGAAGAAGGGCATCGGGTGCTCAAGCTCAATATTGGCAACCCCGCCACCTTTGAGCTGGATGTTCCGGAAGAAATCCAGCAAGACGTCATCTACAACATGCACCTCGCCCAGGGCTATGTGGAATCAAAAGGACTGTTTTCCGCCCGCAAGGCCGTCATGCACTATTGCCAGCAACGGGGTATCGATAAAGTCGATATTGACGATATTTTCCTGGGCAATGGTGTCAGCGAACTGATTGTCATGACCATGCAGGCCATGCTCAACACTGGCGACGAAGTGCTGATACCGGCTCCGGATTATCCCCTGTGGACCGCAGCCGTTACTCTCTCCAGTGGCAAGCCGGTGCACTATCGATGCGACGAAGAACAGGACTGGTTTCCGGATATCGACGATATCCGCAAGAAAATTACCCGCCGGACCCGTGCCATTGTTCTGATTAACCCCAATAACCCGACCGGAGCCGTCTATTCGAAAGAGCTTCTGGAGCAGGTGATCGAGCTCGCCCGCAAGCACAATCTCATCGTTCTTTCCGATGAAATCTACGACAAAATTCTCTATGACGGCACACAGCATATCTCCACCGCGTCACTTGCCGATGATGTGCTGTTTTTCACCTATAACGGCCTGTCCAAGAACTATCGCGCGGCCGGGTATCGATCAGGCTGGATGATCATCAGCGGGGCCAAGCACCTTGCCAAGGATCTGATTGAAGGCATAGATATGCTCTCCAACATGCGGCTGTGCGCCAATGTCCCAGCCCAACTTGCCATTCAGACAGCGCTGGGTGGTTACCAGTCCATCAACGATCTGGTAGCGCCCGGCGGACGTCTGTATGAGCAACGGGAAACAGCCTGGAGAATGCTCAACGACATCCCCGGAGTGAGCTGTGTCAAACCACAGGGTGCCCTGTACCTCTTCCCGAAACTGGACCCCAGGCAGTTTCCCATCGCAAATGATGAAAAACTGGTCCTTGACCTTCTTTTGCAGGAGAAGATTCTGCTGGTGCAAGGGTCAGCGTTCAATATTGATGACAAGCAACACCTGAGAGTGGTGTTCCTGCCCAGGGAAGATACCCTGGAAGATGCCATGGGAAGGCTCGGCAATTTCCTTGGCAAATACCAGCAATAACGGGGAATACCATGGCGGATATTCACGTCGAGGAATTCTATAAGGATTCGGCCATTGCTCTGGTTCAGCTATACGGTGCCTTCCCGCGCCGGATCAACCTGTTTGTAGAGGATATTGCCGGCCCGGATGAGCCAGACGAGTTCGGGCTCCACAGCAAACGTCACATGGCGTGCTTTGGGGCGCTACTCTGGCTCTCGGAGGAAGGCCTGCTCCGGTATGTCGACACCATTCGTCAGGAGGCACTGGATCAGGCAGTACTCACGCGGGATGCGTTTATCCGCCTGAGTGCTCCGGCACCACAGGCACTGGTCAAAGAATTCGGAACTCCGCCGGAAAGCCCTGCCAGCCCCCTGCCGCCCTCGGTTCAGGAGGATCTGTCCACCCACATCCATCTGATTCGCAGAGCGCTGCAAACCGGTCATTCCGCCAGAATCAGCCAGATCATGCAGGCGACATTCTTCGCTGACCACAGCAATCATTAAATCAACGTAAACTCGTTGATTGATTGAACCGCGGCCGCATATAACGGTCTGTATTATGTTTCTATTTTCTGTGACGAACTGATCAGGGAACAACCATGCGTATTCTGCTGTTTTTGGCCACTAACCTTGCTGTGATCATTGTCGCCAGTTTTACACTGCGACTGCTCGGGGTAGACAGCTACCTCGCCCAGAATGGTATTCAGTATGGCCCTTTGCTGGCTTTCGCCGCAGTCTTCGGGTTCGCCGGTGCCATAGTGTCGCTTCTGATATCCAAGCCTATGGCCAAGTGGAGCACCAAGGCCCGGATCATTGATTCCCCCCGAACCCCTGCGGAGCGTTGGCTGCTGGATACCGTAGCGGAAATGGCCAAAAATGCCGGTATCGGTATGCCGGAAGTGGCCATATTCCCGGCGTCGCAGTCCAATGCCTTTGCCACAGGCTGGAACAAGAACGATGCGCTGGTTGCCGTCAGTGAGGGGCTGCTTCATCGCTTCAACAAGGACGAAATCCGCGCAGTTCTGGGCCATGAGATTGGCCACGTTGCCAATGGTGACATGGTCACCCTGGCCTTGATTCAGGGTGTCGTGAACACATTCGTGATTTTCGCGTCCCGGGTCATAGGCTCGTTTGTTGACCGGGTGATATTCAAGAATGAAAGTGGCCATGGCATCGGCTTTTTCGTTGTCAGCATCGCCGCCGAGATCATCCTGGGTATACTGGCCAGTACCATCGTATTCTGGTTCTCGCGTCGACGGGAATTCCGGGCGGATATCGCCGGTGCGCAGCTGGCTGGCCGATCCGCCATGATCAGTGCACTGGCAAGATTGAAGCAGGAAAGCGAGATACCGGATCAGATGCCAGACACCCTGCAGGCATTTGGTATCAATCGAGGAGCCCGGGGCGGCCTCAGCGCCCTGTTCATGACGCACCCACCTCTGGAAGACCGCATACAGGCCTTGCAGAATGCCAAACTGTAAACAAAAAACCGGGGCCTCACGACCCCGGTTTTTCTTTCCTGCAAGCAATACAGTCAGATTTTCAGCTTGAACCCGATAGCCCGGAAACTGTCCTGAAGAGACTTGCTCGTACCCTTGAGCTGGATTTTGAGACTGGAACCTTCACGACGAACCGGATAATCGCGACGCAACCTGTCGAATGCAGCGGCCCTATCCTCGAGGCTGCCCACCATGGCGTTGCGAAGCCGGGCATCGTCACGGCGCGGGTCATAACATGCCCTCAACGCAATACGGATCGCGTCCTCTTCGTCCGCAGAGCTGGTGAACGAGATTTTGCTGAGTGCCGGCTCTGGTAGAAACTGCCCCGCCTTTTTACGCACCGGCAGGCCCAGAAACTCGCTCAATGCCTGATAGATCATTTCCGTTCCCTGAACCTTGCCTTCCAGGCTGTATCCGGCAATGTGCGGGGTTGCCAGCCAGACCCGGTCGACCAGTTCAGGATGAATCCTCGGCTCCTGTTCCCAGACATCCAGCGCGACGGTGGGCGCATTGCCCTGACCAAGACGTTCCAGCAATGCTGACGCGCATATGACTTCTCCACGGCCTGCATTGATCAATAACTGATTCGCACCCAGGCGCTCAAGCTCTGGCTGCCCGACCATGTGGAAGGTAGGATGATCTCCTTCCCGGGTCAGCGGTGTATGCAGGGACACCACATCACACTCCATGGCTTCTGCAAGTGTGACGAACTCCTGAGTTTCCTCTTCGCTGTCAGCCCTGGGGGGATCGCAAAGACGCACCTCAAAACCAAGCCGCTCAAGTTTCTGAGCCAGCTCTCCTCCTACATTACCAACACCCACGATCCCGACACTGAGTTGAGACCAGTCCGCCAGGCCCCGCCTTTCCGCATGGAGTGACAACACCGACAAGACATACTCGGCCACACTGTTGGCATTGCAGCCCGGAGCCGCGGAAAAACGGATACCAGACTGCTCCAGCCAATCGAGATCGACATGGTCGGTGCCGATCGTCGTCGTCCCGACGAACCTGACACGGCTACCCTCAAGCAGCTCACGATTTACCGTGGTCACCGAGCGCACCAGCAGGATATCCGCATCACGGACATCCTCGAGCGTCATGGAGCGACCGGAAACCCGGCGTATTTCTCCGAAATCACCAAAAAAGGAATCCAGTAAAGGAATGTTTTCGTCCGCTACGATCAACATGATTGATTATGACCCTGTCAGTTCCTGCGCTGACGCTGATTACGCCCACCCTGGCCACGGTTACCTGTCCCTTGCGGACGCCGACCACGCCTGCGGGTAATCGGCGGATTCTCCATTTCAACCATAAGAGCCTCATCGGGCACTGCAGTTTTCAGTTTCTGGCTGATGTAGGTCTCAATAGCCGGGAGTGCGAACGAATCGTCCTCCCCGGCAAAACTGATGGAAACCCCATGTTTGCCGGCCCTACCCGTCCGTCCGATACGGTGTACGTAATCCTCGGCATTGTCTGGCAGATTGTAATTGAAAACATGGGTTACGCCGTTTACGTGGATACCACGGCCGGCAACATCTGTGGCTACCAGCACCTGGATGCTGCCTTTCTTGAACTGGTCCAGGGTCTTGAGGCGTTTGTTCTGGGCGATCTCGCCAGACATCAGGGCGACCTTGACACCCTGATTCCGAAGATCCTCTTCGAGGTCGCGGCACTGATCCCGCCGGTTGGCAAATACCAGCGCCTTTTCCACCTCCGGCCGCTTCAGAAAGTTCACCAGAACCGGCAGCTTTTCATCGTCGCCCACCAGGTAGACCGTTTGCTCAACCCGTTCCGCGGTCTTCTGTTCAGGCTCGATTTCCACGAACTCTGCATTGCTCGTCCACATGGACGCGAGGTTGAGTACATCCTGATTGAAAGTTGCGCTGAACAGCAGGGTCTGACGCTCATCCTTCGGAGTACACTTGCGGATAATCCGCTTCACATCCGGGATAAACCCCATATCCAGCATACGGTCGGCTTCATCAAGGATCAGTATATCGAGCTGATCCAGGAACACGTCCTGGGATCCGAGAAAGTCAATCAGGCGGCCGGGTGTGGCAACCAGAATATCGACAATCTCGTTCTGGAGCTGATCCCGCTGTTTGTCGTAGTTCATGCCGCCCACAACGGTAACCACATTGTGACCGGTGTGCTGACACAATTGCTCCGCATCCTTGGCTATCTGCATGGCCAGTTCCCGGGTCGGCGCCAGGGCCAGCACACGCGGCTCTGAAGCAAACCGGTCTTTTTCGGGAATCGGAGCCTCCAGCAGGCTTTGAATTGCCGTTATCAGGAACGCTGCGGTTTTACCGGTGCCGGTCTGAGCCTGGCCGATCAGATCCTCGCAGGCGAGCGTCCAGGGCAAGGTCTCTGCCTGAATGGGGGTACAGTATTCGAATCCGATGGCTGTGATGGCATCCAGCAAACGCTTATCAAGGTTCAGATCACTGAACCTCAGGTCGCCGGTGTGTTTTGGGTCAGCTGTCATAGAGTCTCAGTTTTCCTGGAATGTCCTGATTGAGAATGTAGCGGAGCAATGCGTCCGGCATCTTCATGCCAGCGCCTTTCAAGAGTTTCTCCGGTACCATAAAACGTTGTCAGCGAATCGAAAAACGCCTGCGCCCGGGGCGGCAATCCCTGCTCCAGGTACTTGCCCGCCTGGATTCGCACATTCTGGCGGAACTGCTGTTCATTTGCGGCACCAATTCCGGAGAGGTTGTCCACGCTGATGTGAAAACGGGAACCTGCAGCCAGCGCGAACAGCCACTCTATGGCCTGAGGTTTCACCTCCACCTGCTCGAAGGCCTTTTGTTGCTGAAGTGTACGGCCATCCGGACAGTACCAGTAACCATAGTCGTGAAGTGTGCGCCTGTGCTCACCAGCAATACACCAGTGACCTATTTCATGCAAAGCACTGGCATAATAGCCGTGAGCAAAGACTACCTGTGCGAGACCCTCGGGTCCGCTGGCAGGCAAGTATTCCGGTTCATGACTGCCTTGGACCAGAACCGTCCGGTAGGCATCCCGGAAAAGGTCATTAAACAGCATGATAAGATCATTCGGACTGTGATTCATTGGGTGGCTATTGTGCGACTTTACCGCCCCCAATACCAGAGGGAACTTTGACAGGGACCCCGTGTCCAGTGCTGACATAGCTGATTTGTTCACCGGCAACGTTTGCGTTGTAACAGTCTGAGTTCAAGAGACTCTAAACAAAGAGACACTAACCTGGAAATCTGACAATCGATGATGGCTTTCGCTGAAGTAAGAAAGATGAAAGGCAAATGGGCGAATCCGCTGAACCTGGCTCTGATGCTCACCATTCTGATGCTATCCAGCCCCTCTTCATGGGCCCTTGGCAGCAACGGTGGTTCTCTGTTTGGTGGCCAGAGTAACGGCTTCCTCCCGGTAGACGAGGCCCTGCCGTTCAGTTTCACAACAGACTATGACAACGTTGTCCTCGCATGGAACATCACACCCGGGCATTACCTGTATCGCGACCGGGTGAGCGTCACCGCCACCAACCCCGAGGTCCGCGTTGGTGAGCCGGTGTTTTCTGCACCGGGCACCGAAACCGAGGACGAATTCTTCGGAAAAACCACGGTGTTCTTCGACCCGATTGAGGCCCGGATTCCCATCTCTCTTCCTGCGGGCGTCCGGGAAGCACAACTTCAGGTGACCTATCAGGGCTGCGCCAAGGCTGGGCTGTGTTACCCGCCCCAGACCCGAGATGTGCTTTTCTATCAGGGCACCGGCGGCGCAGGAGTTCAGACCACGGCGGTAACCGACAACGCCGGCGCTGGAACCAACCCGCCCGTTGACACTGAAACGGCTACGGGACTTGCCGGTTTTCTTGCCCAGCAATCCACCCTGGTAATCGCCGGGGTATTTCTGCTGCTGGGACTGGGACTCACCTTTACTCCCTGCGTCCTCCCCATGGTTCCGATTATCTCGTCGCTGGTGTCCGGCAGAAACACCCGGACCACTGGCCATGCCCTGCTTCTGTCCAGCAGCTATGTTCTGGGGATGGCACTGACTTATGCAGCAGCCGGAGTGCTGACCGGCCTGCTCGGAGCCAGCTTCAATCTTCAGGCGCAACTCCAGTCACCCTGGGTACTGGGCACTTTTGCCCTGATGTTCGTGGTATTCGCGCTGTCCATGTTCGATCTTTTCGAGATCCAGCTACCCAGGTTCATTCGCGAACCACTCAATGATGCCAGCCACCGGCTGACTGGCAGCCGGGTGCTCAGCATCTTCGGAATCGGAGCCCTGTCGGCGCTGATCGTTTCCCCCTGCGTATCGGCTCCACTGGCCGGCAGCCTGCTGTACATTTCGACAACCCAGGACGCAGTGATCGGAGGCATTGCCCTGTTTGCTCTCGGCCTTGGCATGGGCATTCCGCTCATCCTGGTTGCAGTGGGAGGTCGAAAACTTTTACCCACAACCGGACACTGGATGACGGCGGTC
>AZIK01002222.1_pt1 | contig 13592 bp, 11 predicted proteins | sample 359131 | NCBI WGS metagenome assembly AZIK01 (sample SAMN02429715, study PRJNA222663) | marine sediment metagenome | biome: Sediment sample; isolation source: enrichment culture of sample MGS-ANC(AMM) from oil contaminated site at the... | place: Italy: Ancona | collected 2012-02-14 | depth 6 m m | reverse complement strand
GATATGTCCCAGCCCCATGATGCCCACCGGCCATTCACTGCGCTTGATCGGGCGATGGATCTTCCAGGTACCAGAGCGCTGCTGTTCCCGGTAAATTTCCATCTCCCGGCTCGCGTCCAGGAGCTGGTGCAGTACGTATTCGGCCATCTGTACCGCCATGCCCGCGTCTTCAAGGCGCACTATGGTGAGACTTTTCGGCAGGTTGGTTACCTTGAGCAACCCGTCTATGCCGGCACCGAGGTTGAACACTGCTTTCAGGTTTGTCTCCCGTTCGAACAGGGCGGTCGGTGGCTGCCAGACGATAGCGTAGTCAGCGTTAATAGCGGGGCCATCGGGATTCCAGACGTGAACCTCGGCATCGGGCAGCTGTTGGCTGATAGGAACCGTCCAGCGTTCCGGTTTGGGGTCGCCTGCCACAAAAAGAATCTTCATTTTGCCTCCGGAGTCGCCATGGCATGTGTTGGTTGCTAATTTGTTTTGCAATGCAGAATAAAATAACCATCGGGGTGCGTAAAGGCGATAGAGAATACCGCCATGCGGTTCAGGTTTTGGGTTATAACTGAGAAATGTTTCATATTTGGTACGAATTTTGAAAGACTTTCTGGTACTTGATTTCTGCAGCGATTAAAATAGTGCATCTTTGGTTATTCATCAGATTAATACCCCGGGCACCGGAGCGGGCGACGCGGTTGGAGGGCGTCCCATTATGGCAAGAACAAAGCAAAGTTCACCCGAACTGACAATAGCATCCAGTGACGATGAACCCGTAAAGCCCGAAAAAGACCGCAAGTTCGTCGAGGCGCTGTCCCGCGGGCTTGATGTACTGCGCGCTTTCAGCCAGGGCTCGGTAATCCTGGGAAATCAGGATATTGCCCGAATTACAGGGCTGCCCAAGCCGACAGTGTCGCGGATGACGTATACGCTTACCAAGCTTGGTTACCTCAGCTACAACACTCAGCTGGAGAAATATCAGCTGAGTTCCGGGGTCCTGGCGCTGGGTTATGCCTATGTATCCAATCTCAAGGTGCGCCAGCTGGCCAAGCCTTACATGGATGAGTTTGCCCGTCAGACCAACATGTCGGTCGGTCTCACCTGCCGGGACCGGTTGCACATGATCTACGTGGAGAACCGGCTGCCACCGGAAGCATCCCTGTTGCGAATGGATATCGGCCTGAAGCTGCCGATGGCAACTACCTCCGCCGGGCGCGCCTACTACTGTGCCATCAGCGACAAGGCCCGACAGGTTATTGATGACGGCATGGCCGCGAGATACGGTGACGCCTGGCCGGAGAAGAAAGAAGGTCTCGAGCAGGCCATGAAGGACTACAAAGAGCATGGCTTCTGTCTGTCCATTGGCGAATGGGACCGGAATATCAACTCGGCCGGTGTTCCCATTCACCTGCAGGATGGCACCATCATGGCCCTGACCTGCGCCGCGCCTTCCTATCTGGTGTCGTCAGAAAAGCTTCGGGGATCCATTGCCCATCAGTTGGCGATGTTGGCAGGCGATATCGAATCGCTGGGCGTTTGATGATCGTTGTCATGCAGTGACGCAAGCACCAACCCAAAAACCGCAGAAGAATTCTGCGGTTTTTTTATGCCTGTAGTTTAATGCATGGTTGAAACTGTCAGGATACTTGTATTAAATCGTATGCACGTTTCGCTAGTTAAAACATTATTTCATAAAATTTGAAAAGAGATTATGTCTGAGGTCGTTAGCTATAACCGGAAAGGTAGCGTCGGCGTTAGCACAGTTGGCGGTGAGCAGCGGCAGCTGGCGGCTCGATGATATGGTGGCTGGCAAGAACGCCGATGGCGTTATCGACTTTGATCAAGGGAGGAAGCATGAACGAGCTGAACAGGAACTACATTAACGGCCAATGGGTTAGCTGGGCCGGCGAGATGATCGACGTTCACGAAGCCGGCACCGGTGACGTTATTGCCCGTGTGCCCGCCTCAGGCCGAGATGAAATGGAACAGGCGATTGCGGCAGCCGACGCCGCGTTTGAAAGCTGGTCCGAAAGCACCCTCGAACAGCGCCTGAAGGTACTGGAACAGCTGCACGCAGGCCTGAAAGAGCGGGCCCCTGAAATTGCCGAAATTGTCTCTCGGGAAGTGGGTATGCCAATTAAACTGGCGACTCCGATCCAGGCCGGTATGCCAGCTGCGGTGACCAAAAGCTATCTGAAACTGCTGCCGGACTTCCCGTTTACTGAAGAGTCCGGAAACTCGGAAGTACAATACGCGCCGGTTGGTGTGGTTGGCTGTATCACGCCCTGGAATTACCCGCTTCACCAGGTGATCCTGAAAATCGTTCCAGCTATTGCGGCCGGTTGTACGGTGGTGCTCAAGCCTTCTGAAATCGCGCCCCAGACCGCGTTTGTTCTGTCCGAGATTCTGGATGCTACCGATCTTCCCAGGGGTGTGTTCAATATGGTGTGCGGCCTGGGCCAGACCGTCGGCAATACATTGATCAAGCATCCGGATGTGCACATGGTGTCGTTCACCGGCTCCACCCGGACCGGTCACCTGATTGCCCATGCGGCGGCTGATGACTTCAAGCGCTATGCGCTGGAAATGGGTGGTAAATCGGCCTCTGTCATTCTCCCGGATGCCGACCTGGCCGCCGCCGTCAAAGGCACAATCAGCAACTGCCTGCTGAATTCCGGTCAGACCTGCACCGCACTCACCCGCATGCTGGTGCCGGCAGACAAACACGATGAGGCCTGTGAGCTGGCCGCCGCTGCCGTGGCAAAAATGACCCCGGGCAACCCGCTGGAGGAAAGCACCCGCCTCGGTCCGCTGGCGTCCGCCCAGCAGCGTGACAAAGTCATCGACTACATCAAGCTCGGAATCGAAGAAGGCGCGACGCTGGTTGCCGGTGGCCCGGAAGCGCCCGAAGGTTGTGACAAGGGTTACTTTGTCAAAGCCACGGTATTTGGCAATGTGAAGCCGGACAGCCGCATTGCCCAGGAAGAAATCTTCGGACCGGTTCTGTGTGTGATTCCCTACAGTGATGAAGCTGAGGCGGTCAGAATTGCCAACGGCACCCAGTACGGCCTTTCCGGCGCTGTCTGGTCGGCAGACGATGCCAGGGCGAGGAAAGTCGCGAGCAAACTGCGCACCGGCCAGGTCTTCGTCAACGGCGGTGCGTTCAACCCCATGGCACCGTTCGGTGGCTTCGGTCATTCCGGTGTCGGCCGGGAGTTCGGTAAGTGGGGCCTGGAGGAGTTTCTGGAAGTTCGGTCGCTGCAGTTGTAGCTCTTCGACTACCAGCCTGCCGATTGGCAGGCTGGTACCTAGGCCTTTCCTCCAAGCAAAATCCGAACTGCCGTACAGGCGTCCTCCAACTCCGCATCCCGGGGTTCCCGTCCGCCGATAATGTCGCTGTAAAGGCAGGATTCCGCCAACCGCACCATGAAGTAGGACAGGCTGAAAATGTTCATCGGCGGTTTGATGTGTCCGGCCGCTACCTGATCCTTGAGCATCCGTGTGTTGGTCTCGACCGTTCGGGTATGCAGGATCGATTGGGTTGATGTCAGTATCTTGAGCGCGTATTCGGAATCCTGATTGATAAAACGCCGCAGCGGCTCGAAATGCAGGATCGTCGAGTTGATGCGCCGATAAACACCCACGATGTAGTCCACACCCTCACCCGGCGTTTTGGCAAGGGCCTCCAGCCGCACTGGGTCGTAGAGCGACCAGAGAATCTCGCCGATCAGCAAATCCTTGTTCCCGACCCAGCGAAACAGGGTGGCCCGGCCAATTCCGAGTTCATCAGCCAGCGGCGCCAGGTGAATGCGCTCACCTTTGAGCCACATACGCCGTGCCCGCTTGAATGCGTCGGCGGGTGTTGCCCTGGTTATCGTCTTGTCTGCCACTGCCACCTCGATTCGGAATTTGGAATCATTCTAACGACTAAACGGGAACGCCGCTATGCGGGTCGGGAAACCTGGCTGTGATCGTTTCGTGAACTTTTCGGCATACACTCTTTATCGGTCTGTGACTCTCCCGTAAATGGCGGTCGGCAATCTGGTTGTGGCGCTGGAAATAACGCTGGCGCCTATTAACCTACGGAGAAATCACCATGAGAAACCTCAGCCGAATGTTTGCAATTACCATGCTGGGCCTGCTGGCAACCGTTGCCACCGCAGACGATATGAAATCCTCGGATGACGGCATGATGAAGGAAGAAACCATGATGAAGGACGACATGGCCGGAAAGGGTATGTCAGATCACGGCATGGAAAAGGATGACATGTCCGGAAACATGGGGCACGGTATGAAGGATGATGATATGGCGCATGATGCCATGAAGGACGGCGGCATGGACGAGATGAAGAAGAAAGGCACGTCGATGAAGGACGGTGCCATGGATGACAAAGACGGCATGTAGAAAGACCTTGACGGAGCCCGGAACGCATGACGCGAACGGTACTGATTATCGAAGACAATCCCGGTATCGGGGAGCTGGTCCGCATGCAGGTATCGGATCTGGGAATGAAGGCCGTCCTTGTTGACCGGGGTGATACCGGTGTTGAACGGTTCCGCGAGGGCGGCATCGATCTGGTTATTCTGGATCTGATGCTGCCCGGTCTTGACGGTTTGGCAGTATGCCGCGAGATAAGATCCTGCCCGGGTTATGTTCCTGTTCTGATGTTGACCGCAAAAAGCACAGAGCTTGATCGCGTTCTTGGCCTGGAAATGGGAGCCGACGATTACCTGACCAAACCGTTCAGCGTTGCTGAACTGGCGGCGCGGATCAAAGCGCTTTTCCGGCGGGTGGATGCACTCTCTCAGGGCACGTCTGCCAGCGAGGAAGCCGGCGAAATCAATGTAGAAGGGTTGCGAATTGATCCTGTACGACGCCGGGTCTTCGTTGATGATCAGGAAGTGGATCTTACCGCCCGGGAATTCGATTTGCTCTGGCATTTTGCCTGCCACCGGGGCCGGGTCTTCAGCCGGGCGCAGTTGCTTGATGCTGTCTGGGGTTATAACCACGAGGGTTACGAACATACTGTGAATACCCACATCAATCGCTTGCGTAACAAGATCGAGGCCGACCCTGCTGCTCCCCGATACGTCCAGACGGTCTGGGGTGTTGGTTACCGGTTTATGGATTAGTCATGGCGCTGTCTGTATTCCGAACGCTCTATGCCCGACTGGCTATTGGTCTGTTCCTGCTGTTGTTGGTAGTGGGAGGCCTTTTCACTTTCCTGAGCCTGTCTTCGGTTCGGGAGTATTCCGCCGCGGTGAGCCAGCAACTGAATCGTGATCTGGCGCGAAATCTGGTATCGGATCGCAACCTGGTTACCGATGGCAAGCTTAACCGCGATGCCCTGAAACAGTTGTTCGAGTTGTACATGACGATCAACCCCAGCATCGAAATCTACCTGCTGGACAGGGGCGGGAACATACTTTCCTACTCGGCGGACCCGAACAAGATCAAACGCAACCGGGTGTCCCTGGCGCCAATACGAACCCTGATCGAAAACCCCGGGGCCTACCCTCTGCCTGGCGACGATCCGCGCAGTCACGACCAGCGCAAAGTCTTCTCGGTAACGCCGGTGCCGTCGGCGGCCAATCCCACAGGTTACCTGTACGTGGTGCTGCGGGGCGAGGAATACGATCTGGCCGAGAGCATGGTACACAGCAACCGGCTGTTGCAGTTGGGGGCCGGCGCCCTGGCCGTCAGCCTGTTCGTCGGCCTGCTGGCGGGCCTGGTGTTTTTCCGTTTGCTGACACGTCGGTTATCAAGGCTGACGGAGCGGGTAGAGTCGTTTGAGCGGGGGATGTCCCCGGAGAGCACCACGGCAGTGACCGGTAAAGGTGATGATATTGACTACCTGGCCGCACGGTTCGATCAGATGGCACAGCGGATTGTTGCCCAACTGGATCTCCTGAAACACAAGGATGCCCAGCGGCGTCAGCTGGTTGCCCAGGTTTCCCATGATCTCAGGACGCCCCTGGCATCGATTCAGGGTTACATTGAGACGCTACGCCTGAAGCAGGACACGCTCGGGCCTGATGAGCGTGCCCGATTCCTGGACGTGGCCCTGGCTGAGAGTCATCGTCTCGGTCGTCTGGTGGAGGAGCTGTTTGAGCTCGCTGCCCTGGATGCCCGGGAAAGACAGCCCACGCCGGAGCCGTTTGTGGTCGCCGAGCTGTTGCACGACGTGGTGCAGAAGCACCGGCCCGAAGCGGAGCGTGCCGGCGTTGAACTTGCCATCGTGTCTGTCGCACCGGTGCAGGTGCTGGCGGATATTGCCATGACCGAGCGGGTTCTCGATAACCTGATCAGCAATGCCATAACCCATTCGCCGCCGGACAGCGAGGTCGCCCTGAGTGTCTCTGATCGGGCCGGTGGTGCGGAGATCATGGTGGCGGATGCCGGACCCGGAATTGCCGCGGAGGACCTGGACCACGTCTTCGAACCCTTCTATCAGGCCCCGGACGCCTCCCGTTCCGGACACGCGGGGCTTGGTCTGGCCATTGCCCAGAGAATGGTAGCCCTCCAGAGAGGCCAGCTCTCCGTCCATAATGCCGATGGCGCCGTATTCTGCGTCTGGCTCCCGCTGGCCGGCGACGCTTCTGATTTCGCCGGGCAATAATCCACGGCGTTATGAATTCGTAATAACCGGTGAACAGTTTCGTGAATCCGCGACGATACGATGTCGGTATGGACTCACGTGAAGGAGATGTGTCATGAAAAGCAAGATTGCAGGTATGTTTTCCGCACTGGCGCTGGTTTCGGCAGCAGGTCTGTACGCGGCCTATGCGGCGGCAGATAAGAGTGCCGGGTTTGCGCCGGATAACCCGGACCTGGCGGTGGCCACCTTTGCCGGCGGCTGTTTCTGGTGTGTCGAGGCCGGTTACGAAAAGATTCCCGGGGTGGTTGAGGCTGTCTCGGGCTATGCGGGTGGTGATGAGGTGGACCCGAATTACCAGCAGGTTTCCTCAGGCCGGACCGGCCACACCGAGGCTGTGCAGGTGTATTACGATCCGGAACAAATGACCTATGAGGGCCTCTTGGCGGGGCTCTGGCGGATGATGAATCCGACCGATATGAACGGCCAGTTTGTTGATCGTGGCAAGCAATACCGCCCCACGATCTTTTACCACAATGCCGAGCAGAAGCGCCTTGCCGAGGCGGCCAGGAAGGAACTCGAGGCTTCAGGTGTTTACGACAAACCGGTGCTGATTCCGATCGAGCCGCTGGAGAATTTTTACCCGGCGGAAGGTTATCACCAGGATTATTACAAGAAGAACCCTGTTCGCTATAACTTCTACACCTTCAATTCAGGGCGCTATCAGTTTATCGAGAAGGTGTATGGCGAGGATTATGAGCTTGATTTCTCAAGGTTCAAACCGGACGCGACTGGCAACGTGAACGCTACCAGCGGTTTTGATCCGGAGAACTTTGAAAAGCCCGATAAGCAGACCCTGAAACAGCGGTTGACCAGCATGGAGTACAAGGTAACCCAGGAAGACGGCACCGAACCTGCGTTCAAGAACCGTTACTGGGACAACAAAAAACCGGGGCTGTATGTGGACGTTGTTTCTGGCGAGCCCCTGTTCTCCTCGAGGGACAAGTACAAGTCGGGTACCGGCTGGCCCAGCTTTACCCGACCCATCCGGCCGGACGCGGTGGTTGAGCGGGAAGATAAGTCGTTCTTCATGACCCGCACAGAGATCCGTAGTACTCGCGCGGACTCGCACCTGGGGCATGTGTTCAACGATGGCCCTGCGCCCACCGGGTTGCGCTACTGCATGAACTCTGCGGCGATGAAGTTCATCCCCCTTGAGAGTATGGCCGAGGCGGGTTATGGCGAATGGATCAAAGAAGTAAAACCTGAAACCGACATGGCCAGTCAATAATCAGGCTACAGCCAGAGATCCCTGACCGGGGTCTCCCGGCTGAAGTGGTGCAGTACCTGCGCCTGCAGCAATTCGGCCGTGGCAATGGCATCAATCAATGCGTTGTGGGCGGCATAATGGGGCAGGCCGTAACGCAGTCTGCTGTCGGCCAGCCGGATGGATACCGGCTGTTTACCCATCAGCCTCTGCCACCGCGAGGGCTGGCGATTCGGGTGCAGGTGGGCTTCGATGGCCATGGTATCAAGCACCGGGAACCGGATGCCCTCCCCGAGTCGCCACCGCAGCGCCACATCCAGGAACGGACGCTCGATGTTCCGGTAATGCACCACCGGCACACGGCCGTTCAGGCAGGCAAACAGGTCCTCCATTATTTCATCGAGATCCGGCGCCTTGTCGATGTCACTGTGGGTGATGCCGTGGAAGGTCACGGAGGTCTGGTGCAGGGGCAGCTTCGGGCGGACAACCCAGTGCCGTGCTTTGGCCAGTTGAATGCCGTCCAGCGTGAAGGGCACAAGACCAATGCTTACGATGGAGTGCTGATTGGCGTCGAGCCCCGTGGTTTCGAAGTCCATGGCCACCATCGGGACTTCTGAAAGCGGTGTCTCCGGTGACACGCAGCCGCTTGCATAGAAGCGTTTGAGAATCGGAGATTTACTCGTCTCTGCCAGGTCGCGGTATTGTTCCGGCCACGGCAGGCCGTTTACAGGGTTCGCGGCAGAATGCTCACTAGACATTCCGAACCACCCCGGCGTTATACCGGAATCTCAGGAATTTCTGTGCATTGCTGACCACCTGGAAAGCGTCTTTGAGGTGGCTGCGTTCAAACGGCGAGAGGTCCTCTGGCCGGACATTGTTGTCCGGCTCCCGGTCGGCTTCAATGGCCAGTGCCTGGTGCCGGATCCTGACAATGGATATGAACTCAAGGGCATCTCTCAGGTTGCCAAGATCATCATCGAGCAGCAGTTTGGTGTTGCCGATTGCTTTCAGGCGCTCGAAGGAATTCTGTGCCCGGGATCCACAGGCGAGAGCATGAACCCGGATCAGGTCGGAAAGTGGCGCAGTGCCCCGGCGTTTCAGGTTGAAGGTTTTCTGGTGCTTGCCATCTTCTTCCAGCACAAAGGTCCGGAAGAAACCAATGGGTGGCGTGCGGTTCAGAGCATTGCGCGCCAGCATCGCCAGGAACCTTTGGCTGTTGCTGGCCTTGTCGGCCACCAGCGTCTTCAGCTGTTCGGCAAACTCGGTTTGACCGTAGATGCCGTCCAGATCAAAGAAGATGTTGCTGTTAAGCAGGGCCTCAGCCTTCGGGTTCTCTATCCAGTCGGCGAAATAATTCTTCCAGACCCGCAACGGCTGTCGCCACTTCTGGTTAGTCGCCATGATGTCGCCGGTGCAGTAAGTGTAACCACACTCGGCCAGCCCATCGCTGACGAATTTTGCCAGCGCCAGGAAGTATTCATCGTGTTCTTGTGGCACGAAACTGTCGTCCAGGATCATCGCGTTATCCTGATCGGTAACCACCAGTTGCTCATCCCGGGCCATGGATCCAAGTGCCATGAAGCAGTAAGGGACGGGGGGCGGCCCCAGTTTTTCCTCACCCAACTCCAGCAGACGCTGGGTAAAACTGCGACCGATCCCGGCCATGGCACTGCCAATCATGTGGGAGTTGGCGTCCTCGTTGACCATCCGGACAAAACTGTCCCGTACATCCCGGCTGATCTTTTTCAGCCCTTTGACATCCTGCTGGTGGTAGATATTGCTGACCAGGTACAGACTGCTCTGGCTTTCGTATTTCACGATATCAGACAGCGCAATCACGCCTCTAACCTCGTCCCTGTCCATCACCGGGAGATGGTGTACGTTGTTGTGCAGCATGGTGAGCATGGCCTCGAATATGAACATATTCGAGCGAATGGTGATCAGGTCTTCCGACATGATCTCGCTGATCGGGGTCTCCGACGGCAGGGCTTCGCTGAGTGCCCGGGTGCGAAGGTCGCGATCGGTGATGATGCCCTTGAGCATCGGTTTTTCACCTTCCTCGTCCATCAGCAGCAGGGCAGAGACGCCGTTGTCGGTCATTATTCGTGCGGCTTCCTGAAGCCGGACCGTGCAGGGTGCCGAGACCGGTTCCCGGGTAATCAGTCGGGTGACTTTCGAGGTCATCAGTTCATTGGACTTTTCTCGCCGGGAAAGAGCGGATCGCAGCCGGCTGCGGTCTTCAATCTCGACAAAGTCGGCGAAGTTCTCATCGTTTTCCCACAGATAATGGAAGGTCTCGTCGGGAATCCGGTAAACAAGTGAGTCTTCCAGGGCTTTGGCCGGAAAGCGCACTTTCTTGTTCATTAACAGGCCAAACTGGCCAAACACCTCGCCTTCACTGATCCGGTTGTAAAGCTCCCCTGTGCGACGATAGATTTCTACCGCACCACTGCGCACGTAAAAAAGCCAGTTGTTGGGATCGCCGAGCTCCAGGATCTGGCTGCCCGCTTTGTAATACACAACCTCGATACTGCCGACCACGCTGTCGAGAAGCTCCTCGGCCATCTCGTCAAACGGCGGATACTGTGCCATGTGATTGCGGATGTCGATGAGCTCGGCCTGCATAAAACTCCCTGTTTTTCTATGGGACAAGAATGGTTAGAAAAAGAATATAACAGTGGGATGGTCCGGCGGCCATGCCGACCATTGATAGATCTGATTGACCACTTTCCCCGGTGTTGCTAGCCTTGCTCCACTTTTTCAGGTGTCCGTCGCATAGCGCGACGGGTGAAACGGGAAATCGGTGAGCCTGGCATGGCCAGTGCAAGTCCGATGCTGCCCCCGCAACGGTAAGCAGGATAACGGCAATCTGACGCGCCACTGTGTCGCCATGACATGGGAAGGTGATTGCCCGGGAACTCCAGGTTCCGCCTGCCAGCCCGGAGACCGGCCTGGAAGAACACCCGATGTTGCGGTGGGCAACCTGGGTGGGTGATATGCCGGTTCCGCTTCTCCTACGCCAGTCTACCGCCTGCCCTCTCTGCCTGTTTTTGCAACGAAATCAGAATTCCCGCGCGGGTGCGCGCGGAGTGCGGAGCGAAGGTTATGTTCAGAGTGCAATTCCCCGTTCTGGTGGCCGGTGTTTCCATGGCCGCCCTGCCTATGGCTGTTATGGCCCAGTCTGGCTCGGAAACCGATGCCCTGGATCCGATCGTAGTGACGGCGACCCTGGGGCCCAAAACCGTTGGAGAGAGTCTGTCTTCGGTGACGGTGATCGAGAAAGACGATATTGATCGCCAGCAGCCCGCCGAGTTTAGTGACCTGCTTCGGGCCCAACCGGGAATCAACGTTGTCTCGGATGGCAGCTACGGCAAGACCACCAGCGTATTCCTGCGCGGTGCAGGCAGTTCGGGCACGGTGCTCCTGCTGGACGGAATCCGCCTGCGCTCTGCCACTGCCGGTATCCCGCCATGGCAGTTCTTGCCGCCCGAACTGATGGGGCGGGTTGAACTGGTCCGCGGCGCAAAAAGCTCCCTGTACGGTGCCGATGCCGTGGGCGGTGTTATCCAGGCGTTTACCCTTGATCCCGAAGCCGGGCGTCAGGGTTGGACCGAGCTGAAAGGGGGTTCCCATGATACCCGGGAGGTCACGGCCGGGCTGGCGGGCCGGAAAGGTCGTTCGTCGTTTCTGGCCGGTGGGGTCTACTCGGAGACTGATGGCACCAACCTGCGTGCCGGCGGTGAAGACAAAGGGTTCAGAAACGCCGGTGGGCTGGCGAAGCTCAGTCACAGCTTTGATCAGGGGGGCGGTGCCGGGCTGACGGTGTTCCAGTCTGAAGGCAACACCGAGTTTGAAGGAGGTGATACCGATTTCATGATCCGTGCCATGGGTATGCATCTGGAAGCGGTTGCCAGTGATTACTGGCGCACCCGGATTCAGTTCTCCGAAGCCAGGGATGAACAGGAGACCTATGGGAGTTATCCGAGCACCTTCGACACATTATCGCGCTCAGCACGCTGGGAAAACACATTCACGGCGGGAGTCCACGAGGTTGTGCTGGGGTCGGAAGTGTCGATCGACGAAGTCGAAGGCAGCAGTGATTTCACTGAAGACAGCAGAACCAACAGCGCGGTGTTTGGCCAGGGACGCCTGAACTTCGACGCTACTGATCTGATGCTCAGTCTTCGCCTTGATGACAATGAAGCTTATGGCCGCGAAGAAACCGGGGGAATAGCTCTTGGCCATCAGCTGGACCGGGCCCACCGGGTGCGCCTCAGCTATGCGACATCGTTCCGGGCGCCAACGTTTAACGATCTCTATCTGACCGTACCGTTTTACACGGGCAATCCCGATCTTGATGCGGAAGAGGGCCAGATGGTCGAGGCAGGTGTCTCCGGGCGCTACGACAACTGGTTCTGGGACGTTGCGATCTATCAGAACGATGTGAAAGATCTCATTACCTACGTCACTGACCCGGTTACCTTTGAAGGCACAATGGCAAACGTGGAGACGGCCCGGATCCGTGGTATTGAGGTTTCGTCAGGCATTGAAACGGCAGACTGGAATCTGGCGGCAGGCATAACCTACGCGGATACCGAGAACCGGGATACCGGGGCCCGCCTGCCACGCCGTGCCGAAAAGAATGTGCGTCTGGATATAGATCGCCTGTTCGCGCAATGGTCTGTTGGCGCCAGCTTCATCGCCGAGAGTGATCGCTATAACGATGCAGCCAACACCAGCCTTCTTCCCGGCTACGGTACCGTTGATTTACGAGCTGCCTGGAACTTCCAGCCGGGCTGGTCGGCTTCTCTCAAGGTGGACAATGTTCTGGATCGCCGCTTTGCCACCAGTCTGGGCTATGACAGCATAACCTTTGCACCATTCGATTATCTGGCAGCTGGCCGAACTTTCATGGCTTCCGTACGCTATGATTTTCAGCAGTAATGTCAGTCAACGGATAGGGTTCCTTGTGTGATGGGGCACCTCGGGCACGCAGCACTGTTTGCACTGGTTTTGCTCACGTCCTTGCCGGCGCTGGCCGACGGCCCGTGTGCAAGGGATGCGCTCGGGCTTGAGATGTGCCTGAACGATCACGCCCGGCGGATCGTTTCACTGTCACCGGGGGCTACCGAACTGCTGTTCTCCGCCGGCGCGGGTGGCAAGGTGGTTGCCGTGAGTGCCTGGAGCGACTATCCGGAAGAAGCTGCACAGTTACCGCAGGTAGGTGACAGCAACCGTCTGGATCTGGAAGCCATTGTCGCACTGGCTCCAGACCTGGTGGTTGGCTGGGTGGATGGCAATTCCCGCAGCCAGCTGGAGCGGTTGTCAGAACTTGGTGTGCCTGTGTTCTGGCTCGCGCCGCGGGCATTCGATGATATCGCGACCGCGGTTGAGGACCTGGCATTGCTGGCCGGAACACCAGCTGTTGGCAAAGAACGTGCTGCGGCTTTTCGGGAGGACGTCGCCACACTGGAGGTCCGTTATGCCGATGCCAGGCCGGTTACCGTGTTCTATCAGATATGGGAACAGCCATTGATGACCGTGAATAAGGAAGAGCTGATCAGCAAGGCCATTACCCTGTGCGGTGGAATCAATGTGTTCGGCCAGCTACCGAGGCTGGTGCCCCGAATCAGCCGGGAGGCGGTTCTGGAAGCCAACCCGGAGGCGATTGTTACCGCCGGGTCCTCGGACGACAGCCAGTGGCTGGAAGCCTGGCGCGAGTTCCCCGGCCTTGCAGC
>AZIK01005901.1_pt1 | contig 13855 bp, 12 predicted proteins | sample 359131 | NCBI WGS metagenome assembly AZIK01 (sample SAMN02429715, study PRJNA222663) | marine sediment metagenome | biome: Sediment sample; isolation source: enrichment culture of sample MGS-ANC(AMM) from oil contaminated site at the... | place: Italy: Ancona | collected 2012-02-14 | depth 6 m m | reverse complement strand
CTGGATGCAAGAAATCCCCCTGCGCCAAGCCTATCAGCGCGTGCTGGTCCAAGACATCTACCGTGCCCAAAACCTTGAGCGCATCGTCGAGACTGGCAGCTGCGATTGCGAGATCCGGTTCCCGTCCTGGGACGCGGCCGAGGCCGTGTTTCGGGAGAGCTACGCGAGCGACGAACGATGGGAAATGCTGGAAGCCTCCGACGCCTACAACCGCCGCGCCAACGCCGCCCGAACTGCCGCCAAGGCCATCTGCGACGCCGCAGGCAATTGGTAAGGCAGCGCCGCGATGAGTGTCGTCACCTACTTCGTTGAAACCTCCCAAGCCTATCTCGACACCGCAGCCGAGACCCAGTTTGGTGCGGTTGCGGCAACGGTCGGCACGCTCCTGGTTTTGGGGACAACGCTGGTGGTGATCCTCGTCGGCATCAACATGATCTATCAATACCGGGCCATGGATGGGCACACAGCCTTCTGGCTCGCGGTCAAGATCGGGCTCATCGGCATATTCGCGACCAACTGGATGCAGTTCAACGCCTTCTCGTCTGCCATTCTCTACGGGATCGACAGTATCGCGGGCGCGCTCGTGGCCTCCGTCGGCGGCGGCAGTCCGGGGCCTTCTGGAACTTTCGCCGAAGAATTCGACCGTTTGATCGCCGAGTTGGGGGACTACTTGAACGCCGCTGGTTCAGAGTTGAACTGGATGGCCGGCGCCATGCTAGACATTGTCGGGGTCCTTTTGCTCTCGATCCTCGGCGGGCTGGCCGCCTTCATCCTCGTGGCATCCCGCCTGATGATCGCACTTCTGATCGGGATCGCGCCGGTCATGATATTCCTGACCCTCTTCGAGGTGACCAAAGATTACTTCGCACGCTGGCTGTCGGCGTTGGTCTCCTTTGCGCTCTACCCAATCGTCGTGGCAGGCGTATTCGCAACAATCACAGGTGTATCATCCGCCCTCATTGGTGAACTCGGCGACCCGGAAGGGGCCTCAAATATAGGCGCGCTCATCCCCTTCTTCATGATGGTCCTCATGGCCAAGGGCTTCATTGTCGCCACGCCATTCATCGTCCGCGCAATCTCCGGCAACATCATGATGCCAGCGCTCTCCGGCGGCCTCGGTGGCGGATATAGCTTTGCCCGCGCCGCCATGGGCAGCCAGCAGGCCTACAACCGCTACCTAATCGGAGGCGCAAGCGGCGCAGAATACGCAGCACTCAGGGCGCGGCAGTTCTTCGGGGTGCAGCAGATGCCTGTCAGGCAAGGGATGGGGCAGACGGGTCAAGCAAGTGGCTCAGTGTCATCGGGAGCCGGGTCTCAAATGCTGGCGCAACTGGCACGCTTGGGAAGGCTGGGGCGACGATGAGTTTCGATTACCAGCCTTTATTGCCACCACGGATTGCTGCAGGTGCAGGTCGCTTAATGACGATCGTAACTCGCATTCAGCGCTCAAAAAAGGCGTTGAACCCAACTTATCGGTTGTGTACTTGAGCACAACAGAAAAGTTGTGTAAAAAGAGGCATGGCGATGAATGGAATCACCCTTAACGAGAAGGAGGCGCGGGAAACACGCGCCCGTATCTCTCGTCTAACCGAGGCACTGAACTCGGAGCACGCAATGAAGCCGGTTGTTGCCGGCTTGCCGCCTGAGGTGGTTTCTCAAGTCTCGCGCATGATGAAGGCCGAGCGCGAGCGCTTGACCCACGCGGTTGAGGCATACGAAGAGGCCAAGGACACCCAACGCCCCACCGCTCTAAAGGCACTCGTAAATCGTGACCTTGGGCTGATGCTTATTGTGGCGAGGATCGCCAACGGCTTCTCTCAGAAGGACCTGGCATGGCGCCTCGGCGTGAAGGAGCAACAGGTCCAGCGGTGGGAAGCTGAGCGATATGGGCAGATCAGCCTCAAGAATTACCATCGCGTGGCGGCGCTGCTCGGTGTGCGTCCGTGGGCAGACATGTCCGACCAACCGGAACTCCGCGGGCTGGACAAGGTCATCGACGGGGTGTCGAAAGCCGAAATCAAGAAAATCCTCAAGCATGGACGCGAAAACAGCTGGTTCGCCGAGGACTTCACCGAGGCCGAACTTCGTCGCTACATCGCCGAGAACCGGATCGACTTTGGAAGTCCTGGACTTCTGAGAACTGGCCTGAACGTTGTGGATCACACCGAAGACGTCATGCTCCACGCTTGGCGCGCCAGGGTCACAGCAAGGGCGCGCGAGGCATTCGCGGGGGTCGAGGACGTTCACGAGCCGCTTGAACTCAAGTGGATGCCCGACCTGGTCCGGCTGAGCAAAGAGCCCCATGGGCCACTTCTGGCAGTAGAAGTGCTTGCCAGCCAAGGTATTGTGTTGATCGTGGAGCCGCAGGTGCCCGGCCTAAAGATCGACGGCGCTGCGTTCATCGTGGACGGAGGGCCGGTCATCGGAATGACTTTGCGGACCGACACTGTGGACAACTTTTGGTTCACGCTGATGCACGAACTTGCCCATGTTACGCTTCACTTCTCCACTGGGCTGGCCGTAGGCTTTTACGATCAGACGGACCAAGAGACATCGGTCGATGAACAGGAGGAGGAAGCCAACCGCTTCGCTTCCAACTTGCTCATCCCGGAAGAACGTTGGCGGCGCTCTACCGCCCGAATTGCGAAGTCGGCTGCGGTCATCGAGCGTTTCGCTAACGAGCTAGGTATCCATCCGGCGATTGTGTTCGGGCGGATACGCAAGGAGCGGGGCGAGTGGTCCCTGTTCACAAATAAGATCGGGAGGAACACCGTGAAGAAACTGTTTGTGGGCGAAGCCCAGAAAGGAAAGAGTGATGCTCCCATACTACCCGGCCCTGAGGGCTAAGCCCGGCGAGTTCGCGGCCTGCGGCAGGCTGGCCCCCCGTTATCAGGGGTACGTTTGCCCGCGCTTCGTGGTGCCGCCTCCCACTGAGTCCGACCCCGAAAAGGGGCGCGTACCCACGCTGGACGAAATCGCCCACATAATGGGGGAGCGCCTCGGAAAGAGCTGGCCCCACCGGCGTGCGTTCCTCGACCCGCAACTGGCGGCGGCGGCCCTCGGCGACGAAGGAGTGGCTACGCTCTTCCGCATCGCCAGGGCGGTAAACTCCCGCCTGCTTCCAGTCCTGACGATCGCCGATCTGACCAACCCGGCCCGCCAGGCGCTCATTCGGGACGGCGACGTCAGGACGGGTATCTACATGGACTTCGAGGAGGTTGATCCGGCTGCCTTGGTCGAGGCGGTGAAGAAGGCGGGCCTCCGGCCGGAACACTGCGTCCTCTTCGTGGATTTCACCGGAGCCCCCCTCGGTGCCGACTTCGCGCCTGCTATCGGCGAAATTTTCGATCAATTGGACAGCGCGGCGCGGTGGAGCAAGATCGTCTATCAAGCGTCAGCGTACCCGGACAAGCTGCCGGTCGGTGCCAACGAACGCACGTTAATCGCCAGGGCAGAGTGGACCACCTTCCAGGCGGCACTCAAGGAGACAGGCGTCCAACCGGACCGACTGGCCTACGGTGACTTTGGCGCGGATTGCGGGCGAATGATGTTTCCTAAGGGGAAGGGCGGCGGAAGGCCAAGGCCGCATCTGCGCTACACCGGCAAGTCCCACACCTTGGTGATAAGGGGCAGCGACTCGGGAACCTTCACGCCGACGATGCGCGACGTCTGCAAGCAGATCATCGAGAGCAAGGAGTACAGCGGCAGGAGTTTCTCCCCCGCGGACGACCGTATCTGGCGAAACGCGAAGGGACTGACTGATACCTGCGGCGACGCGACTGGCTGGCGGGAGCTGAACACCGCGCACCACCTGGTGAGGATCGTCACGGACTTGGGCGCCATGTCTGGCATCGAGTTCGAGGAAGATGCTGTCGCCGAGTACTCGGAGCAGGAAAGCTTGTTCTAGAGTTTTCCCTTCGAGTTTACCTAGTCGCGGATCGTCCTCCAAATTTGCAAACTGCTTCTGGCTCTCGCTGCAGGCGTCCCGTCTTTTTTTATGTTGAGTGAGCAAAAATGCATCTTTCACGAATATTGATTGAGAATTTCCGGAACTTTTCGAAGCTGGACGTGGCCCTCGATGGGAATATCGTTGATCAATGAGCCGTGCAGGCAATGTCTGGGACAACTCTGCAATGAAGAGCTTCTTCTCGCCGCTCAGGACCGAACGGACAGCCCGCAAGGTCCACCGCACCCGTCACGCGGCACGCGCCGACGTGTTCGACGATGCGAGCGGTTCTCCAATCCGAGGCGGCGGCATGCGAAGCGGGTCTATCTCAGCCCCATGGCGTTCGAGGACCGAGCTATGCAAACCTAACCCTGTGTCCACGAAACTGGCAGCAGCTCACCCGGTTGCGGCGCAGGTTGCTGAAACTCAGGATCTGTCTCAGCAACTGACGGAAAAGAGTGCCTCGGACGAAGAAGAGGCGGCAAGGTAAGCAGTGCACAACACCTGCTAGCGATAGTCATGACACCGCATGCGGGCCGCGTCTGTAACATAAGTTTCATTGAAATGTAGCGCGAGTGACACACGGCAAGTCTAGCCCCCAGTTAACCAAAACCTGGGGATATTATGACGCTTATTCAAAAATCCGCCCGCGCACTCGTGGTTGCCACGGCGCTGCTTACCTTCGGCGCTGCTGCAACCGCGCAAGAGGACAGCCGTCCCAACCTAACAATCGCCGTTGCTGGCTTGCCACCCACTCTAGAGCCAGCGAAGGAGCTCTCCAACGTCGGCACGCGAATTACCTATTCTGTCTATGACACGCTGATCCGTCGTAACTTCCTGTCCGACGAAGGCGGCGGCGGCTCCGAGCTGACCCCCGGCCTCGCCGAGAGCTGGGAGCGGGTGGATGACCGCACCCTCGAAGTCCGTCTCCGCTCCGGCGTGACCTTCCATAATGGCTCCGGGCTGACGGCCCAGGATGTGGCCTTCACCTTCTCTCCTGAGCGCCTGACCGGTCCCGATACCCTTCTGCCTGAAGGAGCCGGTTACTTCTCAACGCTCGAAAGCGTTGAAGCGGTCGGTCCGCTGACCGTGCGCTTCGTGACGACTGAACCAGATCCGCTTTTGGAGCAGCGTCTTGCCTCTTGGGCGTCCTGGATCGTAAATGCCGACGATTGGCGCGAGAAGGCCGAAGAAACCGGCGGCCTGCCGCGCTTTCCGGTCGGCACGGGCCCCTACATGCTGGACGAATTCCAGGCTGATCAGGAAATCCGTCTGGAGGCGTTCGACAACTATTATGGCGGTCTTCCGACGGCCCAGAGCGTGACGTTCCGCGCGGTGCCCGAGGATGCGGCCCGCATCTCCGGCCTCGTCAGCGGCGAGTTCGACATCGTCACCAATATCGCGCCAGACCAGATCGCCCAGATAAACTCCTACGACGACATCGAGACTCGGAGCGTCACACTCGCGAACTCCCACGTGCTGGTCTACAATACCAATCACCCGGTTCTGGCGGACAAGCGCATCCGCCAGGCCCTAAACCTTGCCATTGACCGCGACCTTCTCAACGCCGCGCTCTGGAGCGGTAAGGCGACGGTGCCTAACAGCCACCAGTATCCCGAATACGGCGACATGTACGACGCTGGCCGGGACGACCTGCGCTACGATCCCGACGCAGCAAAGGCGCTTCTCGAAGAGGCCGGCTATGACGGCACCGAGATCGTGTACGCCACGCACCCGTCCTACTACCTTAACGCCCTTCCCGCCGCTCAGGCACTGGTTGAGATGTGGAAGGCTGTGGGACTGAACGTCAGCTTGAACGTCACCGAGGACCTGAACAACCTGCGCGGCGATGATCTGATGATACGCAACTGGTCCAACTCGACGCGCTACCCCGATCCGCTCGGTGCGCTCTGGCTGGCCTGGGGCACTCCGGGTGCCCCACAGCAAACATGGATGACGTGGTCGAATGACGCATTCAATGCCGCTGGCCGCGAACTCTTGGTGACCACGGTCCTGGCAGATCGGCAGGCGCTTGCCACGCAGATGCTGGACATCTGGGCGGACGACGCGCCGGGCACGATCCTTTACCAGCCGCTGGAAAGCTACGGCGTACGCAAATCCCTGAAATGGCAGCCCTACACATTCTATTACATGGATCTGCGCCCTGACAACCTCGAGGCTGAATGACCTCGCTCGGGACCCTGACATTGGACGGGAGTGCTCTTGGCGCTCCCGTTCCCGCTGTAGTTAAGACCGAGCCCGCAAGCAGCGGAGAGCCTGCGCTGCGTGTCACGGATCTTTCGGTACGACGGGGATCCGTTGCTCTGGTGGAGAACACATCCTTGTCCGTGGCGAAAGGGGAGACCCTCTGCCTCGTCGGTGAGAGCGGCTGTGGCAAAAGCCTCACCTGCACTGCCATAATGGGGATTATTGATGCGCCTCTCGCGGCCGACGGCTCGATCCAGATCATGGGCCGGGAAATCGCCGGTCTGCCGGAGCGCCGACTGAAAGGGGTTCGCGGGCGAGACGTGGCGATAATCTTTCAGGACCCGATGGCGGCTCTGAACCCAATCCAGCGCGTCGGTGCCCAAGTTGCCGAGATTCTGTCCGTCCATGGCACGACCTCCGCCGCCGAGCAGAGTCGCGAAGTGCTGGCTCTCTTTGAACGTGTCGGGTTGCCGGATCCCGCGCGACAGGCCCGCGCCTATCCGCACCAGCTTTCGGGCGGGATGTGCCAGCGCGTGATGATCGCCATGGCGATTGCCTGCCGTCCGAAGGTGCTGATCGCGGACGAGCCGACCACAGCGCTGGACGTCACCATTCAAGCACAGATCCTGCGCCTTCTGCGCGAGCTTCAGGACGACACTGGCATGGCGATAGTCTTCGTCACCCACGACCTCGGCGTTGTGGCCGAGATCGCGGACCGTGTCGCCGTGATGTATTCGGGCCGCATCGTCGAGGAGGCGGATGTGGACGAGATATTCGACGCGCCCCGACATCCTTATACTCGCGCACTCATGGCCTGCCGGGTCGGTACTGGCGAGCCGGGAACGGCCCTCCCAGCGATTTCTGGAAGCGTGCCAGCACCTTCCGCCCGGCCCAATGGCTGCGCCTTTGCGCCCCGCTGCGATCATGCCGGGCCGCTCTGTCTCGTTCAGCCTGCGCTGACGGAACGTGGGACGTCCGGAGTCTGGGTCGCCTGCCACCACCTGGAGGAAGCGCAATGAACAAGCCGATCCTGCAAATGAACGGCGTGACCCGGCGATTTGCGACTGGCGGCGGGTTTTTCTCCAAGCCCAGTTTCACTACCGCCGTCAATGATATCAGCCTGACCGTCGCCGCCGGTGAGGTTTGCGCCATTGTCGGTGAGAGCGGCAGCGGCAAGTCTACACTCGCGCGCCTTGCTGCCGGGATCGACAGCCCCGATGCGGGGCAGGTGCTGTTCCGCGGCACGCCCTATGCCAAGTCGGGAAGCGCGCCGTGGCGGCGAGAGCGGGCTGTGGTCCAATTCGTCTTCCAGAACCCCTCCAGCGCCCTCGATCCACGCGCTTCGATTGCCAGCCAGATCGGCGAGATGCTGACCACCCACGAACGCTGTGACGCGGCCGCGCGGAAGGCGCGCACCGACGAGATATTGGACCGTGTCGGGCTCGGTGGAATGGGTCGCCGCGTGCCGCAGCAGATGTCGGGCGGGCAGCTCCAGCGCGCCGTCCTCGCCCGCGCACTTGTCATAAGGCCGGAGCTGCTCATTTGCGACGAGGCAGTGAGTGCGCTTGACGTCTCGGTGCAGGCGCAAATCCTCAACCTGCTCATGTCGCTTAAGGACGAGTTCGGGCTGACGATGATCTTCATCACTCACGATCTCGGTGTGGCCCGTCACGTGGGGAACCGTATCGCTGTGATGCAGAACGGTCGGATCGTAGAGAACCGGCGCACAAGCAACCTTTTCGATAGGCCGCGCCACGCCTATACCCGTACCCTTCTTGCTGCGATCCCGGCGGCCACACCAGCCGCCCGCCGCGCGCGGGATGCTGCTGCGGCGGAGGCTGCGGCATGATGCGCATCGTCGCGCATCGGGGTCATTCGGCCCGAAATAAGGAGAACTCGGTCGCCGCCTGGCGCGGAGCGGTGAAAGCTGGGACGGATTTCGTCGAAATCGACGTCCGCTTCACGGCGGATGGCAATGCGGTGTGCTGTCACGATCCGGATCTTTCGCGACTAGCGAGCGATCCGCGCCTTATCTCGGAGCTGGAACTCTGCGACCTGGCGGAGCTTCGGCATGCGCATCCGGGACTGATGCCGGAGCTCGGCGACGCCTTCGCGGAGATTCCCGCAGGTACAGGTCTCCTGCTCGATATCAAAGATGAGCTTCCTTGGGCACTCGATCTCCTTGCGGCGATTCTGGATCAAGCGGCCCGCCCCAATTGCGTCCTTGGTCTACACTCGCTTCAGGCTGTCCGGCGTATGGCCGGTGTCGCCTCGATCCTCGCCCTCGCGCCGCGCGGGTCTGACAACGACGCCTTCGTCGCTGCGGGCGCGGACATAATTCGTCTCTGGGAGGCGGATGTGTCGTCCTCTGGCTTCCCAATCGGTGCCGCGCCGGTCTGGGTCACCGCAGGTGGCGCGGACACCGGGCGGGCCGTCGGAGATATTGACGCGTCAGACCTCCGCCGCCTTGCGGAGCGGTGCGTCGCCGGTGTGCTCGTAAACGATCCAGAGGCCGCGCGCGTGGCCCTGACCCCCTTACCGCTGGGACGGATATGACAAACAATACCTGCCTTATCGTGACCTTCGACGGCTTGCGTAAAGACCGTGCGACAGCAGACCTGATGCCCAACCTCGCCCGCTTCCTTGGCGAGGGAACCGATTGCGTGAATGCTCGCTCGGTCTTCCCCAGCGAAACCCGCGTGGCGGTAACCAGCACCGTCACCGGCTGCGCCCCTGCTGCGCATGGTTTAGTCGCGAACCAGTTCCTGCACCCCGTGGTGCCAGACCGGATATTCCAGACCGCCAGCAATGCGGACCTCTCTGCCGCGGCGGCGGCGGGCCAGCTCATCGATTGCCAGTCGCTCGGAGAGCGACTGTCGGAGGCGGGGCGCAAGATGGCCATCGTCAGCACAGCGAGCCCCGGAGCGACCAGGATGATGAGCCATCGCGCCCATGCGTTGGGGCATCCTGTCTTCTCTGTCCATGGCACACCGGTAGGTACTGAGGCACTGCAACAGATGGCAGAGCAGCTTTTGGGTCCGGTACCGCAGGCGGGCACACCCAACAGCGCCCGCGTAGACCATGCGATCGATGTGCTGACGGAGATCGTCTACCCCGAGCACCATCCCGACCTCGCGATCCTCTGGCTCTCCGACCCTGACATCACCTCACATGGTTACGGCGTCACCGCGCTTGAAACTGAGGCGGCGCAGAGGGCTTGCGATGCGGCGTTCGGCAGGCTCCTGAAGTGGTGGCAAGCAGGGAATGGCCCAGCGAACATCGTCGTGATGTCCGACCACGGTCAGATCACCGGCAGTGCCCGCGTGGATCCGTTGGCGGAATGTCCGGACTGGAAAGGGCGGCTTGTGCCCGGCGCGCTCTGCGGTCTGTGGCTCGACGACCCAAGTGCGGGCGAGGTGCAAGACGCTGTTGATCGGCTGAGGGATGCGCCCTGGGCCGGCCTGATCTTCGCGAACGGACCTGACGGCGCAAGGATCAATGGCGCTATGCCGTGGTCCGCCGTCCAGCAGGGACACGCCCGTACCCCCACCATCGGCGTCACGCTGCGTGCGGCAGCTGACGGGGCGGACGGGATGGAAAGCACGCTTTTTGCCGCCGGCATCGAGCCAGGCGGTGGCATCCATGGCGGTCTGACGCGGGGCGAACTTTCCACGGTCCTTGCCGCGCAGGGACCGGCCTTCCGGCAGGGGCATCGGTCTGAAGTGCCGTGCTGGTTGCCTGATATCGCCCCGACAATCCTGACGGTGATGGGGCTCTGCGTGACCGGAACGACTGGGCGAGCGATGACTGAGATCCTCGCTACCGATGGCGGCGCTCCCGACTGGGACCATCATATCGAGACTGTCGAGTATCGCGGGCAAGTCCAGCATCTCGCCTGGTGGCAAGTCGGTCCGTCCCGCGTCGTGGATTGCGGCTGGATGGAGGAGGCCGCCCCGCGATCCCTCACAAAGGAAGCCGGCGCATGAGCGGGCCGTTTCTCTTGCGCAAGTTCGCGCGCTGCCTGCTGACGCTGCTGCTGGCGGTCACCTTCGTTTTCGTTGTCCTGCGCCTGTCAGGCGATCCGGTGCAGAGAATGCTGGCCGATGACGTGCCGGCGCGAGTAATCGAGTCCTACCGCACGATGTGGGGCCTCGACCGGCCCCTGCCAGAGCAATACCTGCGTTATATCTCGCGGGTTATGCAGGGGGATTTCGGGGTTTCGTTCCGGGACGACCGGCCCGTCGCCGCAATCATCGCCGAGCGCATTCCGGCGACGCTCAACCTCGGCCTTCTGGCGTTCGGAATCACGCTTTTGATCGGCATTCCGGGTGGCATCGTCGCTGCGATAAACCGGGGTCGGCTGGTGGACCGGGTGGTCATGGGGTTCACCATTCTTGGCCACAGCCTGCCGAACTTCTTCCTCGGGATCCTGCTGATCCTCTACTTCTCAATGACGCTTCGGCTTCTGCCGAGCTCTGGCATCGGTACATGGCAACACATGGTGATGCCTGCCATCACGCTCGGCACATCGTTTGCAGGAACCGTGGCGCGCTTCACGCGCACGGCCATGCTGGAGGTACTCAACGAGCCCTACATGCGGACCGCGCGTGCCAAGGGACTTGGCCGGCCGGCCCGCGTCTGGCGTCATGCTCTGCCGAATGCGGCTATCCCGTTAGTGACAGTGATCGGCCTGCGCCTTGGCGCACTCGTTGGCGGGGCAACCGTCGTGGAGACAGTGTTCGGCTATCCCGGCATTGGGTCGCTTCTGGTCAACGCAGTGGCACAACGCGATCTGGCGGTGGTCCAGGGGGTCGTCCTGCTGATCGCTTTCACGATGGTGGTGACGAACCTGATAATCGACCTCACCTACGGCTGGCTCGATCCGCGGATTGCAATGTCAGGTAAGGAGACGAAGGCATGAGCGCTCTGGACGCAGACTCGCCCGTGCGCCGCTGGTTCTTCCGCCGGCACCGCCGTACTGCCAAGGCGCATCAACGTCCGTCGTTTCTGGTGATGACTTGCCTTCTCTGGCTGGCGCTCGTCGTCGTCACCGCAATATTTGCCGGATGGCTGGCACCCTTCGGCTATACTGAGCAGAGTCTCCTGAACCGGCTGAAGCCCCCTGCTTTCCTTGGCGGTCCCGCGGAACACGTTCTGGGCACGGACGGGCTGGGGCGAGACGTGCTCAGCCGCCTGTTCTTTGCACTTCGGACGAGTATCCTCGTCGCGCTTCTGGGCACCGGGATCGGTGCCGTCACTGGCACCGTTCTCGGCATCCTTGCAGCGCACTTCCGGGGCTGGGTAGACGATATCGTTATGGTGCTGGTCGATTTTCAGGCCAGCGTGCCATTCCTCATCGTCGCCCTCGCGGTTCTCGCATTCTTCGGCAACAGCTTCGTACTGTTCGTCTGCATCGTCGGGCTGTTCGGGTGGGAAACCTATGCAAGGCTGGTGCGCGGACTGATCCTGTCGGTGTCGGAGGAAGGTTATGCCTTCGCGATCCGCACTCTCGGCATCCACCCCGCACGAATCTACCTGCGCCATGTGCTGCCCAACATCGCAGGCGTTCTGGTCGTGCAGCTGACGCTGAATTTCCCTGAAATCATCCTGCTAGAAACCTCCCTCTCCTTCCTCGGCCTCGGAATCCAGCCACCCGGAACCAGCCTCGGCCTCGCCTTGGGGGAAGGGCGTAACTACATCGCGACCGCGTGGTGGATCGGCTTGCCCGCAGGGGTGGTGATCTTCCTGACAACGCTGTCGATCAGCCTCGTCGGGGACTGGGTGCGCGATGCACTCGATCCCTCGCTCGCGCAGTCGGAGTAACGCGATGGAGCGCTTCGATCTGCCGGATGTAGCGGGCGTGATCTCCGACCTCGACGGTGTGGTGTATCGCGGAACAAAGCCGATCCCCAGCGCCGTGGCGCGGTTTCGCTCCTGGTGGGAGCAAGGGGTGCCCTATTGTTTCGTCACGAACAACTCGACCCGCAGCCCCAAAGAAGTGGCCGCCAAGCTCACCGCGATGGGCGTGCCCACTGAGGCGGACCAAGTCGTCACAAGCGCCATCATGACGGCGGAGTTGATGGCAAGGCGCTGGCCCGAGGGCGGTGCCGCATTTGTCATCGGCGCACGGGCTCTGGCGGATGCGGTCGCGGAGGCTGGCTTCAGCGTGGCAGCGGATCGGGCGGACGCCGTCGTGGTGGGGCTCGACCGGGACTTCACCTACGCGAAGCTCGACCGGGCGATGCAGCTGATCCGGGGCGGTGCCGCACTGATCGCGACCAATCCCGACCGTGTACTTCCTAAGGGAGACCGCTTTGAACCGGGCAACGGTGCCATCGTCGCCGCGATCGCGACGGCTGGTGGCATAGCCCCTCTGGTGGTCGGAAAACCCGAGCGGCACATGGTGGACGAGGCGCTCGCGCGGCTGGCGATCCCGCCCGAGCGGGCGATCCTCATCGGCGATCAGCTTGCGACGGACATTGCCGCAGCGCGGGCGGCAGGTGTCTATGCGATCCTTGTGGAAACGGGAGTGGAACAGCTCGAAGGGGCAAGGGCGGCAGACTTGCATATTCCAGATCTAGCGGCGCTCCCGGACTTCGGCCCGCCGGGCGGAGCGTCGGCAGGGTAGTTAAAACTCGATTTTCACCAGACAGTCATATGAGCTACGTTCCTCAAAACCCTCGTTTTCTTGAAGGATGAGATCCATGCGCTTCATCTTTCGGAAACCTGATGCGGCCTCTTGGTCGTGGGGACAACCGCGATAGCCCCAAGTCGGCGCGCAGATTATTCGGCCACGTACCGCTCCACCCCTCGAAAATTTTCAATCGGCTCGCCTTTTGTGACAGAACTTCAAAATCGATTGAAGGTAGAGTGAACTTTTTTCCCAATGTGGCAAGTTTAACGTGCTGCCAATCTCGTCCTCAACGATGTCAAAGTCTCCGCGCTACCTCCAGAAATCCTCGAATCTGAAAGGCACCAGAACTTCTTAATGCCTCTCATTCATGGCTGACTCCAGTTCGCCCAAGCCAGCCAAAGCGGTCCTTAACTGCTCGTCTCCCTCCTCGTTCGCCAGATCATCAGCAGGCACCAGCACCGCAAAATCCATCTCCATCTGGCGCTGTTCCTCGGCGATAACGGTTTGAACGACAGGCGCGGTCTTTTTTGGAGCGACGTCGGTTTGCTTTGACGTTTGGCTGCCAGCATCTTGGTGTGCGGTCTCCACAACGGCGTCAGACCCACCTGGTCCGTTCGCAGGCGGCGTCATCGGCATGGCGCGCACGCTCAACGGGAGATTGCCCTGCGATCCCCCTCCCCCCGGCTTCGGAAACGGTAGCTCGCCCGTCTGTGCCGCGTGGATCGCCTTGAACAGCCGATCATCAAAATACTGGATCCGCTTTGCCCGGACCGGCATCTGGGCATCGATCACCATGACAATCTCGTCGAGGGGCAGACGGCGCGCTTCGTCTTCAGGCAACAACGAGCTCTCTTCAGTCCGCGTGGATTGGCTGCGGCCCTCGAAGGGGTTCTTGCCGATGGACTGGGACCGCGTGATGACGGTCTTTGTGGTCTTTCCGACAGCCTTGCTGAGCTCCTCGACCGTTTTCTCATCCGAGGGCGTCAGGTAGAGCTTCACGCCGGCATTGCCCTGCAGGGCGCGCCGGGTGTTCTCGCCGTAGATTTCATCGAGGGCGGGGATGGTTT
>AZIK01001234.1_pt1 | contig 13860 bp, 10 predicted proteins | sample 359131 | NCBI WGS metagenome assembly AZIK01 (sample SAMN02429715, study PRJNA222663) | marine sediment metagenome | biome: Sediment sample; isolation source: enrichment culture of sample MGS-ANC(AMM) from oil contaminated site at the... | place: Italy: Ancona | collected 2012-02-14 | depth 6 m m | reverse complement strand
CCACTGCCAGATAATCCTGCCAGAGCTGACTATCCGGGCCCTGACGAATCCAGGTCAACGAGAGCAAATCCCGCCAGCCACCATCCAGCAGACTGATCACTGCCTTCGGAACCTTGCGCCCGCCAAGCTTCTGATCCAGCACATTGGCCACGGCTTTTTTTGATTCGGCAACCTTCTGGGCGCCCTCTGCCGCCGCTGCCACCCGCTCCACGTTTCTCCGATAGACCAGATTCTGCCGGTCAATCAGGGTATCCAGTTCCTGAACCGTCTGATCGAAGACGCCCGTATCCTGTTCGAAATCCGTGGTGATACGATCGATAAGCGTATCAACCCGACGCTGTACCACCGGATTGATCCGACCACCTTTGACGCCCAGCTGAGCCAGACGGTTCATCACGCCGCGCACCGGACTGTCTCTATCCTCGAAGAATGCAGGATCCCGCATGACAACCTTGAGCACCGGCACCTCAAGCTGCCGCATACGCTGCTGCGCGTATTCACTGAGCTTGGGGCTTTCCACCACCGATTTGAAGAACCGGTCTACCACATCGACCGTTTCCTGATGCTCTTCATCCAGCCGTTTATCTCCGCTTTCCTTTACTTTCTCTACTACCCGGTCCTTCAGGGGAGCCAGTTCCTCACCCGCTTCCACAGCCTGTGACTGCAACTGCTGGAGTTCGCGCTGCAACTCTCCGGAAGACAGAGGCGTGGCATTCGGCTGAAACGGCAAAGGCTCCGGATCGCCACGCGCCACCCGACTTTCTTTCAAGGTATTAAGGAGGTTTCTCACCGTTGCGAAAGCAGTCTGCGCGGCCTGGGCATAGCCCCGGAATTCGCCTCCCATCATGCCGGGTTTGCGACGTGGCGGTGCCTCCGCAACAGAGTTATCGGCGGCTTTCGCGCCCTGCTCTGGCATGGCATCTTCTTCCGCAACCGATTCTGCCGGTCCCGGATCAGCCGCTTCCCCGCTTTTCGCTGCAACCTCTTCACTCAAGTACTTGCTCAAGTCCAGGTCCGGAAGAATCCCGTGGCGAATCAGAATATCGTTCAATTCTTTGTAAAGCGGGCCCAGCTCCTGCAAAACGGTCTGTTCGAAAACCCGCAGGCAGACTTTCTCTACTTCCCGCGGTGCCTTGAGTTGGCTCAGGCCCTGGTGGAATGCCTCGCAGACCAGCGATGGCCCCAGAGGGTTATGGTGTCCGGTGGCATTGGCAACACCCAGCTTGTCCAGTCGCAGTTTTAGCTGAAGCAGGTCACCCCGATATTGGGTATCTGCTTTGGTCACCATTACGCGGATGGTAAGCCAATCCTCGAATTCGCCCTTGTCCACCACGGAGAGCTCAGAGCCGGGAAATCCTTTGGAGGCCGGTTTCAGGGGCGACTCAAGGCTTTGCGACATCTGGTGCCAGATGACACGTTGCCGGGCCTGAATCTGGCCGGATGCGTCCATGTATTCATTGGCCTGCTGATCGCTCGACGCTTTCTGTGCAGCCTGCTTCAGGCCATCAACCATTCCCACGAAACAGGCATCCATCAGGGGCTCAATAGATTGGATCACCGCCTTGGCAGACTGATGCAGAACAAACTGGATCCGGTCGCTGGGGGCCCGAAGAGAGGAACGATCCTGCCGACTGGAACCACCGCATTGCTGAAGCATTGCATCAACGGCTGCCGGGTTCGGACGGCTGAAACTGACGCCCATGGCGCCATCGATACGTCGGACTGCACAGACGTGAAGCTCATGGCGGCGGGCGCCATCCAGGCCACGAAAACGAACCACGAATTCCGGCTGCGTACCGGAGGCAAAGGCCCGATCCAGTTTCTTCGAGGTCTCACTCGAATAACGGATAAAAAGACCTTCCGCACAGAAATCGGCAATCTGACACGGCCAGGCCTCGCCGTTTCCCAGATCAATCTGGGCGGCTAACTTGATAGGTTGACGGGGGCTACTTCGACGTTCTCTCGGATCCATGAACTACCTGATATCTCGCATAGCCGGAACGGTCACGGGACACAATGCCCGACACCGGCTTACGTCCCTGAAACGATGGCGGATGCCACCTGCTACTATAGAAAACATGATTGTACTATAACGGCCTGGCCCCCACAGGCAAACCAATCCATCATTACATCCTGCCCAATGAAACAGCTTAGTCAGATCCTTCTACTTTTGCTACTTGCAACAGTCCTTAACGGCTGTTCAGCCATTGAATACTATTCCCAGGCGGTCGGTGGTCACATGTCACTGATGATGTCCGGAGATCCGGTGGACGCGATCCTCTCCGACAACACGACGCCTGAAGATCTCCGGGAAAAGCTCCGGGTGGCTCAACAGGCGCGGACCTTCGCGGCCAAGCAACTCGCTCTGCCAGTGGGCGGCGCTTTCAGTGACTATGTGTGGCTTGAAAGACCCTGGGTGGTAGTCAATCTGGTGGCGGTTCCGGAATTTTCGCTGGAACCTCATCGCTGGTGTTACCCCGTTCTCGGCTGCCAGGCCTACCGCGGATATTTCAGCCTGGAAGATGCCCGCGCCGAACAGGCCAGATTCCGTGACCGGGGCTTTGATACTTTTATTGGCGGGGTAACCGCCTATTCCACTCTTGGCTGGTTCGACGACCCACTCCACACCGGCTTTACCCGGCTATCTGAAGACCGCATGGTCGCGTTGATGCTCCATGAACTGGCTCATCGGATCACCTACATTGCTGATGACACCGCGTTCAATGAAAGCTTCGCGACAGCGGTGGAACTGGAAGGGCTTCGGTTGTGGCTGTCAGAGCAAGGCAAACCCGGCCAGTTTCGGAATGCGCTGGAACGGCTGGCTCGTCGCAACCAGACCCTGGCCCTCGTCGAGGACTTCAGTAGCCGGTTGAAAGCCCTGTACGCCCGCCAGACCAGACTCCCGGAAGAAACGCTGCGCACCCGCAAGGCCGCCTTACTCGAGGAGCTGGCCCTTGCCTATCAACAGCTTGCTACAGGCTGGCCCGAACCCGGCCCCTTCGGCCCTGCGCCAGTCAGCCTTAACAACGCCAACCTAGCGTTGTTCCGTCAGTACAACCAGCACGTGCCCGCGTTCAGACAGATGCTCAGGGAAGCAAGTTACGACTTCCCGCGCTTTTACCGGGCCGTGGAGGAGCTGTCTGAAATCCCTGAGCCCCAGAGATCCCGCCACCTGCGCATCCTGTCAGAGCGGTTTGAAGAACACCTTTGAGTTTCGCTGAGTGTTGTAGGACGCCAGTTTGGGTCCCGGCAGCGCTTGAATGGTCGAGGGCTGGAAACCCCGTTCCCGGAACCAGTGTTCGGTCTGGGTAGTCAGTACGAACAGCTTCTGGAGCCCATGGCCCCTCGCCAGTTTTTCCACCATCGCCAGAATCTCGTCCCCCCGGCCGGCTCGGCGATAGTTAGGATCTACCGCGAAGCAGGACAGCTCACCCGCCCCTTCATCCGGGTAACTGTAGAGAGCGGCGCAGCCTACGACCGTGCCATCACGCTCGGCCACCACAAACCGGTCAATCTCGGTTTCCAGCATATCCCTGGAACGGCGCACCAGAATCCCCTGCTCTTCCAGCGGCTGAATCAGCTCCAGAATCCCGCCGATGTCCTCCACTCTGGCCTGGCGGAACTGTTCGTAGTGATCACCACTGACCAGGGTGCCGGAGCCATCCCGGGTAAACAGCTCTTCCAGCACGGCGCCATCGTCCACATAGCTGATGATATGAGCCCGCCGAACGCCTTTAACACAGGCATCGCAAGCAGCTCTCAGAAGGTCGGCGTCGTGACCCGTTACCTCTCCGGCAGCGAGGCGCTCAGATGCCTGACGGGCCGAGAGCTCCCGAACCAGGTTGCCATCCTTTTCCAGCAAGCCGGGATCATCGATAAACACAATCAGCTTTTCCGCCTGAAGCGACGCCGCCACCTGACTTCCTACATCCTCATACGAGAGATTAAAGGCGTCACCGGTGGGCGAGTATCCCATTGGCGGTAACAGCACAATGTGTCCAAGCTCCAGCAGCTTCTCGATGCCTGCCACGTCCACCCGACGTACCCTGCCGGTGTAACCGAAATCGATACCATCGAGGACACCCACTGGCTTGGCCGCCACGTAATTGCCGCTGCTCACTCGAATACGGGCATTGTGCATGGGCGAGTTCACCAGACCCATGGACAGCTGACTCTCGAGGTAGGCCCGCAAACCACCGATCGCTTCCCTCACCATGCCCAGATGATTTTCCGGGGTAATCCTCAGATTTCTGGCAAACGACGATTCAAGCCCGGCCTTGTCCAACCGTGCCTGGATTTGAGGGCGGGCACCAAAAGCAACAACCAGTCGTACGCCGAGACTGCTCAGCAGCGCGATGTCATGGATGATGTTTATAAAATTCGCGTGCTCAATAGCATCCCCGGGGATAGTCAGCACCACCGTACGCCCGCGCTGGGCGTTAATGTAGGGGGATGAATGGCGAAATCCGTGCAGCCAGTCGTTTGATTTCAAACCTTTCTCCTGGTTCTTCGTGATCCGTTAGCGGCAGGTGTTTTATCTTGAGGAGTTTTCCTGGTTCTGTCGAGGCGGCGCTTACTGAACACACCGTAAGTGCACGCAACTCGATTACAGACAGAATCGTCGGATAAGTCCCTGCAGGATCTTCACCGTCGGCTCTAACTGAGAAAGCTCGATATATTCATCCGGCTGGTGCGCCTGATCGATTGATCCCGGGCCCATTACCAGGGTTTCCAGACCGAGCTTCTGCAGCCAGGGGGCTTCTGTGGCAAAGGCAACGGCGTGAGCGGTATGTCCGGTGAGCTGCTCGCAGGCTTTGACAAGGGCAGCATCGGCCGGGGTCTCGAACGGGGGCACACCGTCAAACAGGGGTTCGAAGACCATGGATAATTCACGACGTTCGGCCACTGGCTTGATCCTGTCGAGGATGGTCTGGCGCAGGGCACCCATCTCCATACCCGGAAGGGGACGCAGATCGAAGTGCAACTCACACTGGGCGCAGATGCGATTGGGACTGTCGCCACCATGGATGCAGCCAAGGTTCAGGGTCGGGTACTGCACCTCAAAGTTCGGATTCCGGTACTTTTCCTGCCATGTCGACCGAAGGGTCAGCAACTCGGAAAGCGCTTCGTGCATCCCCTCCATGGCATTGCGGCCCAGAGCCGGATTGGAGGAATGACCAGACTGGCCCTCGAACTTCAGGCGCTCCATCATGATGCCCTTGTGCATGCGCACCGGCCTCAGGCTGGTTGGCTCCCCAATGACCGCGTAACGGGCCTTGGGCTTACCTGCCTCGGCCAGCGCCCGCGCACCATCCATCGAACTCTCTTCATCGGCGGTGGCCAGAATGATCAGGGGCTGCTTCAGATCTTCCGCAACAAAAGCCCTGGCGGCCTCAATTGCCAGCGGGAAAAAGCCCTTCATGTCGCAGGTACCCAGCCCGTACCAGCGGTTATCCCGCTCGGTCAGGGTAAACGGATCGCTTTGCCAGCGTTGGTCATCAAAGGGCACCGTGTCGGTATGGCCGGACAACACCAGGCCACCAGGACCTCTACCCAACGTTGCAATCAGGTTGAACTTGCCGGGCATGCCCGGCACGTCCAGAATTTCCACGGCAAAACCGAGAGCCTCCAGCCACTCCGCCAGGGTTCGCACCACCGGCTCGTTGCTGTGATCCCATTCTGCAGAGGCGCTGCTAATGGATGGCAGTGACACCAGACGGGCCAGCATGTCACGAATGCCCGGTACTGATTCGGACTTGCTATCGGACTGCGACATACCTTCCCCTCAGATTCCTGATGGAATCATTGTGCACGACCACGACGCCATACTTCGAAATTGGTAATGGCTCTTATCAGCATCGGATAGGCAACTTCACCTCCGGCGACCACACGGGCCACTTCCACGTCCCTATCGCCAATGCTCACCAGACGGCCCTCCACGACATTTTCATTGGAGAGCGTCACCCGAACCTGCCGGTCGATCCACTGTTCGGCATTCTCGAGATCCGCCGGATACCAGGCCTCAGTCTCCGGATCCTCCCTTGGTACGACCGGTTCCACCGCCACGCCAGGGGTTTCCTGGACCACCGGAGCGGCTTCCACAAGGTACACGTCCGGCACTCCGGCTCCATTGTAACGAATCTGCCAGTTCAGATTGCCCGAATCGCTTTCACTGCCTACCACCGGAATACCGAACAGGGGCTGGCCCGGCTGCAAACTCGCGGTGAGTTCACCACCTTCCAGCAACCACTGCCGATACAGAGCCTTGAGTTGATCACTCGCTTCCAGGCCTTTGGCCTGAAGCCCGGAGGTCATTGCATTCAATGCCCGCCGAGCCCACTCGCCGGTTTCAATACCGGCCTCGCGAGCACAATAGGCGGCAACACGACGCATCAGCCCGCCATCGCGCAGGGTCAAACGCATGGGTTCGGAGCCGCTCGACACAGTCACTTCGGAATCCTGCACTCGCACCCGCGCACCGGGCCAGTCCAGTTCGAGACTGCCAGTTGTGATGGTATTCAGCTCGGCATGAATTCCTTCCGTACTCTGACGCAGGAAGCCCTCACCTCCGATGGCGGTGATCCCCATGCGAATCAGATCTCCGCTACCCAATTGCTGGCGGGGGTCGGGCGCACAGGAAAGGGAAAAGAGAGCCGGATCGCCATCACTGTTGGCACCCTCTGCGGTCACCCAGTTACGCAGCATGGTCGGATCCAGGGTCAGACTGAGGCCGTCCAGTCGCAAGAGCCATTGGGCCGGCAGACGGTCAGGATCGAACAGCGCCAGCAGCAAGCTGACTGGCGAACCCGTATCCAGCTCGACCCGGGTTATGTCCAGGGGCTGGGTAAGTTCGAAATCCTGCCAGCTGGCTTCTTTGAGAACCACGCGACCCTCAATACCCGAACTGATACCGCCCCGGTGCAGAACACCATATTGCTCCAGCGCCTGTCGCGCTTCAGCCATGCGCTGGTCTGTCAGCCACCAGATCCCCGCCTTGAATGCGGCAAAGCCGATCAGAACCAGTATTACCAGCGTCGCAAGCAGGCGCCTCATCCGGAAACTCCTATTCAGGTGCCGTCAGTTACGGGAAATCAGGGTGCCGACACCCTCATCGGTAAAGATCTCCAGCAGGCACGCGTGGGCGACCCTGCCATCAATAATATGAGATGTGCGAACCCCATTTTCCACAGCACCCAAAGCGCACCGGATCTTGGGCAACATGCCGCCATGGATAGTGCCGTCCTCAATGAGCTCGTTGACCTGCCTGGCTGTCAGCCCCGTAAGCACTTTTCCTTCCTTGCTCTTCAGCCCGGAAACGTTTGTCAGCAGGATCAGCTTCTCAGCTTTCATGGCCTCGGCAACCTTGCCTGCCACCAGATCGGCATTGATGTTGTAAGAGGCCCCGTCCGGCCCCACGCCGATGGGCGCTATCACTGGAATCACATTGCTTCGTGTGAGCATGTCGATCACGTCGACATTCACGCTGGCAACCTCGCCCACATGGCCAATATCGATAATTTCCGGCCTCTCCAGCTCCGGAGAACGGCTTACCACCTCCAGTTTGCGGGCCCGGATCAGATTGGCATCCTTTCCGGTAAGCCCCACAGCGGTGCCGCCCTGGGCATTGATCAGCGACACAATTTCCTTGTTGACCTGACCTCCGAGCACCATTTCCACCACATCCATGGTTTCCGCATCAGTCACTCGCATGCCATTGACGAACCGCGACTGGATGTTCAGTCGCTCAAGGAGTTCGCCGATCTGGGGGCCACCGCCATGCACGACAATCGGGTTGATGCCTACCAGCTTCATCAACACCACATCACGGGCAAAGCTGCTTTTCAGGTCCTCGTTCTCCATGGCATTGCCGCCATACTTGATGACCACGGTCTTGCCAGTAAATCTCTGAATATAGGGCAGACCCCGGCTCAATACCGAGGCCACCTGCATTGCTGTTTCACGATCCAGCGCCATGTTTTTGCCTTGTTAATCCTGAATTAATAGGTACCTGCGAATCACCGACGGGCATAGCGATCAGAAATCAGCAACCAGATCCGGCGCTGCCTTACGCAACTGAGCCCGGAACACCGACTTGATTCGCTCCAGTGCCTCTTCGGTCTCCGCCTCGAAGCGCAACACCAGAACCGGTGTGGTGTTTGATGCCCGGCACAGGCCCCAGCCATCGGCGTAATCAACACGGATACCATCAATGGTACTGATATTACCGTCACCGAAATCACCAGCCTCACCGAGGCGGGCAATGATGTCGAACTTGGAACTCTCCGTCACCTCGACATTCAGCTCAGGGGTACTGATGTCTTCTGGAAACTCCTCGAAAACTTCATCACTGTGCCGGTCTTCCACACCGAGGATCTCAAGCAATCGGGCAGCGGAATAGAGACCATCGTCAAACCCGTACCAGCGCTCCCCGAAAAAGATGTGGCCGCTCATTTCTCCGGCCAGCAGGGCGCCGGTCTCTTTCATCTTCGCTTTCATCAGGGAATGACCGGTTTTCCACATGATTGGCCGACCACCTGCCTCGGAAACCACTCCAGCCAGCCTTCGGCTGCATTTTACATCGTAGATGACGTCTGCGCCGGGATTCCTGGAGACCACATCCCGTGCAAAAAGCATCATCAGGCGATCTGGCCAGATAATCTTGCCCGAATTGGTCACCACGCCCAGGCGATCACCATCACCGTCAAAGGCCAGACCGATATCGGCCCCCTCCGACTCAACCCGGACGATCAGATCGGCGAGATTCGCCGGTTTACCGGGGTCCGGATGATGATTCGGGAAGTCACCGTCCACATCGCAGTACAACGGGATCACTTCACACCCCAGCTCTTCAATCAACATGGGGCCGAGCTCACCCGCAATGCCATTACCGGCATCCACCACCACCTTGAGTGGCGCAGCTACCGCGATGTCACCAACGATGCGATCGAGATAGGCACGGCGAATGTCCTCGCTGGACTGACTGCCCTGCCCGGTAGCAAAATCACCAGCCTGAATACGCTGATACAGTTTCTGGATAGCCTCGCCTGAAAGGGTTTCCCCACCCAACATGATTTTCAGACCGTTGTAATTGGCCGGATTATGGCTGCCGGTCACCATGACTCCGGAGCCCGTCTGGAGTTCATGAGTGGCAAAATAGAGCACCGGCGTGGGCACTGCACCCACATGAATCACGTTACATCCGGCGGCCATGACACCGCGCGCCAGAGCATCCGCCAGATCCGGGCTGGAGTGGCGTCCGTCGTAACCTATACAGAGGCTGTCAACACCACGTTCCAGAGCTTCTGAGCCAATGGCCAGGCCAATGACCTGAACGCCATCGCTGGTCAGGGTGTCGCCGACAATACCCCGGATGTCGTAGGCCCGGAAAATATCCGGAGACAGTTCGACCTCCGGTACATCCAGCTCCTCCACCTCTGGAATATCTCCGGAACCGAACATCGTATCGTCACCACTGCCGAAGCCGAGCACATCATCGTCACCATCCAGCATGTCGATGTCAGGCACAGCCTTGTTCTGAAACAACGGTTCATCGCTGCCCATACCAGCACTGCCATCAGACTTTCCTGAACCGGCCGACGTTGGTCTGCTCGTCTCGCCTGCCTTCGTGGCCCTCTTGTCGACAACCTGAGACAGCCGGTACAGCGCCTCACCAACAGACGCCACCATGTCCCACCGGAACGACGGCAATTTCACCCGCTCTCCGCCGAACACCTTGTGAGCCCACTGGATCATCGCCGTAACATCCTGACGCAGACCTTTCTGTGCGCCGCCAAGAAGCGCCCACACAATGATTGCAGCAAAGAGCGCGGGACCGCCCACCAGGGCAGCAATTATCAGTGAATCAATCGGAGCCGAAGACGCCCTGGCAGCGCTGTAGGTCACTGTCCAGTCAGGATTGACAAGCTGGCGGGATTCGGCGCTTCCGGAGCCATTACCATTGCTGGCCACCGTGCGTGCGGAGCCGGACACGGTCTGAACCAGAGCCAACTGGCCACCCAGACCGGTATTGACCACTTGCAACAACGGCTGGAACTGAGCAGTGTCGAAGATGATGAGCAGGCTTCCGATCACGGCGTTACTTGCGGGCTCAAGCACCGGAGTCGCTACCTGGATAAACCAGCGGTTATCCCGGGGAAAGGCATCGGGGAAAAGTCTCTCGCCTGTTTCCGCGCGCCGGGCCAGCTCAAGGCCCGAGAAGCCAAGCAGCTCATCAACGGTCGAAGTACGCGGAATATCGCGAACGGGAAACAGGTGAACTGCCTCAATACCCGGCAGGGAGTCTGCCAATTGCAGCTCCGTTGCCGGTATTTCATCCCTGTTCAGGACCGCCTCAATCACGTGGGGCTGAGTGGCGAGTCCATTGACGCTCTGCTGGAGCTGCCCAAAGTACTGATTAAGACGAAGCTCTGCCGCATCAGCTTCAAGGGCTTTCAACGACTCGAAGCGCGCCTTTGCAGAAGGCTCAACGACCAGAAAATGAAGCAACGCAATGGAAATAACGCCTGCCAGAACCACGATCAGTGACTGGCTCACTGCTACCGAATTGAGCCGCTTGAGTTTTGCCCCCGAGGTCCTGGCCTGCTCCTTTTTTGACGCCTTCTTTGCCGACTTTTCATCTACGGGCGCGTCGGCAGTCTTCTTTTTACCCAGCTTCATAGTCCATCCTGCAGTTGCAATTTTATCGTCCTGGACAAGCAGTTATCTGCAAAGTATAGACGCCGGCACGACGTTCTGCGTGTCCGGCAGCCTCCCGATCACCGGGTACCAGTGGAACCGAAACCGCCGGCACCGCGGTCGCTGGCGTCAAATTCCGAAACCACCTCAAAATCAGCCTGAACCACCGGCACCAACACCAATTGAGCCAGGCGTTCACCGACATCCACTGTGAAGCTGGCACTACCCCGGTTCCAGCAGGACACCATCAACTCGCCCTGATAATCGGAATCAATCAATCCCACCAGATTGCCGAGCACAATCCCGTGTTTGTGACCGAGGCCGCTTCGAGGCAGGATCATGGCCGCCAGTGACGGGTCTGCAATGTGGATCGACAACCCGGTTCGGATCAATTTCGTATCACCCGGTTCCAGGGTCAACGGTTCATCAAGGCACGCCCGAAGATCAAGGCCGGCAGACCCTTCGGTGGCATACTCGGGAAAGGGAATCTGGTTGCCGATACGGTCATCCAGAATACGTACCTGAAGATTTTTCCTGCTCATGAAGGATCCTGTCGGTTTGACGACCTGGTGCACCGCGCTGAATCAGCGGGCAGCTCGGCCGAGATGTTCGCTTATCATTGCCACGAGCTGTCGGGCAATGTTCGTTTTGCTGTCCGGCCCGATCGACCTCTGGCCATCCGGCCAGAACACGGTGACCGCATTATTGTCACTGTTAAAGCCAAGCCCGGGGGCCGACACATCGTTGGCTACAATCATGTTCAGCTTCTTACGCTGCATTTTGTCGACCGCATAACTCCCTACATCGCTGGTTTCTGCGGCGAACCCCACAGTAAACGGTGCATCCGTGCGCCCGGCTATGGTCGCCAGGGTATCCGGATTACGCACCAGTGGAAGCGCCATCGCATCACTGGACTTTTTGATCTTGTCTCCGGCGCAGGTTTCAGGGCGATAATCCGCTACTGCAGCTGTCGCAATAAAGAGGTCGCAGCCTTCATCTACGGCAGCCAGGGCTTCCCGCAACATGTCATCCGCCGTTGTCACCTGGCGCACATCAACACCGGCAGGGGGCGTCAGCGTCACCGGGCCACTGACAAGCGTGACCCGGGCACCTGCCTTGCGGGCCGCACTGGCCAGTGCGTAGCCCATTTTTCCCGAACTGTGATTGCTGATATAGCGAACCGGATCGATCGGTTCACGGGTCGGGCCGGCAGTGATAACCACCTTTTTACCAGCAAGCGCCCGGGAGCTATTGGTATCGAGCATTCCGAGGATGACCTCGGGTTCCAGCATTCGCCCGGGACCGGTGTCGCCACAAGCCTGAGCACCCTGGTCTGGCCCCCACAACTCGATCTGAGGGTCCTCCTCAAGAAGCCTGATGTTTCTTTGAGTCCGCCCGTTGCTCCACATCGCCTGATTCATCGCCGGCACGACCGCGATGGGCGCTTCGGTTGCGCAACAGACGGTAGCCAGCAGATCATCTGCCATGCCCTGAGCCAACCGCGCAATAAAATCCGCAGATGCCGGCGCGATAACCACCTGATCGGCCCATTTGGCCAACTCGATATGCCCCATACCCGCCTCTGCCTCGGGATCCAGCAAGGATGTCCGAACCGGCTCTCCACTAAGGGCCTGAAACGTCAGCGGCGCCACAAAAGCTTCGGCACCCCGGGTCATGACCACGCGCACCTCATGGCCAGCCTTTTTCATCTGACGTACCAGTTCAGCGCTCTTATAGGCGGCAATACCACCGGTCACTCCCAGAAGGATTCGTCTGACGGCCATAGGGGCTCCGTTTCCGCATAAAATGAAAGGCTCCTAAGATAGCATGCTCAGGCCGGAGCGACAGCCTGCCAGCCCCGGCATACGTTTACCGATTGTTACTTTTTAAAGTACCCTTTGTAACTCTAGGATTCCCCTCGCGGTGCAGGAAGCGCCCGGGTCGGACATGACCAACGCAAGGAAGCCAAGATGACAGACTTCGCCTGGCCTGTGGACGAACGTCCGCGGGAACGCCTGCTCGCCCATGGTGCACAAACTCTTTCCGATGCCGAACTGCTTGCGATTTTTCTTCGCACTGGAACCACGGGCATGCCGGTTATGGCGCTCGCGCGCTACCTGATCGACGAGTTTTCCGGACTCCGGGGCCTGTTGACCGCTTCGCAACGCCAGTTCTGCGATATCAAAGGCCTGGGCACGGCAAAGTATGCCCAGGTGCAGGCGGCCATGGAAATGGCTCGCCGGGTCATGGATGAACCACTGCGCCAGGGGGATCCTCTGCGCTCTCCGGAAGACACTCGCCGCTTCCTCACCAGCCGCCTGGGCACCTATCCCCACGAAGTGTTTGCCGGCCTTTTCCTGGACAATCGCCACCGGGTCATTCAGTACCGCGAGCTGTTCCGGGGTACCATCGACGGTGCCGCGGTGTATCCGCGAGAAGTGGTGCGACAGGCACTGGAAGATAATGCAGCAGCGGTGATTTTCGCACACAACCACCCCTCGGGCGTGGCGGAGCCCAGCCAGGCCGACATTTCACTGACCCGTCGCCTCAAGGAAGCCCTGGGCGTGGTGGACATCAGGGTTCTTGACCATATGGTTGTTGGCCATGGTGAGGTAATATCCCTCGCTGAACGGGGCCTGATGTAAAGCCTGATTCAGAATTGTGCACGTCAACTCCGGAAAACTGGCCAAATTCCCAACAATTTTTTGCGTTGGGGGGTGAGTTCTGGTATAAAAGCGTCCCTTTCTGGCGGCGTCTGGCGGGCAGCGTTCAGTTTAGAGGCGCGAACGGGAGCGTAACGGCTCCTTAGCAACCAGAGACGCATTAAAAACGAATTCGTATTATTAAGACCATTGCTCAGGTCGGAGGCAAGTATGTCCAGAGTTTGTCAGGTTACCGGTAAGCGTCCGGTATCCGGTAACAACGTTTCCCACGCGATGAACCACACTCGTCGTCGTTTTCTGCCGAATCTGCAGAACCACCGTTTCTGGGTTGAGTCCGAGAAGCGTTTCGTGAAGCTGCGCGTATCCACCAAGGGCATGCGCATCATCGATAAAAAAGGCATTGACGCTGTGCTGGCCGATCTTCGTGCCCGCGGCGAGAAATTTTAAGGAGCCGCATCATGCGCGAGAAAATCAAGCTGGTTTCATCAGCAGGTACTGGTCA
>AZIK01008045.1_pt1 | contig 14193 bp, 12 predicted proteins | sample 359131 | NCBI WGS metagenome assembly AZIK01 (sample SAMN02429715, study PRJNA222663) | marine sediment metagenome | biome: Sediment sample; isolation source: enrichment culture of sample MGS-ANC(AMM) from oil contaminated site at the... | place: Italy: Ancona | collected 2012-02-14 | depth 6 m m | reverse complement strand
TCTGTGTGGGCTACCAGGATGCGGCCGGCAACTCGCTGGAGTGTGCCTGGGATGCGGATAGCTACGAAGAAGTGAAGCCAGTGTATGAAAGCCTGCCGGGCTGGAGCGAATCTACCTTGGGGGTGAAGTCAGAAGATGATTTGCCGCCCAACGCCAAGGCTTACCTGAAGCGTATTGAAGCAATTACCGGTGCGCCCATCGATATTATTTCCACAGGCCCGGACCGTGTGGAAACCATTATCAAGCGCCATCCGTTCTCCTGAACCCGGCGCAAATGGAAAAGCGGCCCAAGGGCCGCTTTTTTTATGTCCGACGCTACGGTTTTTGTGTTGAACAAATTCTTCTTATCTCCGTGACAGATTTGTCATAAAAAAGCGCTTCACTGTTCGCCTCTGAAAACAATTCACGGGGAGAACGCTCATGTACCGGATTCCGTTTGCCAAAACAGCACTGGCTACCAAAGTCAGTGCTGTAACTTTAACTGCTATTCTAATGTCTGCCTGTGGTGGTGACAGCGATTCTAACGATCCTGCCGTGCCTGCGGACCCGGTTGGAAAAAGTCTTTCCTTTACCGCGGTGAAAGCCCCGGAAACGGATCTGGAAAAGCGTCAGATCCTGGCGTCTCCCTCCGTTGAAGTAGATGGTGAAACCTACGAGATCGGTTTCCATACCCTGCTGCGTTCCGGCGATGCGGTAAACGGGGATGTGGTCTTCGGTCAATTGGTAGACAAAATGGGGCAGCCGCTCTATGGCAACGACGGTAAGCCGAGTGTTACCGATTCCAATGAGCATACCTCCCTGTTGCCGATCGGTGATCGTTTGTTCTCCGTCTCTCAGATGGAAACTCGTCCTGGTGCCATGTTCCTGATGGAACTGGATCAGAACAAACAGACTGGCCATCTTTCAGTCAAGGATCTCTGGCAAATCGATCAGTCCGGTGTGGATGGTGGTTGGGTGCACTGTGCTGCCAGTGTGACCCCTTGGAATACCCATTTGGCTAGTGAAGAGTACGAACCGGATGCTTCCGAGCGTGACCCGGTAACCGGTGAAATTGATGGCTACTACGAGCCGATGGCAGATTACTTTGGGGGTGATCTGACGGCCATGAATCCTTACTGGTGGGGCTGGAATATTGAGATCGCCGTGGCTGCCGAGGGTGATAGTGCACCCACCAGCGATCTCGTCAAACATTACGCCATGGGCCGTCTGGCCTTCGAGCTGGCTTACGTAATGCCTGACGAAAAAACGGTCTACATGACCGATGATGGCACCAACGTGGGCCTCTACATGTTTGTTGCGGATACGGCCGGTGATCTGAGTGCGGGTAACCTTTATGCCACCAAATGGAACCAGACATCGGCAGCGGGTATCGGTGAAGCGGACCTGGAATGGATAAGCCTGGGCCACGCCAGCAACAGCGATATCGAAGCCCTATTCGCCAGCCCTGACGAGCCGGCATTTACTGATCTTTTCGAAACCGCGACCATGACCGGTGAGGATTGCCCGGATGGTTTCACGGCCACTGCATCCAATGGCAATAAGGAATGCCTGAAAGTAAAACCCGGTATGAAGTTGGCGGCATCCCGTCTTGAGACTCGTCGCTATGCTGCGTTGATGGGGGCGACCACAGAGTTTCGTAAAGAAGAAGGTGTGACTTTCGACCCGGATGGCGGCAAGCTTTATGTGGCCATGAGTGAAGTGGGGCGTGGCATGGAGGATAATTCTTCCAACGATCTGTCCACGATCAACCATGTTCGTATTGCCGAGGCCAATAAGTGTGGTGGGGTCTATGCCCTGGATGTTGCCGCCGATGCGGGCATCGGTTCTGATTATGTGGCGCAGAACATGAAAGGCTTGATTGCCGGTCAGCCTGCCAGCTACCCGGCTGATAGCCCGTTTGCCTCTTACTCCTGTGACGCTGACGGCCTGGCCAATCCGGATAATGTGACCTTTATCACTGGCTATAACACCTTGGTTATTGGTGAGGACACTGGTTCCGGGCACCAGAATGATGTGATCTGGTCACTGAATCTGGACCAGGTAGATGCGACGGATTTCTCTGCCGGTCTGACTCGTATCCAGACCACCCCCTACGGGTCGGAAACCACCTCTCCCTATTGGTACCCCAACGTGAATGGCTTCGCCTATCTGATGAGTGTGGTGCAGCACCCCTACGGCGAATCTGACTCCGGCAAGATCCCGGATGGCTCATTGGATCACCGTGCCTATACCGGGTATATCGGTCCGTTCCCGGCCATGGATTGAATATTAATAACGATAACGAGGAGGGCCGGGGTATCCCCGGCCTTTTGCTGCTATGAAAAAGATTTTTTTTATTCTGGGTATGTCTGCTTTGGTATGGCAGCTGAGCGGTTGCGGCCAATCTGATGCGTCGCAGGCGGAAAATTTGGGGCGCCTGTATTTGTCCAACCCGGCGGCGACGATTCCGCCACAGTGTTATACCAAAACCGAAGATGCCAAGGGGGTTGAGAGTAACCCCTGTTATGTCTGCCATACCGCCAGTAAAGAGCCGAATTTCACTAACGATCTTGATTTGCAGCTGGCCTACGATTTTGCCGGGCCCGCTACCGTCAATCGCTGGGAGAATCTTTTCGTTGATCGCAGTGAAGCGCGTGAAGCGATCAGTGATGAGGCGATTTTGGCTTATGTGCGAACCGATAATTATCAATCCGGGGGCGCGGTGCAGCTGGCCGAAACCCTGACAGGAAAATTGCCTGCGCATTGGGATGGTGATGGTAATGGACACTGGGATGGTTACGTGCCTGACGTGTCCTACCGCTTTGATGAGCATGGCTTTGACCTCGACGCAGAAGGTGAGCCGACGGGTTGGCGTGCATTGGCCTATACGCCGTTCCCGGGGGCATTTTTTCCCACTAATGGTTCTGCGGATGATGTGCTGATTCGCTTGGATTCTCCGTATCAACAGAACGAAAAAGGCGAGCCCGACATGCGGGTTTACCGTCTCAATCTGGCGATTGTGGAGTCGCTGATCAAGCGTGAGAGTGTGGCGATAGAGGCGGTGGCGGAAGCCGAGTACGGGGTCGACTTGAATCGCAACGGTGTACTGGATCGTGCTACTGAAGTGGTATTCGACTGGGCTCCCCTTGAAGGGCGTGAGATGGAGTATGTGGGGCTGGCCAGGGTGGCCCAGCAACAGGGTGCAGCGCCACTGTCAGCAGGGGCTTATCCGCTGGGCACCGAGTTTGTACATAGCGTCCGCTATCTGGATATTGCCGACGATGGCGAAGTGGTTATGGCGCCGCGAATGAAGGAGCTGCGCTACAGTCGTAAAACACGTTGGCTGACATATTTTCAGCACCGGGAGCTGGCGGATGATGAGCTCAAGGATGCCCATGATTTTCCTGATCGCATGGAGCCTGTCATCGGGGATATAGAGCGCGGGGTGGGCAATCGCCGTGGCTGGCGTTTCAGTGGCTTCATCGAGGATGACCAGGGCGAGCTGCGGCCGCAGTCGTATGAGGAGCTGGCCACCTGCGCCGGATGTCATGGGGCTGTGGGTGCGCTGACCGATAGTACCTACACCATGGAAAGAAAGCTGGATGCCAGTCAGGGGTTTCAGCGGGGCTGGTATCACTGGAATCAGAAAAGCCTGGGAGGTATTCCCGAGCCACAACGGGAAGATGGTCGTGGCGAGTATGCGTTTTACTTGGAGCAGGTAGGTGGAGCGGATGAGTACCGGTCCAATCAGGAGGTGCGTGAGCGTTTCTTTGATGAGGAGGGGGGCTTGAGGCCGGCCATGTTGACGCAACTGGAAGGTGATATCAGTGCGCTGGTGGTGCCCTCCGCCCGCCGGGCACTGGAATTGAACAAGGCATACCTGTCTGTCGTTGAGGAGCAGAGTTATATCCGCGGCCGCGATGCGGTGCTCGCCCCAATGGTCAATGTGCACAAAGAGGTGGAGGCCGGGCAGCGTACAGCCATAACCGAACCGGTGACCTATCGCTGAGACCGCGCAGCGTGCCTGCTTCGCAGATCTGTCGAGAGCGAATGGAGATTTCCCGTCGCAGGTTTACTTGCGGCGGGTAATCACAATCAGGGCCACGGTGACGCCAACCGCGGCGATCGGGAAAAACAGCAGGTAGCGTTTACGACGGGCTTCTTTTGCCCGGTGGGTATTGGCCTGCTCAATAGCGGGATGGACAGATTCGGTGGCCTGCACCGTATTGCCCGGTTCGGCGTAGGTAGCCACGGGAGCCAAGGCCAGGCCGCAGGCGAGGAAAAGAGCAGCGATCACGGGGCGAAGGAGAGTCATATTGACTTGCGCTATCAGTGATTGAGAGGGGCTAGGCCGGGGCTGAAACGAAAAAGGGCCCCCGCTTGGGAGCCCTCTTTCTTAATTGGTGCCGAGGAGAGGACTTGAACCTCCACGCCCTTGCGAGCACTAGCACCTGAAGCTAGCGTGTCTACCAATTTCACCACCTCGGCTTTGCTATGCATTGACTAAATTTATTAGCCGTTCATCGCGAAAGCGGGTGCATTCTAGTATATGATGGCCCAATGTCAAATTCCTTTTCAAAAAAACCTTCGATGACCTCAAAGAAACGCTATAGCGATCCCCATGCCGACCGAGAGGCGGAAAAGTACGAGAACCCCGTTCCCAGCCGGGAGTTGATTCTGGATGTGCTCAATGATCAGGGTAAGCCCCTGTCGTTTGAGCTGCTGGCTCAGCTGCTGGAAGTGGATGAAGAGGGGGAAGTCGGACTGGATCGTCGTATCAAGGCCATGCTTCGTGACGCTCAGCTGGTTCAGAACCGCAACGGTAAAGTCGGCGTGGTGTCTCGTATGGACCTTATTGCCGGTCGAGTGCAAGGCCATAAAGATGGCTTTGGCTTTCTGATTCCTGACGACAAAACGCAAGGCGACCTGTTTCTAGCGCCCCGGCAGATGGAAAACGTCATGGACGGTGACCGGGTGCTGGTCAGCAACGCGGGCTATAACCGCTTTGGCAAGAAAGAGGCCCGCATCGTTGAGATCACCGAACGGGTGGCCACCGAAGTGATCGGTCGTTATTCCCGGGAAGCGGGAATCAGCTTTATTGAGCCAGAAAATCGCCGCATTACCAAAGAAGTCCTGATCGAAGACAAAAACGGCATCAAGCCGAATCCGGGCGATCATGTCCGTGCCACCATTACCCAATACCCCAGCCGAGACCACCATGTATTGGTTCGACTGGAAGAAATTATTGCTACCCCGGACGAGGCAGGCATGGAAGTAGAAGTGGCGCTACGCCGTTTTGAAATTCCTCATGTTTGGCCGGAAGGGGTGGAGGCCGCCGCTGAGAAATTCGGTGACAAGGTTCCTCATGAGCCCAAGGCCCACAGGGTGGATCTACGTGATCTTCCGCTGGTAACCATTGATGACGAAACCGCCCGAGATTTCGATGATGCAGTCTATGTAGAGCGTCGTCCCCGCGGTGGTTGGCGCTTGATCGTGGCCATCGCCGATGTGAGTCATTATGTGCAGCCAGGCTCCGAGTTGGATCAGGAGGCGGCCAAGCGCGGCAACTCAGTGTATTTCCCCAATCGGGTGATTCCGATGTTGCCGGAGGCGCTGTCCAACGGGTTGTGTTCCCTGAACCCCCATGTGGACCGTCTGTGCCTGTATTGCGATATGAAGATTTCTGCCAACGGCCGCCTCACCCGGTTTATTTTCCGTGAAGGGGTGATGCGCTCGCGGCACCGTCTGACTTACAACAAGGTCGGCGCGATCATTGAAGAGCCTGAGTCCGAGCTGGCGCAGGACACCGTGGCCAGCCTGGACGATGAGTCCCTGGACATGATCTGGTCGTTCCATGAAATGTTCCTGGCCCTGCGCCGTCGTCGCGCAGAGCGCGGAGCCATCGATTTCGACAGCGATGACACCCGCATCATTTACGACGAGAACAAAAAGATTGAAGCCATTGTGCCGGTGCAGCGCAATGTGGCGCATATCATGATTGAGGAGGCCATGCTGGCCGCCAACATCTGTTCCGCTAAATTGCTGGAAAAAGCCGGTGTGCCGGCGCTTTACCGTAACCATGAGCCGCCCAAGGAAGAGCGCCTGAGCAAGTTGCAGCAATTTCTGGGTGGGTTGGGCTTGAGTATCGCTTGGTCGGAAGGGGCGGCGCCAAAGCCGTATGTCTTCCAGGACCTGCGCGAAGAAATTCTGGAGCGCCCGGATCGCAACGTGATCCAGACCATGATGTTGCGCACCATGAGCCAGGCCAAGTACGAGGCCGAGAACAAGGGGCACTTTGGGTTAGCGTACAAGGCGTATACCCATTTCACTTCGCCGATTCGCCGTTACCCGGATTTATTGGTGCACCGTGCCATCCGCTTCCTGATTCGCAGCAATGGTGAGCCGAACCACGTGGATAACCCTGGCAATTTGCCGGAAATCCCGCGTCAGAAAATCCTGCCTTATAACCAGGCGGATATGGTGGCCATTGGTGAGCAGTGCTCCATGACTGAGCGGCGTGCGGATGAGGCCACCCGTGATGTGGTGTCCTGGCTCAAATGCCAGTTCATGGAGGCACACCTGGGGCAGGTGTTTGAGGGTGCCATCAGTGGTGTGGCCAGTTTTGGGTTGTTCGTGCAGCTTAGTGATCTGCATATTGATGGCTTAGTGCATGTGGCGAACCTGGATAGCGACTACTACCACTTTGACGAAGTGAGCCTTACTCTCACCGGTGAAAGTACTGGTCGCCAGTTCGGATTGGGCGATGCGGTCACAGTCTGTGTGGCGGCGGTGCACACGGAAGACCGTAAGATTGACTTGCAGTTGGAGTCCTTTACCCCCAGCGGCAAAGGCCGGCCCAAAGCTGCCAGCAAGAAAAAGCCGTCCGGTGGCAGAGGCAAAGGTGGGCGCTCTGGGAATGCCGGCAAGGCAGAGTCGGGCCAGTCCGAACGGGAAAAGTTGGCCAAGGGCGATATCCCCAAGGCTAAGGCCAAGCGCAAGGGCCCGCCCCGCGGTAAAAAGGCCGCGCGCCGCACCAAAAAAAGCTAACGGCATTGCCCGTAGGGGCGTCGATTGGGTCGCGAATAGATTGCCTTGATGGCATTAATGCGCGGCTTAAGCGCTGCTCCTGCGTTTTGATTCCATTTTCACTGCGTATCGCGTGCTTGCGTGGTGCGTTTAGCGTGCAGGCGTCGTTATGAATAAACCCCTAATGTATTCCGGCTTCCATGCGGTGGAGGCGCTGTTGCGCCATCGGCCGGAGGCAGTGCTGGAGCTGTTCGTTCAGGATACCCGGGCCGACCGGGATGATCCGCGTCTGGCTGCTCTGATGCAGGCAGCAAAAGATTTCGGTATCGCTATCCAGCGAGCTCGGCGCGAGGTGCTTGAAAAGCACGCAGGGCCCCAGAATCAGGGCATCGTGGCGCGGGCGCGACCCCGTCGCCCTTTAGATGAGAGCGCGTTGTTGCAGTGGCTGGACGGCAAGCCGGCCAAGCCGTTGCTGCTGGTTCTGGAAAACGTTACCGATCCGCATAATCTCGGCGCCTGCCTGCGCAGTGCGGATGCTGCCGGGGTTCAGGCAGTGATTGTGCCGCGCCGTAATGCGGCAGGCCTGACGCCGGTGGCATGTCGCACTGCGGTTGGGGCGGCGGAGAGCCTGGCGTATTACGAGATTGGTAATTTGGCTAGCCTGCTGGACCAGCTGCGCGATCGAGGGGTTTGGGTGGTTGGCACGGCTTTAGAAGAACGAAGTGAGTCCCTGTTTACCTTCCAGGCCCCGGAATCCCTGGCCGTGGTGATGGGGGCTGAAGGGAGTGGGTTAAAGCGCCTGACCCGTGATAAGTGCGACCAGTTGTTGGAGATACCCATGGCTGGGGAAGTGCAGAGCCTCAATGTGTCTGTTGCTACTGGGGTTATGCTGTTTCAGGTGCGGGCTCAACGCAGCGTGGAATGACGCAGTAAGTTGCTGCCGGCCACGCTCCGGCGGCGCGCCCTTGCGACTCTCAACCCTTTTTTATTGCCGCCGCCTCGCTCGAGTGTGCATGGTCGTGTTCCGTTATTGTTTTCCCCTTTATTTCAGGGGGTTGCGAGCGGCATCGTTTTCTTTATACGTGTGTAGAGTTGAATTTTATCCGCGCATGCGTTCGTGATGACTAGATGGCAATGGATATGCCTTGAGGTTGCCCCCTGCAATGGGATAGAATCGCGCGCTTCCTGCGTCTCCCCCGGGTTTCGGGCCGGGATGCAGGTCTCCTTGCTTCACCGTGCGTTGATTGTGATCACGGCGGGAAGCTGAATTGGCGTCGTGAGGCGTCGCAACCGTAAGGAGCTAACATGCGTCATTACGAAGTTGTGTTTCTGGTTCATCCGGACCAGAGCGAGCAGGTGTCTGCTATGGTCGAGCGCTACAGCGCGATCGTGACCGACGGCAAAGGCACTATCCACCGTGTTGAAGATTGGGGCCGTCGTCAGCTGGCTTACCCGATCAACAAGATCCACAAAGCTCACTATGTGATGCTGAACATCGAATGTGACGGCGAGACCCTGGGCGAGCTGGAAAACACTTTCCGCTTTAACGATGCCGTAATCCGTCACCTCGTAATTCGTCGCGACAACGCTATTACTGAGCCGTCGCCGCTGGCGAAGCATGACGAGAAGGAAGGGGCTGCCAGCTAACTTTGGAAAGCAACCACTGCGAACTCACTGGTGTGATCGTCACCTTAGAAAAGGTGGCCCTGACTCCAGCCGGAGTGCCCCGCCAGAGAATCTGGTTGGAGCATCGCTCTCGGCAACTGGAAGACGGACATCCCCGTGAAGTCCAGGCCCGCATTGCCGTTATTCTGGCAGGTGGGATGACCCAGCAGGCCGCAGGCCTGAAAGAGGGTCAGCGAATCAAGGTAATCGGATGCCTCAGCCGTGCCGGTTACAAGGGAGACGCCCGGGACCGTTTGCAATTGCTTGCCCAAACGCTGCAAAGCCTTAACTAAGGATTCGACAGGAGATTATCCAATGGCCCGTTTTTATCGCCGCCGCAAGTTCTGCCGCTTTACTGCGGAAGGTGTTGAGTACATCGATTACAAAGATCTCGACACCCTGAAAGCCTACATCACCGAGACTGGCAAGATCGTGCCCAGCCGTATCACCGGCACCAAGGCACGCTACCAGCGTCAGCTGGCCTCTGCTATTAAGCAGGCTCGCTTCCTGGCGCTGCTGCCGTACTCTGACAGCCACGACAATTAAGCCGAGGGGACCATCATGCAAGTGATCCTGCTGGAAACGATCAAGAACCTGGGCGATTTGGGCGCAGTTGTAGACGTACGTTCTGGTTACGGCCGTAACTTCCTGATCCCGCAAGGCAAAGCGCTGCCTGCCACCAAAGCCAATTTGGCTGAAGTGGAACAGCGTCGTGCTGAGCTAGAAAAGCACGCTGCACAGCAGCTGGGTGCTGCCCAGGAACGCGCCGAGAAGCTGAACGAAACCACCGTTTCCATCGCCGCTAAAGCTGGTGACGAAGGCAAGCTGTTTGGTTCTGTGGGCACCCGCGACATCGCGGAAGCCATTTCTTCTTCCACTGGTGTGGATGTTGAGAAAGCAGAAGTGAAGCTGCCTCATGGTGCGTTGCGCACCACCGGTGAGTTCGAAATTGACCTGGCGTTGCACGCCGAGGTCACTGTGGCCATCAAACTGGCTGTGGTTCCTGCCGAGTAATCGACAGAACTGACAACCGGTTTGCCCCTGCGGGGGTGCGGTGACAGAATCAGGGCATTGTCTGAAAGGACAGTGCCCTTTTTAATGGTAGCTACAAGCAGAAAACTGCAACGCGACCAGAATGCCTCTTAAATTTGGATGCCAGCCGCCGCGCCTAGCGTTTTGGCATGGATAAGGCCTTTCAAATGATTATGCCTTCTTTCTTGTTATGGTTTGTAGCTTGTAGCTCAAAACTTGGCTGTAGTTATTGCTATGAATGAACCCATGTCGCTGGACAAACATCTGCCTGAAAACCTGCGTATTCCCCCCAACTCTGTGGAGGCGGAGCAGGCGGTGCTGGGTGGTTTGCTGCTCAATAACAGCGCCTGGGATGATGTGGCCGAGCGCGTTGGCGCGAGGGACTTTTACCGTAAGGAGCATCGCCAGATTTTCGAGGTGATTGCCCAGCTGGTGGAAGAAGAAAACCCCAGTGACCTGGTTACCGTCTCCCAGGCGCTGAATAACCTGGGCCAGTTGGAATCCATCGGCGGCATGACCTACCTGTCTGAGTTGGCCCGCAACACTCCCAGTGCGGCCAACATTACTGCCTATTCGGATATTGTCCGTGAGCGCAGCATCCTGCGGCAGTTGATCAATGTGTCCCACAAGGTGGCAGACAGCGCGTTTAATACAGAGGGCCGCAAGTCATTGGAAATTCTTGATGAAGCGGAATCCGCCATCTTCAAGATTGCTGAGCAGCAGAAAAAAGGCGATGGCCCGCAGAACATCAAATCAGTGCTTAAAAAAGCAGTGGACCGGATTGATGAGCTGTACAAAACGAAGAGTTCACTTACCGGCCTGACGTCTGGTTTTGAAGAGTTGGATAAAATGACCGGGGGCCTGCAGCCGGCGGACATGATCGTGGTTGCGGGCCGGCCTTCCATGGGTAAGACCACCTTTGCCATGAACCTGTGTGAAAACGTGGCGATCAAGAGTAACAAGCCCGTGCTGGTGTTCTCCATGGAAATGCCGGCGGAGTCCATCGTAATGCGGATGTTGTCCTCGCTGGGCCGCATCAATCAGGGGGCAATTCGTTCCGGTAATCTGGAAAAGGATGATTGGCCGCGCATTACTTCTGCCATTCACATGCTCAGTGAGCAACGCTTTTTTATTGATGATACCCCGGCACTGAGCCCGCTGGAGATGCGTGCCCGTGCTCGTCGGGTAGCGCGCGAATGTGGCGGTGAGCTGGGCCTGATCATGGTCGATTACCTGCAGCTGATGCAGGTGCCTGGGGTGGAAAACCGGGTGAACGAAATCTCGGAAATTTCCCGCTCCCTAAAAGGGATCGCTAAGGAGCTGAATTGTCCGGTGCTGGCGCTCTCCCAGTTGAACCGCTCGCTGGAACAACGCCCCAACAAACGCCCTGTGATGTCGGATCTACGTGAATCCGGGGCGATTGAGCAGGATGCGGATTTGATCGTCTTCCTGTACCGGGACGAGGTGTATAACAAGGACAGCAATGAGCGCGGTGTCGCCGAGATTATTATCGGCAAACAGCGTAATGGTCCTATCGGTACCGTACGCCTAGCCTTCCGCGGTGAGTTCACCCGCTTCGATGATCTGGCCCCGGAATATTATGCGCAGTTGGCCGCAGGGGATGAATAAAACGCAGAATGAAGGCGGTTGGATGCTGAATGCGCAGCCCTCTTTTTTAAAGGTTAACCGTCAGCCACTAGGCGCTGGACTGCAATTTTTATGAGAGGCACGCGCGTAGAAATTCGTCTCGCCGCGCTCAGGAACAACGCACTCCGCGCAGCGGAGTTGGCCGGTGATGCTCAAGTGTTTGCTATGGTTAAGGCTAATGGTTACGGCCATGGGCTGTTGCTGGCGGCAGAGACCATGCTCGATAGCGTGTCGGGTTTGGGCGTGGCAGTGCTGGACGAGGCGCGGACGCTGCGTGAGCATGGTATAGCCTTGCCAATATTGGTTGCCGAAGGGTTCTTCGATGCGGAAGAGCTAGAGGCAGCGGCGCGACTCTCGCTTGAGGTGGTGGTGCATTCCTTATGGCAAGTGGAGTTGCTGCTGGCGAACCCGTGCCCGGTACGTATTTGGTTGAAAGTGAATGCGGGGATGAATCGTCTGGGTTTGCGCCCGAATGAAGCTTTGAGCGCGGCTGCACGGTTAAGCCAAGCAGGTAACGCTCCGGTCGGCGTGATGAGCCATTTTGCCTGTGCGGATATGGATGAGGATATCCATTCCGAAAAACAGCTACTGCTGGCGGGAAGTGTAGCAGAGCAATTGCAGCTGCCGCTGTCTGCTTCAAACTCTGCTGCTTTACTGCGTTACCCTCGTGCCCATGCCCAGCGAGTGCGGCCGGGGATCATGTTGTATGGCTCATCGCCGTTTAACTGGCAGACTGCTGCGGAACTTGGTCTGCAAGTCAGCCATCGCTTCAGTGCACGCTTGATCGCCATTAATGCTGTTGAGGCTGGTGAAAGCGTGGGTTATGGCGCTACCTGGACTGCCTCAGATCCACGACAAATCGGGGTGGTGGCAGTGGGCTATGGCGATGGCTACCCACGCCACGCGCCCAGCGGGACGCCGGTAGCGGTGAACGGGGTCGTTACGACGCTGGTGGGGCGAGTTTCCATGGATATGATCACCATCGATGTGACCGGCTTGAGTGCCAGCGTGGGGGATGAGGTGGAGTTGTGGGGTGACGTGGTCGATGTGGATGACGTGGCCCGTGCCTGTGGGACAATCAGCTATGAGCTGTTCTGCCAGATCACGCAAAGACCGGAACGCACTATCGTCTGATCCGAAGGTCAGTTTAGGCGTCCCGCTTGAGGCGAGAACATCAAGTGCGAATTCATCACAGAGCGTGCTGAACGCTCAGAGTAAACCATTTTATCCTCAGCGTTTTTACGCACTTTGTGTAGAAAAGATTGGCTCCCTTCAGGCCCGAATTCGCACCTCAAGCGGCGTTATTCGCTGCGCTCACCCCTTTGGGGCCGCACTCCGTGCGTTACTCCGCTGCGCTACGTTCCTGCAGCGGCTTTGTAGATAGCAATACACAAGAAGGATTTGTTTGTGGCCAAGAAAAAGATCGCGTTTGTATGCACGGATTGCGGAGCGGATTTTCCCAAATGGCAGGGTCAGTGTCCGGCCTGTAATGCCTGGAATACCTTGCAAGAGTTTGTCCACGATCCTGCTACCCCATCATCAAAAGGGGCGGGCAGCCGGGGCGGCTTTTCCGGCCAGCTGTCAGAAGTGCAAAATCTCAATGATATTGTGCTCGAAGAAACCCCGCGTATCAGTTCCGGCATGGGCGAGCTGGATCGAGTGCTGGGTGGCGGGTTGGTGCCTGGTTCGGCCATTCTGATTGGTGGGCACCCCGGTGCGGGGAAATCTACCTTGCTACTACAAACGCTGTGTAGGCTCTCTGACTCCCAAAGCTGTTTGTATATCACCGGCGAAGAATCCTTGTCGCAAGTGGCTATGCGTGCTGACCGCCTGAAGCTACCCAAGGAAAAACTGCGACTGGCGGCGGAGACTGACGTGGAGCAGATTCTCGAATTGGCCCGCAAGGAGATGCCGAAGGTGTTGGTGGTGGATTCTATCCAGGTCATGTTTCTGGCGGCGTTGCAGTCGGCGCCGGGCAGTGTGGCTCAGGTTCGTGAATGTGCTGCCGCTCTGACTCGCTTTGCCAAGCAGACGGGAACAGTGCTGCTGCTGGTGGGCCATGTAACCAAGGATGGCACCCTGGCGGGGCCGAAGGTATTGGAGCACATGATTGATTGTTCCCTGATGCTGGAAGGATCTACGGATTCGCGCTTTCGTACCCTGCGTGGCCTCAAGAATCGTTTTGGGGCGGTGAACGAGCTGGGCGTATTTGCCATGACCGGCGAGGGGCTGAAGGAAGTAAAAAATCCTTCCGCCATTTTCCTTAACCGGGCCGAGGAGATCGCTTCCGGTTCTCTGGTAACGGTGGTCTGGGAAGGAACCCGTCCGCTGCTGGTGGAGCTGCAGGCACTGGTGGACGCCTCCCACTTCGGTAACCCTCGGCGTATCTGTGTGGGGTTGGAGGGGAATCGGTTGGCCATGTTGCTGGCGGTACTGCATCGCCATGGTGGCATTCAGGTAGGCGATCAGGATGTGTTCATGAATGTGGTGGGTGGTGTGAAGGTTACCGAAACGGCTGCAGACTTGGCCCAATTGCTGGCTATTGTGTCCAGCTTCCGTGACCGGGCGCTGGAGCGCGAGCTGGTGGTGTTTGGTGAGGTGGGCTTGTCCGGGGAAATTCGGCCGGTTCCTCAAGGGCAGGAACGGCTTTATGAAGCAGTAAAACACGGCTTTAAAAAAGCCATTGTGCCGAAAGCCAACTTGCCTAGAAAGCTGCCAGACGGGGTGGACATTATCGGCGTCAGTAACGTGGCTGAGGCGCTGGAATACTTATAATTGGTTGAGAGTGGAAGAGTTAACCGCTCGCGGATCGAATTTTTATTTTAAAGGGTGGAGCCACGTCGA
>AZIK01011261.1_pt1 | contig 14401 bp, 21 predicted proteins | sample 359131 | NCBI WGS metagenome assembly AZIK01 (sample SAMN02429715, study PRJNA222663) | marine sediment metagenome | biome: Sediment sample; isolation source: enrichment culture of sample MGS-ANC(AMM) from oil contaminated site at the... | place: Italy: Ancona | collected 2012-02-14 | depth 6 m m | reverse complement strand
GCCCCCGGCAATTGGGCCGCCAAGCATCGCGGGACCGCAGGTGCCGGCTTGCGGTCACCTTTCAATCCTAGCGTGTAGCTTCACTCCCACCCGCATATCGTCAATGTCATGCGCATCGGGCTGAAACACGGTAATTCCATTCCAGCCATCAGCGCCTATTTCAAATACAGCCAGTGCAGGCAACGTTTGATCCGGTAAAATGAACTGTGCAATGTAGCGTCGACGCACCATGGCGCGTTTTTGTGCTTCATGCCACTCCAGGCGCACCCAGATTTCATCCGGTTCGATCACAGTAAGAGCCAGCAGCGGCAGATAGCGGCCGCGTCCACGTTTATCGGCCTTCAGATCTCCTGTCTTACGATTACGAAACAGATCCGCGCCGATCACCAACCGTTCTCCCATCACATCACGATAGATCGCTGGACTATCCAGATCAGCACCGAACGGCTGCAGAAACGCTCGGGCGTAGTCCTCTTGGGCTAACCCTTCAGTCAACAATAGATCAGTACTGGCCGGTCGCGGATCCGGTAACGGCGCGTTGGGGCGCGTGTTAGGCAGGCCGAAGCCACCACTTGACCCTCCGATGGGTGGCTCGGGTCGCTCAGGAGGGATAGCACTGTGCAGGCGTGCTCGCCCAGGGGTGTACTCAAATCCAGGATCAATTCCTTCAGGCACTCGAACGGTGCGTGGACCACTGGGGCTGCGCTGACCGATCTCAACCATCTGCCACTTTTCAGCCGGTGCATCACCGAGTTTAAGTTGCTGTTGTTGCATGTCGTACTCAGAGAGTCCGGTGACATAGCACTGGCAACCCCATCCCCCAGGCGGAAACCGTCCCTTCCACCATGGGTGCTCGGCTGGCAGGATCAGACTGTCCCACGCCAGGTGATGTTCACGTGGGTGGGTAACGGCATCGTTGTGATGGTATTGCCAATACGGCAGAGCGTCACGGTCTTCCCACAGCTGCTCGAACCGGCCCGCGTTGTAGCTGCTAAACAGGTTGGTCTCGTAGATTACACGACTGCGCCAGTTGCGGCCGCCGTTGTAGTCCCAGCCGTGTTTTGAAACGATGTTGTCAAAATCCTTACGGAAGTCTTCCAGGGTCAGCCCCTGATCAGCCATTTTGTTGATGGTTTCGTGAAAGTCAGCGACCAGCGCATCTCGGTTTGCACCTGCAACCACAAACCCCCAGTCATGCTCCTGGCCGTAGATATCAGTCCAGTGCCGCGTCGGGATATTCAGCTTTTGCCGAATGAAATCGATTTGCTGCGGGAATGGAACCGATCCATAGGAGATGCTGGGCATCAGATCTGCTCCTCAACCACTTCGTTACGACCAGCCAGAAACGCTGCCGATCCAGCTTGTGCCATGGCCGCCGCGTACTGGTCTAGGGTCAGGTTGGGATAGATCTCCAGCAGACGATCGCGTAATTCGTCCAGTGAACTGACTTGATTGGCCAGGTCTCGTACCTGATCAATCCAGTTTTTCACACTCGGCTCTACGGCGCTACGAGCTTGATCCATCATTTGAGTGGGTGGTTGATCTATCGCTTCCGCAAAACTGGCGGGACGTTGATTACGCATTTGTGGCACTGGCGGTGGCACTGGCATTTTCTCTTCCCATCCATCGCCGTAGTTCTCGGTGATATAACCAATAGTTGGTTTAAAGCCCATATCATGAATAGTCTTGTCGCGCTTGGCGCGATTGTTCAGATCTTCATCCGGCGCAACTTTACGGTATACCCGTGGAACAGCCGCGCCAGGGAAGTTCCACTCAGTCAGCCAGCGAACAATCGTGCGATTGAACGATTCGCAAACCAGATCCGCATCTGCCTTCACCAAATCCTCACGCACATCACCCTGCAAATCATCATTTCCCAGGCGTCCAGGTGTGCCTTCCGAACTCGCGACTTGGCCCATCACAACTTTAGCAATAGCCCGATCCATACGATCAACCATTGCTACGTAGTCCGCTGAACCACTTCGTGCAGCCTCTAGCAGTTCGACCTTCATCCCTTCAGGGACAATCAGGCCTGAATCGGTATTAATGGCCGACAGGGCCTGCAGCAACCGGTTTTTTTCCTCCGGCAGAGCGTTATTTGAGTAGGTGCCTTTAGCGGTTGGTTGGCCAAATTTTTCCAGGAATATCAGCCAGAATTTTATGCCATTGCGCTTAAACAGAACCGGCCAGTACAGCCAATGCGCCAGTCCCAGGCCATAGGGTTCATCATCGTGATCAGAACCGGTTGAGAAAGCCCAGAACTTACGATCAGGCAATAATTCACCTTCCGGATTACTATACGTCTTCATGCGCAACCGCATGGCCCCATCAAAACCAAAGCGCTGACGATCGCGGACCTTAATCGCATCCAAAGTGATAAACCGACCATCCCGTGCCCATAATGCCTCGCCCACAGCAAAGCCATAGAACACTCCAAACATCATCTTTCCGGTAATACGGTCCCAACCTATGTGGTTAAGCTGCTCAGTAAGAAAGTCTGCTGCCGCCTGATCGCGCTTAGTTTTACCGCCGGGATCGACTCCCCATTCCTTACTAGTGATCGCTAATTGGCGCTGCTGGAACACACCTACGACCTGATCATCCCGTAGTACCTGACGATATATCTCGTAATCACCCGCACCACGCATCCGCAGAATGCTATCTGAGCTCGGCTGGATCTGCATCGGGTCGACATAGCCCCGAGTGATGTCACGACCATCAAATGTTGTAGCAATTTCGCGCATTTCCGGACGTAAGCTGTGACGTGGGTCGTCGGCAAAACTGGCGGGTAAATAGATCCCACTCGCTGTCTGTTGCATATCAAAATCCTCCGAAGTCGTTACCGCCGCCGATAGTTCCAAAACCGGTATCGGTGACGATGGCGCCACGGTTGTAGTTATCATCGGCCATGCTCACGCGGCGGCCGGTGGATTGAAAGTCGATTACTATGTGGTTGTGGGTGAGTGCTGCGAAATTCATCAATGCGCCTGCAATAGCACCATCACCATGACGCACCAGTTCCGCATCCTTCAGATCCTTGCGCTCCAGTTTTGGCACCATCGGTGTGCCATCAATAAATTCAACAGCCCTATGGTCATCTTCTAGTGATAAATCCCTGGGCAATGTGATAAAACCGTCTTCGAACAACGAAATATATTTACTCATCCATTCGCCATACCAAGCACGTGACAGTACAACCTCATGCACTGGCCCACCGTGATAACAGCCAGTTTCTTTGTTAAGTTCAGCCCTGCCATACTTGTCGCCGGTATATTCCATCAGTGTTTGTCCAGGGCCTGTTGCATCACCAGCGAACGTCCAATTTTTTAACGTATCAAGCAGAGCCCAAAGTATTTGCTCCTGCTGACGGGTTGGGGCATTTGCCAACTCAATTAAAAACGGCACATCGCGACGCAATTCCTGATCAACGCGCCCAGGTTTAATGACGGAAAAGTGTCTATGACGGGCAAAGTCCATTCCGATCGCCCAACGACCAGTGAATCCTTCAGTTGCTTTTCTGATAGCAGGTAACAGGTTCTTTGCAATCCATGCCGCACACCAACTGTCGCGTTCATGTTCAGATCGTTTAGGGAAATCATCATCAAACACAATGCGCAGCACAGGCCGCACATCAGGCATGGCGCGTTCAATCCATACACCAGGTATTGCTGATCCTTCACCATCACGCGGGATCACATCCAGCTCTTCACGCATAGCCGCTTTGCGGGGGCCGTAGGCTGAACGGATTGATTCATACCAGTCTCGCTTGCCGTCCAGAGTGAGTTCGGTACCGCGCATGAAACACACACGCTCGTATAGGCCGTTAGCCACAGCGTCGTCAAACGTGATGCGAATCACATCCGCTTTTTTGCCATAGCGACCCGCCTGCACGTCCTGCACCAGTTGATTGAATGCATTCTTTTTCCCGCGGTGCGTGGACCACACTCGGATACGACCACCCCAAATCAGCAGCGCGGTGGCTGATTCAAGTACGTGTGATACGTTCTTATGTAGTGCCGCCTCATCGATATTAACGACGCCCTGCAGGCCGTGAATATTTTCTGGCCGAGATGATAGCGCCGTGATTCGATAGCCACTGGCAAATCTGACACGAAAGGCCTGAATGTCCCGACTGCTACCGTCTTCCAATTGGTCGTGAAATATGTGCTGCTCAATGCGGGTTGATTGTCCACGCGCTACAATCTGCGCGAACTTGCCAACATAACCTATAAACTCAAGCCCCTTGTCGCGGGTGTCTGCCATGTACCAGACATTGTCGCCGCCAGCATCTTTGTCGGTTGCTGCGGTGATCGTATCGGTAAGTGCCTGGGCAAAGGTGATGCCTGTGCGGCGTCCTTTCTCGCAGACAGCAATATCAAGATCCTGCTGCATGCGAATCCATGCACTTTGGTGTGCCATTAATACACCGTCTGCCAGCGGGTTGAAGTTGGCCGGGATCTGGCGAGCCCTCTCGGGTAACTCATCCCATTCTATCAATCGTTCTGTATCAGGAAGTGATGCAGGCATGCTCATTATCACATCCCCATCAGAATGGTTTCGCGCCAGAACTTGGCTTCATCGGCATTCATACCACGAGCCTGCGCAGCAGTATCTACACGCTCAGCTGCCTCCATCAACGCAATGTCACGTATCTCTTTTTCTCGCTGATGGGCGCGCATGGCGGTGCTCTCCAATCGCTGAGCGGCCAGCATCGCATCTTTCAGCATGCCGATATCGACAGATTCACCAGGGTTAAGCATCTGGTCGCGCATGGCCTTATACAACTGGCTGCGGGCGATTTCAAGGATCAGCTTGGTGGTTTCACCCTGGGGGGCGTCGCCCAGATCGGCCACCAGTGCACTGGTCTGCTCACGCAGTTCGCGTAGATCCTTGCCGATCTGCTCCATCTCGGTTGCGTAGCGGTTCAGACCGGAGCGACTAAGCTTTTGATCTTCGGGTAAGCCATGCTCTTCAATGACTTCATTGATTGCGTCCAGGATCTCGGCTTGTGTCCACTTACCATTGCGCAGCATTTCGTCCAGTTCTTTGCGCACTGGTACTGGCAGCAGGTCAATCTTGGAACGTCGGCCTCGCGTGACTTTTGTCATGTCAGGCTCCTGCAGACGGACGCTTAATGCCTGGCACCGTAGCCAGACCCCTTGATACATCTTGACCACGCTGGGTGATACTGGCGATTGTAGTGCTGCCCAGTTGTTCTGTAGTGATCAGGCGCTGTTCAGCCAGCCAGGCAAGCTGGGTGCGTAGCGCATCACGGGATAGGTCCAGCGCATAGCGGCTCAGCACGTCCATTAAAAACGACTCGTTGGCGCGATAGCCAGTCTGCTCATTGAGCGTGCGCAGGATGCACAAGCGCTGGTGTTGCTCTCGTTCTTCTTGATAAGTCATGGCATCCTCACTTCTTGTTCAGCAGGTAATCTTCAATTCGTCGTAACGTCAGTGTTGCCGTTTCCATTTGTGCTTTGACTGCTGACATTTCACTGCGCAGCTGTGATACATCTTCATGTGTGGGCATATGGGCCAGAGACTCTTCAACACGCGTGACGCGCTGGCCGATGCCATTAATGTCGTCCTGCGTTTTAGCAATAACTTTTCGCTGATCATTGCGATACCGATCTACGGCAACAAAGACCGCGACGCCGATGGTGACAATCCACTGCAGGACAGAAAACCAAAAACGCCAAACGCTGTAATCTAAATCAATGTCCATTACGGACCTCCCACGCGGATTGGCAATCGACGCATCTAGCGGCATTCGGTTTAGCTTTCAGCCTGCGCGGCTCGATAGACTTACCGCAGTCGATACAGAGCACTTGTCCTGCCACACGCTGCTGCGGCGGCTCTGGGGTTTGGCGCTCGGCATGGGCACGTTGTGCGGCGGCGGTGTTGGCCTGTTCGCGCTCTTGTGCTCTGTCGTACAAATCAGGCATCAGGGCATCCTTTCATTGTGTTGTTTTAGGTAATCAATCAGGCTGACCAGCTGCGCTTCAATGGACTGACAGCGGGCACCGTAGGCGGTGATGTGTTGCAGGATGTCAGACTGCTGGAGTGCACTGAGTGCCAGCTCATCGGCGTCAGTAAGGGTGGCGGTGCCGGTTTCTCCATCAGCTCCGGGGGCAGTATCAGCTTCGGGCAGGGCGAGCGCTGCACTGATGGACTGGTTGTACAGCCGGACAAAACCATCAGTAAAATGGCAAGCAGGCAGAGGCTGAAGTTCTGACTCAGGTGTGGAGCGATAGGTTTGCGTAACATCGTCGATTCTCCTGTTGAGTATCTGCTGACGGGCAAGCAACTCGGCACGTTCAAGACGCAATAGGCGCACTTGCTGGTCAGCTGCTTCCAGCTGCTGCTCATAGTCCTGACGCAGCTTTTGTTCATGCTCTGCTATTGCCTCAGCTGTCGCACGGGCACACACATTCAGTGCGGCAGTTTCACCGGATCGGTACGACCAGGCATAAAACGCACTTAGGGCGGCAAACAGCAGTACCGGCAGCAGCCATTTCAGGCGGGTCATAAACACACCCCTTGGCCCCAGCCTGTTGAAAGGTAGTGAGACTGGTGCCGGTGGATGATGCGTTGCACGTAGTCGCGGTTTTCACGGAAGTTGGCGGCAGATCGCCCGGCGTTGTAGCGCTCGGTATGGTCCCAGTAGCGATTGCGGCTATGGCCGTTTTCAGCGGCTTTGGCCTTATCTCTCAGCACCCAGCCCAGCCCGCCGTTATATGCGCTCAGAGAGAACGCCCAGCGGTCGCAGTCAGTGTCAGCGGCTATGCGCTGATAGTGCCAGTGGTTGTAACGGGCCAGTGCTCTGAATGACCATGTGGGGTTAAATGGTTGCGGGTTGGCCAGGCTACGGTCGATGTCGGGCATCCATGCGGCTGTTGCTGGCATAAATTGCGCCAAGCCCTGGGCACCGGCGGGACTGACAGCACGCACGTTCCAGGCACTTTCCTGATGCACTTGTGCCGCAAACAATGCCACCGGCGCATTCAGGCCCCAGATCAGCCGCGCCTGACGTGTCAGGTCGTTGCGGTACTGATGGGCACTGTGCGGGATCTGAGCCTGGGCTGGTTGGCACGCCACCAAAAACACCAGGCACAGGATCATGGCCAGGGAACGCATGCTATGCTCCCATCGCCACGGCAAGGATAGTTGCACCCACGATGATTGCTCGGCGTAGCATGTACCAGCCTGCCTGATAGGTCAGCTCTTTATGCTGTCCATCTGGCAATACAATGTGTGGGCGTGCATACGGGAAAATCCAGCGGTCTAGCCAGTAGCCCAGCCAGCCACCAAGGGTGACAACGCTGAGTTTGTACAGGGTGACGCCGAGCTGGAAGGGGCTCAGGTAGATGATTACCAGACTGAGCAGTATGACGATCAGTGCCAAGCCGTAAAGGCGCGGTGCGGTTGGTTTGTCCATAAAAAATCCCCGGTAGTTTGGTTGGAATCGGTTGCTTTCGCTAAGGATTCCAGACTACCGGGGATGTTTAGATGGGTCTTTTGAACAGGGGCAAAAGATCAGTGAGGTAGCAAAGGGGTAGATTGGGTATTACAGATCAATGCCCAGAAACTTACCGACAACATATACCGCCAAAGCACCAAGAACAATCATCACTAACGTTTTAAAATCGGAAAGAAGGCGCACAGCATGAGAACGATCATCAACTACCTTCACCTCAATTGGCGGAGTCTTCTTCGTGAGATGATTATTGGCGCCCTCGGAATCTTGATCGTTTCCCAACTGGGCATTATCCAAATCTGCCCGTGCTCGTAACTCTTCAATAAAATCCACACCAGCAGCTGTGACATTAAACACGGCGACATTCTCCACCTTGCCGTAGCTTACCTTTTTGTTGCTGGTGCGGTATTCCTTGTGTTTTAAAAGGCTGAATCACATGAAAACCCTGAAGTTTCCAGCTAAACTTAAATCCGAATAATCTAATGGAGGTAGACATGAAAACTATTATTTTAACGTTGCTGCTATTGGTTGTAAGTGGCATGAGCAACGCCAGCACAATGCAGCTTAGAGGCGGTCAGGTATCAGTTAGTGCGGGTAGCCCAGCACACTTAATTACTGAGAGCTTGGGTGAACCACGCTCTAAGGGCGTCGAAACTGTATGTAAAGACCGCGCCAGAAACGGTAAATGCAATTCCTGGGTCGAAAGAGAAACGTGGTTTTATCGATACCGCGATTTGAACTGGACCATCATTGTTCAGGAAGGCATTGTTCAAGACATTAAGTGGAGCCGTTTTTAATCATATCATCCAGAATCTAGAGTCAATAAAGCAACTCTAGATTCTGCCTCCAACCCGACAAAAGTGCCGACGTCGGCGATTTCATTGCCCCGTGGATCAGTACCTTTTTACCCGATAACGCTTTATACATGCGGGTTTCCTTGATGTGTGCCAGCTTTGTTAAACCGACGACGGTCGTCAGTTTTACTATTGCGCCAGGCTTCAAAACTCCGAACGGTTCGGAGTTTTCTTATAGGCTACACATCATTAGCAGCATCCTTATCTAACATCCGCAGCATAGCAATATCTGCCAGAATCGCCAGAATAGACGCCTGATGCGTATCGTTCACTGTCCTAAAATAATAGAGCAAAGCTTTCTCACTGGGTTTCAATATTTCCATACTCATCATCTTCGTAAGCACTATGTCAGACTCTTTTGGCGTCAAACGAATGTCATAGTAATCACGCCCCGCAACACGATTGAAGTTACCCTTGATCTCCATGCAACACTACTCCTTTTCATGATAATCCCTACCAGCTACACGGTTGCCAACTCCAGACACTTTAATGCCAGATCCACCCTTATTATCTTGGCCAGCTGTTAATGCGCCCAGCACAGCAGCCTTTACCGAAAGAGGTGCGGACTTAAAAAGCTCAAGCAGTTGTTGCTCATCGGAACCTAAAACTGAAATGGATCTTTCGCCACTCACTATGTAATGAACGTCTGCACCGAACCCTTCAAGCGCAACCAAATAATTTAATGGAATATTGGCCTTGGATAACCAGTTGTAGATCGTATTCCGAGCTACACCAAGGCCTGTAGAAATAGTAGTGACACCTATCTTATTTATCTCTTCTTCAAGCCTATCGCGAGGACTGCTCATAATTTAGTACCTTAATACTTGCATTGCGCAATATATTGAGCAATACTTACACCCATCAAACACCAATTAACTTTAGTAAACACACAAGGAGGCCACTGCCATGGCTACCAAGATACTCACCCCCGATCAAGTTAAAGCCAAATTCCGTGAGAATGGCATCACCATCTCACAGTGGGCCAAAGACAACGGTTATCAGCGCAATGCTGTTTATCGTGTCCTCAATGGATTCGATAAAGGTTTTTATGGCCAGTCTCACGAGATCGCCGTGAAGCTTGGCATTAAAAAGCCTGCCGAATCCATTGCCGCCTAATTGCCCGAGGCCACTGCCATGACCCCAGAACAAATTAAATCAGACCTGCACCAGCAGGGCATCACCATCGCACAATGGGCCGATGACCATGGCTATCCACGCGCTGCTGTTTATCGCGTCCTGAATGGTGTCGAAAAGGCTGCGTTTGGTCGGGCTCACGAGATCGCCGTTTCTTTGGGGCTTAAACCGCAAACACCTAGCCAAATAAATTCAACCCATCCAGATCCTCGCGATGCTATTGCACTGTCATTTCTGGCCGATCTGTACCCCGAAGAGCTGTCTCAAGCGCGTTCAGTAGTAATTCTGCCGCTGCCGGTGTCAGTGACATCGGAAACGCTCTATCCACATCTGGAGGACCTACTACAAGCTCCACAAAGAGTACTTGACCCAATGCATCCCAACCGCACCTTTCCACCCCTCGGACAGTTGCTAGGGTCTTCATCTGTTCAAATTCCATTTAATACGCCTCTTTCTAAAAATCAAGAATAAGGATTGCTGTTATGTCACGTACTCCACTCACCCGAGAACAAGCAGAGCTTATAGTCAACGGGTTCGTTAGAGAGAGCACCCGCCCTAACGGGAAACGCATTTTTTCAACTGAGGACGCATCAGAGCTTGTAGCGCGGCATTCTGATTGTACATCCTTGGATGAAATTCGGCAGAGCCTTATTGCTGCTCGCCTTCGCGCCATCGCCGCTCATCCTCACGGATTTCAGCAATACGTTTACTCGCATTCTGACTACCCATCCCCTGAAGAAAGAAGAAGTCATACAAAACATCATACGCCAGGTTGCGTAAATGAACCGGCACATGAGGGTGGGTCTGAGCGCAATTCTCTAGCTCCTCAACCACTAGATGCATTGTTGCCTGGAGCTGCTGTAAGTCCAGATGAACCAAGCCAGCTAGCTCCCGGGCCATTATCCGATAAGCAATTTCCATTGCACGGCTTTTTAACTGCAGCTCGGCGACTTGTTGCTTCAGCGTTTCGATTTCGGCGTTCACGTTCATGATCGTTTTTGCTCCTATTCAGAATGTACCTGAAATAGTAGGAGTTTTGAAACACTTTTGCCCAGAGGCAAAACGGTTTTTTGTTTGGAAGCGGTGATGAGTCCGCGATTAAAGGAGGTTCCAATGGCTAAGCGACGTTGGAAACACTATCAGCCCCCCACCTTGCGAGACGCCTTGAAAGGCTGCAAAGACTTTGCGCGTGAGCGCCATAACCTGAGTTCCGAACAGATTGCTGAGCGGATGGGGTTAGTGGATCACTGGGTGCTGTACAAGTGGATCCAAACCGGACGCATGCCTATTCCTTTATTGCCTGTATATGAGCAGGTGTGTGGGATCAACCTGGTATCGCGCTGGATCGCTGCAACGGCAGGTAAGTTATTGATCGACATTCCCAGTGGACGCAGTGCCGATGCAAAAGACATTCAGGAATTGCAACTGCAGCTGCACCATGTGACCGGCATGCTGATGGCCTTTTACAACGGCGAGAGCAATACAGAGGAAACCCTGGGCGGTATCCAGTCAGCGTTGCAGAGCCTGGCCTGGCATCGGGGCAATGTTCAACAACATGCGCAACCACAGTTTGATTTCTCAGGAGATGAGTGATGACAGACAAGACCCGCAAAAGTGACTCTGGTGGCCGTGTGCTGCGGGTCATGAAGGCGTTAAAGGGGCACAGCCTGGTGGGGTTAAGCAATGGCGAGTTAGCCAAGGCACTGGGTGAAAGCCCGGCAACGATTAACCGCTGCGTTAATACGCTGATTGCTGAAGGTATGGCGGTGCGGCTGGATACCGGGCGATTTGCGCTGAGTGTTGCTGCGCTACAGATCGCCCAGGCGCACGCTACCGAGATGAGCCGCGCCAGTGATCGACTTAATGAACTAACCCAGCGCGTGGCCGCTGGTAGCTACTGAGGAAAAGAGCATGGAAACAACACAACAAAACGATATGCCTGAGATTGATGCTAACAAGGTGCATGAGTTGCAGAATGCTGCAGCGGCGCTGCAGGTGGCAAACACTGAAGAGCGTGACACGCTAAACCAGTTGATCGGGCAAATCCAGATGACTGGCGCAATAGCAAAACTGACGACCGTCGTCGGTTTAACAAAGCTGGCACACATCAAGGAAACCCGCATGTACAAAGCGTTAGCGGGTAAAAAGGGTACTGATAGACAGGGTAATGAAATCGCTGACGTCGGCACTTGGGAAGGTTTTTGTCTGGCAATTGGTACTACCCGACAAAAGGCAGATGAAGATCTGTTAAATCTCAAAACGTTTGGAGAAGATGCTCTGGAAGATCTCAGCCGTATCGGTGCGGGCTACCGCGAAATGCGCCAGTTCCGTCGCCTGCCGGAAGATCAGAAGCTGGCCCTGATTGAGGTAGCGAAGAGCGGTGACAAGGAAAGTTTTGTTGAGCTGGCTGAAGAGATCATCAGCAAGAACGCTCGCGATAAAGAACAGCTAACGCTGCAGTTGGATGAGTCACAGGCTGACTATGAGGCGATCCAGCAGATCACGCAGCAGAAAGACCAAAAGTTGAATGAACTCGCCCAGGAGCTGGAGAAGACCCGCAAGCGGGTACAGACCATGCCTGCTGACGAGATCACCAGCGAACTGCGGCAGATCGCCACCGCCTCGGCATACGAGGCCGAAGTGGCTGTGATGGGTAAGCTGCGCAACACCGTGGCCGCGCTGATCGAACACAGCGAGTTGACTGCCTCTCTTGCCGATAGCCACACCCAGCGTGTGTTCCTGGCTGACCTGGTACGGCAAGTTGAGGTGCAGCTGATTGCCATCCGTGAAGACTACGACCTGCCCGATCAGCCGCTATTTACTGAACCTAGCTGGATGCAACCTGGTGCGGCTGATGCGGCGGCGGATTCTTTGGGTATTACTGAAGAGCAACTGACGCTGGTTGGAGCAGAGTAATGAAGAATGCCGTGATGACCGAACGCCTGGTTGCCGTCATGCACGCAGTGAGATCTGCGGATCACGGCAGTAAACAATCCATTTACGATGCCGCCTGTCAGGATTTGCAGATATCCAGAGCCACGCTGCACCGCAATCTGAAGAGGTTGACCGTGAAAACAACAACCCGAAAACAACGCAGTGATGCCGGTAAATCATGCCTGACGCGGGATGAGGCGCTAATTATCAGCGGCACCATTCAGGAATCTATTCGCGGCCAGGGTAAGAAAATGTTCAGCCTGACCGATGCCGTGGCGGCGCTACGTGCTAATAATTTTATCCGCGCTGAACGGATTGATGAAACTACCGGTGAAATTATCCAACTGAGCGACAGCGCTATATACCGGGCACTGCGCAGCTACGGCCTGCACCCGGATCAATTGGCAGCACCAGACCCTCACCTGGAGATGCGCAGCAAGCACCCTAACCATGTGTGGCAGATCGATGCGTCGCTGTGTGTGCTTTATTACCTGAAGCCGCAGAAGAACAGCGCGAATGGCCTACATGTTATGGCCCAGGATGAGTTTTACAAAAACAAACCTAAGAACCTGCAGCGCGTGATGGCTGACCGTGTGTGGTCGTATGAGATCACCGATCACGCCAGTGGCTGGATTTATGTTGAGTATGTGATGGGGGCCGAGAGTGGCCTGAACCTGTGTAACGTGCTGATCAACGCCATGCAGGAGCGCGGCCGTGCGGATCTGATGCATGGTGTGCCGCAGATTCTGTATATGGACCCTGGCAGTGCCAACACCAGCAGCATGACGCTGAACCTGTGTAAGTCGCTAGGCATTAAGGCCATTGCCCACGCCGCTGGTAATGCAAGAGCTACGGGGCAAGTTGAGAATGCCCGAAACATTATAGAGCGCAAGTTCGAGAGCGGACTGCGGTTCCGGCCAGTGGCGGATCTGGATGAGCTGAATAGCCTGGCGGCACAGTGGCGTGCTGTGTTTAACGCCACGGCTGTGCATCGTCGACACAAGAAGAACCGCAGTGCGATGTGGTTGAGCATCACTGCTGAGCAGTTGATCAAGGCCCCGAGCATTGAGGTGTGCCGAGAGCTGGCCGTGTCTACGCCGGTTGAGCGCAAAGTAACCAGCAATCTGCGTATCAACTTCCAGGGTAGCCAGTTCAGTGTGAAAGATATTCCAGGGGTGATGGTTGGCGAGATGGTGATGGTTACACGCAATCCCTGGCGTGATGATGTTGCGCAACTGGTACTGACTGACCTGGATGGTGCTGAGGTGTTCCATGTTATCCCTGAGATTAAGAAGGATGACTATGGGTTTGATGAGCAAGGTCCGATTTACGGCGAAGGTTATAAGCAGCTGGCGGCTGGCCCGGCTCAGATCGCTAAAGCGGCTATTGAACAAATCATGACTGGCACAGAAACCCAGGGGGCTGCGGAAAAAGCCCGTAAAGCTAAAGCCCTGCCGCTGGGTGGAAAGTTCAACCCGTACAAGCCTATGCAGGACACCACGCTGCCAGCGTATATGCCGCGTCGCGGTACCGAACATTCATTGATTACCCCAACCGTTGAAGTGCCACGGCTGACGCTGGTGCAGACAGCTATGCGGTTGCGCACTCGCATGGGCGATGAGTGGAAACCAGAGGAGCACTTTGGCTGGCTGCAGCAGCGCTACCCAGACGGTGCTCATGAGCATGAACTGGATACGATCGCTGAGCAGCTGGCTAAGCCGCAATCCAAAACCCTGCGCGTTATGAATGGAGGCACCGCATGCTGAAGTTGAAAGCTCTGCTGGGTCAGCTCGGTAAAAAACAAGCCGACCTGGCTAGATATATTGGCCTGAGTGGCGCAACGATTTCTCAGATCATCAATCACGATGTTTGGCCAAAAACCCTGGGCCGAGATGAGATACAGAAGACTATACGGGAATTTTTACTAACGGCAGGAGCCACGGAAACCGATCTGAAAGACGCTTTTGAATTGGCGGGGGCTGCCACTAACAGCCCCACG
>AZIK01001040.1_pt1 | contig 14408 bp, 10 predicted proteins | sample 359131 | NCBI WGS metagenome assembly AZIK01 (sample SAMN02429715, study PRJNA222663) | marine sediment metagenome | biome: Sediment sample; isolation source: enrichment culture of sample MGS-ANC(AMM) from oil contaminated site at the... | place: Italy: Ancona | collected 2012-02-14 | depth 6 m m | reverse complement strand
CAGGCCCCTGTGCGGGATCACTTGCCTCGGTGAGCTTGCTCTGTTGTTGCGCCATGGCAGATTATCCGGATGGAAGGGGTTTAACAGGGTATCGACCAGAAAACCAGATTCTTGAATACCCACCTCTGCCGCTTGGAATCGGCCGGCCCGCTCGCTATCCTTGGCGCACCTGCCAGCACGGCATCCTCAAACCACAGCTAACGAGGTCAGGTTTATGTTCACAGGCATTGTCCAGGGCATTGCAACCGTTGAAGACGTCAATACCGCGCCCGGCCTGAGCACCTTCGCCATCAAACTACCTGCCAACAAGGTCGGCGGCGTTTCCATTGGTGCGTCCGTTGCGATTAACGGCACATGCCTGACCGTGACACGTCAGGAGGGGAGCGTACTCTACTTCGACGCGATGCAGGAAACCCTGCGACTCACCACACTGGGAGGCCTGAAAGCCGGAGATCAGGTTAACTTTGAGCGCGCGGCTCGAATCGGGGATGAAATTGGCGGTCATTTGTTGTCAGGACACATCCACACCACAGCAACGATCGTCGAGATTCTGCGTCCGGAAAACAATGTCACCCTCTGGTTTGAAGTGCCCGACGAGTGGACTCGCTATATCTTTGCCAAAGGCTACATTGCGATCAATGGTGCCAGCCTTACCATTGGCGAAGTCCGTGGAAACCGGTTCAATATCCATCTGATTCCGGAAACCCTGAGGGCAACCACTTTTGGAAAGGCTGTCGAGGGCCAACAGGTAAATATTGAAATAGACAGCCAGACACAAACCATCGTGGATACCCTCGCACGCCTGGGGTATGACCGCCCCTCCCACAACCTTTAATCGGCCCGCCCATTCAGCGTTTGCCGGCCCGGAATACCACAAACTTCGGGCTGGCATCCAACTGCTCCACGGCAGCGAAATACCGACGGAGGCTTCGGTGGTAACCAAGATGACGATTCCCGACCATCAGTAACTGCCCGCCGGGCCGGAGATGATTTGACGCTTGCTCAAACAGCCGCAAAGCAATGTGATCACCGACCACACCCCCTTCGTGAAAGGGCGGATTCAGGAGTATCAGATCAAATGGTCCGGCGTTTGGACCAATGCCGTCGCAGTGCGTGTACTCCGTGCTCACACCCTGAAACAACCTCTTGACATTATGGCGGGCACTGAGGATAGCCTGACTGGAAACATCACTGAAACACAGCGTCAGGTCCCGTCGCCCTGCAAGCGCCGTTAAACCAAGCACACCATTGCCACAGGCCAGATCAAGTACGGAATTGCCAGTCGCGGCGGTTGATGCGGCCCTGGAGATATGAGGCAAGAGCAGACGGCTACCGATATCCAGCTTTTCCCTCGCGAAAACCGCGGGCAATGCTTCCACATTCTCGTTATTCCCCCCGGATAAGGGGTAACCTCGCCAGACACCAGACCAGCCCTCAAGCCCCGCAGAGCCTTTCCGGCAACGAATGGCACGGGCCTTCTTTCGCGCCGGAAGAACCTGCTCGGTCCGCACCGCTTCCGCAAAAACGTCGACACTTTTCGCTGGCAAGTGCTTGATCATCCCGCCAGCGACCAGTACCCCCGAATCGGCCATCACGCCATTAAGCCAACGCAGTAGCCAGGCCAGATAGTCAGCCTGGCGCGGTATTCTCAGTACCACCAGATCAAACGGCCCCGACGGAGGATTGATCCAGCTCCGAACGCCGTTCGATACAGGAAACGCAGGGTTGAGGGAGAGGTTTTTCGACAGGGCAGCCTGCAAGGTAGCACTGTCAGCAACAACGGTTGGCGCAAGGCATGACAGCCCCAGGGTAAGGGCGCCAAACTGATCATCCACTACCAGCACCCGGGGCTCCGACATGCCCACGGCCGCGCTCAAAGTCTCTTCCAGCAGCAACTCGTCCGCAGCATCCCATGCCCGAAGCGCAGGGTCACCGGTACCCGGCCGGCTCAGGATCAGCGCACCTTGAGAAAAAACCAGCTCGGCAGTTGTCATTTCGGGCATCCTGGAGGTTTTGGCGACAAAATCGCCATTCTAGGCTGTTTATTCTAGAAATTAACCCTAACGTAGACTGTGTTCACGATGAACATCCCTTTTCCGGTTGGCTCCGTTGTTCTGGACGCGAACCTTTTGCCCCTCACCCCAGGGGCTTTTTTTGTTCAGCGCCGTCGAAAGGCACGATACACGGTAAAGCGGCGGCCCTCCCGCAATCGCTCAACCGGGCCTATGCAACGCTTCATCACCGGCTCATAGGGTAAAAAGCTGTTCGCCACCAAACGCACTTCGCCGCCCGGAGCGAGATGGCGCACCACGTCCCGAAGAAAACGTTCAGTCATCGTAAGATCGGTTCTGACACCGCTGTGAAAGGGAGGATTACTGAGAATAACAGGCCAGGTGCCCTCAACACCCGGGAGTCCATCCGAGGCCAGGATACGCCCGGAAACACCGTTGCGCTCGTAGGTTGCCCGGGCACAAATGACGGCCTGGGATTGCACATCGACCCCATCCACCGTTATGTCGGGCTGACCCTGCTGTTCATGCCAGCGGTGCAGCCAGGCACCGAGGACGCCAGCGCCGCAGGCAAAATCGAGCATGGGACCTGGCCGGGCGGGGTGTTCTTCAAGCGTTTCCAGCAGAATGCGCGTGCCTTCATCCAGCTCGCCGAGGCTGAATACGCCCGGCAGCCCAGCGACTTCCACGTGCACTGATTTGCATGCAACCTGCGTCCAGGTAATCCACTGGCGAAGCGAAAACTCAGGCAGCGGTTCGATCTCTTCAACACACCAAACCTGGCAGTGCCTGGCACTGTCGGTTTTACGTGCTTCGGGAGCCACCGCTTTAAGCTGCTTTACCGCACCCGCGATACCTTCTTTTTTCTCCCCAACCAGCACCAGCCTTGCGCCAGGAACTGCCAGCCACCGCGCCAGGGCCAGTCGCAGATCAAGCTCCGCCCGGGCCTTGGGCAGGAACACAACCAGAGTATCAAATGATCCAGCAGCCAGCGCCGGATCATCGTAGCCAAAGCAAACCTGCCAGCCTTGCTGCCCTGAAAGACTACTGCAGACGCCGGCATGCTCGCTCATGGCCATGCCACCGCCAGGAAAATCGGCCAGCAAGCCGCTGGCAGTTACGCCCAACAGGGCCAACCGTCCCTGTAAAAGGTGGCGATTTCTCAGAAGGACTTCGTGGGAATTGGGTAGTGACATGGATTGACTGATCCCGCGTGGGTGATACGAACACGGGATACTCTAACTGGAATGGGCCTTCGAGTCTCCCCCGAAAGGAAGGGCCCGGCAGGCTTTCAGTAGGCGAAAGCCCGTCGAACTCAATTACTTGTAGCGGGCAACCGTACCAACCCGCAGGGCGTCTTCCGGGGACATACCCCAGTCGTCGTGTTGACGATTTTCAGGAGGTTTACGTCCCCGACCACGTTGTTCCGAATCGACTGCACCGACTCTCAGCTGATGGAAGGCGGTCAGGGCTTTTTGCATCAGTTGTCTCATGGTTCACCTCCTCGCTGACTAGAGGATTCCACTCTATCAAAGCGGGAGGTGACCAACTGTGATGACGCCGAGGGTCATAAAGTGACGATCATCACGAATTTTTGACGTAATTTTACATTCTACAGCGTGACCTTCTGGCGGCCTGAGCGAACCGGCCTTTGCACCAACTCATCAATACTGGTCTGTCGGACCCGCTCGAGATCTTCCTCACCGGATACCGATAACCCCATATCCCGGAGAAGCCCGTCGGCCACATCGTAAACAAAACCATGGACCGTAAGTGGCTGGCCACGTGTCCAGGCTTCCTGAACAATATTGTTCTGACATACGTGTCCGACCTGCTCAACAACATTAAGCTCGCATAGCCGGTCCACCTGGTCCTGTACATTCGGCAGAGCTTCAAGGACCTCCTGGTGGCGGTCACGTACATCCTGAACATGTCGCAGCCAATTGCTGATCAGACCAAAACCCTCATTGAGCAACGCTGCCTTCACGCCACCACAGCCGTAGTGCCCCACCACCAGGATATGCCTGACCTTGAGCACGTCGATGGCGAACTGAAGCACCGACAAACAGTTGAAGTCGGTGTGGACAACCACGTTGGCAACGTTCCGGTGGACGAACAGTTCGCCCGGCATCAGATCAACAATCTGATTCGCTGGCACACGACTGTCCGCACAACCGATCCAGAGGTATTCGGGTGCCTGCTGGTTTGACAGGCGGTGAAAAAACTGCGGATCCTGAGCCTTGATGCCATCAGCCCAGGCCCGGTTTTTTTTAATCAGGTGGTCAAGCTGACCCATGATCCTACTCCATTCAATGATTCCCGGTCGCCGATTGGACGGGAATGCGGATTCCAAAGCAATACTCAGTTGGTCTGAGCCTCTATCCCTGCCTCCGCAGGGAACTGATGGATCGTACTCTGGGCGAGATCCAGCAGCTCACGCAGGGCAACCGAGAACATGGCGTATTCCGGTTCCCTTACACCCTTGAGCTCTGACAACATCGTTTTCCAACGGTCGATCATCTGTTGATGCCGGCCCAGCCAGGACTCGACACAAGTGGGTACGTCTTCCGACTTCTCTGCCAGCTTCAGCACACCCGTGGTCAGCGCCCGTTGCTGCCAATCAAGGTCTTCCCGGAAACTTTCCCTGGCCAGGGCCTGCCAGTGTGAGGCCGGTTTCAGTGCGGCAATGGCATTGGCGAACCAGTTGAGATCCAGGCGGTCGCCCAGCTCATAATAGAGATTGGCTACGGTTTTCAGGGGCATGCCCGACGCTTCCTGCGCCTCGATGATACCCAGCGACGAGTAAAGGTGTCCGGTGCCGGAAACAACGGACGCCAGCTCCGAAGGCAACCCCGCGTCCACCAGAGCCTGGTGCCGTTTTTCCCACGATATCCGGGCTTGATCGCCAAGATATTCCGGCAGTCCGGCGGTAATAGCCCAGACGCTGTCGGCAAAGCGTTCCGTGTGGTTCTGTATGCTTAGCTCGGCACGGCGATTGCGCAGCAGCCAACGAACCGAACGACGCATCAGTCGCATCAGATCCTGCATCAGTTCCATCTGAAGCTGAGCCGACACATGGAAATCCAGACTTTCAATCCTGTCCCACCAGTTATCGATGCGGAACACGTCACGGGCAATGATCCAGGCCAGGGCAATGGAGGCCGCATCGGCTCCAGTTGACTGGTTGAGGCGCTCCACAAAGGTGATGCCCATGTGGTTGACCATGTCATTGGCAATCTGGGTGGCGATGATTTCACGACGCAGTTGGTGCTCTCCCAACTCCTTCGAGAACTTCTGGGTCAGATCCCGCGGAAACACCTTGTACATTTCTCCCGCCAGCAAAGGATCGTCTGGCACTGCGCTGTCAATCAGAGTCTGCTTCAGGTCACCCTTTACATAGGAAATCAGCACCGACAGCTCCGGACGCGTCAGCCCTTTGTTATCGAGTTTTCGCTCGGACAGGGTTTCATCATCAGGCAGGAACTCAAGGGCCCGGTTGAGCTTGCCTTCGCTCTCGAAGGTATTCATCAGCCGCCGGTATTCCTCGAGCCGGATTGCAGCATCTTCACTGGCAATGCTGATGGCCTGGGTCTGGCGGTAATTGTTCTTCAGAACCAGTTCCGCCACATCATCGGTCATCTCCTCAAGCATGACATTGCGCTGCTTGTTGGTGAGATCCCCCATCGCCACTGCCCGGTTGAGCAGAATTTTCATGTTGACCTCATGGTCTGAACAATCCACACCACCGGAATTGTCGATGAAGTCCGTGTTCAGTCGGCCGCCGCGCAAGGCGAATTCGATGCGTCCAAGCTGGGTGAGCCCGAGATTACCGCCCTCACCCACAACCTTGCAGCGCAGTTCCGAACCATTGATTCGCAAACCGTCGTTGGCTTTGTCACCAACATCTCCATTGGATTCACTGCCGGCTTTGACGTAGGTGCCAATCCCGCCTACCCAAAGCAGATCGACCTGGGCTTTGAGAACGTGGGAAATAAGCATGTTGGGAGGCACTCTGTCTGACTTGATGCCAAGAAGTTTCTTCATCTCCGGGCTCACCGGGATGGACTTGGCATTCCGACTGAACACTCCGCCGCCCTTTGAGATGAGCTTGCTGTCGTAGTCGGTCCAGGCCGATCGCGGGAGTCCAAACAGCCGTTTGCGCTCTTTATAACTCTTTTCCGGATCCGGCGTCGGATCTATAAAGATATGTACATGGTTAAACGCAGCCACCAGTCTGGTTTTCTCCGAGCACAACATTCCGTTGCCGAAAACGTCGCCACCCATGTCACCAATGCCGATGGCGGTAAACTCATCAAGGGCCGGATTGATACCCATCTCCCGGAAATGGCGCTCCACCGATACCCAGGCACCCCGGGCGGTGATGCCCATTTTTTTGTGGTCATAGCCGTTACTGCCGCCGGATGCGAAGGCATCCCCCATCCAGAAGCCATAGTCCGCGGCCAGACCATTGGCAATATCAGAGAAGGTTGCCGTGCCCTTGTCCGCTGCCACCACCAGGTAGTGGTCATCTTCGTCGTGACGAATGACCCTTTCCGGCGGCTGGATTCCCGCATCCACCAGGTTATCGGTAATGTCCAGCAAGCCACGAATGAACGTCTTGTAGGCCTCGATTCCCTCAGCCTGGAAGGCTTCCCTGTCGGATGGATCAGGCAGGCGCTTGGCCACGAAACCACCTTTGGCACCGACCGGCACGATAACCGCGTTCTTGACTTGCTGTGCCTTGACCAGCCCAAGAATCTCAGTGCGGTAGTCCTCAAACCTGTCTGACCAGCGCAGCCCGCCACGGGCTACCTTGCCACCCCGCAGATGAACACCCTCAACTTTGGGCGAGTACACGAAAATCTCGAACATCGGCATGGGCAGGGGCATGTCCGGAATCCGGGCAGGGTCAAACTTGACACTGATGTACGGTTTGGGGCCGCCAGCTTCGTCCAGTTGGAAGTAGTTGGTACGCAGGGTTGCCTGTATCAGCTCCAGGTAGAGCCGGAGCACCCGGTCTTCACTGAGGTTCTCAACATTTTCAAGACCGGCATTGAATTCAATCTCCAGCTTCTGCTGAGCTGCCTGGCTTTTACCCGTGCTTTGATAACGCTCCGGGTTGAATCGTATCTCGAAAAATTCCAGCAACAGGCGGGTCAGCTCAACGTGATTGACCAGGGTGTTGGAAATAAATGTCTGGCTGTTGGAGAACCGGATCTGGCGCATGTAACGGGCGTAAGTTCGCAGCAGCGCGATCTCCCGCCAGCTCATGTAGGAGGAAAGCATCATGCGGTTGAACGCATCGTTCTCTGCCTCGCCATGCCATACCCTGCGGAACAGTTCCTCAAAGATCGGACGAATCCGGTGGATGTCGACGACATTGCCAGTGTGGGCCTGAAGGGTAAAATCATGAATCCAGACTGTCTTTTGATGACGGTCTGTAACCTCAAAAGGATGCTCGCCAATGACCCGGAATCCCAGGTTATCGAATATTGGCATCACGTCCGAGAGGGGCAGCGGCTCGTCGGGGTAAAACAGCTTGAAATGCAGTGTGCTCTCGTCTTCTTCCAGGGCCCGATAGAAGCTCATGGCCAGATCGTCATTGTTTGCCGATCCCGCGATATGCTCCAGATCAATCGCGGCTCGCCTGGGTGAAAACATGTCGGTATAACTGGCCGGGAAACCACCTGCCCAGAGCCGATAAAGCTCATTCCCCTGCTCTTCGCCGTAAGCCTCGCTGAGGGCTTCAGAAAGCCCGTCGCGCCAGGACTGGGCAAGCTCAATGACTTTCTCCCGGATCTCCGCGGTGGGCAGTTGGCGGTTCTCAACCTGCGCTACCCGGATGGTAAATTGAACGCGTGCCAGAACCGATTCCGAAAAGTGGGTAACGAACTCGACATCCTCGGCATCTAACCGGTCAACCAGCACCTGCTCCACTCTCAGGCGCAGTTCCGTGTTGTAGATATCCCGTGGGAAAAACGCCAGGCAAGTGACAAATTGACCATAGACATCCTCCCGCATGAACAATTCGATGCGACGCCGCTCCTGAATGTAAAGGATGCTTTTCGCCACCTTGAGCAACTCATCTGGCTCGATCTGGAACAATTCATCGCGGGGATACACGGTCAGAATCTGCTCCAGCTCCTTGCCGGCATAATCGTCTCGAAGGAATCCGGACCGTTTGATCACGCTCTGGAACTTGCGGCGCAGCAACGGAATCTCATCAGGGCGTTCGTTGTAGACACGAGCGGTGTAAAGACCAAGGAACCGACGCTCACCGACCACCTCGCCTTTGCTGTCGAATTTCTTGACGGCAATGTAGTCCGGGTATGCAGGGCGGTGCACCCGCGACCGCTGGGCCGATTTGGCGAAGATAAAGATATCGTCGCTGCGAGTCATCTCATGACGGGTACGTTGTGGCAGCTCGTTCAGACGAACCCGGTCCGGCCGCTCGTTATTAACCCGGAGGATACCCAGTTCAGAGTTCTCGACCCGCCGCACCACCATGCCACTCTTGTCTTTGACAAAGTCGTACTCGTCATAGCCAAGGAAAGTAAAGTGGTCACGGGCCAGCCATTCCAAAAATGCCCGGGCCTCGTCTTTCTGCTCTTCATTGATCCCGGCTGTGGTGCTGTCCAGCTCACCGAGTATCTCATTCACTTTCTCGGTAACTACCGGGAAATCGCCCACCGCAATCCGTACCTCATGCAGCACGTTCTGCAGAGTTTCCTCCAGATCCCGGAGATCCTCCGGGTTACTGTGCCGGTCAATCTCAAGGACGATGAACGCCTCATACGCCGCCCCGGCGGTACTCTTCTTGATGGAATGCAGCTTTTTGAGCTTACCCTCCTTGTCACGGTCGACCTGCAGAATCGAGTGCTGAATCGAGTGCGTACCGATCTCGCGCTGGTTGATCGCAATACGCAGCGAATCGATAAGAAACGGAGTGTTCGGGTGCAGAATAAAAACCACGGTATGCGTGGACTGCCAGCCGTCACTCTCCAGGTCCGGGTTAAACACGGAAACGGGGGTTTCATCGGCAGACCGTTTCTGGAGGAACTGCCAGGCTGCAAGTACTGCACCGTAGGTATCGGCGAAGCGTCGACTGACCAGCTCTTCGAGGGGGATATGCGCGTAATGCTGCTTGGCAAACTCGCTGATTTTTTTTGCTTCGGTTTTGGTGATCTTCTTTGCGAAAGCGTCAGCCAACTGTTCAAAGAACTGATCCTTGCTGGCCACTGTCAGCGCATTCATGGTCGACCTCAGTTAGTGTGAAATAAACGTAATCGGCGTATCGTCACATAAGCATAGTCAAACCCTTGATTTTTGCTGGCCAGACACCAAAACTTCGGCAACTACCTACGCACGATACGGGTTTCTCAGGGAAATCCTCAGACAAAGAGAGCAGTCATTTCCAATGTCGTTACAGCATACGTTCGGTGAGTTACGGGAGCAGTTAGCCAAACGGATTATCGGGCAGGAAAAACTGGTGGATCGTCTGCTGATCGCGCTGCTTGCCGACGGCCACCTTCTGGTTGAAGGTGCACCGGGTCTGGCCAAAACCACCGCCATCAAGGCCCTTGCCGAGCATCTTGAAGGTGATTTCCACCGGATTCAGTTCACCCCGGACCTGTTGCCATCCGACATCACGGGCAGTGAGATCTACCGACCTGAAACCGGGCAGTTCGAATTCCAGCGCGGCCCGATTTTCCATAACCTGGTGCTTGCCGATGAAATAAACCGGGCGCCCGCAAAGGTTCAGTCTGCTCTGCTGGAGGCCATGGGCGAGCGGCAGATCAGTGTCGGCATGCGCACCTTTCCCCTGGACCGTCTGTTTCTCGTCATGGCAACCCAGAACCCCATAGAGCAGGAAGGCACCTATCCCCTGCCTGAAGCCCAGCTGGACCGGTTTTTGATGCATGTGGTCATCCACTACCCGTCAGCGGAGGCCGAAAAAGCCATTTTGCAGCTGGCTCGGAACGATTATCGACACGGCCTGCCAACAACAGACCTTCGCCTGACGGCTGAACAGGTTTTCGACGCCCGGGCGGAGGTAGCCAACGTCTACATGGCTGAGCCGGTGGAGCAATACCTGCTGGCACTGGTATTGGCGACCCGGGCCCCGGCCACTCTGGATCCGGAGCTGGCCCGCTGGACCGCCTTTGGCGCCAGTCCCCGGGGCACCATCGCCCTCGACCGCTGCGCCCGGGCACTGGCCTGGCTTGACGGTCGCGATTACGTAACCCCGGACGACGTGCGTGCCATGGCCTTCGACGTGCTCCGCCATCGCATCCTGCTGACGTTTGAAGCGGAAGCCGAAGGCATGACAGCCGACACAGTGATAGAGCGGCTGATCGAACGTGTACCGGTAAGCGCCTGAAGGCATGGGCAACACCGAAGCGACAACCCGTATTGGCCTACCGGCCCTTATCGGTCTGCAGGCAGATGCCCGGGCGCTGAAGCTACCGTCTGCACGCCCGGTGCGTACCCGTCAGGCCGGCTTGCAACGTTCGCCCCAGCGCGGCCGGGGGATGGCCTTTGCTGAAGTCCGGCTATATCAGCCCGGAGACGATATCCGCAGTATTGACTGGAGGGTAACTGCCAGGCGGCAAGAACCCCATACCAAACTGTATGAGGAAGAACGGGAACGGCCGGTCCTGCTCCTCTGCGACCTTGGCCCCAGTCTTTTCTTTGCCAGCACAGGGGCGTTCAAACAGGTGCGCTGCGCGCAACTCGCTTCGATCCTCGCCTGGCTTGCGTTGTGGGCCGGAGACCAGGTTGGTGGCATCGTCTTCAATGGTGACACCCTGAGTGTTCAGCGCCCTGCCCGGCGCAAGAAGTCAGTGCTTCGGCTGCTGGATACGCTGGCCGAACAGCAACACCGGGATAATGGCGGGCAACGCGAACCCCCGCAACCAGGACATAGCCGGCTGGACACAGCATTAACCGAAGCCCGACGGGTGGCCCACACCGGCAGCCGGATTTTCGTGATCAGTGATTTTCTGGACATCTCACCAGACACCGGCACCCTGCTCGGCGCTCTGGCTCGCCACAACGCTGTGAGCGCCCTGAGGGTTGTCGACCCACTGGAAAAAGAGTTGCCGAAAAGCGGACGATTTGCTGTGGCGGCCCCGGACGGTCCAGTCTGGTTTGACGCGGGAAATCCACGTTTCCAGAGGGCCTGGCATGAAAGAGTGACCCGCCATGAACGTCTACTGGAAAAGTGTTTTCAGACCTCAGGCGTTATTGCCGCAGAGGTGTCGACCGCAGATGATCCTGCACTGGCCCTGAAGTTATTGTTGGGCCCGGGAGGACGAATAGGGTGAATCCACAAGACCCCCTTGGCCAACTCAAAGATATTCATTTACCCGCACCGGGCGGCTTCTGGCCTCCGGCACCCGGTTGGTGGATTCTGGCGCTCCTGCTTCTCGCCGGCCTCGCCGCCCTTGTCTGGCTGTTTTTCCGGCAAAGGCGAAGGAATCGCTGGATCAGGACAGCCCGGGCAGAACTTACCGTACTGGAGCGCTCAGCTGTCCCTGAACCCTGGTGGTTCGTGCGACTGAATACACTGCTCAAACAGACTGCTCGCGAGAAATACCCGGAGCTTCATCCTGAGGCACTGTCAGGAGACGCCTGGGTGGACTTCCTGCTGGCCACCGCCCCCGGTGACGCGGTTGCCTCCAGGCCAGTTGCCGAGGCATTGGTCCATAGCGCCTGGAGCCCCTCGGTGTCAGCGGAGCCCACTCAGGCGCTGGCCTTCGCTCGGCGTTGGCTAAGGGGACAGAAATGCTGAATCTTGCCTTGCCCTGGGTACTGGTTCTGGTGCTTGCCCCCCTGGTTCTCAGGTGGCGAAAACCCCTTGGACAATCTGTCGACGCGCCCACCCTGCCGGTTGGCCACTGGCTATCTGACCTGCCTGGCGTCACTCGCCGGGGTCACGCCGCGCCACTCTGGCAGCAACTGGTGCTGTACTTGATGTGGGTGCTTCTGGTGATCGCCCTGGCAAGGCCCCAGCATGTCGGCGAGCAGGTACAGATGCCGGTATCCGGTCGCGATCTGATGCTGGTAGTGGACATCTCTCCCAGTATGGATGAGCAGGATATGGTTCTACAGGGCCGGAGCATTAATCGTCTGCAGGCTGTAAAGCGGGTGCTGGATGACTTTATTTCCCGCCGGCAGGGTGACCGACTCGGTCTGATCCTGTTCGGCACGGAGCCCTACGTTCAGGCTCCCCTGACCTTCGATCTCGAAACCGTCAGAACCCTGATGCGTGAAGCTGGCCTGGGAATGGCCGGGCGCGCTACGGCCATAGGCGATGCCGTTGGCCTGGCCACCAAACGTCTCAGGGACAGGCCTCAGGACCAGCGGGTTGTGGTCTTGCTCACCGATGGTGCCAACACCGCAGGGGAAATAACTCCGGACAAGGCAACCGAAATTGCATCGGCCGCGAGTATACGTTTATACACCATCGGCATCGGGGCTGAATCAATGGTCCAGCGTGGCCTGTTGGGTTCTCGCCGGGTCAATCCCTCCCGGGATCTGGACGAAAACCTGTTGACCCGTATGGCACAACAAACCGGAGGAGAGTATTTTCGGGCTCGCAGCCTGCCCGAGCTGGAACTCATTTATGACAGTATTGACCGGCTAGAGCCTATTGATCTTGAAGGCAAGTACTTCCGTCCGGTGACCGAACTCTATGTCTGGCCAGCCGGTCTCGCCGCGATCCTGTGGCTCACCCTGTTTCTGGTGAGACGAGGCAGGGAGTGGGTTGGCACCCGCCACCAGACCGGTGAGGAGGCGAATATTGACTGATTTTCATTTCCTGCGGCCACTATGGCTGCTTTTGCTCCTCTTGCTGCCACTTCTCTACCTGGTTTTTCGACAGTTGCGCCTGGGCGACAGCGGCTGGTCCCGTCTTATTCCGGCGCGCCTGCTGTCGCCGCTGATCCGTCACCATGGCGGTTCGGGGCGGGCGCCCGGCTCGCCCCTGTTGCCTGCATCCGCCGCCTTGATCGTTCTGTCCCTTGCCCTTGCCGGTCCAGCCTGGCGAGAGGCGCCCACACCACTGAAACAGGCGGGCGACAGTGTTGTGATTGCACTGGATCTATCCCTGTCGATGCTGGCCACAGATGTGGAGCCCGACCGGCTGACCCTGGCGAAACGAAAGATCCGGGATATCCTGGCCCTGCGTGAAGGCAGCCTGACCGGACTGCTCGTCTTTTCCGGTGACGCCCATGTGGTGACCCCTCTAACAGATGATGGGCGAACCATTGAAGGCATGCTCAACGTGCTGGATCCAGTCATCATGCCCGCCACGGGAAACCGGGCAGATCTTGCGGTTGCCCGCGCAAAGGAATTATTGCAACAGGGCGCCCCGGGTGAGGGCCGAATCCTGTTAATTACCGATGACATCAGCGAACGCTACATGGCCGCGATCCGGGACACCCTCTCCGGCACCGGGTACGCACTCAATACTCTGGTTGTCGGGACCCGGGAAGGAGGGCCTATCCCCCTGGCCCGTCGCGGGTTTATCCGGGAAAACGGCGACATCGTGATCAGTCGCGCCAACCCCGGGGCGGTGGCAGAGATCGCTCGCAGCACCGGTGGCCTCAGCCATGAGCTGACTCTCGACGATACCGACATTGAGTCTCTGGGATTGAGCCCGAAGGACGGTGATGACTGGCAGGAATCAGAAGAGGGTCTCACGGTCAATCGCTGGCAGGATGACGGCTACTGGCTGCTATGGCTCGCCGTGCCACTGGTTCTTGTTGGCTGGCGCCGTGGAGCCTTCAGCGCTCTGGTCCTGATCCTGTTACCAGTGTACCCGCAACCGGCATCAGCAATAAGCTGGGATGAATTGTGGCAGCGGGAAGACCAGAGAGCCCCCGAGCTGATTCAGAATGACCCGGAGGAAGCCGCCGATCAGCTGAATGACCCGGCATGGCGAGGGTCCGCGCTCTACCGGGCGGGTCAGTACGATACCGCCGCTAAGGCCTTCGCCCGGGCAGAGGGTCCGCAGGCCAGTTATAACCGAGGTAATGCCCTGGCCCGTGCGGGCAAACTCGAAGAAGCCCTGGCCGCCTACGATGAAGCCCTGAGCAAGAACCCTGATATGGAAGACGCGCGGCACAACCGACGAATAGTCGAGGAGCTTCTGAATCAGCAGAAACAGAGCCAGGATGGCAGTCAGAACAACCAGCAGGATTCGTCAGACTCCCGAAGCAGCGAGGGCGGTCAGAAGCAAAATGCCCGGAATCAGAGCACCGAAAGTCAGAATTCCGACGGCTCCGCTAATAATCAGCAAGAGAACCCGGATAACAGCCAGTCGTCGACCGGCAACCCCGATCAATCAGACCTCCAGGACTCCCAGTCATCCGGGAAACAGGATGAACAGAATCA
>AZIK01010165.1_pt1 | contig 14513 bp, 18 predicted proteins | sample 359131 | NCBI WGS metagenome assembly AZIK01 (sample SAMN02429715, study PRJNA222663) | marine sediment metagenome | biome: Sediment sample; isolation source: enrichment culture of sample MGS-ANC(AMM) from oil contaminated site at the... | place: Italy: Ancona | collected 2012-02-14 | depth 6 m m | reverse complement strand
CATTCCAAAGCGCAGACCGCGAGGATGGCAAGGCGGCGGTCGCTCGAGATATCCCGCAGATCACCGGCGAAATACCGTTCACCTTGCCGTCGGAGGCGCGCGATACGGTGGGCTGGCACACCGACAAGCATAGATATTTCCACGGGCATGCTCTGCAAGAATTCCAGCCGGTCAAGTAGGCGTTTCATGTCGGCTGAGTTCTGACCCACCTCAAACTGGCGGAGCCAGATGAAGCGGGTGACAGAGCTGTCTGCGGTTTCTGTCAGCAAGGCATCAAGTCGGCTGCGCATCTCATCATCCAACCGATCAGCAATCCGCGCGTCGATCCGTCGCTCGGCAGCAACAAGTGCATCCGCGCAGAGGCGTTCGATAACCGTGATTCCAGGCAGAATGGTCTGGGTCGCCCGGCATTGTTCCACGAAACGCCGCGCCAAGTCCTCGTTCGACCGGGCAGTTTCGGCTGTTCTCTCCAGCCAGGCCTTCAGGTCGCGCGATCCTCGGCCAGTGAACATCTTGTAGTCATAAAGATCCCGCAGGGCAGCCAGGTGTTCGTGGCGCGTTTCTTCCCGGCTTGCATATCCCGCCAGATCGTCCGCTTTCAGCCCAAGTTGCGCCGCAAGAAATCGCGTGACTTCCAGTGGAATGACCTCACCCGGAGTTAGCAACCGACCAGGGTATCGCAACGCACAAAGCTGGAGAGCAAAGCCGAAACGATTGTGTGGGCGGCGACGGGCGCGGATGATTTCTAAGTCGTCGTCCGCCAAAGTGTAATGACGCAGCATCACGGTTCGATCAGTCGGAAGGTCAAAAAGTGCTGAGCGCTGCCGCTCGGTCAGGACGGTACGATGCGCCATGTATCTTTTGCTTTCTTATAATGGTTTGTTTATTGATGATTAAGATACTGAATAAGGAATTATTTTGATGGCTGAAAGCATGCTGCTTTCCAGAACACCTCAAACGAACGTTTGTGAAACATGCTGATCGGCTATGCACGTGTTTCGAAAGCTGACGGCAGTCAGTCCCTTGACTTGCAGCGGGATGCCTTGACCGCAGCGGGCGTCGAAGACGAACAGATTTACTCGGACCTGGCGTCCGGCAAGAAGTATGACCGATCCGGTCTGGAGGCCTGCCTCAAGGCATTGCGTGAGGGGGATGTGCTGGTTGTGTGGAAGCTCGACCGCTTGGGGCGCAGCCTCCACCACCTTGTCAAAACCGTCAGCATGCTGTCCGAGCGCGGCGTCGGCCTCAAGGTTCTCACTGGGCAAGGGGCGCAAATCGACACGACAACTGCCGCAGGACGGCTTTCATTCGGCATCTTTGCCGCTCTCGCCGAATTTGAAAGCGAGTTGATACGCGAACGCACAATGGCGGGGTTACAAGCCGCCCGCGCCCGCGGCCGGAAAGGTGGAAGGAAATTTGCTCTGACAAAAGCGCAGGTGCGAATGGCGCAGGCCGCTATGGCCAGCCGCGACACATCGGTTTCAGAACTTTGTAAGGAATTGGGGGTCAAACCGGTCACACTCTACCGATATGTCGACCCGAACGGCAATCTGCGCGATTACGGGAAACGGGTTCTCACCGCTTAGCGTAGGATTCTGCACTCTCCGGCATCAGACCCCTTTTGCACCGATCAATCACCGCGCTCCAAGCGAACCGAAACCTTGTAAGGGGCGGTCTGTGTGACCAGCACAAAATCACCTTCTTGCGCTTGCGACGCTTCAAAGAAACGCCGTACCCAGCCGCGCCCACGAAAGATAGATTTGGATCCATCGATATCGGTCAGGATTGGTTTCGGCCCGCTGACCTGAGACCTTAAAACTCCTCCATTTTTGAGTAGGATCCGTCCCAAGCCTTGGAGATGGATTATGAAGAAGTCACGGTTCAGCGAAGAACAGATCATCGGGATGATTAAGGAGCAGGAGGGTGGTGTTCCGACGGCGGAGGTTTGCCGGAAGCACGGCATCAGCACAGCGTCGTTCTACAAGTACAAATCGAAGTTCGGTGGGCTCGATGTTTCGGATGCCCGCAAGCTGAAGGCGCTGGAAGATGAGAACGCCAAACTCAAGAAGCTGCTGGCAGAACAGATGTTGGACAACGCGATGCTGAAGGATGTCGCCTCGCGAAAGTGGTAACGCCCGCGGCCAAGCGACAAGCAGTGGCTCACCTGTGTGAACAACACGGGGTTAGCCAGCGGCGGGCGTGTGACGTGCTGGAAGTTGACCGGTCGAGTGTGCGGTACCGCAGCGTTCGGCCAGATGATGCTGAAGTGCGCAAAGCCATGAAGGAGGTTGCCGCTGAACGTCGGCGTTTCGGTTATCGGCGCATTCACATCATGCTGGAGCGTCAGGGCATCCACATGAACCAAAAGAAGCTGCGACGGCTGTACCGCGAAGAGGGGCTCCAGGTGCGCAAACGTGGTGGTAGGAAACGCGCACTTGGCACACGCCGACCAATGGTCGTGCCAGAGACTATCAACCAGCGATGGAGCCTGGATTTCGTCTCGGACGCTTTTACGGATGGGCGAAGGTTCCGTGTGCTGGCCGTGGTCGATGATTACAGCCGGGAATGTTTGGCGCTTGTTCCTGATACATCCCTGTCTGGTGGGCGGCTGACACGGGAGTTGGACGCGATCATTCAGGTGCGCGGGATGCCGAAAACAATTGTCAGCGACAACGGAACGGAAATGACCAGTTCAGCGGTGCTCGAGTGGTGTCAGAAAACCAAGGTCGACTGGCATTACATCGCTCCGGGAAAGCCCACGCAGAACGCCTTCATCGAGAGTTTCAACGGCAGTTTCCGAGACGAATGCCTGAACGAGACCCTGTTCTCGTCCCTAGCGGATGCCCGATCAGAAATCACAAAATGGAAGGAGGACTACAATCAAAACCGGCCGCACTCGTCACTGGGCAATCTCACGCCCAACGAGTTTGTGGCCAAAATGACGTTGCAAAAGCAGGCCGCATGAGGCCACAAATCAATACGCGGATTCTCCTAAAGACTGGAGGAGAGTTGGGTCTCAGGTCAAGCGCCTTGTGGTGGGGGGCGCGGGTTCGCCCCATAGGGGCGAAGGGGCGCAAATAGGTTATCGGCCGACTAGGCGGGACTGTTGCATTAATCGACTTGCTTGGCCACGTTTAAACTTTTGAGGTTCGCCATGCCACGCAAATCGCCCTTCAAGCACCACCGCTTTCCATGTGAAATCATTCTTTGTGCGGTGCGCTGGTACCTACGCTATCCTCTGTCTTATCAGGATGTCGTCGATTTGCTCGCAGAGCGTGGGATCCGCGTTGATCGTTCGACCGTCTATCGCTGGGTTCAAAAGTTTGGCGATTGTATACTTGACAAACCCACGGCAAAAGCCTACCTATAACTCAACAAGTTAGAGGTTTTCGCCATGTCCGTTCTCTCCGCCCCTTACATGCACGACGAAGCAGCCGCATTTGCCCATGTCGAGGCGATGCTTTGGGCTGATGGTCCGGTTTGCCCGCACTGTGGTGTTGTGGATCGTGCTTACCGCCTTGAAGGTGTCCGCACCAAGGCCAGCAAGAAGAACCCAGAGGGCAAAGAGCGTCACGGCCTGTGGAAGTGCCGAGAGTGCCGCAAGCAGTTCACCGTCCGCAAAGGCACCATCTTCGAGGAAAGCCACCTACCGCTGCACCTATGGCTGCAAGCTATTCACCTGATGGTGTCCAGCAAGAAGGGCATCAGCAGCCACCAGCTTCACCGCGTTCTTGGCATCACCTATAAATCTGCGTGGTTCCTGACCCACCGCATCCGCGAGTGTATGCGTGACGGTGCGCTTGCTGGCTTTGGTAACGACGGTGGCATTGTCGAGGTTGACGAAACGTTCATTGGTAAAGAGCCGGGTGTGACCAAGGCGAAGAACGCCCGTGGCGGCTCTCACAAGATGAAGATGCTGACTCTGGTGGACCGCGACACCAAACGCGCCAAGAGCATCGTCGTGGACGACCTCAAGAAATCCACGCTTATCCCGATCCTGCAAGAGAACATCGCCCGCGAAGCCTATATCATGACTGACGAAGCCCGCCAGTATCAGGGTATCGGTGCTGGCAAGGTGTTCGAGGCACACGGCTGGACCAATCACAGTGCTGGTGAGTATGTGAACCTTGAAGATCGCGAGATGCACACCAACACGGTTGAGGGCTTCTACAGCATCTTCAAGCGCGGCATGAAGGGCGTCTATCAGCACTGCGGCAAGCAGCACTTACATCGCTATGCGGCGGAATTTGACTTCCGTTACAACAACCGGATTGGCAATGGTGTGGATGATCTGGAGCGCGGCCAGATCGCTTTGCGTGGTGCGGCTGGGAAGCGGCTGACTTATCGGCGGGCTGGTGTCCCAGAAGCGTGACGCGAAGGACTAGATGTCGCGTCAGACTATATTTCTAGTGACAGATTCTACCAAATGTGCGAAGATTCATCGCGTGGGATACGCCGGGTTTTCCCCTTGCTTGCGCCTTCATTGAGCGTAAAGCGGGCCAACAAACGGTTGCACATCGGAAGGCAGCCTATAGTTGTTAGTCAAACAGGGGCCGGGGCCCACGCACCCTATATACGGTATCCATAGTGCAAAAAGATGTGTTTTTGTTCGTCTGACAAAAACAGATCGCGCGGGTTTGTTGGCTGCAATGCCAAGCCAAAATCAGCAACGACATTCCGCTCCTTCGCCATTATCGGCTCTAGAATCTTTGCGTGCCTAGGCTCCCAGTTTGGCCCATTTACATCGACAGCTTGGAAAAATGCACTGGCCACAATGTCGGCCAGTTGAAGCCCAGCGTTTTGCTCATGAGGCACGTAATCTACCAGCCTGTAGCGCAGGACCTGATGGCGGATTTCTCGTTTGTTCAGATATGTTGACCCGCCAGCGGCCTGGGCCTTGAGTATTTCCCAGTATGCCTTTGTCTGACCATATGAATGGCCGCCCCTTTGGCTGAATACGACACGCAAATATCTTGGTTCGCTGAACTTGCGAAGTGAGTCTTTGAGGCACATCTCTGTGGCGCGTTCCATAAGCAACCGGACGCAATAATTATAGAACCACTGTGACCCGCCACGAATTGCCGCTCGGCTGTTTTGATGCCCTTTCATGTTGGCCTTGTGTGAACAAAGCACAAATGCCCGGACGGGGAGTTCCGCCAAATACCTGCATGCGGCATCCTTTTTGGTGGGGCTAAGCTTCCTATAATGCAATGAGCGGCCTTGCGTGGCGTTGATCTGCTTCCGAAGGCCGCGCACCCAATCAACAACCTCCTGCTCGTGGTTTGCGCGGGTCAAGAAACCTCCGATACACAGCCACTCACTTGCGCCATTGGGGTCTATCGGGCGAACTCTGGCAATTCCATCGTCGCCAGCCTCGTCAATATAGAGTATATATTCGTAAGGTTCGAAAACATCGGACATTCGAAATGGGACCACACACGCGAAAGAAGAGTCAAGAGCGCATGGAAACAGACAAAACCCAACTTGACCGCTTCAAAGAAGCCGCCCGCCAGCTAGGGACGGACGACGACGAAGAGAGGTTCAACGAAAAGCTCAAGAAGCTGGCGAAGCAGAAGCCGGATGAGAAGAAGGGGAAATGAGGTATTGATGTACCTCATTGCGATGGGGTATCATTGCACCATGTCACGCGCCACAGATATCCTCATCATGAGCAAGCCGATGGTTTGGATCGCCAGTCTTGGCGTTAGGCTGCGCGCGAAACAGATGGACATTATTTGGCAGAGTGTTGAAGCCAAGCCCATTGGCGAGTGAAGCCGCGCGCTGACAGTCTCGACCCGACTTCGATTATCATGATGGAGTCACTGGTGCGGAAGTTGGTGCTTCCCTCAATAGTTCTCCGTATTTGCTCAATGGATTTGTTCGTTTCGATAAACCAACCGAACAACACTCCGTCGTTAGACCTGAAGACCATTTCATCACTAGTCGAGTAGTTCTTCAGGATCGCTACTAGCGGAGGGACATCCTCACGCAAGCGCGCCATGTCAGAAGAGTTTTCAAGTTGGATAAAGACGCAGTAACGCACGGACCACCCCCGCCTAGAAATGCAAGGTTAGGCTACTTCGACACGCCAAGGTTTGTCAAATATACAATCGCCAAAAGTTTGCTCCGGAGATCACCAAACGAACCGAAAAACACTTGCGCCGGGCCAGTGTCGACTGGCATGTCGATGAAACCTACATCCGCGTTGGTGGCAAATGGCGCCACCTATGGCGTGCCATCGACGCAAACGGGCAGATGATCGACTTCCGTTTGACCGCGCGGCGCGATGCCAAGGCAGCTAAGGCCTTTCTTAACAAAGCGATTGAGCGTGTACGGCTCTATCGTCCGGTCATCATCGTGACAGACAAAGCCCCGACCTATCGCCGCGTCATCCGAGAGATCAACCACCGCTACGATCCGCATTTTGACAGTATCCGACACATCGACCGAAAGTGGCGCAATAACCTCATCGAGAGCGATCAAGCGGCGATGAAGCGGATCCTTGGATATCGTCAGAGCTTTCGATCCTTACGATCGGCAAAGGCAACCCTGAGCGGTATAGAAACTATCCGAACGATCAAACGCGGCCACATCCAGCACAGACAACCCGGCGTTCTGGGCGAGATCGCGTTTATCGATGCCCTCTTCAATGGCTCCGCATGACTTCTGGTCATATGAGGGCCCATGCATGTAGTCATCGGATTAATGCAACAGTCCCCTCCAAAATGTCCGCGACGTTGCGTTCGGATTTGGCGGTAAAAAAGACGATGTGCCGGATCAATTTCTTTGTCCTTAGGTGAAGGTGAGGGAAGGCACCTTTTGCACCTCCAGCTTTGCAGAGGCAAGCGCAACGGATTCTTCCAAAACCCGCCGGGACAACTCAAGCGCTGGAACCACAACATATAGGCACCCGATCATTCGGACTGGGGCATGACAACCGGCTTGCCCTCACGTCACCCGCCCCCTAAACATCCCTCCACCGGAAATCTCAACGTTGCCGGATTGACCGCTCTGCCCAGAATGGGCTGTAATGACCCGAGGATATTTAGCACTTGCTTGATCAAACCGCGCTGCGCACCGAACTTGCCGATCACTATGATCTTGCTCCGTCCCCGGAACTGGCTGCGGCGCATGCCGAGATTTACAGCAAGATGGAGCGGGTGATCTCGCCGCCCGATTGGGCGATCTATGCCCCCTATGTGGTCGCAATCAACACGCTGAAGAAACGGCGCAACGCCGTGATTCTGGCCCACAACTACATGACGCCTGAGATCTACCACGGCATCGCCGACGTTGTCGGCGACAGCCTGCAACTGGCGATCGAGGCGACAAAGGTCGAGGCAGATGTCATCGTGCAATGCGGTGTACATTTCATGGCCGAAACATCGAAAATACTGAACCCGTCCAAAACCGTGCTGATCCCCGATATGGAAGCAGGCTGTTCGCTGGCCGAAAGCATCACGGCAGACGGTATCGCACAGATGCGCGCGCAATATCCCGGCGCGCCTGTGGTCACCTATGTGAACACCACGGCGGAGGTTAAGGCCGCATCAGACATTTGCTGCACCTCGTCCAATGCGGCGCAGATCGTCGCGGCACAGCAAAGCGATACTGTGATCATGACGCCTGACAAATATCTGGCGCAGAACGTCGCAAAACAAGTACCACAAAAACGTATTGTCTGGTGGGATGGCGCCTGCATCGTGCACGAACGTTTCACCGCGCAGGAATTGAACGATTTCCGCACATACAACCCCGAAACACGTATCATCGCGCATCCCGAATGCCCGCCCGATGTCGTGGAAGCTGCGGATTTTTCAGGCTCAACCAGCGGTATCATCGCTTATGTGGAACGCGAACGCCCCGCAAAAGCAATGCTGGTGACCGAATGCTCGATGGCCTCGAATATTTCCGACAGCCTGCCGGACGTAGACTTTGTAGGGCCATGCAACATGTGCCCCTACATGAAAAAGATCACACTCGAGAAAGTGCTCTGGTCGCTGCAAACGATGCAGGGGGCGGTCGAAGTGGACGCGACCGTTGCAGACAAGGCGCGCGTCGCCGTACAGCGCATGATTGATCTGTCACGGCAGTTGGCCTGCTGATCGCATGAACCGTATCAACACAGGTCGCGTTGTCATCGTCGGCGCGGGACTGGCAGCGCAGTATGCCGCACTGAATCTGGCACCTCGCCCGGTGTTGATGATCTCGCCGGAACCATTGGGACAAGGCGCATCATCTGCCTGGGCACAGGGCGGCGTGGCCGTGGCGATGGACCCGGCAGACAGCGCCGCCGCCCATGCCCGCGACACGGTGCAGGCCGGTGCAGGCACGGTGGATGCGCAGGTCGCGCAAGCTGTGGCCGATGAGGCGCGGACGCATATTCTGGACCTGACTGAACTTGGCACCCTCTTCGACCGGACGCCCAAAGGTGGATACGTCATGTCGCGCGAGGCGGCCCATTCCTTTGCCCGCGTGGTGCGGGTGCAGGGCGATCAGGCCGGGGCCGAAATCATGCGCGCCCTCACCGTTCAGGTGCGCGAGGCCGCACATATTCAGGTCCTGGAGGGTGTGATGGCCACCGGCCTTGAGCTGGCGAACGGCGCAGTGTGTGGCGTCGAGGTGGTACACTGCACCAACGGTCAATCCGCGCCGTGCCTGATCCGTGGGGCCGCCGTGTTGCTGGCCGGGGGCGGCTCTGGCGGCTTGTTCGCGCTCACAACCAATCCCCCGCGTGTGCGCGGCCAGGTAATCGGCGTCGCCGCACGGGCGGGTGCGGTGATCGCGGATGCCGAATTCGTACAGTTTCATCCCACGGCCATCAACTGCGGACTGGACCCCGCACCATTGGCCACCGAGGCCCTGCGGGGTGAAGGGGCCATCCTGATCAATCGCCACGGCATCCGATTCATGCAAGATGCCCACCCTGACGCGGAACTTGCTCCGCGCGACATCGTGGCCCGTGCGGTCTTTGCCCAAACCCAAGCCGGCCTGGCCCCTGCCCTGGACACGCGCACGGCCTTGGGCGCACGGTTGTTGCGCGATTTTCCTGCTGTCGCAGCCGCCTGCCAACAAACGGGACTGGACCCGCTGGTCACACCGATCCCCGTGGCAGCCGCCGCACATTACCACATGGGTGGCATTGCGACCGATGCGGCGGGGCGCACATCGCTGGACGGTCTTTGGGCCTGCGGCGAGGTGGCATCGACCGGTTTGCACGGCGCGAACCGGCTGGCATCGAACGGATTGCTCGAAGCCTTGGTATACGGGCGGCGCGCTGCGGTAGACATGGATGGCGTTCTTGGACCTATTCCAAAGCAGCAGGCGGCAATATCCTTGCCTGATCTGCCCCCCGGAACAGCACCGCGCAGCGACCTGGTGGATCGGCTGCGCCACGCAATGACGCATGGCGCGGGGGTGATCCGCACCGCCCAAGGGCTACAGCACACCCTAAGTGAGATCGCCACAATTGAAGCGGACCAACCCGATTGCACCGCCTTGGCAAACATGACCGCAACCGCGACGCTGATTGCGACCGCCGCGCTGAACCGGTGCGAAAGCCGCGGGGCGCATTTCCGGTCCGACCATCCCAAATGCGACGGCGCAACCGGCACGCGTTCCTTTCTCACACTCACCGAAGCGCGTTCCACAACGCCACTGGAGACGACATGACGCAAGCCCCCCTGCCCGACCTGATCCTTGAACCGCTGATCCGGGCCGCATTGATGGAAGACCTGGGCACCTATGGCGACATCACCACGTGCACGGTGATACACGCTGATACACGCTATACCGCTCGCTTGAATACGCGCGCAAATGGGGTTTTGTCAGGCATACAAATCGCGGCGTTGGCGTTCCGGCTGGTCGACCCGGATCTAAAGGTCACCGCCCACAGAAGCGATGGCGACAGTATCGCGTCAGGTGATGTCCTGATGGAGATTGAGGGCCGCGCCGCATCTATCCTGTCGGCAGAGCGGGTGGCCCTGAACTTTGCCGGCCGCCTTTCGGGCATCGCCACATTGACCGCCGGCTTTGTGGCCCAGACAAAAGGCACCGCCACGCGCATCACCTGCACCCGCAAAACCACACCAGGTTTGCGACTGGTCGAAAAGCAGGCCGTGCTGCACGGCGGTGGATTCAATCACCGGTTCTCCCTCTCGGATGCGATCATGATCAAGGACAACCATATTGCAGCAGCCGGCGGTATCCGGCCCGTATTGCAAGCCGTAAAGGCCCAGGCGTCGCACATGGTCAGAACCGAAATTGAAGTCGACCGGCTGGACCAGTTGCAAGAGGTGCTGGACGAAGGAGGCGCGGATGTGGTCCTGCTCGATAATATGGATACGCCAACCCTGCGTGACGCCGTCAAAATGAATGCCGGTCGTCTGGTGCTCGAAGCGTCGGGCAACATGCGCATCGACCGCATCGCCGAGGTCGCAGCGACGGGCGTCGATTACATCTCGTCAGGGGCGCTGACACATTCCGCAAAGACTCTCGACATCGGGCTGGACTTCTAATCAGCAAAGCATCGCGCTGTTAGCGCAATAATATTACGCTGCGCTTGCAAAGCACCCCCGGGCCTCCTAGATGATTGACCTAGCGTAAACTTGGGATGTTGAAATGAGCCGACCTGCACAGAACAAAGCGTTGAACGCCGCCGACATTCTTGCCCGCAAGGGGATGTCGCCACTGGTTTGTCTAACCGCCTATACCACACCTGTGGCGAAACTCGCGGATGAACACTGCGACCTTGTGTTGGTGGGCGACAGTGTGGGGATGGTGCTGCACGGTTTGACCTCAACCCTCGACGTGACCATGGAAATGATGACCCTGCACGGGCGTGCGGTGGCGCGGGGCATCGAACGGGCCTTGATGGTGATCGACATGCCCTTTGGTAGCTACGAAGAAAGCCCGGCTCAGGCTTTTCGCAACGCCGCACGACTGATGGCAGACACAAGCGCTGGAGCTGTCAAACTCGAAGGCGGACGGCACATGGCCGATACGATCCGGTTTTTGACCGAGCGCGGCATCCCCGTGATGGCTCATATTGGGCTGACCCCACAGGCGGTAAACGCTATAGGTGGCTACAAAGTACAAGGTCGTGGAACAGATGCAGCGCGTATTCGGGACGACGCCAAAGCTGTTACGGATGCCGGTGCGTTCTCTGTGGTTCTGGAAAAAGTGCCCGCTGCCTTGGCCGATGACATTACGGCGCAAATTTCCATCCCCACAGTTGGCATTGGCGCATCAGCAGGTTGCGACGGCCAGATCCTTGTGATCGACGATATGCTGGGCTTGTTCGACGCTTTCAAGCCAAAGTTTGTCAAACGCTATGCCCATCTGGCCGCAGATACATCCGCAGCCATTGCGACCTATGCCGCCGAGGTGCGCGCCCGCACCTTCCCCTGCACCGAACACATATTCACCGACCAAAGATCAACGTCATGAAAATCATCCGCCATAAATCCGAATTGCGTGACCTGACAAATAGCTGGCGCCGGGCGGGGGACACGATTGGTGTGGTCCTGACGATGGGTGCTCTGCATGATGGACACCTTAGTCTGGTCAAGGCCGCCCACAGCCGCGCCGACCGCGTGATAGTAACGATCTTCGTCAACCCGCGTCAGTTCAACAACCCTGAAGATCTGGCAAAATACCCCAAAACCGAAGACAGCGACGCCCACATCCTCGGGCCACTTGATATTGACGTGCTCTATGTGCCCGAGCCTGAGGAAATTTACCCCGCTGGCTTTTCGACAACAATTTCCGTGTCCGGTGTCAGCGACGGACTGTGTGGCGGCGACCGGCCCGGTCACTTCGACGGCGTGGCGACCGTCGTGACCAAACTGCTGCTACAGACCGATGCGGATTATACGTTCTTCGGAGAAAAAGACTTCCAGCAGCTTCAGGTGGTTCGTCGTGTCGTCGCCGATCTTGATTTGAAGACCGAGATTGTCGCCTGCCCCACTGTTCGTGAAGACGACGGCCTTGCCATGTCTTCGCGCAATCTGCGGCTTCGTTCGGAGGCGCGTGAGATGGCTCCGGTGATCGGGCGTGTGCTTGAGAGCGCAGCCACTGTGATCGGTCAGGGCGGCAACGTCGCCCAGGCGCTTGAGACCGCCCGCAATGCCCTGCTTGTCGCGGGCTTTGATGACGTAGATTATTTCGAATTGCGCGACGATCACGACTTACAGCCGTTGATGTCAGCAGACCGTCCCGGGCGTCTGTTCGTTGCTGCCTGGCTGGACGGCGTGCGGCTGATTGATAATACGCCGGTCAAAGCCGCATTTAACGCGCCTATAGATCGCAGAAAAATACCTGAATCCGCCTGACGTCAGCCGAATGCGACTTTCCAGGTGCTGTCAGACGAATTCGAACCAGTCTCTGCTAGGGCAGTTGTGCTGTCCCTTATGCCGCGCAGAGACCGCGCCACTCAGCCAGAGCGGCGGCACGGTTCAGTTTAAAGTTGGGTCTGGAGCAGAGGTTTCTTTCCGAATTGAACAGGTTGTAAATCGAGGCGTGGACGGCAGCGAATTTCTGCAAGCTTCGCATCCGCCGGAAGCGTTGCATTGCCCTTTCTCTTCGTCGAAATGGAAGGTGCGAGTTTTCAACTCGGTTGTTCAGCCAACGGCCACATGCCTGCAGGTCTTCGCAGCCGATCTCCCGAAGCGCGGCCTTGTAGGACGGGAACCGGTCTGTAATCAGAACCTCGGGTCGCCCATAGCGCCGCATCAATTTTCTTAGCATTCTCAATGCAGCGCGCTTGTTGCGCCGCTTCGTGACGACGCTCTCTAGAATCTCGCCTTCGTGATCGACAGCACGCCAAAGGTAGTGCCGCTCACCGTTGATCTTCACAAAGACCTCGTCCACGTGCCACTGCCATCGCGAAAAGGCGCGCAGCTGCTGCACACGCCGCCGACGGATCTCAGATGCAAACATCGGGCCAAACCGGTTCCACCAGAACCGGATGGTCTCGTGGCTGACGTCTATGCGGCGTTCGTGCAGCAGATCCTCGATGTCGCTTTGCCCTTAAATCTGAGACGCGGCGCGTTCGACGCTATCTTTTGCCCTTAATTGCGAGATTCGGCTGCCATCCGGCCTATGCTTCTCGCACGCCGTTGCGCGATGTGATCAACCGCAGAGAGCAGACGTGGCTCCTTCTCGAAGGCGCGCAATAGAGCGACCCTTGCATAGTCGTCGATGCCGGAGCTGAAGATGGCCGCTTTGGCCAAGGGACGAGATTGAACGGCAGCGATCGCGGCGAGGCAAAATAGCCTCACTTCCGGTCTGGGGTTCTGAAGTGCGAATGACGGATCCCCGCGGAAGGTTTTTAATGACATGGCAAAGGTGACTGCGCGCATTGCACGCCGAAGTTGCTTGGGGCAGCGTGATCGCGCGGCGTCCATGCTGTTGGAGAGCCGCCATGCCAACACCTTTCGGCTGTGCCAGTCCATGATCGCCACGAGGTATAGAAATCCACGGCGCATTGGGATGTAGGTAATGTCTGCGCACCAGACTTGGTTCGGTCGGTCGATCACCACGTTCCGCAGCAAGTAGGGCCAGATCTTATGCTGGGGGTGTTTCTTGCTCGTGTTGGGCTCCTGGTAGATCGGAACCAACCGCATGAGGCGCATCAAACGGCGGACCCGATGGCGGCCGCACTTGTGGTTATTGCGCTTCATGAACCGGGCCATTTGGCGTGACCCGTACCACGGCGTTTCCAAAAACTGCTTATCAATGATTTCCATGAACCGCAGGTTCTCGGCGCTTTCGCCCTTCGGCTCATAGTACAGATGAGATCGGGACAGCGTCAGCAGCTTGCATTGACGACGCACACTCAGCTTATGATCTTTACTCACCATTTTTTGCCTCGCGTCCCGAGCAACTGGTGCGAGGCATCGGCCAAAAAATCGCGCTCCACCACCAGCGGGCCAATCTTGGAATGCAGCTTATCGACTTCAGCCGAACTCACCTGCTCTGGGGCTGCACCTCGGCGCGTAAAAGCCGTCGCCATATTCTCAATCGCTGCACGCTTCCACGTGCCGATCTGGGTCGGATGCACACCGTACTTCTTGGACAGTTCCGCCAGCGTCATCTCTTCGCGGATCGCTTCAAGCGCGACCTTGGCTTTGAATTCAGGCAAATGGTTCTTTCGTTTCTTCATTCTGGATCACTTCTTTCGTCAGGCGATCCACCTTAACAACTGGTCCGAAATTCCGCGACCACCTCTATCCCAGTTGGTGGACCACTTCAGTGGGGGCACTCCAGGGGCTGTCCGAGCCGCTGCCGCGCGCGTGCAGGCACGCTGCCAGACGCTTTACACCTACCTCGCGAATAACATGGAGCCCCTCGTGGACTACGGCCGCCGCTATCGTATTGGGCTGCCGATTTCGTCATCTCGCGCAGAAGGTTCGGTCAATGACGTTGCCAATGCCCGGATGGGGAAGCGTAGAAGGATGAGGTGGTCGCCCAGAGGAGCTCACCGAGTAGCCGTCACCAGAGCCGCTGTCCTC
>AZIK01004254.1_pt1 | contig 14614 bp, 10 predicted proteins | sample 359131 | NCBI WGS metagenome assembly AZIK01 (sample SAMN02429715, study PRJNA222663) | marine sediment metagenome | biome: Sediment sample; isolation source: enrichment culture of sample MGS-ANC(AMM) from oil contaminated site at the... | place: Italy: Ancona | collected 2012-02-14 | depth 6 m m | reverse complement strand
TCTCGGCTTCTTCCTGACCAATATCCAGCACCTGGTCCACCCGGGCAGCATCGTAGATTTTCGGCAGGTAGGCTTCGGGCCAGCGCCGGATTCCGGGAATGGACGCGCCTTCTTTGGGTTGCAGCCCTATGATGCGGATATCCGGATTGCGCTCCTTGAGGTAACGGGACACTCCCATGATCGTGCCCGTGGTGCCCATGGAACTGACAAAGTGGGTAACCCGCCCCTCGGTCTGTTCCCAGATTTCCGGGCCGGTCGTTCGATAGTGCGCCAGCGGGTTGTCCTGGTTACTGAACTGATCCAGAACCTTACCCTTGCCCTCGATCTCCATTTTCAGAGCCAGGTCACGGGCGGTCTCCATGCCCTCCTCCCTGGTGACCGTGACAATTTCAGCGCCATAGGCGCGCATGGATGCCCGACGTTCCTCGCTCATGTTCGCAGGCATGATCAGCACCATGCGATATCCCTTGATCGCCGCAGCCATGGCAAGGGCGATGCCGGTATTGCCACTGGTGGCCTCAATCAGGGTATCGCCCGGCTTGATTTCGCCCCGGCGTTCCGCTTCCTGAATCATGCTGATAGCAGGGCGATCCTTTACCGAACCTGCAGGATTGTTGCCCTCCAGCTTGGCCAGAATCACATTACTCGTCTCACCGGGGAGGCGTTGCAGGCGAACCAGAGGAGTATGCCCGACGTAATCTTCGATGGTGGGAAAATGCATATGATTGCCCTATGGTACACTTTTGGCTTCGCATGATACGCGTTATCGCTCCGGTCTCCCAATACAGCTTCCCGCTATATCCATGACCGGTGGCTATATCCGCCAGTAATTTTCGGATATTGCCGGGACAGATACCACAGCTGTCCGGCTCCGGATCTTCTATTCTAGACAGGGATGTTTGTCCGTAACCGGCCACGGACAAAAGCAATAACTCAGGAACACGGTATGCGACGTTGGGGCATTCGTAAGAAAGTTTTGGTGGTAACGCTGGTTCCCACCCTGCTGACCACACTGATGCTGGGGCTGTTTTTTACCTACAGTTGGGTCAACAATATTGAGAGCCTGCTCAAGGATCGGGGCGAATCCCTCTCACGCCAGCTGGCAGCCGGCGCAGAATACGGACTCTTCACTGCTAACCGAAGCCTGCTCAGCAGTCTCTCAAATGCGCTTCTTGAAGAGCAGGACGTTCGCTCCATAACCTTCTTCGGGAATGACGGCTCACGCCTTCTCCACACCGGGCCTGGCAGCTCCGAAACAATAGAGCCCGGGGAACTGACCGCCGAGCAGGCAACACGGATATCCGAGGAAAACAGCACCCGCTTCATCAACCCCGTGTTTCTTCAGGACCTGATGATCGAGAGCATGCTGGACCCGGATGCCCGTGAAACCATGTCAGGCCTGGGCGAGCCTCTGGGCTGGGTCGTCGTGGAGATGTCCCACATTCGCACTGAAAAAGAAACATACAAGGCCCTTTTGATTTCCCTGTTGTTGATCCTCGTCGGCGTGATTCTCAGCATGGCGATTGCCCTGCGCCTGAGCCTGGCTTTCACGAACCCGGTCTTCGAGCTGAATGGGGCGGTTGCAAGACTGAAGGAAGGCAAGCTTGATACCCGCGTCTATACCGGCGCCGGCCCCGAGTTTGAACAGCTGGAATCCGGGCTCAACGCCATGGCGGAGGAGCTGAGCAAGGCCCAGGCAGAAATGCAGCAGAACATAGACCAGGCCACCGAGGACCTTCGGGAAACTCTGGAAACCATAGAAATTCAGAACATTGAACTGGATTTTGCGCGGAAAGAGGCCTTGGAGGCCAGTCGCATAAAATCCGAATTTTTGGCCAACATGTCGCATGAAATCCGTACGCCGCTCAATGGCATCATCGGCTTTACCGAGCTGCTGCTCAAGAGCCCTCTCCCCAGGCAGCAGAGGGACCATCTGAGCACGATCCGGAAATCCTCGGAAATCCTGCTCACCATCATCAATGACATTCTGGATTTCTCCAAGATCGAGGCTGGCAAACTCATTCTGGACCGTATTCCTTTCCAGTTGCGGGACATTGTCGAGGAGGTCATGGTGATGCTGGCCCCGGCCGCCCATGCCAAGAACCTCGACCTGGTGCCGCTGGTGTACAACGATGTTCCGGATAACATTATGGGTGACCCCTTGAGGGTCAAACAGGTCATCACCAACCTGGTGAACAACGCCATCAAGTTCACCCAGACCGGCGAGGTTGTCCTTCGGGCAAGCCTGGAAGAAGAGGAGGAAGATGCCAACCGGGTCACCCTGCGCCTGAGCATTACGGATTCCGGTGTCGGCCTTTCCCGGGCCCAACAGCAATCTCTGTTCAACGCCTTCAGCCAGGCCGATGCCTCTACCGCCCGGCAATACGGAGGCACCGGGCTCGGGCTGGCAATCTCGAAACGCCTGGTGGAAGAGATGGGCGGAAAAATCGGGCTTGAGAGCGAATTGGGTAAAGGATCAACCTTCTGGTTTACCCTTACCTCAGAGCTTGCCGCCAGTGCTGAAGCTATCGCCCCCAAGGACGCCCTGCAAGGTGAGCGGATCATCTATCTGGAGCAACAGAAGACCACGGGCCTGGCGGTGGAACACCTGCTTTCGGACTGGGGCATGATCGTCGACCGTGTAGCCTCACCCGCTGCCCTGCAGGAGCAGGTTGAAGAAGCCCAGAAGAGCCAGGCTGGTTATGCCGTGGCCATTGTCGGAATTACCCGGCATTTGCTCAACTCCAGTCAGTACTGTGGGCTTTTCCGAACCCTGGAGATCGAACGGGATTGCCGTACCCTGCTGCTGACGCCTACGCTTGAAACCCACGATACCCCGCTATCGGGACTCGCCAGCGGCCATCTCACCAAACCGGTATGTCGGGACTCCCTCTACGAAGAACTTCTGCTGCTGGTCCATGGCATCAATTCCAGCGGGCGCGCGCCCGAATACGAACTCTCGGCCAATCGAGCAGCCACGGCCAATGTTCCCCGGGTGCTCGCAGTAGATGATAACGACGCCAACCTTAAGCTTGTCATGACCCTGCTGCAGGACTGTCAACTTGAGGCTGAGGGCGCCTCCAGCGGATTCGAAGCCCTCAGCAAGGCAAGACGTAACCCTTTCGACCTGGTCTTCATGGATCTTCAGATGCCCGGCATGGACGGCATTGAAACCACCGCCAGGCTGAGGGAGATGGATAACGACAATCATCGAACTCCGATCATCGCCCTCACTGCGCATGCGCTTGCAGACGAGCAGGAGCGGCTGACCAGCCAGGGCTTTGATGGTTACATGCCGAAACCCATCAGCAGTGGTCAGCTCACCGAAATTATTCAGGAGTACACTGGTTATGTCTGCCCCAAAAACGACAGTGACGACCGAGTTCCGGTACCGGAGGTACGCGACACTCGTCGTGCCCTGCGGCCATCAAACCGAAAAATGCAGCAGGACTGCGTGAGCGTCGACGAGAGTATTCAACTGGCAGCCGGCAAAGCCGATCTGGCTGAAGAACTTTTCAGCATGCTGCTTGAGCAGGTCCACGTCGATCGACAGCGGGTACTGGAACTTTGGACGACCAACAATATGGACGAGCTGCTGGAGTGTGTTCACAAGCTCCATGGTGCTACCCGATATTGCGGTGTACCGGAACTTCGGGCAGCCGCCAATCACCTGGAAACTGCGCTCAAGTGCAGCGCACCGGAACTGGAGCGCCTGAAAGACCAACTGCTGTCAGCCATGGACCGCCTGCAGATATGGAGTGACGAGACCGACTGGCAGCAGCTGTTCCGTGAGCGACAACAGCCAGCCGCAACCAGCTGACCCGGCCCGAATCAGGCTCGTCCGCGGGCGCGGTCGACAATCGCTTTCATATCGCGAACGGCTTCTTTCAAACCGGTGAATACCGCGCGGGCAATTATGGCATGACCAATGTTCAGCTCATTGAGCCCCTGTATCGCCGCAACCCGTTCAGTATTGTGATAATGCAGACCGTGACCGGCATTTACGATCAGCCCCTTCTTGCGGGCATAGGCAACGGCATCAGCAATCGTTTTGAACGCGGCTTCCTCGGCGTCTGGCGTGCCAGCTTCGGCATACTCGCCGGTGTGTAACTCCACCACCGGGGCGCCGCAGCGCACCGCAGCGTCTATCTGGAGGGGGTCCGGATCAATAAACAGTGATACCTCGGAACCAATCCTGGCGAGTCGTTCACAGGCTTTCGCCACCCGCGATTCCTGACCGTCGACATCCAGGCCGCCCTCAGTGGTCAGCTCCTCGCGCTTTTCGGGCACAAGACAGATGCATTCCGGGCGGATCTGCTCGGCGAACGCCAGCATCGAATCGGTCACCGCCATTTCCAGGTTCATTTTGGTCTGGAGTACCTCCTTGAGGACCAGCACATCGCGATCCTGAATATGGCGCCGATCTTCCCTTGGATGAATGGTTATGCCATCAGCACCCGCTTCCTCGGCGACCAGCGCTGCTTGCACCGGATCCGGATACCGGGTTCCCCTTGCCTGACGGAGGGTGGCAACGTGATCAATATTGACGCCAAGCAGAACTCTAGGATTCATTAGATTCTCCCCGAAGGTGAGTAAAAAGACTGCGACTGTTCAGGGGACGCCCCTGCAGAAGATAATCGATAAGCACCCGCATAACCCGTTTCGCCAACCGGCGACAGCTATCGGACTGCAGATCCTCCCGGGCCAGATCCAGTAAAACCTCTCCGGGCAGATCCTGCAGACGAACACCTGGTGACACTCCGGAGACAATTCCCTGCTCCGGATCATAACAATACTTGCGGGAAGGCTCGACGGATTGCCCAGTATCGGTAGCAAGGTCCCAGGCGAAGTCGTAGCCGAGGGCGGAAGCGAACGCACGCTCAAAGCGTCGAAGCACCGGCTCTACATCTGTGGTGCCAGACAATTGCCCGATGGCGTCTATGTATGCGGCAAACAGAGTCGGATGGGGATCAGCAGCGGGAAGAATTCGCTGCAACAACTCATTAAGATACAGCCCGCTGTAGAGGGCGACTGTCCGGGTCAGTGCCGGGCCGGTTCGCACGTCGACCTGGACCAGGGATTTAAGGTCTCCCCGGCCGGCCCAATCCATCACCAGAGGCTGGAAGGGCTGAAGCTGAGCCTTCAGGGGGCTCTTGGCGCTGTTGGCTCCCCGGGCAATCACGGTCATTCGACCGTGATTCAGGGAAAAGACATCCACCATCAGGCTTGTCTCCCGCCAGGGACGACGATGAAGGACATAAGCGGGCTCCTGCAACTCAGGCCCCTTCATACCCGGCTCAGAGGTCGTTCATGCCCAGGCTCTTCAGGGCCCGGTCGCTGTCTGCCCAGCCGCGCTTCACCTTCACCCAGAGCCTCAGCATGATCTTGCTATCGAACATACGTTCCATATCGGTTCGGGCTTCCTGACCAATACGACGCATGCGCTCGCCCTTTTCGCCGATGATGATCTTCTTCTGGCCCTCACGCTCGACCAGTATCAGGGCGGAGATGTGCAGCGTCTTACCTTCCCGCTTGAACTCTTCGATCTCAACCGCTACCGAATACGGCAGCTCCGCTCCCAACTGGCGGGTAATCTTTTCCCGAACAATCTCTGACGCAAGGAAACGCTCACTGCGGTCGGTGATCTGGTCGTCCGGGTAAAAATGGATACTTTCCGGCAGGTAACGCCCGACGGCCTCTTCCAGAGGTTCAAGGTTGGTTTCTTTCAGGGCAGAAAGCGGAATGATCTCGGTAAATTCCCGTTTTTTCGAGAGCATATCCAGGTGAGGCAAGAGGCTTTCTCGCTTTTCAAGTTTGTCGACCTTGTTAACCGCCAGGATTACCGGGCAGGTCAGCCTGCTGAGCTTTTCCAGCACCATCTCATCAGCAGTCGTCCAGGCCAGTTGATCCACCACAAACACCACCACATCGACATCAATCAGCGCCGATGTCGCCGCCTTGTTCATGTAACGGTTGATAGCCCGGGGTTCATCCTCATGCATGCCCGGCGTGTCTACATAGATCGCCTGCACCGGCCCTACTGTCTTGATGCCGAGCACCTGATGGCGGGTCGTCTGTGGCTTGCGTGAGGTTATACTCAGTTTCTGACCGAGAATATGGTTCAGCAGCGTCGATTTGCCCACATTCGGCCGGCCAACAATGGCGACGAATCCGCAGCGGCTGTCTGGATTTTCTGGACGGGTGATATCGTTCATTACTGGTTCTCCACGCCGAGTTCTTTCAGGGCGTTACGGGCTGCCTGCTGCTCGGCTATCCTGCGACTGCTTCCGGTCCCGGTGGTTTTTCGGTCCAGCGAAGGCAGCGCACAGGATACATGAAAGGTCTGGTTGTGGGCCTCGCCATCTACGGAAATAACATCGTAACGTGGCAGAGGAAACTGACGGGACTGCAGGTATTCCTGCAAACGGGTCTTGGGATCTTTCTGGGTGTCCTGAATGTCCAGTTTCTCCAGCCGATGCTCAAACCAGCGCAACACCTGCTCTCGGCAAGTGTGGAAGTCACTGTCCAGGTAGATCGCGCCAATGATCGACTCCACTGCGTCGGCCAGAATCGATTCCCGTCGGAACCCTCCGCTCTTAAGCTCGCCGGACCCGAGGCGCAGGTAATTACCAAGCTGGAACTCACGACCAATCTCTGCGAGTGTTACGCCCTTCACCATGCGGGCCCGCAGCCGGCTCAACTGGCCTTCGCGGGCTTTTTCGAAGTGCAGGAAAAGGTACTCGGCAATCACCATGTTCACTATCGAGTCACCAAGAAATTCAAGGCGCTCGTTATTCTGATTCCCGTAACTCCGGTGCGTTAATGCCAGCAGCAGCCGCTCCGGCGATTTGAACTGATAGCCGATGCGACGCTGTAACTGTTCCAGATCCGGTTGTGAACTCACTTGCCCTTCATCTCATATTTATGTTTGAAGTGAACCACCGTATCAACATTACTGAACAGATTGTTGCGCACTTCGTAATCGACGTTTATGGAGATCAGATCGCCGTCCTTATCAACGGTAATATTCTTGGCATCAAAGCCCCGCACATTGTTCACGCTGAGTCGTTTATTAATCAGCGTGCGCACCTGAGCCGGACCCATTTGTGACAGCCCATCCGTGCCATCAAGGCTTTCCAGCGCCTCCTGAATGGTTATGTCGTCCAGGTAAGCCGGGCCCAGCTTGATGACCAAAGTCAGCAGACCACCAAAAAACAACACCATAACCATCATCGTCAGGGCCGAGGCACCTTGCTGACGGCCCATGCCGTATAGACTATTTTTCTTCATTATCACTGCACTCCAGATAGTCCGAGTTACTCGATTCCGCCCACACGATCAAAGGATGGCAAACTGGTAAGGGATTTCCAGTGCATCCAGATGGCAAACGCCTTGCCCACTACCAGTTCATCGGGGACCATGCCCCAGTAGCGGCTGTCGTTACTGTTGTCCCGGTTGTCACCCATGACAAAATAGTGACCTTCGGGAACCAGCCATTCTCCCTCGCCGCTCTTGCCAGGCCGCCCCATCGTCAGGAAGATGTCGTGTTCGACTTCACCCAGATTTTCCCGGCGCAGCTCCACCGGCGGAAGTCTTGCAATGAAACGGGATTCGACCTGCTCACCGTTAATAAACAGTTGTTTGTCACGATATTGAATCTTGTCGCCAGGCAGACCAATCACCCGCTTGATATAGTTGGTCTGCCTGTCTTCCGGGTAGCGGAACACCATCACATCGCCACGCTGGGGGTCCCCCATGGGAACCACCTCGGTTCCGGCAACAGGCAACCGAAGTCCGTAGGCATATTTGTTCACCAGAATGAAATCGCCAACCTCAAGGGTAGGCAGCATGGACCCCGACGGGATCTGGAACGGCTCAACCAGAAAGGAGCGCAGAACCAGTACGATCGCCAACACCGGAAAGAAAGATCGGCTGAGATCAACCAGATAGGGTTCCTTGGGCTCTTCCATTTGTCCGGAGTGGTCATCACCCACTTCTCCGGCATCGCCGCTGGCACGGTAGTCAGCAAGACGACGCTCCCTGAGAAACAGCTTGTCCGCCAGCCAGATCAGGCCCGTTGCAAAGGTCAGTACCACCAGTACCAGGGGAAAATCGATATCCATCCAGGGGGCCTTTTATTTATCCACTTTCAGTACGGCAAGAAACGCTTCCTGAGGCACCTCGACATTGCCCAGTTGCTTCATACGCTTCTTACCTTCTTTCTGCTTCTGCAGCAGTTTTTTCTTACGGCTGACATCACCACCGTAACACTTGGCTGTTACGTTCTTGCGCAACGCCTTGACAGTGACCCGCGATACCACCTGATTGCCGATGGCGGCCTGGATGGCAATATCAAACATCTGCCGCGGAATCAGTTCCTTCATTTTTTCGATCAGCTGCCGGCCTTTGTGGTGCGCCTGTTCCTTGTGCACAATCAAGGCCAACGCATCTACCCGCTCGCCATTGATGAGCACGTCCAGCCGCACCAGATTGGCCGTCTGGAACCGGGTAAAATGATAATCCAGTGAGGCAAAGCCCCGGCTCGCTGATTTGATACGGTCGAAGAAATCCATCACCACTTCGGCCATGGGCAGCTCATAGGTAAGCTGGACCTGGGTCGACATGAAGTGCATGTTCTTCTGGATGCCCCGTTTTTCCTCGCACAGCGCAATTACGTTCCCGATATGTTCCTGGGGCACCAGGATATTGGCCTCCACGATCGGCTCACGCATTTCCTCAATGGACCCAATATCCGGAAGCCGTGAAGGGTTGTCCACCGACAGGGTCTCACCCTGTTTGGAAACCACCTCATAGATCACCGTCGGCGCCGTGGTAATCAGATCGATATCGTATTCCCGTTCGAGCCGCTCCTGGATAATCTCCATGTGCAGCATGCCCAGAAAACCACAGCGAAAACCAAAGCCCAGGGCATCGGAGTTCTCCGGCTCGAAAAACAGCGATGCATCATTCAGGGTCAGCTTTTCAAGGGCATCCCGGAAATCATTGTAGTCGTCGGCACTGACGGGGAATAATCCTGCGTAAACCTGAGGCTTGACCTTCTTGAACCCCGGAAGCATCGGTGTCTGCTCGGCAAACTTCTGGTGCACGATGGTATCGCCCACGGGCGCCCCATGGATGTCCTTGATGCCGGCCACCACGAAACCGACATCGCCGGATTCCAGAACATCGGTATCTTTCGGCTTGGGATTGAAAATACCGACCTTATCAGCGCTCCAGGCCTTGCCGGTGGACTTGATAACGATCCTGTCGCCTTTTCTGAGAGTGCCTTCGGTGACCCTCACCAGGGAAACTACGCCCAGATAGTTGTCGAACCAGGAATCAATAATCAGCGCCTGAAGAGGTGCACTTCGATCGCCCTTCGGGGGAGGAATTCTCTTGATCAGATCCTCAAGCACATCCTCAACACCCAGACCGCTCTTGGCGCTGCATCGAACCGCATCGGCGGCTTCAATTCCGATGATATCCTCGATTTCCGCGGCGACACGTTCCGGTTCGGCCTGGGGCAGGTCCATCTTGTTCAGGACCGGGACCACCTCCAGCCCCTGCTCAATAGCGGTATAACAGTTGGCCACGGACTGAGCCTCCACGCCCTGGCCTGCGTCAACCACCAGCAAAGCGCCTTCACAGGCATAAAGCGAACGCGAGACCTCGTAGGAAAAGTCCACGTGACCCGGCGTGTCAATGAAGTTCAGCTTGTATTCATGGCCGTCCCGGGCCTTGTAATTGAGCGTGACACTCTGGGCCTTGATGGTAATGCCCCGCTCACGCTCGAGATCCATGGAGTCCAGGACCTGTTCGGCCATTTCACGGTCGGTCAGGCCGCCACAGACCTGGATAAAGCGGTCTGCTAAGGTGGATTTGCCATGGTCGATGTGGGCGATGATGGAGAAGTTACGGATTCGGCTCAGTTCAGTCACAGACAATGAATACTCATATAAGACGTAGGATTGAGCCCGGAAAGGCCGCTACCCGGATCCGGGAACGGCGTGATTTTACCGGTTACCGGCCGCCATTGCCATGATCAGAAAATCAGCGGCCTCTCGTACTGCCGGATCAGGTAGCCAATCAGGGCGTCCTCGTCGAGCGGATAGCTGAACAGGTTGCCCTGGCACTGGGCGCAGCCATGGGATTTGAGGAAGCTGAGTTGTTGCGGAGTTTCCACGCCCTCAGCGACCACCGTCAGATGGAGATTACGGGCGAGGGCAATCACCGCAGACGCCACATCGGTAGCACTGACATTATAGGGAATATCACGAATGAACCGGTGATCGACTTTGATCACATCCAGTGGCAGCTGCTGCACCGCGACCAGTGAACAGGAGTCAGTGCCGAAATCGTCAAGGATCAGACAGACACCCAGATCATGAAGCGAAACAAGCAACTCCCTCAGCATCCGTGGATCTTCATTCAGCAGCTCTGCTGGCATTTCCAGCTCGAGACGCTCGGGGGACACACCCGTCTCGGTAATGACCTGACGGATCATATCCAGGAAGCTTGAGTCAGTAAGCTGACGAACGGAAAGATTGACTGCCATTTTCAAAGATTCGAAACCGGCACGTTCCAGGGCCTGGACCTGAATACAAGCCTGCCTGAGAGCCCACTCGCCCAGGCGCACAATAAGACCTGTTTCCTCCGCCAGACCAATGAATTGCTGGGCCGAAACCAACCCTTTCTCAGGGTGATGCCAGCGCAGGAAGGCCTCAACCCCAACAACCCGCTCACTGGTCAGATCGATCTTTGGCTGGTAATGCAGAACGAAGCGGTCACCATTCAGCGCTGCTGCCAACTCTTCCTGCTGGAGGAGCCTGCGAGCCGCCTTGATATTCATAGCCGGGGTAAAGAACTGGAAAGTGTTCCGCCCCAGTTCCTTGGCTCGATACATCGCCAGATCTGCATATTTCATCAGGGTACCGGCGTCCTCGCTGTCGTGCGGGATCATGGTAATACCGATACTGACGGTAATTCCGACTTCGTGATCGTTCAACCGGATTCGCTGACAAAGACTGCGCAGTATCGTCTCTGCAACCTTGCCGGCCGTGGCAGAGTCGCCGACCCGGGACAGCAGGACGACGAATTCGTCTCCGCCGAGCCGCGCGACCGAGTCCTCTTCACGGACGCAACCCACAAGCCACTGGGCCACCTGACACAGCAGTTCGTCGCCAGAATCATGGCCCAGAGTATCGTTGATACGCTTGAACCCATCCAGATCCAGGAACATAAGAGCGGCCGGTTCACCGCTTCGCCGGCTGCGACTGACCACATGATTGAGCCGATCCCGGAGCAGCTGGCGGTTTGCAAGTCCGGTCAGTGGATCGTAGAACGCGAGCCGGTGTAATTCCGACTGGGCCGCTTTCAGCAGGGTCAGATCGCGCAGGCTTAAAACAACCCCGTTTACCCCCGGCACCGACAACATAGCTGTGAACGTGCCTTCCATGTCCCGCCACTGGCCCTCGGAGTCGCGAACCCGGACGCGGATCACCTCCATCTGCTTGCCGGGCGCCAGCACGGAATCTTCAAACCCCTTATACAACTGAGGCAGGTCATCGCCGTGAACCAGCTCCTCAAAGCGCAAAGACTGTACCTGATCCGGCTCAAAGCCAAGAATATCGAGACTGGAAGGGCTGGCATACAGGGGCTGGCCGGCACGGTCCATTACAAAGGTGACATTGGCGGCACCTTCGGTAATCGCCCGATATCGTCCGGCACTGATCTGGGCCATCAGGCGTGAGCGGATCAGTGCAAGCACGAAAAGGAACAACAATGCGCTGATGACGAGGCCACTGCCCATAACGATCGGTGGCCGCGGGTCCGAGGCCAGAAAATCGAAAGCGGGCGTGGATCGGGTCTGCAAGAGCCAGTCACGACCACCGTGACTGATGGTCTGACTCATCTGAAAGCTGAACTCGTTATCGAGGGAACCGAGGTTGGAGCCATACATGAGGTTCTGACGTTCCACCACGCCGGCATCATAGATCCTGACATCGAGAAACGGCGATATCAGGCCAACGATACCGTCAATCAGGTTGTTCATGCGAAACGCACTGAACACGTAGCCTGCCAGCATCATGCGACGTTCGGCCCTTATTTCCGGAACCTCCCCCCCCTGATAGACCGGGTAATACATCAGAAAGCTTGCCTGATCCTCACCCGGCTCTTCCTGAACCAGAACCACCTTCGCGGTCACTGTGGCGACAGCGTCATCACGGGCCCGCTCCATTGCCCTGCGGTGGAGCAGATCACTGAACGCATCGTAGCCCAGAGCCCGCCGATTCCTTTCTGTTCCGGGCTCCAGATAGACCATGGGGTAGTAATAGGGACCACTGCCTAACGGGCTCACCCGGTAGTTATGCACCCCTTCCGCCCGGACAGACGCAATGTGATCCGCCATCTGGCGAACACCGATACGACGGACATAGCCAATGCCCTGAATGCCCGGGTAATAGCGATTGATATCAACCTTGTCAATGTATTCCCGCCACTGTTCCCGGGAAATATCACCGGCCACCGAAAACAGGCCCGCACTTCCAGCCAGCACCTGCTCGTAGTTGAGCAAGCGCTCCTCTATGGCGGACTTAAGCTGCAATGACTGGGTGCGAAAGCGAGCTTCCGTGCGATCTTCGACAAGCCGAATAGACACCTGCCAAAGCAGGATAGTGACAGCAATAGAAACGGCGAATACCAGCCACGCAACCCAGGCATTACGGAATTCAAGCAACTTGCGGAGGGAGTGTTCCTGTTTGTTCATCATGGGGCTGGTCCGTTCCGTGGCCACTCGGTTTTAATCACCCGCCGAGTATAACAAAAGCCCCCGAAGGTGTCGTTTCCGACACCTTCGGGGGCTTTCGGGAATCGTCGACCCGGATCGGCTGCCCTCCGTCAGGGTTTCATCACCAGATACAATGCCCTGCCTTCACGAACCACCCGGACCGAGACCGCCTTGCCCTCAGGCAGTGCCCGCACAACTTCGCGGAACTCTGGAACAGACGTCACTTGCTGCCGATTGATTTCAGTGATCACATCCCTCGGCCTGATGCCGGCCTCAGACGCAGCACCTCTGGCAACGTTACTGACCACAACGCCGCCCTCAACGCCCAGCGAATCTGCCATCTCCGCCGGCAACGGCTCTACCATCATGCCCAGAGGTGCAGATGCGGGGCCACCGCCACCACCCGCCGGCGCGGCAGCCTGCTGGCTTCCTTCCTCGGGGAGCCGGCCAATCTCGACGTTGAGCTCTATCTCCTCTCCACCACGAAGCACCTTGAGATCGGCGGTTTCACCAACGGGTGTCCGGCCCACCATGGGTGGCAAATCAGACGAAAGCTCAATATCGTCGCCATCATAGCTGAGGACGATATCTCCTGCCTGCAAACCGGCCTCCTGCGCCGGCGAGCCAGACATCACTTCGGCAACCAGGGCACCTCGTGGCCGTTTCAGTCCAAAGGACTCAGCCAGGTCGCGATTCACTTCCTGAATCAGCACACCGAGCCAGCCGCGGGATACCGACCCCTTGTCACGCAGCTGACGGAAAACGTTCATGGCGTCGTCAATCGGGATGGCAAAAGAAACCCCCATGAAGCCACCGGAGCGGGTATAGATCTGGGAGTTGATACCAATCACTTCGCCATCGAGGTTAAACAGGGGACCACCCGAATTACCGGGGTTAATGGCCACGTCGGTCTGAATGAAAGGCACATAGTTTTCCGACGGCAATGAACGTCCCAGGGCACTGACAATTCCTGCAGTTACCGTGTAATCGAAGCCGAATGGAGAGCCAATTGCAAAGACCCATTCACCCACTTTCAGATTGCGGGAACGACCAACTTTCACTACCGGAAGGTCATCCCCATTCTCGATTTTCAGAACCGCCATATCCGAACGGGGATCGGTTCCAACGAGGGTCGCGGGCAGTTCCCGCCGGTCATTCAGCCGCACAATGATTTCATCCGCGCCCTCAACGACATGATTGTTGGTGAGCACATAACCGTCGGAAGATACGATGAATCCTGAGCCCATGGAACGGCGGGGCTGTGAGTTGCCCGGAGCGCCACCAAACGGGGACTGCGGACCGCGGAAGAAATCCTGGAAAAACTCGGGAAGCTGTTCAAGCTGACGCTCATCGAACGGCATTCCGGGATAGTTGGAACGACCGGACTTGGGCGTACTGCTGGTGCTGATATTGACCACGGCACCGGCATTTTCCTCAACCAGTTCGGTAAAATCGGGCAAATCCCGGGCGACGCTGGCCTGACTCCAGCCGACAAGCACCATGACGGACAGCACCAGCGAAAAAACGGCCGACATCCTTCGGGACATCTGGTTCTGTGACCACTGGGCAACCATTGTTGCACTCCACATGTTGAACCCCCTGTATTTTGAATACCCTGACCTAATTTTGGGTTCGCCCCACCTATTTTCAACTTAAAAAACTGTAGGGTTCACAAACCGCTTTCAGGGGCAATACGGTTTACCCGGACCAGATAGGGTTCATAATCCTTGCCGCCGGCACGCTGCAATCTGCGCCCTGCCAGGAACCCCAGAGCCAGCCCAGCTACAGCAGCCAACATCGCCGTGCCATCGTGTCCGCCTGAAAAAT
>AZIK01001478.1_pt1 | contig 14758 bp, 12 predicted proteins | sample 359131 | NCBI WGS metagenome assembly AZIK01 (sample SAMN02429715, study PRJNA222663) | marine sediment metagenome | biome: Sediment sample; isolation source: enrichment culture of sample MGS-ANC(AMM) from oil contaminated site at the... | place: Italy: Ancona | collected 2012-02-14 | depth 6 m m | reverse complement strand
GGGATCGCCGTGTCGGCTTTTCTTGTGCCGGCTGAACGGGGAGAGCGAAAACCGGCGGCACCGAAAGGCAGTTTGAGGGCGATAGTTACGCACCCGGCAGTCGTGACGTTTTTCCTGATGAATTTCCTGCTCCAGGTCTCTCACGGTGCTTACTACACTTTCTTCAGTATCCATCTTGAGCAGCACGGGTACGGAAAGCTCGCGATCGGCCTGTTGTGGTCGCTGGGCGTGTTTGCGGAGATCGCCCTGTTTCTGGTGATGCATCGCCTGACTCGGAATTTCACAGTTCGGCAGATTGCAATTGGCGCCCTGATATTGACCATGATTCGCTGGGTCCTGATTGCCGAGGTAACCGATGTTCTTGCTGTGCTGCTGCTTGCCCAGTTGCTACATGCGGCATCTTACGGTGCTCTTCATGCCATCTCTGTTCAGTACATTCAGGGTTTTTTCGGCAAGCATCATCATGGCCAGGGGCAGGCGCTGTACAGCGGGTTAACGTTTGGCGCCGGCGGCGCGCTGGGGGCGTGGTTGTCGGGGTTTCTCGTTGAGGGTTTCAGTACTTCTGCCGCTTTTTGGGGCGGTGCTGCCGCTATGGCTATCGCTATCGTGATCTCCTGGCGGGGGCTCCGACCTCCGCCCGTGCATGACGAAGGCTGAACCTCATGCGTTTTCTTCCTCCTGAACAATAGCCAGTAATGCTTTGGCCGCATTGCCAAGCTGCCGCCCGCTTAGCCCGATGCCACCCAGTACCCGGGAAACCGGTTTGCCGACGTCGAGCTCAGTCAGGCTGTCATCGATCATCCGCGTGGGCAGAACGCTCCAGCCCAGGCCAACAGTGGTCATCATCTTGATCGTTTCCAGATAATTGGTCGGCATCTGAGGATTCAAATGGAGGTTTGCTTCAAGAAACAGACGGCTCACAACCCGATAGGTAGCAGTACTGGTGTCCGGTAGAAGAGCAGGGTGGTCCGCGAGGTCTGCCAGCTTCGGTTGTTCAAGTGAGGCCAGGGGGTGCTCGCTGCCAGCTACAAATGCCATGCTGTCCGGCCACTGGGCATAGACATGAAAACTCGGCTCCATACTGTCGCTCAGGGTCACGAATGCCAGTTCCGCGTTGCGTTTGCGCATCTGTTCGTAAGCCGCATCTGACTCCAGAAATTGCAGGTTAATGGACACCTGCGGGTATTCCCGCTTGAACCGCCGCAACCAGTTCGGTAAGTGGTGCAGGCCTATGTGGTGGCTGGCGATGAGCTGAAGTTCGCCTTCCACTTGCCCGAAATCCGGAGACAACGCAATCCGGGCATTGTGGATTTCATCAAGGATCCTGCGAGCATGGGGGAGCAGCCGACTACCGGCATCCGTCAGCCGAATCTGACGATGGCTCCGGTCAATGAGGCTGGTGCCCAGCTGATTTTCCAGCGCAGCCAGGCGTTTTGAGATCCCAGGCTGGGTCAGATGCAGCGTTTCTGCGGCTTCGGAGAATGAACCCTGGTCGACAATGGTAAGGAAAGCTTTAAGTGCGTTTGAGTCCATATACATGCTTCCGAGTTTCAGGACCTCGTGAAGATCCCGGGTTGGAGGGGTGCTTTCAGAACAGCCGACAGCAAGCCCCTCCTTGCGGCCTGCTCCAAAGTTTAAAGGATAACTATTTGGCATGCGATAGATGAAAAACATGAATTGAGGTTATCTGGGTGCAGGCGGTAAGATAGACCCAATCATCGAAAGAACCAGAAACCCCCAGAGAGTGAGAGAGAGCATGGCGGGCAAGACTTTATATGACAAATTGTGGGACGACCATCTTGTGAAGCAGCGGGACGATGGTTCCGCGTTGATTTACATCGATCGCCAGTTGCTGCACGAAGTGACATCACCCCAGGCATTCGAGGGACTGCGTCTGGCCGGGCGTAAGCCTTGGCGGATTGATGCCAACATAGCAACCCCGGACCATAACGTCCCCACCACAGACCGGGACCGTGGCGTTGAAGGTATTGTTGATCCGGTCTCGCGGATCCAGGTGGAAACCCTGGATAAGAACTGCGATGAATTTGGCATTCTTGAGTTCAAGATCAAGGACCAGCGCCAGGGCATCGTGCACGTTATCGGGCCCGAGCAGGGCGCGACCTTGCCAGGAATGAGCATTGTCTGTGGGGATTCCCACACATCTACTCATGGCGCCTTTGGCTGTCTGGCCCATGGCATTGGCACCAGTGAAGTTGAGCATGTATTGGCGACCCAGTGTCTGGTCCAGAAGAAAATGAAGAACATGCTGGTGAAGGTTAACGGCAAGCTGGGTTCTGGTGTCACGGGCAAGGATGTGGTGCTGGCCATTATTGGCAAGATTGGCACCGCTGGCGGTACCGGCTACGCCATTGAGTTTGGTGGTGAGGCCATCCGGGGCCTGAGCATGGAAGGCCGAATGACCATCTGCAACATGGCCATCGAAGCAGGCGCGCGGGTTGGCATGGTTGCCGTTGACGATACCACCATCGAGTATGTTCGAGGTCGACCGTTTGCGCCGAAAGGCGAGCAGTGGGAGGCGGCCGTGGACTACTGGCGGTCTTTGCACAGCGATGATGATGCGGAATTCGACAAGGTCGTTGAGCTGGAAGGCTCTGAGATCAAGCCGCAGGTGAGTTGGGGTACATCCCCTGAAATGGTTGTCGGCGTTGACGGAAATGTGCCCGATCCTGAAAAAGAACAGGATCCGATCAAGCGCGAAGGTATTGTCCGGGCTCTTAAGTACATGGGCCTGCAAGCAAATATGCCGATTACCGATATCAAACTTGATCGGGTGTTTATTGGTTCCTGCACCAACAGTCGGATTGAGGATTTGCGAGAGGCTGCTGCCGTAGTCAAAGGGCGTAAGGTGTCACCAATTCTGAAGCAGGCCATGGTTGTGCCCGGTTCGGGGCTGGTCAAGGCCCAGGCGGAACAGGAGGGTCTGGACAAGATCTTTCTTGAGGCCGGTCTGGAATGGCGTGATCCGGGTTGTTCCATGTGTCTGGCCATGAATGCCGACAAGTTGGGGCAGGGTGAGCACTGTGCGTCCACCTCAAACCGAAACTTCGAAGGCCGTCAGGGCTTTGGTGGGCGTACCCATCTGGTTAGCCCGGCCATGGCTGCTGCTGCAGCGGTTACGGGCCATTTTGTTGATGTCCGTGAACTGATGAACTGATCCACAGGAGAGAACCATGCGCGCATTTAGGCAACACCAGGGCGTCGTCGCCCCCATGGACCGGTCCAATGTGGATACGGACATGATTATTCCAAAGCAGTTTCTGAAATCTATCAAACGTACTGGCTTTGGGCCGAACCTGTTTGATGAGCTGCGTTATCTGGATGAGGGCAGGCCGGATCAGGACTGTTCCACTCGGCCAATCAACCCGGATTTTATCCTTAACCAGGACCGCTACAAGACCGCCAGTGTACTGTTGGCCCGTCGGAATTTTGGTTGTGGATCAAGCCGTGAGCACGCGCCCTGGGCGCTGGAGGATTTCGGGTTTCGGGTGATTATTGCCCCGAGCTTTGCCGATATCTTTTATAACAACTGCTTTAAGAATGGGTTGTTACCCATTGTTCTGAATGAGGAAATTATCGACCGGTTATTCCAGGAAGTGGAGCAGAGCGAAGGCTATCAGCTGTCGGTCGATCTGGAAACCAGGACCGTCTCCACGCCATCAGGTGAAACCTTTACCTTTGAGGTGGACGATTTCCGCAGGCACTGCTTGCTCAATGGCCTCGATGATATCGGTGTCACTCTGGAAGATGCGGAGTGGATCCAATCGTACGAGCAAAACCGTCGAAAAACTGCGCCCTGGTTGTTCGGTGTACGTGGCCAATGATTCTGTCGGGTTTTGCTGAGGCATAATCTGACAACAATGGAGTTGAACAAGGAATAGACATGTCCAGAACAGTTTTAATGCTCCCCGGTGATGGTATAGGGCCGGAGATCGTCTCTGAAGCCGAAAAGGTGCTTCACAAGGTCAATGATCAGTTCAGCCTTGGCCTGCGTTTCGAGTCCGGCCTTGTTGGTGGAGCGGCGATTGATGCAACCGATAGCCCGCTTCCGGACGAAACGCTGGAAAAGGCAACCAGGGCGGATGCCATCCTGCTTGGCGCCGTTGGTGGCCCGAAGTGGGACAGTCTCCCGATGGCCAGGCGTCCCGAGAAAGGGTTGTTGGGCTTGCGTTCCAATCTTGAGCTATTTGCCAACCTCCGTCCGGCGATCCTGTATCCGCAACTGGCCTCGGCGTCATCGCTGAAGCCGGAAGTGGTGTCCGGGCTGGATATCATGATTGTCCGGGAGCTGACCGGCGGTATTTACTTCGGCCAGCCTCGGGGAGTCCGGGAGCTTGAAAGCGGTGAGCGCCAGGGCTACAACACCTATGCCTACACCGAATCGGAAATTCGTCGTATTGGCCGGGTTGCCTTTGAGGCGGCGCAACAGAGGGGCAAGAAACTGTGCTCTGTGGATAAAGCGAACGTGCTGGAAGTCACTGTTTTGTGGCGGGAAATCATGAATGATCTGCGCCGTGAGTATCCGGATGTGGAGTTGTCCCATATGTACGTGGATAACGCTGCCATGCAGCTGGTTCGTGCCCCCAAGCAGTTCGACGTGATTGTGACTGGCAACATGTTTGGTGATATTCTGTCGGATGAAGCGGCTATGCTCACCGGCTCGATCGGGATGTTGCCATCGGCGTCGCTGAACTCGGAGAAGCAGGGAATGTATGAGCCTTGCCACGGTTCTGCGCCGGATATTGCCGGGCAGGGCGTTGCCAATCCGCTGGCCACGATCCTTAGTGCCGCCATGATGCTGCGGTACAGTTTGAATGAGGAAGCAGCCGCTGAGGCCATTGAGGCGGCGGTCAGTAATGTTCTGGACCAGGGGCTGCGAACCGCAGACATCATGTCTGAGGGTGCAAAGAGAGTCTCCACCCGGGAAATGGGTGAGGCTGTTCTTCAAGTGCTCTAGACGACTGCGCCGGAACAGAGTATTCGAGACCCGACGGTAACGGGACGCAGTTGCCGCGGGATCATCCATCCTGTCCCTACCAGCGATAAAGGTAGCGGGCGGGCATAAAACGAGGTTCAAAAGTCGCCCATGAAGCGAGTTGGACTTGTAGGTTGGCGTGGCATGGTGGGCTCGGTCCTCATGCAGCGCATGCGTGAAGAGAACGATTTCGCCGATATCGAACCGGTCTTTTTTACCACTTCCCAGGCTGGCAAGCCGGCACCGGATGTTGGTAAGGACGGCGTCCCACCTTTGCAGGACGCGTTTGATGTTGAGGTTCTGAAAACCATGGATGTGATCGTGACCTGTCAGGGTGGCGATTACACCGGCGCGGTATACCAGAAGCTGCGGGACGCGGGCTGGACCGGCTACTGGATCGATGCGGCATCCACGCTGCGGATGGTTGACCATTCTGTAATCGTTCTGGATCCGGTTAATCGCAATGTTATCGACACTGCGCTGGATCAGGGCGTCAAGGATTATGTCGGTGGTAACTGCACTGTCAGCCTGATGATGCTGGCTCTCGGTGGTCTGCTCGAACAGGATCTTGTCGAGTGGGTATCCCCCATGACCTATCAGGCGGCCTCCGGCTCCGGCGCCCAGAATATGCGCGAGTTGCTCAATCAGATGGGAGAACTCAACCAGAGCGTCAAGACCGAGCTGGACGATCCGTCGTCTGCCATCCTGGAGATTGATCGCAAGGTGACTGAAAGCATGCGTTCGGACGGTTTTCCGACCGAACACTTCCAGGTGCCCCTCGCCGGCAGTCTGATTCCGTTCATCGACAAACAGCTCGATAACGGGATGAGCAAGGAGGAGTGGAAAGCGGGCGTAGAGACCAACAAAATCCTTGGTCGCTCAGATAACCCGATTCCCATCGACGGCATCTGCGTGCGGATTGGTGCCATGCGCTCCCACAGTCAGGCCCTGACCATCAAACTGAAGAAGGATCTGCCGGTCTCGGAGATCGAGTCGATCCTGGCAAAGGCGAACGATTGGGTGAAGGTGATTCCGAATGATCGCGATGCGACCATCGAGGAGCTGACCCCGGCGAAAGTGACTGGCACATTGAGTGTGCCGATCGGTCGTATCCGCAAGCTGGCCATGGGGCCGGAATATATATCCGCGTTCACGGTAGGTGACCAGCTGTTGTGGGGCGCGGCTGAGCCACTGCGTCGCATGCTCCGGATCCTTCAGGAGCGTTAAAAATTGTTACCACAGGGGCAATAAATGCCAACTGTGTCCGGTTTCGTAAAACCGGTTAGGGGGCGGAGGCTGATTTCAGTCTCCGCCCCTGTTATTTTCAAGAGCGCTAGGCAGTTCCGTGCGATTGATAAAAAAATGGTGCAAGGATTGCGGCTGATTGATTGATAAAAGAGGTTTTATCAACAATACTTGCCGGACTGAATATTAAAAAGAAAACATAATAACCAGAATGATCCAGACGGAAGTCATCCAACCTCGTCCGATTCTGTTTGAAAGAGAGCAGTAACGAATAACGGAGACTGGAAAGGAAAAAGCATGAAGGTACGCAAGCTTGCGGTTGCCCTGGCTCTGGCGGGAGGGCTCGGATCCGGCGTCGCACAGGCCTTAGGGCTGGGTGAAATTGAACTTCAGTCCTATCTGAACGAGCCACTGGATGCAGAGATTGTTCTGCCCCAAAGTCGTGGCGTCAATCCAGCGGACGTGTTCGTAAACATTGCCACGGAGCAGGCATATGAGCGGGTTGGGCTGGAGCGCAACCAGTTTCTCAGCAAGCTCAGGTTCCAGGTGGTAACCGGTAACGATGGTAGTCTCATTGTTAACGTATCGTCGCGCGAGCCTCTCAGGGAACCGTACCTGAACTTTTTGCTTGAGTTGACTTGGCCGAGTGGCCGGTTAATGCGTGAGTACGCGGTTCTCGTCGATCCGCCTGTATACGCGGAAGACTCCGGTGTGCGGGAACAGGTCAGCACCCCAACGGTTGCTTCCACAGAATCAGCCCGACAGCCATCGGCCACTCGCAGTTCGGAGTCTATTCGTCGCCAGGAACAGGCCGAGCGGTCTCTGGGGGCCGGTTATCAGGCTGATACCATGGGGCCAACAGGTGCTTCAGATACTCTCTGGACAATCGCCTCCCGGGTTCGTCCGGATAGCAGCGTTTCCATGCAGCAGGTCATGCTGGCGATTCAGGATCTTAATCCCGATGCCTTCATTGGCAATAACATTAACCGTTTGAAACGCGGTGAAGTCCTGCGCGTTCCTTCTCTCGATCAGATCCAAAGCCGCACGCGTGCTGAGGCTGTCCGCCTGGTGGCCCAGCAGAATCAGGAATTCCAGTCTCCGCAGCGTTCCGTGGATGCGACTTCCGAACAGCCGCCGAAACCTGCTTCTCAACAGGCTGGCGCATCTGGCGGAGCCGAATTGAAACTGGTTGTTGCTGACGAATCTGAGCGAGAGCCCAGCGAAGCCGGTTCCGCTGGTGGTGACAGTCTGCTACCCGGTGGCGCGGACGCTGGCTCGGCTGTCGCGATGGAAGAACTGGAAAGTGCAAGGCGTGAAAACGACGAACTGAACAGTCGGCTTGAGGACCTCGAGGATCAGGTTCAAACCTTGCAACGTCTCCTGGAGCTAAAGAACTCCCAGCTTGCGGAAATACAGCAAACTGTGGACGACGGATCTCAAGAGCAGGCTTTGCCGGTTGATGGTGAAGTTGCCGATTCAGGTGCGGAGGATGCATCAGCAGCTTCAGTTGAATCTGACAGTGATGAAATTGAAGGGTCCGCCGATGCCGATGCATCCCTGGTAGATGCTCCGGCAGAGGAAATGACTGAATCCACTGAAACGGCTGAATCCACGGGGATGGCGGATTCCGGTATCGCCGACGATGACGCCGGTGCCATGGAAGGAGTAGAGCAGGCATCGGATGATCAGGTTGTTGCCGGTGCCGATGTGGCGTCTGACAGTGCCGACATGGCGAGCAGTGACGGGGTTGCCGAATCTGACGATGCGGTAGCTGGTGAGGACGCTATGGCGACCGCGCCTGCACAGGTTGAAGAGTCCGCGCCGAAGGCGGCACCTCAGACTCCAGCAGCCGAAAAGCCGTTCCCCGGTAACATCATTGATCTGATCACCGGTAATCCGATGTACCAGATTGCCCTTGGTGGCGGTCTGATCGTTCTCCTGCTGCTGCTTCTGCTTCTTGCCCGACGCAACGGGAAACGGGAAAAGGCATTCTACGAGCAGCTCAACAGCGAAACAGAGGAAGGGGCGGACAGCTTCGATCTGAGCCTGGATGACGAGAGTCAGGAATCGGGTGATAGCGACGCTCTTACTGAGGCCGACACCTACATTGCCTACGGTCGTCATGACCAGGCAGTGGAAACTCTGGAAACGGCGATCTCGCGGGAACCCAGTCGTACAGATCTGCGCCTGAAGCTGCTGGGTGTGTACGCTGAGACTCAGGATCGAAGCTCCTTTGAGAAACAGTTTGGTGAAATTGAGGCTCTGGAAGACGAAGAAGCGTTGGCGAACGCCAGTGAGTTGCGGGCAAGGCTGGAAGAAGCTGAATCAATGCCCAGCATCGATGATCTTGAGTCACAGCTGCGCTCAGACTCCTTTGCTTCTTCCTACGACTCTGAAGAAGTCGTTGATGAGTCGGTTGACCTCGAGAACAAGCAGAACGCTGGAGAGCTTCTGGCTGATCAGTTTGAATCTGGGCAGGAGGAAACTTCCGAGAATGAGTTCGGTGATTTTGACTCGGACTTGTCAGACCTGGATCTGAGTGAGGTTGAGGAGCAGGAGAGCTCGAGTTCTTCTGATAAGGAAGAGACCGAAGAAGCCAGGGGAGATAGCCCAGAAGGCATGATCGAATACGATCTGTCGGACCTCGAGCTCGGTGCGAAGGAGGAAGAAACCGCGACTGAAGATGCCTCTGAACCGGAAGAGTCCTCTGAACTGGAAGAGTCCTCTGAACTCGAGGATTCGAGCGACTGGGATATGTCGTCAGAATTTGAGATGGATCTTGAAGAGGCATCCGAGGCAGGCCCTGATGAGAGTGAAGAAGACCTCAACCTTGATCTGGACGACAGTGAGCTGACGGAAGCCTCGGCAGTTGGTGAAGAAGAGCCGACGGATGAGCTTTCCGAGTCAGAGGGTGAGTCCGAATCAGGTCTTGATTCCCTGGATGAGTCCTTCCTTGATGAGCTTGATGCCGAGCTGGACAAGGTTGCCGGTGAAGAGGATGAGCTGGGCGGTAGCGAGATTGAAGAGTCCTCGCTGGACGATCTGGAACTCGATGTCTCTGATGAAGATCTGGCTCTGATGGAGGAGTTCTCTGACTCCGCGGATTCGGCGAATCCTGATGATTCGAGAGAGCCGTCACCGGAGGAAGATCTGGGCCTTGAAGACGCCCTCAGTGAGGATGATACGCCCGAAGAAGGTCTTGACCTGCCGGTTGCGTCCGATGCGGTTTCTGACGGGTCAGGGGAGTCGGGGATCACTGATATCGAAGAGGGTGATCTGGGCGATGACGACGACTTCGATTTCCTTGCAGGAACTGATGAAGCGGCTACCAAGCTTGATCTTGCTCGGGCTTATATCGAGATGGGTGATTCGGATGGCGCCCGGGATATTCTCGAGGAAGTTGCTCTTGAAGGAGATGATGACCAGAAAGCGGAAGCGCAGGATCTCCTTAAAAATCTGTCCTGATCCGTTATAATCGGTTCTGTCAGGTAGCAAGCGCCGGCCGCCGGGTAAATTCCCGGCATCAAGCCGGCGCTTTGTTTTTACAGAAACATTCTTTCCGGATTCTCACTTGTTCCTTGAAACCCAGCAGCTCACCACGGATAACGCCATAGGGGCAGGCCGCGTCGCGCTTGCCTTTGAATATGACGGCCGCAGCTTCCATGGCTGGCAGCTCCAAAAGTCTGGTGTGCGTTCCGTCGAGTCGGAACTGTCGACGGCGGTGGCAAGGGTGGCAGACCATCCGATTGACCTGGTGTGCGCTGGGCGCACCGATGCGGGTGTTCACGCCAGTTATCAGATTGCCCATTTTGATACATCGTCCGTGCGGAACCTGCGCTCCTGGGTGATGGGGATCAATACCTCGTTGCCCGACGACATCTCAGTGCACTGGGCGGGCAATGCTATCGGCGATTTTCATGCCCGGTTTTCGGCCACCTACCGGCGTTATCGGTATATCATCTACAACCATCCGGTTCGGCCTGGTATTCAGAGAGGGCAGGTGAGCTGGACGTTCCGTCCTCTTGACGAGAATCGTATGCATAGGGCGGCCCAAGCGCTTACCGGTGAGCATGATTTTTCCTCCTTCCGGGCCGCCGGCTGCCAGTCTCGAACGCCCGTTCGTTTCCTGGAGAGGATCTCGGTAACCCGGAAGCGCAATTTTGTCGTAATAGATGTTCAGGCTAATGCCTTTTTGCATCATATGGTTCGGAATATAGCAGGTGCCCTGATGGCAGTTGGTTCCGGGAAGCAGCCAGAAGAATGGATTCATGAGATACTTGCGGCGAAAGACCGAACAGTCGCGGGTGTTACTGCGCCGCCCCATGGTTTGTATCTTGTAGATGTGGGATATCCGGAAGAGTATGGAATGCCCGCGGCAGAGTGTGGACCTGGCTTCCTCAGACCATGGTTCAGTCGGGCGGAAAACAGTCCGTTTGCACCTACCCATATTCATCTCAAAAGGCGGATTCCTGGCCAATGAACACGCGGGTTAAAATTTGCGGTCTCACCCGTCCGGAGGACGTCCAGGCGGCTGTGGAACATGGAGCCGACGCGTTGGGTTTCGTGTTCTACGGACCCAGCCCCCGGTCGGTGTCGGTTGAGCAGGCGGCGGAACTTGTAAGGCAGGTTCCGGCATTCGTCTCAGTCGTTGGGCTGTTCGTTAATCCTTCCCAGCAGGACGTTGAGGCAGTTCTGAACAGGGTGCCCCTTGATCTGCTGCAGTTCCACGGCGACGAAAGCGCGGAATTCTGTGGCCGTTTTCGGAGACGCTGGGTCAAGGCTATTCGCATCCGGGAGGCGGGCCAGATTGAGTCCGCGTTCAATGAATTCAGGGGCGCATCTGGGTTGCTTGTAGACGCCTGGGATCCGGACATGTATGGCGGTACCGGTAAGTCGTTTAACTGGGATTTGATCCCTGTCCAGCGAGCGCTCCCGATCATATTGGCCGGCGGATTGTCTTCTGATAACGTATTTGCCGCTGTCAGGCAGGTGAAACCCTGGGCTGTTGATGTCAGCGGCGGTGTCGAACAGAGTAAGGGCATAAAGGACGCCCGGAAAATTTCTCATTTCATTAAAGAGGTTCATCGTGTCTGTAAAACTGACTGAAGAAATGCTGAGCGCACTGCCGGACGCACGGGGTCACTTCGGGGCCTTCGGTGGGCGGTTTGTTTCCGAGACTCTGATGGATTCCCTGATGACTCTCGAGAGTGAATATGCGCGCCTCAAGAAGGATCCTGAATTCCAGGCCCGGTTCGACAAGGAGCTGGCCGATTATGTCGGGCGTCCTACGCCGTTGTACTTTGCTGAACGTCTGAGTCGCGAAACAGGCGGGGCACAGATCTGGCTGAAACGGGAAGACCTGTGTCATACCGGAGCCCACAAGGTTAATAACACGATCGGCCAGGCACTGCTTGCCAGCTTTCTTGGCAAGAAACGAATCATCGCCGAAACCGGGGCCGGCCAGCATGGTGTTGCTACCGCTACGGTCTGCGCTCGCCTTGGGCTTGAATGCCATGTGTTCATGGGGGCAGAGGATGTTCAGCGTCAGTCACTGAATGTGTTTAGGATGAAGCTTTTGGGCGCAGAGGTGCACGCAGTTGAAAGCGGCACCAAAACCCTCAAGGATGCGATGAACGATGCCATGCGTGACTGGGTGGCGAACGTCGATGAGACCTTTTATATCATTGGTACGGTTGCCGGCCCGCACCCCTATCCATTGCTGGTTCGGGACTTCCAGTCAGTCATCGGGCGTGAAACCCGCCGGCAGGCGTTGGAGAAAACCGGTAAATTGCCGGACGCACTGGTCGCTTGTGTCGGCGGCGGCTCCAATGCCATCGGTATGTTTTACCCATTTCTGGCCGATGAAACAGTTGAGCTCTATGGTGTTGAAGCGGGCGGTCTGGGTATTGATACCGGGAAGCACGCCGCCCCGCTCTGCGCGGGAAGACCAGGGGTTCTCCATGGTAACCGGACTTACCTGATGGAAGATGAGAACGGCCAGATTGCCGGTACGCATTCCGTCAGTGCGGGGCTGGATTATCCTGGTGTCGGCCCTGAGCACAGCTGGTTGAAAGACATCGGTCGGGCCAATTATGTCTCGGTTACTGATGATGAGGCCATGGAGGGCTTCAGGAAGCTGACGCGGGTTGAGGGCATCATGCCTGCATTGGAAACTGCCCACGCGGTGGCTTACGCCATCAAACTGGCGGCAACCATGGATAAAGATCAGACCGTTGTGATCAACGTGTCAGGTCGGGGTGACAAGGACATTAACACCGTTGCCAAGCTTGAAGGCATCGAGATCTGAAGAATTCAGAGGAGCAGGCATGAGCCGAATTGAAGGGGTCCTCAAGGCCCTGAAAGGACAAGGTCGTAAGGCACTTATTCCCTACATTACCGCCGGTGACCCCCATCCCGATGTGACGGTAGATCTGATGCATACCCTGGTGAAAGCCGGCGCGGATATCATCGAGTTGGGGGTACCCTTCTCTGATCCGATGGCTGACGGGCCGGTTATCCAGCTGGCCTGCGAACGGGCTCTGGTACACGGCACCTCTCTGCGTCAGGTGATTGGCATGGTCAAGGAATTCCGTAAGACCGACGATATCACCCCGGTGGTTTTGATGGGATACCTCAACCCGATGGAAGCCATGGGTTACGAGCAGTTTGCTGACGCGGCGAAAGATGCCGGCATTGACGGTATTCTGACCGTCGACCTGCCCCCGGAAGAAGCCGACGAAGTAGCTCCGCTGTTTACCCAGCGCAATCTGGATTCCATTTTTCTGTTGGCGCCAACCACCACCGATGACAGGATCCGGGCAATCAGTGAGCACTCTTCCGGGTATGTGTACTATGTTTCTATCAAGGGCGTGACAGGGTCCGCCACCATCAACGTGGATGAGGTTGCCGAAAAAGTGAACCATATTCACGAATTGACGGCGCTTCCCGTTGGCGTTGGCTTCGGTATTCGTGATGCGGAAACTGCCTCAGCGGTAGGTCGGGTATCCGATGGTGTAATTGTTGGCAGCGTCCTGGTCGATACAATAGCCAGAAATCAGGCAGATATCGACCAGCTCAAACGGGAGTTGACGGATCTGCTCAACCCGATGCGTGAAGCACTGGATAGTCTCGCCTCCTGATTGAATGGGAGGGCGGCAAACAGGCGTCAAAGGACAGGATGAGACCATGAGTAACTGGCTGGACAAGATCATGCCGAGCAAGATCCGCTCGGAATCCAAGCAGAGAACCGGTGTGCCGGAGGGGCTGTGGAAGAAATGCCCTAAATGTGGCGCGTTTCTCTACAAGCCGGAACTTGAAAAGAACCTGGATGTTTGCCCGAAATGTAATCATCACCTGAGGGTGACGGCTCGTCGGCGCCTGGATGTTTTCCTCGATCCGGAGGGGCGAGAGGAGATTGCGGCAGAACTCGAGCCATGGGATCGCCTGAAGTTCAAGGACAGCAAGCGGTACAAAGATCGGTTGTCCCAGGCCCAAAAGGCAACCGGTGAGAAAGACGCGCTGATTGCCATGAAAGGTACGACCCTGGGTGTGCCCCTGGTTGCCTGTGCATTCGAGTTCAACTTCCTGGGCGGCTCCATGGGCCAGGTCGTCGGTGAAAAATTCGTGCAGGCTGCCAACGTCGCCCTCGAAGAACGCATTCCCCTGGTGTGCTTCTCTGCCAGTGGTGGCGCCCGGATGCAGGAAGCCATTTTGTCGCTGATGCAGATGTCCAAAACGGCGGCTGTCCTTGAGCGGATGAAACTCGAGGGAATTCCCTATATTTCGGTGATGACAGACCCGGTGTTTGGCGGTGTTTCAGCGAGTCTCGCGATGCTGGGTGATCTTAATATTGCAGAACCGAATGCATTGATCGGGTTTGCCGGTCCCCGGGTAATTGAGCAAACGGTTCGCGAAAAACTTCCGGAGGGCTTCCAGCGCAGTGAGTTCTTGCTGGAACACGGCGCCATTGACATGATTCTCCACCGTCACCAGTTGCGAGAGCGTATCGCCCATGTTCTGGCGAAATTTACCGGTCATGAGCGTCCGGGAACTGAAGATCCCATCGAATTTGAAGTGACGGAAAAGCCTGAAACTGATGTTCCCACCGAGTAACCGTTCGGGCCAGCCTCCGGCGTCACCGGGGGCTGGTGCTACTGTTGATCAGTGGCTCGGCTATCTCGAAGCGATACATCCCACCGAGATTGACATGGGGCTCGACAGGGTCCTTGTTGTATTGCGCCGGCTTTTCCGGAACAAGCCGCGCGCGCGAATCATCACGGTTGCGGGCACTAACGGCAAGGGTAGTTCTGTTGCGACTGTCGAAGCGTTGCTTCTCGCCGCAGGGAGACGTACCGGCGCCTATACCTCACCGCACCTCCAGCGCTATAACGAGCGAATTCGCCTGAATGGTGAGGATATTTCCGACGACGCATTGACGAAAGCGTTTGAAGCGGTTGAGGCTGCCCGCGGCAATGTTTCGCTCACCTATTTCGAGTTCGGCACCCTGGCGGCATTTGTTGC
>AZIK01001411.1_pt1 | contig 14773 bp, 12 predicted proteins | sample 359131 | NCBI WGS metagenome assembly AZIK01 (sample SAMN02429715, study PRJNA222663) | marine sediment metagenome | biome: Sediment sample; isolation source: enrichment culture of sample MGS-ANC(AMM) from oil contaminated site at the... | place: Italy: Ancona | collected 2012-02-14 | depth 6 m m | reverse complement strand
GGTGGACGCGGTGCTGATGCGCATCGCTGATGTTCAGCTGTCGTTCTCCACGTTGATGGTCGCCATCATTGTGGGCGCGGTGTTCAAGGCCAGTTTCGGCAACCTGATGTTCGGTGAGATCGCCATCTACATGCTGATCTTCATCATCGGTGTTGCCGAATGGCCGCAGATTGCCCGAACCGTTCGTGCCTCGGTGCTGGCGGAGAAAAAGAAGGAATACGTCGACGCCGCCAAGGTGATGGGCTTCGGAACCCGGCGGATCATGTTCCGGCACATCCTGCCCAACACCCTGTCGCCGATCTTCGTTATTGCCACGGTCCAGATTGCCAACGCCATTATCTCCGAGGCGGCCCTGTCGTTTCTCGGTCTTGGCATGCCGGAAACCCAGCCGTCGCTGGGCTCGCTGATCAAATCCGGCTTTGATTACATCCAGAGCGGTTCCTGGTGGATCACCCTGATCCCGGGCCTGGTGCTGGTGGTGCTCGTACTGGTCATCAATCTGTTGGGTGACTGGTTGCGGGATGTGATGAACCCACGGCTGTACAAGGGGTAACACCATGGCACTGTTGGAAGTAAAAGATCTTGATGTGCGCTTCGCCGTGCGCGGTGGCGACCTGACAGCGCTGCGCGGCATCAGCTTCAGCCTGGACAAGGGCGAGCGGCTGGGCCTGGTCGGGGAGTCCGGTGCCGGTAAATCGGTGGCGGCCTTTTCCATTCTCAACCTGATCGCTCAGCCTGGTTATATCGCTGGCGGGCAGATCCTGTTCGAAGGCAAGGATCTTGCTGCCATGAGCGAACGGGAGCTGCGCAGGATTCGCGGCAACCGCATAGCCATGATTTTCCAGGATCCGATGATGACGCTGAATCCGGTGCTCACCATCGGTACCCAGATGGTAGAGGCCATCCAGGCGCACCGGAAGATCAGTAAAAAGGAAGCGCGGGCGATTGCCCTCGACAGACTGCAGAAGGTGCAGATTCCCTCGCCGGAGAAGCGCCTGGACCAGTACCCCCATGAGTTGTCCGGGGGCATGCGTCAGCGGGTGATTATCGCTATCGCATTGCTGCTTGATCCGGAGATCATCATTGCCGATGAACCAACGACGGCTCTGGATGTGACCATTCAGGCGGAGATCATGGATCTGCTGTTGAACCTGTGCGAGCAGGAAAACGTGGCCCTGATGCTGATTACCCATGATCTGGGTGTGGTCTCCCAGGTCACCCAGCGGATGCTGGTCATGTACTCCGGCCGAATCATCGAACAGGGCCCGACCCGTGAGATTATCAATGATGCCCAGCATCCCTACACCCAGGGCCTGATCAATGCGCTGCCCCAGATGGGTGAGCCGGGGGAGCGGTTGTTCCAGATTCCCGGTTCCATGCCGTCCTTGAAAAATGTGCCTACAGGTTGCCCGTTTCACCCTCGCTGCAACTTCGCCACCGAGCAATGCAAGCAGACGATGCCGGAGTATGTTCGCTCGGGCAATGTGAATGTGGCCTGTTATGAAGTCGCCAACCTGATTGAGCAGGAGAAACGCATGCAGGAGGCGGAATCATGACCTCCCCGTTGGTAAGTATTCGCGGTCTTGAAAAACGCTTTGACCTGTCTGGCAGCTTGCTGGAGCAGATTACGTTTGAGGGCGGGCGTTTCCGCCGCAAGCAGGAAGCCGTGCACGCCATCAACGGTGTCGACCTGGAAGTGCAGAAGGGAGAAGCGTTGTGTGTCGTGGGTGAGTCCGGCTGTGGCAAATCGACGGTCGCCCGCACCGTGATGGGCCTGCTGTCGCCCAGTGCAGGAGAGATCCACTACGACGGTCAGCGTATCGATAATCTCGAGCGCAAGGACTCGCTGCCGTTTCGGCGCAAGATGCAGATGATTTTTCAGAATCCCTATGCTTCCCTTAACCCGCGCATGACCATCCAGCAGACCCTGGAAGAGCCGATTCGTTTCCACCATCCGGACTGGTCGCAGCCACAGGTTCGCGACAAGATCCAGGAGGTCATGCAGTCGGTGGGCATAGACCCGGACTGGGGCAGTCGCTTTGGCCATGAGTTTTCCGGTGGCCAGCGCCAGCGGATAGCCATTGCCCGGGCACTGGCTGTAGACCCTGAGTTCATCGTGGCGGACGAGCCGATTTCTGCGCTCGATGTCTCCATCCAGGCGCAGGTGCTGAACCTGCTGATGGATGCCCAGGAAAGCCGGGGGCTGACTTACCTTTTCATTACCCATGATCTTGCAGTGGTGGAGCATTTCGGCACCCGGGTGGCGGTTATGTATCTTGGACGGGTCTGTGAACTGGCGGATACCAAAACATTGTTTGCCGCTCCGAGACATCCTTATACCCAGGCGTTGTTGTCTGCCATTCCGAAACTGGAGGATGACCGGCCCAATCACATCCGTCTGAAGGGCGAAGTGCCGACGCCTGTGAACCTGCCCTCAGGATGTGTGTTTCATGGTCGTTGCCCCTATGCCAATGAGCGTTGCCGGCAAGAGGTGCCACAACTGATTACCACCGATGGTGGTACCCAGGTTGCGTGCCACGCGGTGGAAGAGGGCCGGTTGTAACGACGGCGGTGCGATGGGCTATGATGCCTTCAACGGAACTCGCTTCGATACAACAATCTACCCTCAGGGGACGCCATGGAAGTACGCTGGTTGGAAGATTTTCTGGCGCTGGCCCGAACGCGCCATTTCTCACGTGCTGCCGAGTTGCAGCATGTGAGCCAGCCTACGTTCAGCCGACGGATCAAGCTGCTGGAAGAGGCCATGGGCAGCACGCTGATCAATCGCCAGACCCTGCCCCTGTCTCTTACTCCGGCAGGGGATGTTTTCCGGGAGCTGTGTGAGCGGGTCACCCGGGATGTCCGGGATACCCGTGACCGTATTTCTGCGCTTGAGGCGGAAGCCTCTGCGCGGATCAGCGTTGGTTCTACCCAGGGCCTGTTCTCTCACTTCTACCAGGGCTGGGCGAAAGACACGGGTATTGCCGAACGCCTCCAGCTGAACCTGAACGCCACCAGTTGGGTTGGCGAACAGTTCCTGGAAGCGCTGGATAGCGGCGAGTGTGACCTGGTGCTTTGCTACTGGCATCCCGACCTGCCTTGGGGTGGACGGCTAACCGCAGATAGCTACGAATGGCTGGTGCTGGCCCGTGAATCGCTGGTGCCGGTCAGTGTCGTTGACGACGATGGGCATCCGCGGTTTGCCCTGCCGGGCGGCCCGGCCCAGCCGGTGCCACTCATCGCCTACCATAGTCGTGGTTTTCTGCAATCGGCGATTGAAGGCCACCTGACGCGGCACAAGCTCACAGCCAATCTGTTGCCTCTAAATGAAAATACCCAGTCGGCCAGTATCAAGGCACTGGTCAAACAGGGTTTTGGTATGGGCTGGCTGCCCAGACGGATGACCGAGAAAAGCGAGCATTTCGGCAGTCTGGTGCGTGCTGGCGATGATGGCTGGGATGTGCCGCTGGAAATACGCCTGGTCCGTCGACGGGATGCCCGCTCCGAGGATCTTTTAATGCTCTGGAATAAACTGGAAGACTTGTATGCCTCATGATGCCCTGCTGTCGATGCAGACGGATCATCTCAGGGAGCTTCAGCTCCGATACGAATCGGCACTGGCAACTCATGGTTACGACAGTCTGTTGATTGCATCGGGCGCCGCTCCCTATCGCTACGGTGATGATCAGGCCTGGCATTTCCAGGGATACGGTCCGTTTCTCCACTGGACCGGGCTGACCGGGCGCGAACACTGCTGGCTATGGATCAGGGCAGGGCAGAAACCCGTATTATGGCTGTTCGAACCGACAGATTTCTGGCACGCCAACGCTTCGTTACCGGCCGAGCCCTGGCAAGAGTTCGTTGAGGTTCGCAACAGCCCCTCACCCAGGGCTCCGGCGCTTGACGATCCGGGGCGCCTTGCGGTGATCGGTGATCCGGCCCTGATCGAGAGCGTAGCGGGGGCGGTTAATCCGGAAGGCCTGCTCAGGGATCTGGATGAAACCCGGGTGCGCAAGACCCCCTACGAAATCGAATGCCTTGCGCGGGCCAACGCACTGGCTCTGGCTGGTCATCGCGCGGCCAGGGACGCCTTCGTGGCCGGCGAGAGTGAATTCGGAATCAATCTGGCCTACCAGCAGGCTACCCGGCAACGGGAAGCCGATGCGCCCTACCACAGTATCATTGGCCTGAACGAGCATGCTGGCACTCTGCACTACCAGTATTACGACAGCCAGCCACCGGGCCGTCCGCGCAGCCTGTTGATCGACGCCGGAGTCCGGTTCCGGGGGTATTGCTCTGACATCACCCGTACCACGCCGGGGCCGGGTGAGTCCCACTTTGCCGCTCTGATTCACGGACTTGAGCGGCTTCAGCTCAGATTGTGTGGCATGGTGGCGCCGGGTGTGGATTATATCGACATCCATCGCAAGGCCCATCAGGGGATTGCCGCCTTGCTATCGGCAACCGGCCTGGTGTCCGGTCTGAATGACGAAGAGATCACCGCAAAGGGCATTACCCGGGCCTTCCTGCCCCATGGCATCGGCCACTTTCTTGGTGTTCAGGTCCATGATGTGGCTGGCAGGCCAACGCCTCCGCCGGAGGATGCTCCTTTCCTGCGCCTGACCCGCCGGCTTGAACCCGGAATGGTGGTGACCATTGAACCCGGCCTCTATTTTATTCCTTCGTTGCTTGACCCTCTTCTGGAGGGTGATTCAGGGCAGTATTTGAATCGCGAGCTGCTCGGTCAGCTAAGGGGCTGCGGCGGAATTCGGATAGAGGACAACGTGGCGGTGACTGGGGCCGGCAGCCGGAATCTCACTCGCGATTCCTGAGCCGCTGGCAATCGATTGCGCAAAAATTGAGTCACCAGGGTTGCATTCCGGGATGCTAATGACAATAATTATCACTAACTTTTAACTGTCATTGGTGAGTCACCTCTATGTACGTTTGCCTTTGCCACGGCGTAACCGATCGGGAAATTCGCGAAGCGGCCGATAACGGCGTTTCTTCCATGCGCCAGCTTGGTAAGGAGCTGGGTGTAGGTACGCAATGCGGGCGTTGTGCCTGTACCGCCCGGGAAATCCTGCGCGAGAGCCGCACGCCAGACTACCTGGCTATGGCCAATATGCTCGCCCAGCCGGCTTGAGTTTACTGATTGCCTGACTCTATTTTTCTCCCGTCCGATAAGGGGCTATTCTAATAGGCTGATTCATCACGCCATCCGGGAGCGAAGTTATGAAAGGCGACAAAAAGGTAATCCAGCATCTGAACAAGGTGCTCGGCAACGAGTTGACTGCGATCAATCAGTATTTTCTCCATTCCCGCATGTACAAGGATTGGGGGATTACCAAGCTGGCCGCCAAGGAATACGAAGAATCCATCGACGAAATGAAACACGCGGACCAGCTCATCGAGCGAATCCTGTTTCTCGAAGGCCTGCCCAATCTCCAGGACCTGAACAAGCTGCTGATCGGCGAAAACGTCGAGGAAATGATTTCCTGCGATCTGAAGCTGGAAGAAATCGCCCACACCGATCTGAAAGAGGCAATCCTCTATTGTGAGGAGGTACGGGACTTCACCAGCCGTGAACTCTTCCGCAGCATCCTGGACAGCGAAGAGGAACACATTGACTGGCTGGAAACCCAGCTGGAGATGATTTCCCAGATGGGCATCCAGAACTACATCCAGCTTCAGTCATCGGCAGCGGAGTAACCCCAGACAATGGACCTGTCCTGTTTTAAAGCCTACGACTTGCGTGGCCGGGTGCCGGATCAGTTGAATCCGTCGCTGGCTGAAAAAATCGGGCGTGCCTACGTGGAAATCACCGGCGCCAAAAAAGTGATCGTCGGTTACGACATTCGCCTTTCCAGTCCGGACATCACCGAAGCCCTGAGTTCCGGCCTGATGGCGGCGGGTGCGGATGTCTTCGACATCGGCCTGTGCGGCACCGAACAGGTGTACTTTGCCACCAGCCACTTCAAGATGGATGGCGGCATCATGGTCACCGCCAGCCACAATCCCAAAGATCACAACGGTATGAAAATGGTCGGCCCTGAATCCAGGCCGATCAGCTCCGACAACGGCCTGAACGACATCCGCGACAGAGTGCTGGAGCCTTTTTCAGACGCGCCCAAACAGGGCCGTTACGAAACCCTGGAGGCGATGAGCGCCTACATTGACCACCTGCTGGGCTATGTGGATGCAACGTCGCTGACGCCGATGACCATCGTTGCCAATGCAGGTAACGGCGGCGCAGGCCTGGTTATTGATGAGCTGGAACGGCATCTGCCATTCGAATTCGTGAAGGTACATCATCAACCCGATGGCCATTTTCCAAATGGCGTTCCCAACCCCATCCTTCCGGAAAACCGTGCAGCTACCGCCGATGCAGTCATCGGGGAGGGTGCCGCCATGGGTATCGCCTGGGACGGCGACTACGACCGCTGCTTTTTCTTCGACGAAAACGGTCGCTTCATCGAGGGTTACTACATTGTCGGCCTGCTGGCCGATCAGTTCCTGCGTAAAACCGGCGGCGGCAAGGTCATTCATGACCCTCGCCTGACCTGGAACACGCTCGATCTGGTTAAAGCCGCTGGTGGCGAAGCCATAGAAAGCAAAACCGGCCACGCTTTCATCAAACAGAGAATGCGTGACGAAGACGCCGTCTACGGCGGCGAAATGAGCGCCCATCACTATTTCCGCGACTTCGCCTACTGCGACAGTGGCATGATTCCCTGGCTGCTGATCGCTGAGCGTCTCTGCCAGTCCGGCCAGACCCTGTCATCCCTGATTGACGCACGAATCGAAGCCTACCCGGCCAGCGGCGAGATCAACCGCACCATCAATGATCCGGCCAGGGTCATCGCAGAGATTGAAGCCAAATACGGCGCCGGCGCAAAAAACGTCAGCCACGTAGATGGCGTCAGCATTGAATTCGACGACTGGCGTTTCAACCTCCGGATGTCCAACACCGAGCCGGTTGTGCGTTTAAATGTGGAATCGAGGGCAGACATTCCGTTGATGGAAGAGAAAACCAGGGAATTGCTGGCGGAAATGGATAGGTTGAATAAAGAAGAGTAACGCAGAAGCATGGGGCCGATCGGCGCGCTCCCCTCTCCTGAAACTGTGCGGAGCCCAAACGCCACAGGGATGTGCCGCAAGGAGCCTGTTTCAGGAGAGGGAACCGTGACGAGCGGTCTTGCACGGAATCGTCAAGGCAAAGTCAGAGCCAGTCTTTCAGCATAATCCCGATACCATACCGCTGAACCCGGTGGTTATAGTCGATCAGGCTTTCCCCATAGCCGTTGTAGTACTGGAAGAACCCCTTGACCGTATCCCCCATCGGAAAACTGTACCCGAACTCCACCGACGTCTTGTTGTCATCAGTCCGCAGGTTGTTCATCAGCCGCAATGAGAACGTCCGGTCTTCCGTCAGCTTGTAGACCGCCTGGTAATTGGCGTGCCCCAGATACCGTTCAATGTCGGAATTATCATCGTTACTGTTCTCCGGAATCCGGTACCAGGGCTGAACCATGAACAGCCAGCGGTTATAACTGTAGGCAGCGGTACCCACAACCCGGTTCCAGCTCCGCGATCGGGGCTCCGACTGCCCGTTTGACTGGTGATTGAAGCCGATCGTCACACCGCTGAGCCGACCGGGGCCAACATCCCAGTTGGTCTGATAACGAAGGAAAATCTCCGGTTCATAGTTGGTTTCCCGGAACGGTGCGGAATCATCCTGGTTGTACACCTGCCAGAACGACGTTTGGGTGTAGCCGAACCACAGGGTAGTGCGATCATCCAGAAGCCCGGTCAGCAGCGGGACCTTGAAGCTGATCTGATACTTCGCCTCTTCCCGCGCCAGATCGTAATCGTAATTAACGGATCCGAGCCTCGGACTGACAGGAGCGTAGTTCGGGTCTTTCACCCAGGTTGCCGGCAGAATGTAGGTGGGCCGATGACCGACGAAACCACCCGAAAACGAGAATACCGCCTTCTCGGCGGCGACATATTTATCCAGCAGCGCGGACATGACACCGGTGTCCGAATCCTCCTCCAGAGCATTACCGGCCGTGTCCTCCAGGTACTCCGCATCAGGTGCCAGTTGCTCGACACTGTTCTCGGCCTGCTCTTTGGCGCGTTCTGACGCCTCAGCCTGACGCTCATTGGGATTGTAGAGACTGTCGAAGCAGGCCAGTCGCTGAACCCCATCGTCAATCAGGGCGCACTTTTCCGGGGAATCAAGAGAGCTTCCGGCGTTCCCGGCCTGAACCGCGGCGGGCGCTGAAAGCAGGGCAGACAGGGTAATGAGGGCCCTTGTGGGCGCTGAGGCACTTGCGGGTGTCATGATCAGGAAATCTCCTAGCTGGCAGTCAGGCTGAACCAGGTGTTGGCAATGCCGTAGATCCAGACGCCAATCAGGGTGACGGCCAGAAGTGAGAAAACGATTTTGTGGCGAAACCGGTTGGCACTGTCTGCAGAAGCAACCCAGCGCAGGTACATCAGCCCGATAAAGCTGAGGAAAACGCCCAGACTGGCGAAGGCGGGGATCAGCAACCAGGCAGCACTGATCGTTTGGCCTTCACCAGTCTGGCTGGAAAACCACCCCATTGATGCGAGCAAAACAGCGAGCGCGGTAAATTCGGCAATCAGCAGTGGTTTGCGGAGCGGATGGGGCGAAGTCGGTTCCGTATTGGTCATGGAAACAGGTCCTGAATGGTGAAACGTCGGCGAACGCCATGGTAACCGGATTGCCGGAAAAACGCCCTCTGACTTACGAAATCGCAACCAAATTGCTTGAAATCAGTTTATGATTTTGCTGTTTGGTTTTTTTGCCAGGTTTCAGTCGCTATAATGCGGCAACCGAAGATTATAACGCTCAAATGCGAGGTGCATTGTGAAGATGAAGAGAGTCCTGGCTGCTGTATTAGTCGGTTTCGGCCTGACAGCTAGCGCCGTATTGGCAAGTGTCGAAGATGAAATCCGTGCACGTATCCAGCCGGTGGGCGAAGTATGTCTGCAGGGTGACGAGTGTGGTAGCGCCGCTGCACCGACCGAGACGGCCAGCTCTGGCCCCCGTTCAGGTAGCGAAGTGTATGATGCGGTCTGCATGGCCTGTCACACCACCGGCGCTGCTGGTGCACCTGTGATTGGCAATACCGATGCCTGGGCACCTCGCATCGACAAGGGTCTGGAAACCCTGGTCAGTCACGCGATCAATGGCTTCAATGCCATGCCTGCCAAGGGCGGCTGTGCGAGCTGCCCCGATGAGGAGATTCAGGCTGCTGTCGAACATTTGGTGGCAGAGAGCCAGTAAGGCGAGTCTCTGAAAAAGCAAAGCCCCCGGATTCCGGGGGCTTTTTTGTATCCAGGAGGGGCAACGTTTCAGCGATTTCGAGAAAAGTGAAAGCTAGAGGCCCAGGTCGCCAATCAGTGCGCTGAGCGTGGCTTTGCCCTTTTTCTGGTTGGCTTCGACATCCAGATCGCCGGTACCCTCCCATTTGAGGTCCTCCTCTGGAAGTTCATCCAGAAATCGACTCGGAATCGTTTCCAGCTTTTCCCCGTACTGTTTACGGGTGGCTGCGTAGGTCAGCGTGAGCGTTTCCCGGGCCCGGGTGATGCCCACGTACATCAGGCGTCGCTCTTCCTCGATATTGCCTTCCTCGATGCTGCTGCGATGGGGCAGAATTTCTTCCTCAAGCCCCATGATGAAGACATGGGGAAACTCCAGACCCTTGGAAGCGTGCAGGGTCAGCAGCTGGACCTTGTCACTGTCGTCATCTTCTTCCCGCTGTTCCATCATGTCCCGGAGGATAAGTTTGGTGATGGCGTCCTCAATGCCCAGTTCATCGGCCGTGCCCTTGCCATCGTCGAGCATGCGCTGGATCGATTCCACCAGGTACCAGATGTTCTCCATGCGCCGCTCGGCCTGCTTGGGCGTACCGGAGTGCTGGTGCAGCCACTCTTCATACTCGATGTCTGTGAACAGTTGCTTGATAACGGGAATCGGATTCTCGCTGTGTAGCCGCTCACAGGTGGCGTCTACCCAGTGGGCGAAGCGCCTTAGCCGGTCGAGGCCTTTCTCGGTGACATGGGTTTCGGCACCCATGTCACCCAGTGCCCTGAACAGGCTGACATTTCGCGAGCGGGCATAGTGGCTGAGCTGCTCGAGAGTGCGCGGACCGATTTCCCTGCGCGGCACATTGACGACCCGCAGGAACGCGGCGTCGTCATCCGGATTGATTAATAGGCGCAGGTAAGACATTGCATCCTTGATCTCGTTCTTGGAGAAGAAGGATTGGCCCCCGGAGATGCGGTAGGGGATCTGGTAGGCCTGCAGTTTCATTTCCAGCAGTCGGGCCTGGTGATTGCCCCGGTAAAGTACGGCAAAGTCCCGGAAGTCGAGGCCCTTTTTCAGCTTCTGGTCGAGGATCTCGGTGGCAACCCTGTCCGTTTCGGCGTCCTCATTTCGGCACCTGACAATCCGGATTTCCTCGCCGATGGTGTGATCACTCCACAAAGCCTTTTCAAACGCGTGGGGGTTGTTGGCGATCACGGTATTGGCGCTGCGGAGGATTCGGGCGGTGGAACGGTAATTCTGTTCCAGTTTGACGACCTTCAGGCTTGGGAAGTCTTCTTTGAGCTGCGCCAGGTTTTCCGGCCGGGCACCGCGCCAGGCGTAGATCGACTGGTCGTCGTCGCCAACCACTGTAAACGCCGCCCGCTCTGCCACCAGGAGTTTGACCAGTTCGTACTGGCACACGTTGGTGTCCTGATATTCATCCACCAGCATGTAGCGGATTTTACGGCGCCATTTGGCGAGAACGTCAGGATGTGAGCGGAACAGCATCACCGGCAACAGGATCAGATCGTCAAAATCTACCGCGTTGTACGCCTTGAGGTATTCGTTGTACTGCTTGTAGATGATTGCGATGCGTTGTTCCCGCTCATCTGCGGCTTTGCTCAGGGCCTCCGCCGGGCCGCGCATGGCGTTTTTCCAGGACGATATGGTCATCTGGATGTCGTTGAGCTCATCACCAGCCTCGGCGCTGGCCTCCCGGAGCATAAGATCCTGTAACAGGGCCTTGGCATCTTCGGCGTCAAAAATGGAGAAGCCGGGGTGGTAACCGAGATGAGTGTGCTCTTCCCGGATCATATTGAGGCCAAGATTATGAAAAGTGGATACAATCAGCCCCCGGGTCAGCTTTCGGTCAACGATCCGGCCAACCCGCTCCTTCATTTCACGGGCGGCTTTGTTGGTGAAAGTCACGGCGGCAATATGACGGCCAGGAATACCGAGTTGCTCGATCAGGTAGGCAATCTTGCGGGTGATCACGCTGGTCTTGCCGCTGCCGGCACCGGCAAGCACCAGCATGGGGCCATCTGCATAGCGGACTGCTTCGCTTTGTCGAGGGTTAAGCTTGTTCACAAATAAGTGGCCAGAATGGAACGACATGGGGACAATGGCTGTGGACCTATTCTACACGAGACAGAGATGCTGTACCTTGACGATCTATCGACTATGATTGTGAGAACGGACCAGGTTGTTCACGCATAAATGGATCCTGCTTAATGACGTTGCCATTGGAAACCATGAGGCCAGAACAATTGCGCCTGTTGGTTCTGACACCGGATTACGCTGATTTTCTCTGGCTGAATGCTCTTTTGGCGGGTGACGTCGAGAGCAGTGCGGATGTTACCTGGTGTCCTGATTTGGTCGATTGCGACGATCTGATCCGTAACGCCAGTTTCGATGTCATCGTCTGGGACTGCATATTCCATAGTGGCTCCGAAGCCTCCTTTCTTCAATATCTGGCCGTTGCCAGTAATGAAAAGCCTGTTCTGGCACTGAGTGCCGAGCGTCCCGAAGAGCGAGCGCCGGAATTGCTCGCGGTCGGGGCCGCCGATTACCTGTGTCGTCAGAATCTGGATCAATGGGGATTCCGTCGGGCGGTGAAGTGTCTCTGGTACCGGGAGCAGCTGTCCGAGTCGGCTCACGGCCAGTTGGGCCGCGAGGTAGCCACCGGTTTTATCAACCGCGATCTGTTCTTCGATCGTCTGCAGCAGGCGCTGCTGCGAGCCGAGCGAGGCGGCCACAGGCTGGCTTTGCTGCATCTCAATATTGACGATTTCCGCAGTATCAATGAATCCTTCGGCTACCAGAAAAGCGATCAGTTGATGATCAAGCTGGCGGACAAGCTCCGGCACTCCCTCAGGCGTGTGGATTCGTTGATGCGTATTGGGGGTGATGAACTGGCAATCATCATCGAAAGGGTCGAGGACACTCTGGATATCACCCAGATTATCCGCAAAGTGGTTAACACCCTCGATGAGCCGGTTACCATCGACGGTCAGAGTGTCGTGGTCAGTGTCAGCCTTGGCGTGGCAACCTATCCCGAAGCTGGTGATAGCGCCGAGAATCTGCTGCGCCGGGCAAACCGGGCCATGTTCGAGGCCAAACGGGATCCGGGCACGAGTTACCGCTTCTACGATCGTCAACTGCACATTTCCGCCGGTTATCAGCTCAGGCTCGAGGCGGATCTGCGCAGTGCCATCCGGGGCAAAGAGCTGGAGCTGTATTACCAGCCCCGGATTGATCTGGCCACTGAGGAAGTCCGTGGAGTTGAATGCCTGTTGCGCTGGAATCACCCTGAGCGGGGCATGGTGGGGCCCGACGAATTCATCCCGGTTGCGGAGCGCAGCGGGCTGATCGTACCCATCGGCTACTGGGTTATCGAGCAGGCCTGTAAACGGCTGCAGGAATCCGCCGACCTTGGTTATCCCGGGCTGGTCTTTGCCGTCAACCTGTCGTTCCGGCAGTTTCACGACCGCAAGATGACCGAAACCATTTTCAGGATTATCTTCAACGCCAATGTGGACACCAGCCTGCTGGAACTGGAGCTTACCGAGAGTGCCATGATGCACGATCCGGAATACGCCCAGCGCTGCCTGCGGGAATTGAACCAGTTGGGTATCAGTTTTGCCCTTGATGACTTTGGCACCGGGTTTTCCTCCCTGAGCAATCTCCAGCACCTGCCGATTTCCCTGGTGAAAATCGACAAGTCGTTTGTTCAGGAGCTTGGGAATTCGGCAGACGCAGAGCACATTATCCGGGCCATAATCAGTCTGGCACACAGCCTTCAGATCAGTGTGGTTGCCGAAGGCGTCGAAACCGAAGGTCAGCTGGAGTTTCTGCGCCAACAGCATTGTGATGAAATCCAGGGTTACTACTACGCCCGACCCATGCCCTGGACCGATCTTGTGCAATTCCTGAACAAGCGCGGTCAGGCCGCTTGCCTGCAGCAGTAACCCGCTGTACCTTTGCTGGTTTATCAGCAAAGCATCAGACAGAGGTTGCATGAACAGTATCTCCAGGCGTATTGCCGACGAGCTCGGTGTCCGCGAGCAACAGGTTAATGCCACCGTCGCCCTGCTCGACGAAGGTGCTACCGTCCCGTTTATCGCCCGTTACCGGAAAGAGATCACAGGCTCGCTGGACGATAGCCAGCTGAGGAACCTGGAAGAGCGTCTGCGTTATTTGCGGGAACTGGAAGACCGCCGTGCCACCATCCTCAAGAGTATCGAGGAGCAGGGCAAGCTGACCGATGAACTCAAGGCCAGTATTGGTGGAGCTGATACCAAGAACCGCCTGGAAGACCTTTACCTGCCTTACAAGCCAAAGCGCCGGACCAAGGCCCAGATTGCCCGGGAAGCGGGCCTGGAACCTCTGGCCGATGCCCTTTTCGAAGATCCCACGCTGGACCCAGAGACCACAGCCCAGGCTTATCTGAACAAGGATGCTGGCGTGGAGGACGCCAAGGCTGCGCTGGACGGTGCCCGTTACATACTGATGGAGCGCTTTGCCGAAGACGCCGAATTACTGGGCAGCCTGCGGGACTTCATCTGGCAGGAAGGGCAACTGAAAGTAACCGTAGTCGAGGGCAAGGAAAACGAAGGGGCCAAGTTCCGGGATTATTTCGACCATGTGGAGCCCCTCAAGAAAGTGCCCTCCCACCGTGCCCTTGCCATCCTGCGAGGCCGGAACGAAGGCATCCTTGGCTATACCATCGTGGTTGGCGACGGTGAAGACGATCGTCGGGCACCCCATCCGGCAGAGCAGCGCATTGCCGCGCGCTGGAATATCCGGGACAACGGCCGTGCCGCCGACAAGTGGCTGTCGGAAGTGGTGCGCTGGACCTGGCGGGTGAAGCTGTCCACCCAGATTGAAACCGACCTGATGGCTCAGGTGCGTGAGGCTGCGGAAACCGAGGCCATCAACGTTTTTGCCGCCAACCTCAAAGATCTTCTGCTACTGGCCCCGGCCGGCCCGCGCCCGACCCTGGGTCTGGACCCGGGACTGCGGACCGGAGTCAAGGTGGCCGTTATCGATGGCACCGGCCAGGTTGCCGGGCATGGTGCCATTTTCCCGCATGCTCCCCAGAACCAGTGGGACCGTTCTATCGAACAGCTGGCAGCCTGGTGCCGTGAATATCGGATCGAACTGGTCGCGATTGGCAATGGTACTGCGTCCCGGGAAACCGAGAAGCTGGTAGCAGACCTGAGCAAGCGTTACCCGGAACTGAAGCTGGCCCGAATTGTAGTCAGTGAATCGGGTGCTTCTGTCTACTCGGCGTCCGAGTTTGCCTCCAAAGAACTGCCGGACCTGGATGTCACCATCCGTGGCGCTGTCTCCATTGCCCGTCGGCTGCAGGATCCACTGGCCGAGCTGGTAAAAATCGAACCGAAATCCATCGGGGTGGGTCAGTACCAGCAC
>AZIK01006863.1_pt1 | contig 14863 bp, 13 predicted proteins | sample 359131 | NCBI WGS metagenome assembly AZIK01 (sample SAMN02429715, study PRJNA222663) | marine sediment metagenome | biome: Sediment sample; isolation source: enrichment culture of sample MGS-ANC(AMM) from oil contaminated site at the... | place: Italy: Ancona | collected 2012-02-14 | depth 6 m m | reverse complement strand
AACTCGCCGCCGCTATTGCCGACCGTACCGGCCTTACCCGAGACAAGGCCAGCGAAGTGATCACTGCGTTTACCGACCAGGTTTCGGCCGCTGCGGCCCGGGGGGAAGACATTACCCTGATCGGCTTTGGCACCTTCAATATCCGCAGCAGGGAAGCGCGGGACGGGCGTAATCCCCAAACCGGCGAAACCATTCGCATCCCTGCCAGCAAGACCGTTGGCTTCAAAGCCGGCAAGGCACTGAAAGACGAAATCGGCTAACCGGACACAGGCCCGCCCAGGCGGGCCTGTTCGATTCCCGCCTCAGGTTCCGGCAACAGAGGCACATTCGGAGCGGGTTGCGTCAACCCGGCAGCGAATTGCTTTCATCAGCTTGATCGCACGCTCGTCGTAAACACCATCATCCAGTAATGACAGGCGCACCTTGCGAAGCATCTTGTCGTATTCCGCGGTATCTTCCCGCGGTAACTGCATCCAGACCTCTTCCGGAATCCCGGCTTCCGCCTGGGCTATGATCTGGTAGGCCTCATCAATCCGCTTGATGGCCTGGTCACGGACCATCTGGGCAGCCGAATCCGGGAAACGATCGCGGTGCATGATCACCTGAAAGTTCATATAACCCAGGGCATATTTGACCACCGCACCGTTTGGCTGAACGCCCTTGTAAAGCTCCAGTGGTATGTAGGCAACCGCAGGGGCATAGGCCAGATCAACGCTGCCATTATTGAACTTGCCGGCAAAATTGGCAGAGTTGGAGCCCACCACTGAAGCCCCGACATGGCGGACCATCCGGACCGATGCCTGATCATAGTCCAGAGTGGCGATCCGTTTGCCCTGCAGCTTCTCGACCGAATCAATACTACGGTCACGGGTATGAAGATAGATTGCGCCACCCGGGAATACTCCGGCCACCTCATAGGGGCCGTCAATCAGGAACGGCCGGGCCTTGGGCTGGCTCAGGGTGTTGTACAGCAGGCGCATTTCCTCTTCGCCGGGCACTGCTCCCATGGCTTCAAGGCTGCCGGTAAACCTGTTGAACTCACGGGCTCGGGTTCCGGTCAGCAGAACGGCATCGCACTGTCCTGCCTTGAAATCTTCCGCGGCCACCTTCTCATCGGTATAGGCTCGAAGATCCAGCTTGATGCCGTTCTTGAGGGCAACCGGCTGGAAGGTTTTGGTGATGGTAAAGAGGGGCCCATTAGCACCAACCGGGTCAAAAACGCAGAAGCTTCGCTCAAGGGGCTGATTTTGTACCTGCGCCTGCGCCATCAGGGGAACGACCAGACTGGTACAGAAGGCTGCCGCAAGGGCTACCCTTCGGGAAAGATTTACTGATTTCACGGGAGACTCCTGATTATTCTTGTCGGGCACCGATACGGGATTATGTACCGGGCAAACCACGCTTTCCTTGATCGACCATAGGCCGTTGGCTACAAGAATACGTTGGCACAGGCGCCTGTTATCAAGGGTTTCTCAGCAAGAAGGGGGGATTCTGTGATGGTGTCGACAGAGGCTCCGCAACCTCTGCCGCACTTTTGCCGGTAAGTCGGGATCAGATCGCTGGCAGCGGCCAGGCCTTTCGCCCCTCACTCAGGGTAAGCCTGACAACGCCAGGCAATTCACGATCAGTCACCGGCGCATGACGACCGGCCGAAACCAGAGTTTGAGAGTCCGGTGTCCAGAATGCATCAGGATCGAACAGGCAGAGATCGGCACTCTCACCCTCCGCCAGTCGCGCACGCCGGCCAAGTACAGAAGCCGGGCCGGTGGTCAGTGCCCGGATCAGATCAGGCAACACCAGTTCATTCATTTCTACCAGTTCCAGCCCCAGCGACAACACACTCTCGATGCTGGACAGCCCTGGCTCTGTAGCAGCCATGGGCGCCTGTTTGGCAGCAGTATCGTGAGGCTGATGCTGGCTTACAATGGCATCGATGACGCCTTCACGGACACCGGCAATCAGAGCCTTGCGGTCGCTCTCGCTCCGCAGCGGCGGGCGAACATGAAACCGACTGTCGAATCCGGCCAATGCATCCTCGGTGAACACGAGCTGATGCATCGCCACGTCCGCGGTTACGGCGATCCCTCGGCGGCGGGCATCGGCCAGCATTTCAACACTTCGGCCACAGGACAGTTGGCTCAGATGCAAACGGACACCGGTTTCCTCCGCCAGCAACAACATTTCCATCAACGCGGCGGTTTCCGCGACTTCCGGAATACCCAGCAAACCAAGCCGCGAGGTTACCAGGCCGTCATGGGCATAGCCGTCCGCCGCCAGGGCCTGGTTCTCGGGACTGAACATCACGGTCAGGCCGAACGTCTGGGCGTAGGCCATGCACCGACGCAGGATGCGGGCATTCCGCACGCCCCGGGAGCCATTACCCACCGCGACACAGCCTGCCGCGTTCAGCCCCGCCATATCACTGAGCATCTCGCCCTCAAGGCCCCGGGTAATGGCTCCGATGGGCAAGACCCGGATGGGCGATCGGCTGGCAGCGCCATCATGTATCAGGTGAGTGACGGCACTGGAATCGTTCACCGGCGAAGTTTCCGGCGAGGCGCAAACAGTGGTGAAACCGCCATGGGCCGCAGCTCGGGTTTCCGAGGCAATGTTGCCTTTCTGGCCATTGCCCGGCTCCCGCAGATTGCAGCACAGATCCACAAAGCCCGGCGCGATCACACAGTTTTCCGCGCTGATGGTTTCATCCGCTGATTCCCGGGCCGCAGCCTCTCCCATAGCCACGATCCGGCCATCACGAATCAGTAGTGCGGTATTCTCACGTTCCTCGCCCTGGCCATCGAACAAGCGCCCCCCGGTGATCTTCAGGCTCATTCCGGATGTGTTGACACTGCTCATGCCTGGCCCCTCTCCCTCAGTTTTTGCTGACGCTCTGCCACCTGCCCACCCATGGCCATGGACATTACCGCCATACGGATGGCGATACCGTTGGTCACCTGGCTCAAGATCACGGATTGTGGGCCATCCGCCACCGCCGATTCAATTTCAACACCCCGGTTAATCGGCCCCGGATGCATAACGATGCACTCGGGGTGTGCCAGCGCCAGCTTTTGCCGGTTCAGGCCGTAGAGCCGATAAAACTCGCGCTCACTGGGCAGCAACGCGCCTTCCATACGCTCTTTCTGTAGCCGCAACATGATCACCACATCCAGGTCCTTCATGCCGCGAGTCATATCGTATTCAACCTTGCAGCCCAGGCTTTCTACATCCTTGGGCAGCAGGGTTCCGGGAGCAATGATCCGGACCTCGCCAGCGCCCAGTTCATTCAGGGCCCGGATCTGGGAGCGAGCCACCCGGGAGTGCAACACGTCCCCCACAATGGCCACTTTCAGACCTTCAAAACGACCCTTGTTCTGGCGAATGGTCAGCATGTCCAGCATTGCCTGGGTAGGATGGGAGTGACGGCCGTCTCCCGCATTGATAATGGCAACCCCCGGCGTAACACTCTCGGCAATAAAATGCGGAGCACCACTCTGGGAATGCCGCACGACAAACATGTCGCTGGCCATGGCTTCCAGGTTCAGCAAGGTGTCAGACAGGGACTCACCCTTGGAGGTGGCCGAGGTGCTGATATCGAGATTGAGAACATCGGCAGACAACCGCTTGGCCGCCAACTCGAAGGTGCTACGGGTCCGGGTGCTGGATTCAAAGAACAGGTTCACCACAGTTCTGCCCCTGAGCAGAGGCACTTTCTTGATGGTGCGCTCGCCCACCTCGATAAAGGAGTCTGCAGTATCCAGGATGTCGGTCAGCAAGGCTCGATCGAGGCCATCCAGAGTAAGAAAGTGCCGCAACTGACCATCCCGGGTCAGCTGCAAGTGGTGCGGGGAGGAGTCATTCGCGGTCATGGGTCGCCTGTTATCTGATTCGGAGGTTTATTGTCCGGCTTCCTGAAGCTCAACACGGAGCGGGTCGGGGCCACGCAGCTTGACCCGCTGATGGGACTCCAGGGCCAGCGCCCTGCCCGTCACATCTGGCTGGATGGGCAGTTCCCGGGCGCCAAGGTCAATCAGGGTGGCCAGTATGATACTGGCTGGACGGCCATAATCGAAGATCTCGTTCATGGCCGCCCGGATGGTCCGGCCGCTCATGATGACATCGTCAATCAGGATGATATCCCGGCCTTCGGTATCAAAGGGCAGACTTGAAGGTTTGACCCGAGGGTTCAGGCCGATGCGGCTGAAATCATCGCGGTAGAAGGAAATGTCGAGTTCGCCATAGGGCTCCTCAATGCCCAGACGCTTGCTCAGCACATCCGCCAGCCAGACACCACCGGTACGGATTCCAATCAACACCGGAGACTCGACGTTACGCTGTTCGAGAGCCTGGCGTAATCCGCTTTCCATCTGGTCCAGCAACTGATCAATATCAAGCAATGCCGTCATTCCATCCTCACTGTTTAAATAACCGGGCCCGCATCAGCCACCAGCATGATTTACCTGCTGGCCAAACCAGGTTTCCAGGATCAGCACTGCAGCCCTGTCATCTACCCCGTGACGGCCAAAATCACGACTACCACCCGCGGCCATGACGTCGCCCTTGGCCTCAAAACTGGTCAGCCGCTCATCCACCATTTCAACCGGGACATGGTATCGACCATGCAGCCGTTTGCCGAACTTGCGCGCCCTGGCACACATATCGTTTTCAGTGTCGTCCATATTCAGTGGCAGACCAACCACCACCAGATCAGGACGCCACTCCTCGAGCAGGGATTCAATCTGCCGCCAGTCCGGGATACCGTCCCGGGCGGGAATCAGCGCCACCGGCTGCCCGGTTCCCAATATCTCCTGGCCAGTGGCGACTCCAATACGGCGGGTTCCGAAATCAAACGCCATCACGCGACGGCTGGCGGGTTCAGGCATGGCCTATCGATTCGCTAAGCTGGTTAAGATCGACACCAATCAGGCGGAGCACCGCCTTGTAACGTTCTTCCCAGGGCGTATGGAACAGGATTTCCGTGGTGGCCGGACAGGTTAACCAGGCATTACTGCCCAGCTCCTCTTCCAGCTGGCCCTCACTCCAGCCGGAATACCCCAGTGCCACCAGATATTGCTCAGGCCCTTCGCCACGGCCAATGCCCGCCAGCACATCACGCGATGTGGTCAGCAGAACATCCTCGGTCACCTTTGCCGTGTTCTGCCACCCCGTTCCGGGAGGATGCAGGACAAAGCCCCGTTCCGGCTCCACCGGGCCACCACTGAATACCGGCAGGTCCAGCTCACCTCCCGCCAGATCCAGTTGTTCCAGAATTTCGCCCAGGTGGATATCCAACGGGTGATTGATCATCAATCCGAGCGCACCTTCATCGGAATGTTCGCACAGATAAATGACACCGCCATGGAAACGCGGGTCGGCAAGATAGGGTGATGCCACCAGAAAATGGTGCCGCAGGCTGTGGGGAGAGTGTTTTGATGCTGTCATCCGGATGTCAGCCCCCGACGCTGGAAGGACCAGGTACGTATGATTTCAAGTTCGTCTACCTTCTGCCCCATCTCGTCCGGAAACGGAGCAAACGGTGAAGCCATCCTGACAATGCGGATTGCCGCATCGTCCAGAACAGTACTGCCGGACGACTGCAGAATGGTGACCTCTTTAATGGTGCCGTCTTTCCTGAGCGACACCAGCATTCTCAGTGTGCCATAGATTCCGGCGCTGCGCGCCTCGGTCGGGTAGTTAATGTTGCCCACCCGGGTAACCTTGCTCACCCAGTTCTGAACATACCAGGCGTTAGTGGATTTCAGCGTGGACGCCGCAGTGACCCGCATCACCCTCGGTTTACGGGCATAAGCCTGCTGCTGAGAGTCAAAGCGGGCCTCAAGGCTGGCAATCTCGAGACTGCGCTCCATCAGGCTCTTTTTCTTTCGTACCGGCAGAGGCTTATCTTCCGGCGTTTCGCGTTCTTCAGGCTGCTGGACCTTCTGACTGGAAGAGCTTTCAGTCTGCACCACCTGTTTCTCCTGACGGGGCTGCGGCCGGGTCTGGGATGGCGGCTCTGGCTGGACCTGTGCCACCTCCGGCTGACTGACTTCTGCCGGCTCAGGCGCTGTCATTTCCAGGGCCTCTTCCTCAGTTCCGCTGCCCTTCTGGCTGGTCTGCGCGAGAAAATCCGCCTTCTCCGGCGCTTCCTCGTCATCAAACTGGGACAGGGTGATCTCCATGGTCTGAGCAGAGGAGCGAGGCGATTCCGGCGCAAAGGTAATCCCCAGCACCACGATGGCATGCACCGCCAGTGCCATGAAAAGGGTGAAGGAAAACCGGTCGAAGTCGCTTACCTGAACTGCCATTCCTGATACGGATCCTGTCGTTTAACCTGTCCGGTCGCTACCACCGGATTATGCCTGGCCCAGGCGCTTTGCAATCGCATCCATCAACATGCCGCCAATATCGATCCCATAAGCCGAATCGAGTTCCCGGATACAGGTCGGGCTGGTGACATTGATTTCAGTAAGATAATCACCGATCACATCCAGGCCGACAAAGATCAGACCTTTCTCCTTGATCACCGGCGCAACGCGCTCACAGATCTCCCGATCCCGGGCAGTCAGTTCACGCCCCTCACCCCGGCCGCCAGCGGCGAGATTGCCCCGATTCTCTCCGTGGGAGGGAATTCTCGCAAGGGCGTAGGGCACTGGCTCACCGTCGATCAGAAGAATACGCTTGTCGCCGTCGCTGATTTCCGGGACGTATTTCTGGGCCATGGCCTGATGAGAGCCATAGTTGGTGAGGGTTTCGATAATGACACCCAGGTTGAAATCATTTTCCCGGATACGGAAGATCGAATGCCCACCCATGCCATCAACCGGCTTCATGATGACGTCACCGTGTTCGGCATAGAATTCGCGGAAACGGCTTGCCGAACGGCTGACCAACAACGGTGGCGTCAGATCTTCAAACTGGGTGGCAAACAGTTTCTCGTTGCAGTCCCGAAGCGTCGATGCCGGATTGACTACCAGAGCGCCCTGTTGCTCGGCCGCCCCCAGGATATAAGTAGCCATAAGGAATTCGCGGTCTACCGGCGGATCCTTGCGCATCAGAATGACATCCAGATCGCCCAGCGCCCGATCCTGTGACGGGCCGAAGCTGTACCAGTTTTCCGGGTCCATATGTACCGTAAGATCCCGGGTATGCGCCATGGCCCTGCCACCATCGAGATACATATCGGGCAGTTCCATGTATTCAATCTGCCAGCCCCGTTTCTGGGCCGCCAGCAGCATGGCCAGTGAGCTGTCTTTCTTGAAGTGGATGTCTTCAATCGGATCCATCACGATCCCGAGTCTGACGGTCATGGGCTTTCCTGCAATCCTGAGGGTTAAAAACACGAACCGGTCTGCAGAGCGGTCCGGGCATTAAGTGCTATGCTTTGAAACCAGATGGTATTGTACCCGAGATGCAAATGCATCCGGAGAAATCCTCAGTCAGTTACGTGACGTTTCGGGCAGAAGTACATTTGGTCACAAACTAATACTTTTTATCCGGCCATTGATAATCTATAAATGATCGGGGTTTATAGAAGAACCTTGCAGGTTTGTGTTAAAACCCCGGTTCCAAATAATGACAGTCGCTGAGCGCAAGGCAGTTGGACAATGGATGACAACTTCGAGAACTTGAAGATCATGGTGATCGACGACAGTAAAACCATACGTCGCACCGCGGAAACCCTTCTGAAAAAGGTCGGCTGTGAGGTCATCACCGCAACTGACGGCTTTGACGCTCTTGCCAAGATTGCCGATTCCCAGCCGGACATCATCTTTGTGGACATCATGATGCCCCGCCTGGACGGCTACCAGACCTGCGCACTGATCAAGAACAATTCCTCCTTCAAAAAGACGCCGGTTATCATGCTCTCCAGCAAGGACGGACTGTTCGACAAGGCCAAGGGCCGGATCGTCGGCTCGGACCAGTACCTGACCAAACCGTTCAGTAAGGATGAGCTGCTCAATACCATCCGCCAGTACGTTCCACAGGCGGAACAGTAAACCTGCTGCCCCTAGAACCATCGAGGAAACCATGGCCCGCATTTTGATCGTTGACGATTCCCCTACCGAGGTTAAGAAAATTTCCACGATTCTGGAGAAGCACCAGCACGAAGTGCTTACCGCTGACAACGGCGCAGACGGCGTTGCCAAGGCCCGCGCCGAAACTCCGGATCTGGTACTGATGGACGTGGTCATGCCTGGCCTGAACGGCTTCCAGGCTACCCGCCAATTGACCCGCGCACCGGAAACCGCTTCTATCCCGGTGGTTATTGTAACCACCAAGGACCAGGAAACTGACCGCGTATGGGGCACCCGACAGGGCGCCAAGGGTTATCTGGTCAAACCGGTTAACGAAGACGACCTGATCAAAACAATCAATAGTCTGATTGCCTGATCCCCAACCGTGGAGTATGCATGTCCGCCCAGGCCGCCCCTTTTGCCGTTCTGACGGATATCGCCGAGCGCAGCCGGTTCATGGCCGCCGGCCTGCCGGAACAACAGGAAGCCGTCGAACTCTGGAACGGCATCGGCTTCGTTCTCGCAGGCGAACGGTATGTTGCCCCGATGGGCGAAGTCACTGAAATCCTCCATGTCCCCCGGTTTACTCACATACCCGGGGTTCGCCCGTTTCTTCTTGGTGCCGCCAACGTGCGTGGCCGTCTGTTGCCCCTGGTTGATCTTGCCAGCTTTTTTGACATCCCCCGCTCTTCCCGCAGTCAACGGGAGCGCCGGGTGCTGGTCGTTGAACAGGGCGATATTTTCAGCGGGCTGGTGGTCGACAGTGTATTGGGCATGCAGTACTTCGCTACTGACAGTTTCAAGGATTCGCCCCAGGGCGTACCTGAAAACGTTCGACCGTTTGTCTCAGGCGGCTACGAACGCAACGAGGAAGTCTGGAAAGTGTTTTCGGCCGCCGATCTGCTCGAGGACGAACGATTTCTGGACGTCGCACAGTGGTAAGGGTGGTGACAATGGCAGGAACATCACCCTGACCGCCTGAAACACGAGAAAACAAACTTGCCAATTTCTTGAAGAGGCCGGGAGCCAGAAAATGAAGAACAGAGCCGGAAGACTCAGCATGGGACAGGGAGGCAACAAGCTGGTTGCCGGCCTGATCGCCGCACTGATCGCACTCACGATCCTGCTCGTTGTGGTGCTGTTCGTAATTAACTCAGACAGCCAGAACGATCAGAAATACATCGCCAACACCGCCGAGCTCAGGGTGCTCTCGCAGGAGATTGCGAAGAACGCGACCGAGGCTGCTGGCGGTACCGCCGAAGCGTTCAACCAGCTGCGCCGCTCCCGTGAAGAATTCCAGCAGCTCTGGACCAACGTCACCGAAGGCGACCCGGCAACCGGCCTGCCGCCAAGCGAGATGGCCCAGCAGAGTGGCGTACAGGAACACTGGAACACCGTGCGGGAAAACGCCGACAGCATTCTGTCCACCCAGGACGCGGTGCTCGGCCTGCACGAAGTAGCCCGGACCCTGAACGAAACCATTCCGCAGCTTCAGGTGGAGTACGACGACATCGTACAGATCCTGCTGGACAACGACGCGCCCGCTGAACAGATCGCACTGGCCCAGCGCCAGTCACTGCTGGCGGAGCGGATCGTTCGCTCGGTCAACAACGTACTTTCCGGTGACGAGGACGCTGTCATTGCCGCCGATCGTTTCGGCCGCGATGCCAGCCTGTTCGGGCGGGTGCTCGAGGGGCAGCTGAACGGCAGCCCGGCCATGGGCATTTCCAGGGTCAACGATGAAGACGCCATCTACGGCCTCGAGGCCGTCGATGAACTGTTCCAGTTCGTTTCCCAGAACGTGGATGCAATCCTTGAAGCCTCTCCCGACCTCTTCAAGGTGCGCACTGCCGCCAGCGACATCTTCCAGAACTCCGAAATCCTGCTGTCGGAGCTCTCCGTTCTGGCCGAAGGCTTCCGGAACCAATCCGGTTCACGACTGATCAGTCCCACTCTGGCCTTTGCCATTCTGGCTGCCATGGTTGCCATGGTTGTCGTCATTGGTCTTGCCCTGTATCGCGAAGCCCAGGCTCGCCTGGCCGCAACCCAGGAGCAGAACGAACAGAACCAGAATGCGATCCTGCGATTGCTGGACGAACTGGCCGACCTGGCCGATGGTGACCTGACCACTGAGGCCACGGTAACCGAGGACTTCACCGGTGCCATTGCCGACTCCATCAACTACGCGATCGATCAGATGCGCGGGCTGGTACAGGCGATTCGTGGTACCGCAGTGCGGGTAGCGTCAGCCGCCCAGGAAACCCAGTCCACCGCCATGCACCTTGCCGACGCCTCCGAGCATCAGGCCCAGGAAATTGCCGGCGCCTCTGCTGCGGTCAACGAAATGGCTGTGTCCATTGACCAGGTATCCTCGAACGCGGCGGAATCCTCTGCGGTTGCTGAGCGGTCGGTTGCGATCGCGAAGAAAGGTGCCGAGGTGGTACAGAACACCATCCGCGGCATGGACAACATCCGTGAGCAGATCCAGGAAACGTCCAAGCGGATCAAGCGTCTGGGTGAGTCTTCCCAGGAAATCGGTGACATCGTATCGTTGATCAACGACATCGCCGACCAAACCAACATTCTGTCCCTGAACGCAGCGATCCAGGCCTCCATGGCCGGTGACGCAGGTCGGGGCTTCGCGGTGGTTGCGGACGAGGTTCAGCGTCTTGCGGAACGTTCCTCTGCGGCGACCAAACAGATTGAAGCCCTGGTCAAGACGATCCAGTCCGACACCAACGAAGCCGTTATCTCCATGGAACACACCACCGCCGAGGTGGTCCGTGGTGCACGCCTGGCCCAGGACGCAGGTATCGCCCTCGAGGAAATCGAGAACGTATCCATGTCTCTGGCGGAGCTGATCCAGAACATCTCCAACGCAGCACGTCAGCAGTCGTCGTCTGCAGCGCACATTTCCAACACCATGAACGTTATCCAGGAAATCACGTCCCAGACTTCATCCGGTACCAACGCTACGGCGAAGTCTATCGGTAACCTGGCAGAGATGGCGTCCGAGCTGCGGTCCTCCGTTGCCGGCTTCACACTGCCGGAAGAAGACGTGGCCGACCAGGAAGAAGAGGAAGACATCGACGTTCCGGTGGTGGGCTGATTTTCGGTCCGGGGCTGTTGACGGTTTATGGCGCCAATGCATAACAACCTGTCATCCGCCGAAGGCATCTGGACACTGCGCCGACTCCCCGACATGGACGAGGCGCAGTTCAGACAGTGGCAAACCCTGCTGGAACACCGAACCGGTATAACCCTGTCGGCCGAGCGCCGTTCGTTTCTGGAGACCAATCTTGGTATTCGGATGCGGGAAATCGGATACGCCAGCTATCAGGACTATTACGAAAAGATCGTGTCCGGGCCAGATGCGATCAGGGAATGGTCAACGCTGGTGGACCGGCTGACCGTCCAGGAAACCCGGTTCTTCCGGGATCCGGACGCATTCCAACTGGTTTCCGACTATGTCCAGACCAGGCCGAGGGAACAGTTGAAAAAGCGTCCGCTGGAGGCCTGGAGTGTCGGGTGCTCCACTGGCGAGGAACCGTACACCCTGGCCATGCTGCTGAATGAGTGCATGAGCAAGTTGGCCTTGCAGCCACTGTTTGGTGTTACCGGCTCTGATATCAGCAAACCGGTGATCGAAAAGGCCCGGAACGGTCAGTTCAATCCCCGCAAACTGCTGGGAATGGACGAAGACCTGAAATCCCGGTATTTCCGCCCGGCCGAGCGGAATACCGTAGAAATTGTGGACAGCATCCGGGACCGGGTGTGCTTTACCAGACTGAACGTTCTGGATATCAACAAGGCACCCATGCACGGGATGAACATTATCTTCTGCCAGAATCTGCTGATTTATTTTCGCCGCTGGCGCCGGCGGGAAATTGTCAAGCGACTTGCAGAGCGGCTGGCGCCCGGGGGGTTGCTGGTTCTGGGCCAGGGAGAGCTGACCGACTGGCAGCCTCCAGGTTTACAGAGAGTCCCCTCGGAACATGTGCTGGCGTGGATCAAACGCCAGACTGACGAAGAATAACCGGAGTGGTTATGGGCAATCACCATGACAGCATCGCCCTCGACTGGGTTCGGGGAGAAATACAGGACACGCTGACCCAGGGTCAGCAGGCACTGGAAGCGTATGTCGAGAATCGTGACGACACCGCGCGCCTGCGCTTCTGCCTGAATTATCTCCATCAGGTGCATGGCACCCTGCAAATGGTCGAGCTCTTCGGCGCAGCCTTGCTCACCGAGGAAATGGAAAAGCTCACCCAGGCAGTTCTCAACGAAACCATCGCCAATACCGATGAAGCTGTTGAAGTACTGATGCAGGCAATCCTTCAGTTGCCCCAGTACCTTGAGCACCTGGCCAGCAGCCAGGATGATTTCCCGATGATACTGCTGCCTCTGCTCAACGACCTCCGGGCAGCCCGTGGCGAATCCCTGCTGTCTGATACGTCTCTGTTCAAACCGGATCTGAGCCCTTCCCGGGTTACTGTGACCGGCAAGGTGTCACAACGCCTTCAGGATCCAACGGTCCTCAACCATATCCGCAAACTGCGACAGATGTACCAGTTTGCTCTGGCGGGCGTGATTCGTGAAGAGGACCTGAATGCCCACTTCGATTACATGCAGAAGGTTATTCAGCGTCTGATCCGGTTGTGCCAGAAGACGCCGCGGGGCGAGCTCTGGAAAGCATCCAGTGCCTTCGTGGAGACACTGCAGGCACGGGTGAACCCGGTGAATGCTGCGGTGAAATCGCTGCTTCGGACGCTGGACAGCGAAATCCGGCGGCTGACCGACGAGCACGCTGACATTCTGCAGCAACCTGCGCCGGAAGCGCTGCTCAAACACCTGCTTTACTATGTGGCCCGTGCCCGTGATCTGGAGTCGCCCTCCGTCAGTGCCCTGCGCGATGCTTATCAGCTGGATCAGGCACTGCCTTCTGAAGACGATGTTGATGCTGCCCGAAACAGGGTGTCCGGCCCGGGGCGGGATGCTATTCACTCGGTCGTGGGCGCGCTCAATGAAGAACTGGCCAAGCTGAAGGACCAGCTCGACCTCTATGTACGGTCCGAATTGCGCCAGAACAGCGAGCTTGAAGATCTGTTGCCAGGCCTTCGTCAGGTAGCCAATACCCTTGCAGTGCTGGGTCTGGGCATCCCGCGGAAGGTGGTCACTGAACAGGTCGAATTGGTTGAGAAACTCAGCGGCCAGACAGACCAGGTCGATGACGGCACGCTGATGGACATTGCGGGCGCACTACTTTACGTCGAAGCAAGCCTCGCCGGCCTGGATAGCGAGAAGCAACAGGAATCTGCCTCGGAAGAGGCTTCCGATACAGCGGTCAACCTTGGCTCCCAGGAACTGAGCGAAGCCAGCGGTGCGCTGCTTCGGGAATCCCGGAACACCCTCGAGCAAGTTAAATCGGCCATTGTGAACTTCATTGCTTCGCAATGGGATACCCGTGAGATCGAGCATGTTCCGGGCCTGCTTCACAGCATTCGGGGTGGCCTCGGCCTGATCCCGCTGCACCGGGTTACCGGTATGCTGGCGTCGGCAGAACGGTATATTTCAGATGTGCTGCTGAGTAGCAAAGAGGTCCCGGACTGGAAACAACTGGACACCCTCGCCGATGCGGTTACCAGCATCGAATATTACCTCGAACGCCTTGCCGAGGGGATTGGCGAAAACGATTCCGTTCTGCGGGTCGCGGAAAGCAGTCTCGCCTCCCTTGGTTTCCCGGTTGGAGAAGAGCCCACCTGGACGGAAGCCAGTGCGGAAGCGATACCCGTGGTGGAAACGACTGAAGAGGAGCCGGTAACCACAGTACCTGCAACCGAGGACGAGAAAGGTTCGGATTCGGAACTGCTGGATGATGAGATTCTCGCTATTTTTGTCGAGGAAGCCGAGGAGGTTCTTGAAACCATCCATGAGTTCTACCCCCGGCTGAGACAGAGTCATGACGATCGTGAAGCTCTGACCGAGGTTCGCAGGGCCTTCCACACCCTCAAAGGCAGCGGTCGACTGGTCGGCGCTACCAGCATTGGTGAGCTGGCCTGGTCGGTGGAGAACCTGCTGAACCGGGTCATTGACCAGAGCATCCGTCCCAACGATGACTTGTTTAACCTCGTGGATGAGGCAAATGCCCGCATTTCCTCGCTGATTCACGAATTCAAGGAAGGCCAGACCACTGGCGACGTCGACGAGCTGATCAGTCGTGCCGAGGCCCTGGCAACCACTCGCCGTGCTGAAAACGAATCGCCGACGGAAGCCGTTGCTTCCGAGGAGAACAACACAGCCAGCGAACCGGCAGCTGAAGCCCATGACATTGAATCCCCCGCCGAGGACGCTGGCATTGGAGTAGCCGGTTCCGAAGAATTCGCGGATGACGACAATCTCATTGACGATGAGATTCTGGAAATCTTTATTGAAGAAGCGGGCGAGGTGCTGGAAACCATTCGCGAATACCTGCCCATGCTTCTGCGTCAGCACGATGACCGGAGCGCGCTCTCGGAGGTCCGCCGGGCCTTCCATACTCTGAAAGGCAGCGGCCGGATGGTTGGTGCACTGGTTGTTGGTGAGCTGGCCTGGTCCGTTGAGAACATGCTGAACCGCGTCATTGATGGCAGCATTTTCATGAACGATGACATTGCCAGCCTGCTGGGAGATGTCACCGCAAGTCTGCCGACCCTGATCGATGATTTTGAGAAGCGCCGCGTGGCATCGTTGGACACATCCAACCTGGAAGCTCGCGCCAATGCGTTGGCCAGCGGGGAGATTCCCGACGCCAACATGATGCCCTCCGGCGAAACCGAGGATTCGGAGGCTCTGGCAGAGGCAGAGACAGACAC
>AZIK01006859.1_pt1 | contig 14868 bp, 12 predicted proteins | sample 359131 | NCBI WGS metagenome assembly AZIK01 (sample SAMN02429715, study PRJNA222663) | marine sediment metagenome | biome: Sediment sample; isolation source: enrichment culture of sample MGS-ANC(AMM) from oil contaminated site at the... | place: Italy: Ancona | collected 2012-02-14 | depth 6 m m | reverse complement strand
CTTGCGGTCCGGGAGTTTTCGGTCAGGCAGTGACTCCAGATAGGATGTCGAGGGTGCAATCAGCAGGACGTCCTGCAAGCGGGTGGCATCGCCCCGGCGCCAGGGCAGGGATTTGTCGAACCAGCCGGGCACCACTCTGTCGGTAAAGTGCGGATAAAGCACCACGCCGGGTTGCTGGTAAGGCAGGTCCAGGTGATAGTCCAGAAGACCGCCGTCACGATAAACCCCGTCCGGAGCCCCAGGGATATTGCGGACACCGGACATCACCAGGGGAATGGATGCCGAAGCCAGCAACGCCGGCAAGAGATTCTCCCGGGTCAATGCCACTTCGTGACTGGGGAAATCCACCAGACTGGACACAGGGGCTTTCAGACGGGCGTCATGGATGATGCCCCGTTCCATAAACCGGCCCAGATGCCGTCGACTGACCATGTTGGCGCTGATGGCGCTCATCAATCCAAGGCCAAGCCTTCCCCGGGTATCTTCCGCCAGCATACCGAGGCTTCGTACAACCACAATATTCAGGCGGTACCAGGGGTGATTCAAAATGAAATCTTCCCGGCCACCGAGTAACTCTTCCAGAAAAAGCACACTTTTGCGGCTAACTTCTGCGGCACTGACTCCCTTGGCAAACCGTTGGGAGGTGTAAAGTTCAGCCAGCTTGCCAAGCTGGGCTTTCGGATCATCGGAGGAGGTCACTGCGGCAAAGCGCCAACTACCAATTGAGGAGCCAATCAGGGAACGCTCTTGCGGAGCCCGCGGCAACCAGTCACCGAAAATCGCCTTGTCCAGACCGCTGATGCCCAGAGCCTTCGGGCCGCCAGCCGCGCCTGGAATAACGTGGACATCTTCCGGCGACAGCGGTTTGTCCTTAAGACGTTGTATCGCGCGCCGGCCAGCCCGGATAGTCAAGGCGGGTTCTCTCGTATGAATAGCGGTCATGGGGTGGTCCCTGGGCTTGTCCCTGAATTGTTCACGCGGAGTTTAGCGAAGTGAACCAGAGCGGGCCAACTGAACAAAACCAATAACGGTCATAAATGGCACTATCTGCTTCATTGAATAAATGACCATGCTAGACTTCAAGACTGACCCGGAACCGGACGCCGGTAGCCTCGACTCAGACAGCAGGAGTGTGCTGTGAATTTTTCGGTACCAACCTCCACCCCTGGAACCAACCCGACCCTGGCGGTACTCGGTTTCAAACGACAGTTGGTGTATCACCTGCATTTCTGGGCGTTCATAGCGGTGGCGCCCCTGGTCATGGTTCAGTGGCACCAGGCCCATTATCTGCTGTCGGCGGTGCTGGTCCTGTTCTGTATCAATGCCCTTCTGGTTATCGCTTTCCTGAGACTCCGCGGTACCTACTTCCTCAAGGGCCGACTGTTTCCGTTGCTTGCCGTTGTCAGCGCCGCCTATTCCACACATATCAATGGCCATGCCGGCCTCTACTGGGCCTACCCTGCCTGCACAGCCCTTTTCTTTCTGTTGCCACTGAAGGAAGCGATTGCCAGCAACACCATTTTTGTGGTGGTTATGGCGTCTGTATCCTTTCTGCGCTTTCCCGAAGCCGAGTTCTGGCGTATCACCTTTTCACTTGGCCTGACCTGCCTGTTTGCCATGATCTTCGCCTGGCTGGTGGGCAAGCTTCAGCAAGAGCTGACCCGACTGGCCACGACAGACCCCCTTACCGGCTGCCTGAATCGCTCGCAGCTAGCGGATATCCTCAACAGTCAGATCCAGATTCGGGAGAGATATGAACGGGTGTCCAGTCTGATTCTGCTGGATCTGGATTATTTCAAAACCATTAACGATCAGTGGGGCCATCTGCACGGGGACAAGGTTCTCACCGAAATAGCCCTGCGCTTGCGAGCCCGATTGCGGGAGAGCGATCAGCTGTTCCGGATCGGCGGGGAGGAGTTCATGATGGTGCTGCCGGAAACCCGCCAGAAAGATGCCGATGCTCTGGCCCACCAGCTTCTGACCAGCATCAGCTCCAGGCCTTTTCTAGACGATATCAAGGTTACGGCCAGCGCCAGTGTGGCAGAAGTCAGCAAGGGAGAGACCTGGTCAGTCTGGCTGAACCGGGCCGATCGGGCGCTTTACGAAGCAAAATCCCAGGGCCGCAACCGGGTCGTCAATGCCGTAAGACCGCTGCCGGTTGTGGGCCCGGGCGCCGAAGACAGTTCCGATTCGGCTTCGGGCTGAAGCCAGGAGGTCTGCAGCGGTTACTGGTCGCACCGTTTGCGAAACTCCCGGTAGAGGCTGAAAACCTCCCATGGGCACTCGAAATGCGGGTAGTGCCCGATATTCCTCAGGCAGACCACATCACTTTCGGGTATCAGTTCCCGATACCGTCGTGCCATACCAGCTCCGGAAACCGGATCAGCGGTGCCGGAAATCAGGCGCATCGGCTGTTTTGCCTTCTGCAGAGCGCCTACCCATCGGTTTCGGTGGCAACGACGCTCTTCCATGAACTGGATCAGATGGTGCAGGATGCCGCGCCCGTTGTTGTAAGTCAGCAGATGCCAAAAGTCTTCCAGATCCTGCCGGTCCGGTGGGTTCTGGCTGCCGAACAACCGGCGAAAGCTACGTTCGAAACTGCGGCGGGTCAGACCGCGGCTGATCAGACCACCAAAGCTGCTCCTCAACAATTTCTGGATCAGCAACGGATTGTGAACTTCCGGAAAAAGAGCGCCATTGAGAAAGCACACACTGGCAATCTTGAAGGGCAGTCCTCCTTCCTGCTCCCTGGCCAACAGTTCCTGGGCCACACTGCATCCGTAATCGTGAACCAACAGATGCACCGAGGGTAAACCCAGTCCGTCGATCCAGCCCTGAAACAGATCGGCCTGGTCTTCGATGCTGTAATCATAGTCGGCGGGCTTGTCGGAAAAACCGAAACCCAGCATATCCAGCGTAAGTACATTATGCTGCGGTACCAGCATTGGCCACAGACGACTCCAGTCCCAACTGGCAGTCGGAAATCCGTGAATAAGCACCAGCGGCTCTCCCGCGCCGGCCATCCGGCTGAAAATGGCATGGCCCTCATAACTGAACCACTTACCCCCGTGTTGCCATCCCTCAAGGGTATCTGCCTCGCGCCCATCAGCAGCCATACTACCGACGTTGGGTATCACCTGTTCCATGCATTGTCCCCGGCGAACATTCCTAGTCTGAAACTTTAGAACAAACCCGCCGCCGCGGCTATAGCCAAACTGCCCCGGCACACCCCATGACGGCCAGAGTGGTCTTTTCCGGCAATGGCAGCGTAAACCGTAGAGATGGCGGGCAAATTGCCTTAAGCTTTGGCCCTCGTAAGACACAGCTAATCGGAAAAGACTATGACCAAACTCCTTGACGACCTCTCAGGGCACTTTCGTGCCATCATCAGCGGGCTGGGCGAAGATGCCGACCGTGAAGGTCTGCAAGACACCCCCATGCGTGCCGCCAAGGCCATGCAGTTCCTGACCTGCGGTTATCAACAGGATCTCGGCGACCTGGTCAACAATGCGGTGTTCGAATCCGCCATGGACGAAATGGTGGTTGTTCAGGACATCGAGCTGTACAGCATGTGTGAGCATCATATGCTGCCGTTCATTGGTAAATGTCACATCGCCTACTTACCTCAGGGCAAGGTGTTGGGGCTTTCAAAGTTCGCCCGCATCGTCGACATGTATGCCCGCCGCCTGCAGATCCAGGAAAATCTGACCCGGCAGATTGCTGAAGCCGTCGAAAGCGTCACTGACGCCAAAGGCGTGGCCGTGGTTATCGAAGCCCAACACATGTGCATGATGATGCGAGGCGTGGAAAAGCAGAATTCCCGCATGAAAACCTCGATGATGCTGGGCCAATTCCGCAAGTCGCAGGCGACTCGTACCGAGTTTCTGACTCTGATCAGTAACAATCGCTGAAGCACCTGACCCAAGGGAGGCCCCATGACCGAGGTCACCGGAAATCACCTGGCAAAAGTACGCATCAAGAACCTCCTTCTCCGGGCCTACATTGGCATCAAGGAAGAGGAAATCAATAACCAGCAGGACGTGCTGATCAACGTCTGCCTGACCTACGATGCCGCGGAGGCGGTCAACCAGAATGAAATATCGGCCGCACTGAACTATCGCACCATTACCAAACAGATCATTCATCACGTGGATGGCAACCGCTTTGCCCTCCTGGAACGTCTGACCCATGAAGTTCTGACCATCGTGATGGAACATCAGGCGGTACAGTGGGCCGAGGTGGAAATAGACAAGCCCCACGCGCTACGCTATGCGGAATCCGTGTCTGTCTGTCTTGAGGCACGCCGTTAACGCAGCGAGGGCATCCCGACGTTATGCCAGAGAATCGTACTGACCAGTTACGCCATATCCTGGAATCTGTAAGAACTATTGCCCTGGTGGGCGCCAGTGAAAAAACCAGCCGGCCTTCCCACGAAGTCATGGAGTATCTGCAGGCCCGGGGCTACCGGGTCCTGCCAGTGAATCCCCGACTGACCGGTGAGAAGGTGCTGGGCGAAACCGTATACGGCGATCTGGCCAGCCTTCCGGAACCTGTCGATATGGTGGACCTGTTCGTTGCGCCAGAGCGCACAGACGCAATTATTGACCAGGCCATCAATCTCAACATTCCTGTGGTCTGGATGCAGATAGGCGTCATCAACCACTCCGGCGCTGCCCGGGCAGAGGCTGCAGGACTGACCGTGGTCATGGACCGCTGTCCGAAGCAGGAAATCCCCCGCCTGGGCATTCCAAAAGCTTCCGCAAATCTCTGAAACCCAGCCTCTTTCCGACACTGCGCGTTCTTACCGCAAGCGACCTTTTTTACCCCAGTCCCGGTCCGATGACCGGGTCGCAAACTGCCACCACCACTGGATCGGCGCGGCTATCCAGAACAATCAGGGAATGGCAGAATCGAGCAACTATTGGCAGTGTCTCATCAAAATGCTTCATAATTGCCTTGGCGTCGTCCATTTGTACACACCACCATTTGCAACTCCGGAGTAACCTTTGGATAAACCTTCATCACCTCCCAGAGCTATTGTTTCGGGCCTTTTGAGTCCGGCGTTACCGGTGATGATCTTCATGGTTTTCCTGGCGCTGGCCACCGGACTGCGTTACGGACTGGTACAACAGGACAAAAGCCAGATAGCAGCCAACCTGGCCAACGAAGCCCGCGCCATGGCCAACCATCTGTCTCGGGAATTCCTGGTCCACGCCCAAGCCATTCGGCGCATGGCCAAACGCCTGCAGGCAAATCCGGACCAAACCGAGCAACAGTGGCGGCAGGACGCCCGCACCTATCTCGAGGATTTCGATGTTTACCAGGCCATTGAGTGGATTGATTCGAATTTCATTGTTCGCTGGCTGGAACCGGTAGCCAGCAACGAAGATGTCATCGGCTTTAACGTCGCCTTCAATGATGAGCGCAGACGGTCACTTGAACTGGCGAAGGCTTCCGGCACCTGGGATCTTTCGGGCGTCATTGAACTGCGCCAGGGCGGAAAGGGCATGGTGATTTATGCACCGGTCGGGGCAGGCTCTGCCAATAACGGTTTCATGGCTGGCGTATTCAGAATGGAAGTGCTGGCCCGCCAACTGCTCACTGAAAGGGTTCTGGAGTCTTTCCGGATCGAGATCCGCGATGCCGGCGAAGTGAGCTATGAGCTGAATAATTCGCAGTCGGTTAACCGCAACTTTTCCCATATCCAGAGTGTTGATCTGCCAACACTCGACTGGACACTGACAGTGCAACCCTCAGAGCAGTGGGTAGAGAAACAGCATAGCGACTGGCCGGCGATGACTTTTGCAATCATTTTGCTGATGGGTCTGCTGATCAGTCTGACGACGCTGCTGGCACAGCTGTTCCTGAAGCGAAATCAGGCCCTGCTGACGACCCGCCGAAAACTGGATCAGGAAATTGCACAACGCACCGCCATCCAGGAAGACCTTGCCCGGCTGGAGTCCACCGACACCTTGACCGGGCTGGCGAACCGTCGCTTCTTCATGGAGGATCTGTCCCACACCCTGAACATTGCTGACCGTCAGATGCGTCAGGTTGCCCTGGTGATGCTGGATCTGGACCGTTTCCAGACTCTCAACGACTCCCTTGGCCATCAGTTCGGTGATGAACTTCTTATCAAGGTGTCCGAGCGGCTGAACCAGCTTAGCAACGAGCGCATTCTCGTGGCCTATTCCGGCGGCGATGAATTTATGCTTTGCCAGCAGCAGGTCGACAGCATCGACGACATCATTCACCTGCTGGGTCAGATCAAACAGTACTTCGACCAGCCCTTCGATGTGCAGGGGCAAATCCAGAGCGTGACGGCCACTATGGGTGTAGCCGTCTATCCCCAGAGCGGGTTGGATGCCAACACCCTGATTCGCAATGCCGATATCGCGCTGTACCGTGCCAAAGAGCAGGGCCGGAACACCTATCAGTTCTACACTGAAGGCATGCAGGACCGTGAAGTCATGCGGCTGGAACTGGACAAGGACCTGAGCCAGGCCCTGGCCAATAACGAGTTTGTGCTTTACTACCAGCCCCAACTGAACCTGGATACCGGTCAGGTCCAGAGCGTTGAGGCCCTGATTCGCTGGCGCCATCCACGCCGCGGGCTTCTGCCACCGATCGACTTCATTCCCCTGGCCGAGGAGAGCGGCAGGATCACCGATATCGGTCGCTGGGTGGTGATGGCCGCCTGCCGGCAGCTGGCAGCCTGGCAGGGCACGCCGCAGGAAGGCCTGCGCATTGCGGTCAATCTCTCGGGTCGCGAGCTGGACGACGAAGACCTGGTGGACCACATCCGGGAAGCCCTTGCTGCAGAAGGTGTGACGGCGGATCGCCTGGAAGTGGAGTTGACCGAGGAGATCTTCATCCAGAATATCGAGCACAACCTGAATCAGCTGACCCGCCTGCATCAGCTTGGTGTACACCTGTCCATTGATGATTTCGGGGTGGGCTACTCGTCTCTGGGTTACCTACGGGATTTCCCGGTCGACACGCTTAAAATCGATCGGTCGTTTATCACGGACGTCACTGAACGCCATGACGATGCAGTGATCACCCGGGCAGTGATCAATCTTGCACACAATCTGGGCATTCAGGTGGTCGCCGAGGGTGTGGAAACTGAGGATCAGCTCAGCTTCCTGAAGAATCATCGTTGCAACTTCGCCCAGGGATATCTGATCAGCCGGCCGATCCCCTTAGCCGACCTTGAGCAGGCCCTTGCCTCCGGTAGTCTGGCCACCACCAATACTGCCGATTCCAGATTGTAATTGCCTCGGGCCATCCCCAAGATACGGCTAAATACTTCAGGTGAAACTCTATGGCCGCACAATACCTGACTCCGGAACAGGATGAGAAAATTCGTCAGTGGGAGCGCTGGAACCGGAATTATTTCATTTTTGCGTTTATGGCGCTGACCATCGTTCTGGTGTTCAGCAGTCAGTTGGGGTTGTCCAGCGGTGACAGCTGGGGCCCCCTGGGGTTTCTGATCGCTGCCCTGATCACGCCGATCATTGTTCTGCAGCTGAAGCTGGCGTGTCCGGCCTGTGGTCACAAGCTTGGCTGGCAGGCGAAGCTGATGGCGCCGGATCAGTGCAAGACCTGCGGCACGTTTCTGCGCTCCCGGGATTAATAGCCCTCCTTCGACTTTCCGTTCAAAAACCTTTGACCTGTGAGTTGCTCACAGGTTTTAGTCTGTTCTTATTGGTTTGGAGTTCGCCGTGCTGAGGTGGGTACGGCTTCCGAAAACCGCTGTGAATACGTCCCTGTATGCTTGCTCTGAACCTTCCCTAGTTCAGAGCATTTTCGGAAGCCGTACCCACCTCAACACTCCGCTGACTTCAGTCTCTGGTTCCTGAAGCCATTATCTTTGGCACATTGAGAACAAGACGATGAAAGTAAAAGAAATTGCAGAAGCCGCCGGTGTAAATCCGGATACGGTGCGTTTCTACACCCGGGAAAAACTGCTTCAACCAACCCGTAACCCCGACAACAATTACCAGCAGTTCGATGCCGAGGATCTCCGACGGCTTCGATTTGCCCGGAAGGCCCGGCAGTTGGGGCTTTCATTGCCGGAGATACGACAGATTCTGGAACAGGCGGACGACCATCATTCGCCATGTCCGATGGTTCGGGATGTGTTTCAGCATCGCCTGGAGGAGGTTGAGCGGGAGATTCGGGAACTGCAGCAACTCCGCAAGCGGATGACCGCGGCGCTGGCTGCCTGGCAGGATATGCCCGATGGCACGCCGGATGGCCATACCATTTGCCGGTTGATCGAACACTGGGACGATCCGGCGCCCTGTTGCGATGCAAGCGAACAGAGTAAGGGGTGATCTTGAATGACTGACGCACCGGTTTTACAAACAACTCTCAGCATTTCCGGGGCTTCGTGCCAGGGCTGTGCGAAGAAGATTCGCAGCGCCCTGGAACCGTTGACGGGTAACCCTGAGCTGGTTGAGGTCGATCTGGAAAAGCAGACCGTGGCGCTACCGGAAGGCGTGGATGCCGCTGAGGCGGCTCGTATTGTTACCGAAACCGGCTACCCGGCGGAACGCCTTGAGGACGCCGCCAGTTCCCGCAATTGCTGCTCGTCGGTGAACAAGGGCGCCCCCGCCAACACCTGGGAATCGACGGATCAGGCAACAGATACGGCGGCGATGTCCGACGATACCGGGCCTGAATCTTCCGGGAACGAACAGATTCACCTCTCTGTGAGCGGCGCCACCTGTGCTTCCTGCGTGAATACCATTGAGAAGGCCCTGATGTCGGTGGCCGGTATCAGCCATGCCCATATGAACCTGGCAGACAATACCGCCACGGCCAGCGGTGATGCGGACCCTGAGGCGCTGGTGAAAGCGGTAGAGAGTGCCGGTTATGGCGCCAGCGTGATCGAAGATGAAGACGAGGCGGATGACCGCAGGCAGGAAGAGGACAGAAAGCAGTACAGGACGCTGCTACTGAAGATGGCGGTGAGTCTTGGCCTTGGGCTCGGGCTGATGGTCTGGGGCATGGGCTTTGGCACCATGATGGTGACGGACGCCAATCAGGGTACCTGGCTTGGACTGGGTGTACTGACGCTGATTGTGATGACCGCCACCGGCGGGCATTTCTACACCGGAGCGTGGAAGGCATTCCGGCATCACAACGCCAACATGGACACGCTGATTGCTCTGGGTACAGCCACCGCCTGGCTTTACTCCATCGTCGTGGCCAGCGTTCCGGGCGCCTTGCCGGAGATGGCGCGCCATGTGTACTTTGAAGCTTCGGCCATGATTATTGGTCTGATTAATCTGGGGCAGGCTCTGGAGCTACGGGCCAAGGGCAAGACATCGGAGGCTGTGCGCCGGTTGCTGGATCTTCGGGCGAAGACTGCTCGGGTGATCCGTGACGGTAAGGAACAGGACATTCCAGTAGAGGAAGTCCGCAAGGGCGACCATATCCGGGTCCGGCCGGGGGAGAAACTGCCTGTCGATGGCATGATCGCCGAAGGCTCTACCCGAATTGACGAGAGCATGCTCACTGGCGAGCCAATGCCGGTAAGCAAGGCAGAAGGCGATGAAGTCTCCGCCGGCACCCTCAACACCCACGGCTCGATTGTTTACCAGGCCACCCGGGTAGGCAGTGAAACGGCACTGGCACAGATCATCAAACTGGTGAAGAAAGCCCAGGGTTCCAAGCCTGCCATCGGCCGCCTTGCGGACAAGATTTCATCGGTATTCGTGCCCACCGTCATGCTGATTGCCGTGGTGGCGGCGTTGGTGTGGTACAACGTGGGGCCAGAACCGGCGGTGGTGCATATGATGGTGGCCGCTACGACGGTTCTGATTATCGCCTGCCCCTGTGCCCTGGGCCTGGCCACTCCCATGTCGGTTATGGTCGGGGTTGGCAAGGCCGCCGAATACGGCGCCCTGATTCGCCAGGGTGACGCTTTGCAAACCGCGGGCAAGCTGGATCTGGTGATTCTGGACAAAACCGGGACCATCACCGAAGGGCACCCGGCCGTAACCCGGGTTCATGCCAGCGACGGTGATGAGCAACGCCTGCTGGCCCTGGCGGCAGGTCTTGAACAACACTCCGAACATCCGCTGGCCGAGGCCATTCTGGCCAGGGCCAAAGAACAAGATGTCCAGGCCGGAAAGGTGACTGGTTTTGAGGCCCTCAATGGCAAAGGGGTGCAGGGTCAACTCGACGACAAGCCCCTGCGTCTGGGCAATCGCCGCTGGCTGGAAGACCAGGGCATCGCCCTGGACGATCTGGCCGATGCCGCCCGCTCCATCACCGATGAAGCCGGCACTCCTCTGTTTTTGGCATTGGGCAACGAGGCTATCGGGGTCATCGGCGTGGCCGATGCCATCAAAGCGGACTCCAGGGCCGCTATCCATCGCCTTCACGAGGCTGGCATCAAAGTGATGATGGTAACCGGCGATGTCGATGCCACCGCCAGGGCCATCGCAAACAAGGCCGGTATTGATGACTACCGGGCGGAAGTGCTGCCAGAAGACAAGGCCGAGGTGGTCAGCGAAATGCGCGGCAAGGGTCACACAGTGGCTATGGTCGGCGACGGCATCAACGACGCGCCGGCCCTGGCGGCAGCGGATGTCGGTTTTGCCATAGGCACCGGCACCGATGTGGCCATCGAGAGTGCCGGAATCACCCTGATGCGTGGTTCTCTTCACGGTGTGCCCGATGCCATCGAGATTTCCCGGGCCACGGTGAAAAATATTCACCAGAATCTGTTCGGTGCGTTCGTCTACAACTCCCTGGGTATCCCGGTGGCCGCCGGCCTGCTCTATCCTGTCTGGGGAATATTGATGAGCCCGATTCTGGCCGGCGCCGCCATGTCCCTGTCGTCGGTCACCGTGGTCTCGAACGCCAACCGTCTCAGGCTGTTCCGGACGAGCCACCGGTTGGAACAGAGTGACAGCAACAGTGATCCAAAACAGCAAAAGGAGCGGAACTGATGGAAACCCTGCTGGTCAACGTCGGAGGACTTGCGCTGATGGCAGCCATCGTCTGGTGGTTCTGGCTTTCCGGTTCCGACGACAAAGGCTCAAGTGAGCATCAACATCACCACTGAGGTACTTGCCATGAAAAAACAGACCCTGGCTCTTGGCCTGATGGCAGCCCTGGGATTCAGCACCACGGCTCTGGCCGGTGGCGCCGCTCAGAGCATCCACGTGTACAAATCCCCGACCTGCGGCTGCTGTGGTGACTGGATCGATCACCTCGAAGAAAATGGCTTCAGCGTGAAAGCAACCGATACTGACAACATGGGCAGGATCAAGGCCGATGCCGGCCTGATTGCCGGTCTTGGCAGCTGCCATACCGCTTTCGTCGGGGATTACGTGATCGAAGGCCACGTTCCGGCCGACGATATCAAGCGCCTGATCAGCGAAGCACCCCGGGCAAAAGGCCTGAGCGTGCCGGGCATGCCCATCGGGTCACCCGGAATGGAGATGGGCGACCGGAAAGATCACTACAAAGTTATCCTGTTCAATGAAGCAGGACAGACCCGGATCTTTTCCCAGCATAATTAAACCTGTCCAACGGACGAGGGCCGTCACTCGTCGGCCCTCGCAATCGTTTTTCTTCCTCGATTTCGCCACACCCTGTCCGTTTTCCCTACACTCTGGTTAACCACTGTTCTATCATTGACGCCCAGAAACCCGGAAATACCGAGAGGGACACTCGTTGAGTCTTAAAACCCGCATCCTTGGCCTGGCCGCAAGCCTGATTATTGTGGCGTCTCTGGCATCGTGGCTGGCCTATCGCGAGTTGTCCGAAAGCATCATTGAGCGCTGGGGCCAACAGGTTGCGGAAATCCAGGTGCGCTATGACAGCGCCCGTTTGCTGCAATCCCTGGAGCGGGAAATCGGTCTGGCGCGGCAGATGGCCAGTTCATCCGCCCTGGTCAACTGGGCCGGCAACCCGGAGAACGCAGCGCTGGAATCCGAAGCCATCCGGCAGATGGAAAGCTTTCGCTCCAACTTCCGGGACAACACCTACTTCGTTGCCCTGGTGAAAAACGGCCATTATTACTACAACAACGCGGAGAACGACTTCGCCGGCAGCCAATTCCGATATGTTCTGGATGAAGACAAGCCGGATGACGCCTGGTTTTTCCAGCTCGTTGAAGAGGGCCGGGATTTTCATCTTAACGTCAACCCGGACACCGAACTGGGTGTAACCAAGCTCTGGATTGATGTGCTGATGCGCAACGAAGCGGATGAGGTTGTCGGGATGGTCGGCACCGGTCTGAGCCTGGATGCGTTCCTGCAGGACATTGTCGATATCGGTCAGGAAGGCATTACCACCCTGTTCGTGGACTACAACGGGGCCATCCAGTTATACCGAGACCGGAATTACATCGATTTCGCCAGCATCATCAAACCCGAAGGTCAGAAAAACACCGTGGACCTGCTGTTTGATGATGCCCAGGACAAACAGCAGATCCTGGGTATGCTGCAATTGCTCAAGAAGCGGGGCGACCAGGCCGGCCAGGTGGAAAGCGGCTTTGTGACCGTGGATGGCCGAGAGCATCTGGCCGGGGTTGCCTTCCTGCCTGCCATTGGCTGGTTTGAAATCACCCTCCTTGACCTCAATACCCTGGTACCCTCCAGCTACCTCTGGCCGCTGGTAGCCGTATTCCTGGGCACGCTGCTGATCACTCTGGTGCTGTTTCACCTGATTATCCAGTTACGGATCCTCAAGCCCATCATGAGCCTTGAACACGCGGTGGAGAAGATCCGGGAAGGCAGCTTCGAACTGCCGAGGCTGCATAAACCGGACAATGAGATCGGCTGGCTGGCCGACCACTTTGAAAAAATGACCCAGAGCCTCGGCCACTCCACCCGCGAACTGGAAGAAAAAGTTGCGCAACGCACCGATGAGCTGAACCGACTGGCCCGAATTGATGCCCTTACAGGCCTGAAGAACCGTCGGGGCCTCGATGAGGTTCTTGATGAGGAAATCCAGAGGGCCCGCCGCCAGGAAACCGGATTTGGCGTAATCTGGCTCGACATTGACCACTTCAAGAGCATCAACGACAACCTCGGCCACCAGGCCGGTGACCAGATCCTTTGCCGGGTGGCCCTCTGGCTGAAAGCCGGCGTTCGGCCGTACGACCATCCGGGACGCTGGGGAGGCGACGAGTTCGTGGTTCTACTGTCCCCGTGTGACCCCGAAACTTTGCACCGTATCACCCTTCGCATACGCGAGTCGGTGGAGCAGGAAAGCCGCAAAACCGGGACGGCAGTGACTGTCAGCGTCGGCGGGTATTTTGCCCGGCCCGGCGACAACAGTGACACCATTCTCCATAACGCGGATCACGCGCTCTATCGGGCGAAGCGAGAAGGACGTAACCGGGTCTGCATCAGCGCACCCGAAGACCCGGAAATTAACCCCGCGTAACGGGTCTGACTCATTCCTTCATAACCGTTATACTCCGCACCATCATTCATTTTTACCAGCCAGGTTACTTCATGCTCAATTCCGACGCCCTCAGCCAGTTGCGCCAGCTGAAATCGGACATCAAGGAAAACAAGGTCGTCTTCCCCGGTACTGTCAAAGCCACTAATGGCCGCTTCGGATTCGTTGCACTCGATGAGGGTCGGGACGTCTTCCTGCCACCCGAAGAGATGCAGAAAGTGCTGCCGGGTGACCGGGTAAATGTGACCGAACAGGAAGTGGACAAAGGCAAAACCCAGGGTGTCGTCGACGAACTGCTGGAAACTCGCCTGAACACCTTTGTTGGCCGTTACCTGGTCAAAGGCAAGGGGCATTTTGTGGTGCCGGAGACGCCGGGCATCAACCGCTGGATCTTCATTCCGCCCAAAGAGCGCATGAATGCCGAGCAGGATGACTACATCTACTGCCAGATTCACAAGCATCCGATCAAGGACGGCAAAGGCCAGGCCCGGGTATTGCGGGTCATCGGCAAGGCCGGGCAACCCGGTATCGAGCGCTCCTTCACCCTGGCAACGTTTGATCTGGCGGACACCTGGCCGGAAGCCGTGCAGACGCAGGCCGACCAGCTCGGTCAGACTGATATCGAAACCCGGGAAGCCGGTCGGGAAGACCGCACAGAGCGCCCCTACGTCACCATCGACAGCCCGGGCACTCAGGACATGGATGACGCTCTGCTGGCAGAGCCCAATGCCACGGGCTGGTCGTTGTCGATCGCCATTGCAGATCCGACCGCGTTGATCGAAACAGACAGTCCGGCGGAACAGGAGGCGTTCAATCGTGCGACCGCCATTTACTTCCCCGGCGAACCGCTGCCCATGCTGCCGGACAGCATCAGTACCCGTCTGTGCTCACTCATGCCAGAGGTGAAACGACTGGCGCTGGTATGCGACCTTCAGGTCAACAATGACGGTAGCCTTGGCGAATACAGCTTCCATCAGGCGGTAATCCAGTCTAAAGGCAAACTCAGCTACGAGCTGGTATCCAACCTGATCGAAGGCCGGCAAGATGACGAGGTCAAGGCCCTGCCAGACGCTGTGGGCAACAGCCTGGACCAACTGCACCAGGCAGCCACCGCCCTGAGAAAATGGCGCAGCGAACATGCGTTGCTCAGCGGTGACAGGCCGGAATTCCGGCTTCGACTGGACGAAAACAAGCGCATCCGTCTGATTGAGCCGTCCATTCAGAATGAAGCTCACCGTCTGGTGGAAGAGTGCATGGTCGCGGCTAACCGTTGTGCTGCAGACTTTCTTGCCAACCAGGCGGCCGGTCTGTTTATCCAGCATCCCGGATTGCGGGATGACCGCGCCGACAATATCCGGGCTTTGATTGACAGCCACGCGCCCCACCTCTCAGGGGTCGATGCGCACAAGGCTGAAGGCTTCCGGAAGTTGATGA
>AZIK01001004.1_pt1 | contig 14903 bp, 9 predicted proteins | sample 359131 | NCBI WGS metagenome assembly AZIK01 (sample SAMN02429715, study PRJNA222663) | marine sediment metagenome | biome: Sediment sample; isolation source: enrichment culture of sample MGS-ANC(AMM) from oil contaminated site at the... | place: Italy: Ancona | collected 2012-02-14 | depth 6 m m | reverse complement strand
CAGCAGTGGCCACAGGGAAGCGCGGCTGAAGCAACTCCGGTTGCTGGAGCGAATGAAACGTCACCGGGAAGCCTGGGCCATTGCCACCGGCTGGCAGCAACAGCAGTTGAGTGACTCCGAGGCGCAGGGCCTGGCGCGGATTCTGAAACGGCTTGCGAGCAGGCTTGGTGAGACGCCCCCAACACCATCGGAGCAGCCCGAAATCCGGGATATCACCCTGAGCCTGCCGAAACCCGGGACGGGATCCGTTGAGTTCGCGGTGCTGGAGCACCTTTGGCAGAAGGATGCCCCTGTCTTCTATGTGGAAAACACCCTGATCAATGGCCTGTTTGGCTTGCTCTGCTGGCAAACCATTTTTGCGCCGGTGCCGGGGGCGTTCTTTCACCCTTTCCACCTGGGCCCGGCGGACCTGACCCGTGAGGATTTTGTGGCCCGTCGTCAGACGCTGTTCGACCGGTGTTTTGCCATGCTGGCGGATGGCTCCTACCGGGAGCGGATTATGGAAAACTACCGGGCCAAACAGGGAACCACCAATCCCTTTGTGATCTGGCCGGTAATCACCGATGAGCTGTTGGCTCTGGCCCTGGACTGTCTTCCACCAGCGGATCTTGAACGCCTGTTCCGTCGGCTGCTGTTGAATATTCGGGAGCACCGCAGTGGCTTCCCTGATCTGATCCAATTCATTCCCGGCAACACTGAGCCCGGAAAACGCTATGAAATGATTGAAGTGAAGGGACCGGGTGACCGCCTGCAGGATCACCAGATCCGCTGGCTTGAGTTTTTTGCCGATGAAGGCATCCCCGCCAGTGTCTGCTATGTGCGCTGGCAGGAAAGCGAGGTAGGGGAATGACGGTAAAGGTTGCCGTCCGGACTCTCTGCGAGTTTGCCGCCCGTGCCGGCGATCTGGACTTCCGCTATACCCCGGCGCCCAGTGCCGAGGAGGGTATTGCCGGCCACCAGGCCATCCAGTCCCGGCGCGGCTATGGCTACAAAAGCGAGTATTCACTGACCGGTGAGTGCTTGGGATTATTGCTTTCCGGGCGGGCGGACATCTACAACCCGCACCGGGGTCGGCTGGAAGAAATCAAGACCCATCGGGGTGACCTGTCCCGAATCCGTGAGCATCAGCGGGCGCTCCATCGTGCCCAGCTGCGTGCCTATGGGGCACTCCTGTGCCGGCAGGACAAGCGGAAAAAAGTGGAACTGGCGCTCATCTATTACGACACCGGCAGGGATAAGGAAACAGCGGTGGTGGAGACTGCCAGAGCCGAAGAACTCTGGCAGGAACTGGAAACCCTGTGTGGTCACTACAAGGCCTGGGCCGAACAGGAAGCGCACCATCGTGAGCAGCGTAATGCCTTGCTTGCCGGGCTGAAATTCCCCTTCCCCGAGTTCCGTCCCAGGCAGCGGCAGCTGGCGGAAACGGTTTACAAAAACGGGGTAAAGTCCGGCACCCTGCTCCTGGAAGCACCGACGGGTCTGGGCAAAACCCTGGGTACCCTGTTCCCTGCGTTAATGGCGATGCCATCAGCCGGGCAGGACCGGTTGTTTTACCTTACCTGCCGCAACACAGCTCGCCAGCTTGCGATGGATGCAGTGGCGCGGCTTCGATCAGCCCAGGCTGTCCCGAACTGGCCCCTGAGAACCCTGGAGCTGGTGTCGAAGGACGATGCTTGCGAACATCCGGACAAAGCCTGTCATGGCGATTCCTGCCCGCTGGCCAAAGGCTTCTTTGACCGGCTGCCGGACGCCCGGGCAGAAGCGGCCCAGACCCAGGGTACATTGGACCAGCGCACTTTGGCGACGATCGCCTCCGGTCACGACATCTGCCCGTATTTCCTGGCCCAGGAAATGGCCCGGTGGACCGATGTGGTGATTGGTGACGTGAACCGGCTGTTCGATCAATCCGCTCTGCTCCACGGTCTGATTCACCAGAACAACTGGAAGGCCAGCGTGCTGGTGGACGAAGCTCATAACCTGGTGGATCGTGGCCGAGGCATGTATTCCGTCCGGTTGGACCAGCAGCGTTTGCTGCGGATAAAGAAAACGGCACCCAAGCCATTGAAGTCGCCCATCGAGCGTACCGCCCGGGCCTGGCAGAGTCTGATCCGGGATCACCAGGCTGACCATGAAAGCCCGGCGTTTCTCGAGACCCTGCCGACTCAGCTGCTCGGTTCCCTGCAGGCACTGGTTTCCAACCTCACCGATTATCTGGCCGACCATCCGCCGGATCTGGCCCTCCAGGAACTGTTGTTCGAAAGCGTCGCGTTCATGAAACTGGCGGACACTTTCGGTGATCATTCCCTGTGTGAATTTCAGCGCGCCGGTCGCGGCCGGGCCAGCCTGACCATTCAGAACCTGATACCGGCCGACTTCTTGCGGGAACGTTTTGAGGCGGCTCATTCAGTGCTGCTGTTCTCCGCCACTCTCAGCCCCGGTGTCTATTACCGGGATCTTCTGGGTCTGCCCGAAGATTCCCGCTTTACCTCTCTGCCCAGTCCGTTCAGTGGCGATCAGCTGCAGGTGCAATTCACTCCCGGCATCAGTACCAGACAGATTCACCGGGAGGCCTCTCTCACGCCCATCGCCGAGCTGATCGCCCGCCAGTTCCGGGAAAGACCCGGACATTACCTGGCGTTTTTCAGCAGCTTCAAGTATGCGCAGCAGGTCAGTGAGGCTCTGGCCAAACAGGCTCCGGACGTCCCCCAGCGGGGCCAGCAACCGGGTATGTCACCCCAGCAACGGGCGGACTTTCTGGCAGGGTTCAGGAAACCGGAAGGCAGCGTGGCGTTCGCTGTTCTGGGCGGCGTGTTCAGTGAGGGCATAGACCTGCCCGGGGATCAGTTGATCGGGGCGTTTGTCGCAACGCTGGGCTTGCCACCGTTCGATGCCTGGCACGAAATCCTGAAAGCCCGACTCGAGCAGCGCTTTGGCGCCGGTTATGACTACACCTATCTGATTCCGGGATTGCAGAAAGTGGCCCAGGCGGCCGGGCGGGTTATTCGTACCCCGGAAGACCGGGGTGTGATCTGGCTGATTGATGACCGGTTTCTGCAGCCGGCCATCAACAGGTTTTTTCCTCGCTGGTGGCATGCAGAGAGCCACTCTGATGATCCGCAGTCCGAATCTTCAGAGACCGGTTAATGACTATGGTGTCGACAGAGCTTTCCTGTGCGATAGCCGACAGGGCCTGTTCGAGTGTGGCATTGGCGATGGCCTCATGATTCTGGGGCAGAGAGTTGACCGTCAGTGGAAGAAAGTCCAGCAGTCGGTCATCGCCGAAGGTTGCAATTCTCAAAGTCTCCGGAAGCCGGTCCGGCTGTTCGAGCAGGGCATCCAGAACCCCTTGAAGCAGCGTGTAAGAGGCTGTAACCAGGGCATCCGGCAGGCCATGGTCAGTCAGGATCCGACGCATCATCGCGGCACCGGAGGCGCGATCGTAGTGGGGGCCGCTTTCTACCAGCGGGGCAATGCCAGCCTCATTTGCGGCCGCCAGAAAACCTTCCCGTCGCTCCCGGGTCATGGCAATCTCCGGCACTGCATCCAGCCAGGCGATGGTGGCAGTTTCCTTACCCAGCACGGATCGAGTCAGGATTTCGGCTGCTGCACGGTTGTCGCTGACTACACATCGAATCTGATCCGGAGACTGGGCGCGATCAACAGCAATCACCGGTAGACCATCTTTCTGCAGTTGGGGGTAGAAGGGGTCGTCCAGCGCCAGGGCACTGGCGACAATCAGCGCGTCGCAGCGCCTGGCTTTCAGGGCCCGGGCCAGGGATTTTTCGGTCTCAGGGTCGTCATCAGAGCCGGCAATCAGGAGCTGATAACCTCTCGTCCTCGCGCCCTGCTCGAGCAATTTGGCCAGGCGGGCGTAACTGGTGTTCTCCAGGTCCGGCAGAATAAAGCCGAGGGTCCGGCTGGCGCCACCCCGAAGTGCTGCCGCCTGGGTGTCCACCTGAAAGTTATGCTCACGAGCCACCGCAAGCACTTTCTCGATGGTGTCCGGTTTGATGCGCCGGACAGCCCCCTGGCCGTTGATGACATAGCTGGCCGTGGTTCTTGAAACGCCGGCAAGCCGGGCAAGTTCCGCAAGGGTCATGGACGACAGCTCCGGTTAAAAGATTGCTTGATTTCTGATCATATCTGTTTCATCATCGATTTTAAGCATGCTGACACGATTCAGCAAACAAAAAAACAGATACGCAGTATCAAAACAAAAAGCGAGGCAACCTTATGCTAACGCTGACTGCCAATGACGTTCGACTGGGTGCCACTGCTTCTGACTGGCAGGACGCACTGCAACAGGCAGCTCGGGACCTTGAGCACGCTGGCCGGACTTCCCCGGAATACATGGCCGGGATGAACGCCCGTGAACAACAGTCTTCCACGGTACTGGGCAACGGCATCGCCATTCCCCACGGCACACCGGAAAGCCGGGATGCCGTTCTGAAAACCGGTATTCGCATTCTTCAGTTCCCCGAGGGAATCACCTGGCACGATGGTGCGCGGGTGCATGTACTTGTGGCCATCGCGGCACAGTCCGACGAGCACCTGGATATTCTCCGACATTTGACCCGGGTACTGGATAAGCCAGGACTGGCTGAAAAGCTGGGTCGTGCTACGGATGCCGGGGAACTGGTTGCCTTGCTTTCCAAAGCTCCGGCTGTTGCCAAATGCGACAGCGAGACCCTCTGTCTCGGAATAGACGCCTCTACCCCGAACGAACTGGCCTTGATTGCAGCTGCGCGTCTGCAGAGTTTGCGGTGCGTCGACACGGATTTTCTGGCCAGCATTATTGGCCAACCGCCGGTGGATCTTGGTCAGGGCTTCTGGCTGACCCACCACACTGTTGGCGCCAGGCGCCCGACCCTGTCATTGGCAACACCGAAGCGCGCAACGCCGGAGCTGCGTGGGGTGTTCTGTCTGGCCGGGCCCGGCGATGAGTGCCATGACCTGCTGGAACGCATCGATACTTTCCTGGCTGGTGATGAACCTGTTCAGGGCCTGAGTGCTGAGGCCTTGTTGGCAAGGCTTTCCGGCGAGGCGGCGGATGCAGTGACTGCGAAAGTCACCCTGTTGAATACCCATGGCCTGCACGCGCGACCCGCCAAGCAACTCGTCCAGGAGGCTCGTCGCCACAATGCCAGTATTCGGTTGCGCCTTTTGGAAGGCGAAGGTGCCGCAGTATCCGCTACCAGCCTGACCCGGGTGATCGGCCTGGGCGCCCGCAGGGGCCAGACGTTGCTGCTTTCGGCGACTGGAGAGGACGCAAGCCTGGCCATTGAGGCTCTGACCAGCGCCATTGAAGGCGGTCTGGGTGAAAAAGTCTCTCCATTGCCGTCTGCGGATCAGCAAACCAGCGTACCGGAAGCTGAACAGGCCCGCGCGCTAACGGATGATCAGCCGGTTAAAGCGGTTGCAGCATCGCCCGGACTGGCGCTGGCACCAGCTTTCGTCATGCGTCAGCCGACGCTTGAATATCCGCAATCCGCTGACGATAGCGAACAACAGATCCAGCGTCTCAACCAGGCTGTTGATAGTGCGGATGGTCAGCTTCGCACCCTGATCCGTAAGGCGGAAGGCGGCGAAGCCGCGCCTATTCTCTCGGTTCATGTGGAAATGCTTCAGGACGAAGATCTCTACATGGCCACGCTGGAAGCGATCAACGAAGGGGCGTCCGCCGAGGCAGGCTGGTGGAAAGCTATAGATACTGCGGCCAGGGCCCAGGAAGCGCTGGCTGACCGTTTGCTGGCCGAACGTGCCGCGGATCTGCGGGATGTCGGGCGCAGGGTCCTGTCCAACCTCTGTGGCGTGGCCATGCCGACGCCGCCGGACACTCCCTATATCCTGGTGGCTGACGATCTCGGGCCATCGGATGTGGCTCGGTTGGATACCACCCGGGTGCGCGGCCTGGTCACAGCCCGCGGGGGAGCGACGTCCCACAGTGCGATTTTGGCCCGAGCCCTCGGGCTGCCAGCAGTCGTCGGTGCTGGTGAATCCATCCTCGCCATTCCGGATGGCGCGGATCTGGTGGTGGATGGCGAACGGGGCTGCCTGGTGCCGAACCCCGGGGCCGAACGATGCGAGAAGATCCGTCGCCGTTTGCAACAACTGGAAGCGTTGCAGGCCGAAGCCCATGAAAACCGCAATCAGCCTGCTACCACCGAAGATGGCCATACCATCGAAGTGTGCGCCAATCTCGGCAACACCGCCCACACCCCGGATGCTGTGGAACGGGGCGCCGACGGTGTTGGCCTGCTTCGTACCGAGTTCATTTTCATGGCCCATCCGGAAGCCCCGGATCTGGCCACCCAGGTCACTGAATACCAACACGCGTTCGATGCCCTGAACGGTTTGCCCCTGGTAGCCCGTACCCTGGATGTGGGTGGCGACAAGCCGCTGGATTACTGGCCGTTACCCCAGGAAGACAACCCGTTTCTGGGCATGCGTGGCATCCGCTTGTCACTGACCCGCCCCGACATCCTGGAAACCCAGGTCAGGGCTCTGCTGACTGCGGCAGGTGATCGCTCCCTTCGCATCATGTTCCCCATGGTGAAGGATCTTGAGGAGTTCCGGGCAGCCAGGGCCATTGTTTCAAAGGTCCAGAGCGAGGTGTCGGCCAGCAATGTGCAGGTCGGTGTGATGATCGAAGTGCCCTCCTGTGCCCTGCTGGCGTCTACCCTGGCGCCGGAAGTGGATTTCTTCTCGGTTGGTACTAATGACCTGACCCAGTACACCCTGGCCATCGACCGCGGCCATGGGCAGCTCTCGGCGGAATCGGATGGACTGCACCCCTCGGTATTGCGACTGATCCGGATGACCGTGGAAGCCGCCCATGCCCACAACCGTTGGGTCGGGGTATGCGGGGAGCTGGCCTCAGATCCCCAGGCGATTCCGGTTCTGGTCGGGCTGGATGTCGACGAACTGTCTGTGACCAGTCGTCGGGTGCCCCTGGTGAAGGCCTGTATTCGCGGTCTTAACCTTGAAACCGCCCGAAAACAGGCTGAAAAGGCGCTGTCTCTGGCAACGGCGTCCGAGGTACGTGATGCCCTGGAGGCCTGGTGATGGCTCGTATTCTGACAATCACCCTGAATCCGGCTCTCGACCTGAGTGTTGAAACACCACCGCTGACTCTCGGAGAGGTAAATCGCACAGGTCATACCTTAATGGAGCCGGCCGGAAAAGGCATCAATGTGGCTCGGGTGCTGGCGCGTCTGGGTCATTCCGTCACCGTTGCAGGGCTGTTGGGCGACGCCAATGCCGCGCCCTTTGAACGTCTGTTTCAGGCCGAGGGCCTGCAGGACAGTTTTGTCCGGGTTCCCGGCCAGAACCGAACCAACATCAAGATTGCTGAGGCCGGCGGCCGGGTGACCGATCTGAATGGGCCCGGTTTCCGGGTCCCGGAAGACGCACTTCAGCGCCTTGAATTCCGCCTGAAATCCCTGCTGGCGGAATGCGACGCGGTGGTCATCGGAGGCAGCTTGCCAGATGGCTTTCCGCCTTCTGAATTGGCAAACCTTGTCCAGCAAGCTTCCAACGCAGACAAACCGGTATGGCTGGATACCAGTGGCGAGGGCCTGAACGCCGGTATCAAAGCTGGATCCTTTGCCATCAAACCCAACACGGATGAGCTGTCTGACTGGGCCGGTATGCCCCTGATGGATTTGACCTCAGTGGCTTCTACGGTCGAGGGCATCCGTGCTGGCGGCGTGTCCCACGTGGTGGTTTCCATGGGCGCAGACGGCGTGTTCTGGTCGTCACCGGCCGGCATCTTGAGATCCCGGGTGCCCCCGGTCTCGCTGGTGAGCACCGTGTGTGCCGGCGATACCTTGCTGGCAGGCATGCTCCATGGCGTGCTTGGTGGACAGTCTGACGAAGCTGTACTGACGTTCGCCACGGCCTTGTCTGCCGAATGTGTGCAACACATTGGTGTCGGAGACCCTGAGGCCCCGGACTTTCCCTCCCTTCTCCAACAAACCCGGGTGCAATCATGGCGCGGGCAAAACAACACCGGAGAGATACGGTTATGAATCTGATCATTGTGACTGCCTGCCCTCAGGGTGTGGCAACTCGTTTTCTGGCCGCCCGGGCCCTTGAGCGGGCGGCGAACCGGCGCGGCTGGTCTGTTACAACCGACACTCGAGGCGCGGATGGCAAAGCGGACAACATGCCCAGCGAAGAAGCTATCCGACAGGCCGATCTTGTCATTGCCGCGGTCGGTGTTCCGGTAGATCTGAACGCCTATGCCGGCAAACGCTTGCTGCAGATTCCGGTCACCGCCGCCCTGCCAGATCCAGACGCAATCCTGATCAGGGCGCAGGCAGAAGCTACACCCTGGGATCCGGCAATGGCCAGTCAGGAAGCCATAGCAACCAGTCCTGCTGTCGTCAGTGCCTCTGCGGGTAAGCGGATAGTTGCCGTTACTGCCTGTCCCACTGGCGTCGCCCATACTTTTATGGCGGCAGAGGCATTGACCGCTGCCGCGGAATCCGCTGGCCACAAGATACGTGTAGAAACCCAGGGTTCGGTTGGCGCCCAGGATCCGCTGACGGAGGAGGAAATTGCGGCGGCAGATGTGGTGATCCTGGCCTGTGATATTGAGGTAGATCCGGGGCGCTTCTCTGGTAAGCGGGTCTGGCGGACCTCGACCGGTGCCGCCCTGAAAAAACCCGCCGACACTATCCGTGATGGCCTTGACCAGGCTGTGGTTCTAGATGCTGGCCAGAAGAAAACGTCCAGTGCTTCAGGAAGTGGTGAGAAAAGGGGGCCTTACAAGCACCTCCTCACTGGCGTGTCCTTCATGCTGCCCATGGTGGTTGCGGGCGGTTTGCTGATCGCCCTGTCCTTCGTGTTCGGGATTGAAGCGTTTCAGGAGGAAGGCACGCTGGCTGCTGCCCTGATGCAGATTGGTGGCGGCACAGCGTTCAAGCTGATGATTCCATTGTTGGCCGGTTACATCGCCTGGTCGATTGCCGACCGTCCCGGCCTGGCGCCGGGCATGATCGGTGGGTTTCTGGCGGGTGAACTGGGAGCCGGGTTCCTCGGCGGTATTGTGGCGGGTTTCCTGGCTGGCTATGTAGCGCGCTTTGTCAGCCAGAAACTGCCAATGCCACAGAGCATCGAATCGCTGAAGCCGATCCTTATTATTCCTTTGCTGGCCAGCCTGGTTACCGGTCTGGGGATGATCTATGTGATCGGGGAGCCCATGGCCGCCATCATGGGCGCTCTAACCGGTTTCCTCGAGAGCATGGGAACGACCAATGCGATCCTGCTTGGTGGCATCCTGGGTGCCATGATGTGCTTTGACCTGGGCGGGCCGGTCAACAAGGCGGCCTATACCTTCGGCGTGGGCCTTCTATCAGAGGGAAGTGGCGGCTCGGCGCCCATGGCGGCCATCATGGCGGCAGGAATGGTACCGGCTATCGGCATGGGTGTGGCGTCTTTCATCGCCCAACGAAAATTCGCAGAGGCGGAACGCCAGGCCGGACGGGCTTCCTTTGTCTTGGGATTGTGCTTTATCTCGGAAGGCGCGATACCGTTTATGGCAAAGGATCCGTTGCGGGTTATCCCGGTGTGTATGATCGGCGGTGCAATTACCGGTGCCTTGTCGATGCTGTTCACCGTCAAGCTGATGGCACCCCATGGCGGGCTCTTTGTGCTTGCCATTCCGAACGCGGTTAGTACGGTATTGCCCTACCTGATTGCGATTTCGGTGGGATCACTGGTGATTGGTTTCGGTTACGCATTGCTGAAAACCGGTAAGGCGGAAGTGGCGGCAGCCGTAAGCTGACAATGTATAGACTGTGGCCCTCGTCTGAGGGCCACAAGTAATCAACCGAATACAAAAAACGCCAGCTTGTTGCCGTCAGGGTCTTTCACGTAGGCGCCGTAGAACTGGTTGGGAATTCGCTGGCCAGGCTCACCGTCGCAGGTAGCACCAAGCTCGATCGCTTTCCTGTACATGGCATCCACATCTTCTTTGGAACTCGCAGGAAGGGCGACCATATTGCCGTTGCCGGGATGGTTGGGTTCTTCATTGAAGGGAACACAAACTGCGATCATGGGCGTGCTCATGCTCTTGCCGATAAAGGCGATGCGGCCCATATCCAGAAGCACTTTGGCGCCCATATCGCCTAACAGTTCGGCATAAAAGGCCTTGGCTCTGTCCATATCACTGACGCCAAGGGTGACGTATCCGATCATATTTATTCTCCGGTGGTGTGTGTTGTAGCCCCAGGTAATACGCCTCATCCGCGGACGAGATCATCTCCCGCTGTTATTTGCCACTACCCGGTTTCTACCGGCTTGCTTGGCGGCGTAAAGAGACTGGTCGCAGGCCGAGAGTATATCCCTTACCGTTTTGGTTCTGGCATCGTTGCCGGAACAGTTCACGACGCCGGCACTGAAGGTCACGCTCAGTGTGGCACCGTCATCACTGGTGAACGTTTCGGTCAACAGCGCAAGCCTGAGTGATTCCGCGACCTGTTCGGCTTCTGACAAACCCGTTCCGGGCATGAAAATAATAAACTCCTCGCCACCGGTTCGAGCGACAATATCGGATTTACGCATCCGTTTTCCGATCATCCTGGCAAACTTCTGCAGAACCGAATCGCCGGTGGGGTGTCCATAGCAATCGTTAATGGTTTTGAAGAAATCAATATCCAGCGATACCAGAGAAAAGGTGTAGTCGTACCGCTCCGCCTCCGCTATTGCTTCCTCGAGTTTCTTCAACATATAACGGCGATTGTACAGCCCGGTCAGTTCGTCGGTGACAGAGAGCCGTTCCAGCTCGAGTTCGAGACTCTTCTGCCGGTCAATATTGGTCAGCATTCCGTGCCAGATGATGGATCCATCGGGCTCACGTTCGGGCCTTGATACTCCCCGGACCCAGCTCTCTCGGCCGTCAATCAGGATTCGATACTCGCAAATCCATTCTTCAAGGGAGGCTGCAGAGACAGTAATACTCTTTTGCAGTGTGGCGAGATCGTCCGGATGCACCATGTTAAAGATCTTGTCCGGATCGCGAATCGCTTCCTCGGCGGTAACACCAAAGAATTCCCCGGTTTTTTCACTGAGGTAGGGAAAGTAGTAACGGCCGTCCGGCTCGAGTACAAACGTATAGATAATCCCTGGCAGTGATTTGGCCAGCTGTTCCATCTTGTGCTGGCTGAGTTTTTCCTGAGTTACATCCAGATGGGCGCCCATCAGCCAGCGTGCATCAAGGCCCTCCTCATCGGCGAGCAGGGTGCCGCGGGTGTGGATGTAGCGCCAGTCTCCGCCTTTGTGAAGCATACGGATGACACATTCGAACTGCGGGATAGTGCCGTCCATGTAGCGTGCCAGATTTTCCCGGGCCTGCTGGAGATCCTTCGGGTGGCACAGATCTTCCCAGGTCTGATAGCTGAGAGGCTCAAGCTCTTCGAGCGTGTAGCCAAGCATCTGGGCCCAACGATCGTTGTAGATAACCTCGTTGGTATCGAGATTCCATTCCCAGGTTCCGGCGCCGGTGCCGTCAAGAATGGCTTTCAGCCGGATTTCCGATGTCAGTTCCATGTTCCTTCACTCTGAATACGGCGCTTGAAAGACCCATTCGCGCCTCCTTTCCCGGTTGTCCCAGTCAAAACGCTGGGCCCACTTAAGGGCCTGTTCCAATGGAAGTGGCTAGCTGTAGAGGAAACCCTGACCCAGATCACATCCCAATTCAATCAGTTTAGCGTCTGAGGCTTCCGTCTCCGGGAACGTTCAGAGGCTATTTAAACCTCACAACCAGTTCGTGAAGCTCGCTCGCAATGTGTTCCATCTCTCTGACACTCTGGGTGGATTCGTCGCCTTTGGCCAGATTGCTCGTGGCCAGCGAGGAAATTCTTTCCACCTGCTCGTTAATCTGGTCCGATACCTGAGCCTGCTCTTCAACGGCGGCGGCCATCTGCATCGCCATTTCCGCGATGTTACTAACGGTACCAGCGATATCATTCAGTGTTTGCTCTGCTTCAAGCATCTGATCAAGGCCGGCGTCAGCTGCTGCAGTGCCCTGGTCTGCAACGGTCACCGAGTCTGATGACCGGCTGATCAGGGCCTCGACAATCCCGTGAATGTCGCTGGTGGAGTCTCTTGTCCGTTGCGCAAGGCTGCGAACTTCGTCGGCCACCACTGCAAACCCGCGACCATGCTCCCCGGCCCGGGCCGCCTCAATGGCGGCGTTCAGGGCCAGGAGATTGGTCTGGTCCGCTATGTCTTCAATGATTTTGGCGGCTGACGCGATTTGCTGGGTCTGGGTTGACAGCTGGCCGACTGAAGCGCTGATTTCATGGACCGTTTCCTTCAGGTTCTCGATGGCCTTTCGGGTACCGGCAACAACGGCTGACCCTTGTTGGGCAAACTCGCGGGCCCCATCGGCCTTGTCTGCGGTTGACTGAACATTGGCGGAAACGTCGGCGATGGTCTGGGACATCTCATGAACCGCGGCGGCTACCTGCTCTGTCTCCGACTGTTGTCTATTGAGGGTTTCCTGAGCTTCGTAAGCGATTTCCAGCCCTTTGACGGCGGTGGATTTCACTTGCCCCGCCGCGTCCTCCATTCTGGTCAGAACCGCATCCAGATGTGACTGTAACGCCATCACCGCGACCTTGATGCGTCCCAGCTCCGCGTCGTCATCGGTATAACTTCGGGCGGCAAGATCATCGCTGAAACTGTTTTCCAGCAGATGCATCACCGAATTCATCAGCTGCCGTTTGGACAAATGCATCCAGACGGCGTACGCGACAACACCGGAGGCAAGCACCAACTCAGACAGGTACTGATGATCGGTCACGAAAAGAGCGGCAGTTGCTAGGAAAACGACAGCGAGAAAAAGGCTGGCCGGATGGACGCGGTGCCAGAGGCTGGTGGCCGATTTTCCGGCGCGGATCGCTCCGTAGAGCTTTTCGGCACGCGCTACGTCGTTCCGGTCCGGACAGGAGCGGACAGATTCATAACCAACAATCCGGCCATTTTCGGTTACCGGTGTGACATAGGCGCTGACCCAGTAGAAATCACCGTTCTTGCACCGGTTCTTGACCAGTCCCATCCAGGGTTTCCCGGCTTTCAGGCAGGACCACATGTTTTCATAGGCCGCTGGAGGCATGTCCGGATGGCGAACGATATTGTGAGGCTGGCCAATCAGCTCTTCACGGCTGAAACCGCTGACGTCCACAAACGCCTGGTTGCAATGCTGGATCTTGCCTTTGAGGTCGGTCGAAGAAATCAGTTTCTGGGCATTGTGGAAGGTTCTTTCATTACTGGTAACGGGCAAGTTCTTGCGCATCGCAGATTCCTGAAAATGGGCGGAGAAACCGCATTATCGTCAGGATACATGCATTCCTGAATCATTCCATATTTTCATGTTTTTGTTCTGCAACTTGATGTAATGCGCGGGTGTGCGGTTTCGAAGGGCTTACCTGCAAATGATGCCGGAACATTGAGTTCCGGCATCATCAGGCTTTAGTGCGGGGTTGAGCGTTGTGCCGGCTTGGCCAGCCATTCGTGGCCTTTCAACATGCCATGCCAGTACAGAGTGGGTAGCTGTTTAGCCTTGAGAAACCAGGCTGCACGGGTGGCTTTGGTGCCATCGTTGATCCATTTCGGGAAACTGGGTTGCAGTACCCCGCCGTAGCCAAACTCCGCCAACACGATTTTGCCGTTTTCCACCGTTAGCGGGCAGGAACCGTAACCCAGGTAGGCAGCCTCAAGCGGCTGGTTTCTGAGCGTGGCCACCAGGTTTTCGGCCACCACCGGTGCCTGTTTGCGAACCGCAGCAGCGGTTTTCGCGTTGCCAGTTCCGCTGGCGTCGCCCAGGCCGAAGATGTTGGTGTAGGTCTTGTGACGCAGGGTGTCGTCTTCAAGATCCAGCCAGCCGCCTTCATTGGCCAGTGCGGATTCCCGGATCAGTCCGGGGGCCCGCTGGGGAGGCACGGCGTGCAGCATATCAAAGGTAACTTCGCGATCCTGGCTGTTGCCCTCTCCATCGGTCGAACGGAAAACTGCTGTTTTTGAGGGGCCGTTCACGGCAACCAGAGTGCTGCCGAAATTCAGGTCGATGTCATATTTCTTGATATAGGCTTCCAGGGCCGGGACATAATCGGCCACACCAAACAGAACCGCCCCGGCGTTGTGGAACTGGATGTCCAGGTTGTTCAGGACGCCATGTCTGAGCCAGTAGTCGGCGGACAGATACATGGCTTTCTGGGGCGCGCCGGCACATTTGATCGGCATCGGCGGCTGGCTGAACAGGGCCCGGCCTTTTTTGAGCCCCTGCACCATGTCCCAGGTGTAGCTGGCCATGCCTTCCCGGTAATTGGAGGTGACCCCGTTGGAACCCAGCGCCTCCTCAAGCCCTTCTATGCCGCCCCAGTTCAGTTCCAGACCGGGCGCAAGAACCAATGCCTTGTACTCCATGGTTGAACCGTCACCCAGGGAGATACTGTTGTTGTCCTGATCGATAGCGGTTACCGGCTGCTGGTACCAGGATACGAAACTGGGCATGACTTCTGACATGGGTTTTGAGGTGGTTTCGGGCCGGAAGACTCCGCCTCCCACCATGGTCCAGCCGGGCTGATAGTGGTGCCGGGTAGCGGGTTCAACGATTGCGATGTCGATATTGCTATCCCTTTTGTGGATGCTTGATGCTACCGAGATGCCGGCCGCCCCGCCGCCCACGATCACGACGGTATGGGTTTTGACGCTGCCTGTGGCGGTTGTGCTGGTGTTCATGCCTCGAACCTCTTGTCTTTGTTTGCTGTGCGCGCGTTGAGCCTGGGATAGGTAAGAGACTACCAAACAAATTGTTCTAACGTTAGATTAAATAGGAATATAATAGGCTCTGTCTAGTAGTGCCCGAGTTTTATGGGCTGGAACTGGAAGCACAG
>AZIK01002225.1_pt1 | contig 15285 bp, 13 predicted proteins | sample 359131 | NCBI WGS metagenome assembly AZIK01 (sample SAMN02429715, study PRJNA222663) | marine sediment metagenome | biome: Sediment sample; isolation source: enrichment culture of sample MGS-ANC(AMM) from oil contaminated site at the... | place: Italy: Ancona | collected 2012-02-14 | depth 6 m m | reverse complement strand
AGCGTTAGCTGCCCGGCCTTTTTTCTAACTGATGGACTGATGATCAGTCACCGCTCCAGTTGGCTTTCGGATCAGGTGTCATCCGAAGATAGGATTTCACCGCCTTGTAGCCTTTCGGGAAACGCTGCTTGATCTCGTCTTCATCCTGCAGGGATGGAACGATGACCACATCGCCGCCACGCTCCCAGTTGCCCGGAGTTGCCACCTTGTGCTCGTCGGTCAGCTGTAGTGAGTCAATCACCCGAAGCACTTCGTTGAAATTACGACCGGTGCTGGCCGGATAGGTGATCATCAGCCGCACTTTCTTGTTCGGATCAATCACGAACAGGGACCGTACGGTGAGGCTGCTGTCGGCATTGGGGTGAATCATGTCGTACAGCTGGGATACCTTGCGGTCGTGGTCTGCAATGATCGGGAAGTTCACCGAGCAGCCCTGGGTTTCGTTGATGTCCTTGATCCACTCCTGATGGGAATCCACCGGGTCGACGCTCAGGGCAATGGCCTTGACGCCTCGTTTGGCGAACTCATCCTTCAGCTTGGCGGTCAGGCCCAGTTCGGTGGTGCACACCGGAGTAAAATCTGCCGGGTGTGAGAACAATACACCCCAGTCATTGCCCAGCCAGTTGTGAAACGAAATCTTTCCTTCACTGGAATCCTGTTCAAAATCGGGTGCGGTATCTCCAAGACGTAACGTCATCGGTAGTCTCCTTTGATCATGCTCGTGAAAACTTCGTTGTTATTCCGGCCCGGAAATCGCCGGATTATGCTCCGTATATGTCTCTATCCTTGGTGCCAGACGCCTTAATTGCAAGGGGGTCAGAGCCCCAGCTCTTGCTCTTTGTCAAAGTGCTCCCGGGTAAGCTTGAATACGACCGGGCTCAGCATCAGCAGAGCGATCAGGTTTGGCAGTGCCATCATGGCGTTGAGCGTATCTGCTACCAGCCAGACAAAGCCGAGGTTCAGTGTGGCGCCGACGGGGATAGCCAGAATCCATGCAATCCGGTAAGGCACAATCGCCTTTACGCCGAACAGGAATTCAATACAGCGCTCACCATAGAAAGACCAACCAAGGATCGTTGTGAATGCAAAAACCGCCAGGGCAATGGCGACAAGATAGTTTCCGACGCCCGGGAGTGCTTCCTGGAACGCCATGGAGGTCAGTGCAGCACCGGATTCTCCGGAGGTCCAGGTGCCGGATGTGATAATCACCAGGCCGGTGATGGTGCAGATGACGATGGTATCAATGAAGGTGCCAAGCATGGCCACCATGCCCTGATTGATCGGGTTCCGGGTTTGCGCGGCGGCGTGTGCGATGGGGGCAGATCCCAGACCTGCTTCATTGGAGAAGATGCCCCGGGCAACCCCGAAACGGATCGCTGCCCAGACTGCCGCACCGGCAAAGCCGCCTTCCGCCGCGACGGGGCTGAAGGCATGCTTGATCACAAGGGCGAGCGCTGCGGGGATGTCGGCGGCATTGATGGCCAGCACAACAAGCCCGGCGACCAGGTAGGAGATGGCCATTAACGGCACCAGCGCGCTTGCGACATGGCCGATCCTGCGAATACCTCCGATCAGAACCATGCCCACCAGAACCATGAGCACCAGGCCTGTGACCCAGTGTGGCAGGCCGAAACTGGTTTGCATGACATCGGCGACCGAGTTGGCCTGAACGGTATTGCCAATGCCGAAGCCGGCGATTGCCGCAAAAACGGCAAACAGGACGCCAAGCCAGGCCCATTTGCTGCCAAGTCCGTTACGGATGTAATACATGGGGCCCCCGACGTGAGCACCACGTTCGTCCACTTCTCGGTAGCGTACCGCCAGAACCGCCTCGGAATACTTGGTTGCCATGCCGACCAGAGCGGTCAGCCACATCCAGAAAAGGGCCCCGGGGCCACCCAGGAACACCGCGGTTGCAACCCCGGCAATATTGCCGGTGCCAACGGTCGCGGATAGTGCTGTCATCAATGCCTGGAACGGCGGGATTTCACCTTCAGATTCGGCACCGGCAGCACGGCGGCCAGTCCACATCAGCCGGAAGCCGGCGCCAAGTTTCAGCACCGGCATCAGCTTCAGGCCCAGGCTGAGGAATAGCCCGACACCCAGTATCAGAACCAGCATGGGCGGGCCCCAGACCAGTGCGTTTATCTGTCCTACGAATTCAGAAATAGCTTCCATGGGATCTCCCTCTGTCTGCCATGGATTGGTTTCAATGGTTGACCCGGGTCGGGTATAACCGATTGAGTTTAGTCAGATAATTTCCTGTGTAAACTCATGGTTCGGGAAAAGTGGTGGATCCGGGTCCAATTGCCTATGCTCATAGTATCGGTGACCATCCACCAAGGGGAGGGATTCTGCCCATGCGTTCACTGAAAGTTTCTGATGTCATGTGGAATCATATTGAGCCGATCCGATGCGGTACCCAACTCACCAAGGTAGTGAAAGCCCTGCTTAACAACCACGTAACCGGGTTGCCGGTGGTTGATGATAACCGCCAGGTGCTCGGGTTTGTCTCGGAGCAGGATTGCATTCATGCCCTTCTGGTGAGCAGCTATCATTGTGAAGGGGATCCGATAGTCGACGATGTCATGTTCCGGAAGCCGGTAACGATTTCGCCCGAGATGTCCGTCGTTGATCTCGCCCAGAATCTTGGTGCGGGCAAGCCAAAAGTTTACCCGGTTGTGGATCATGGCAAGCTGATTGGTATTGTCACCCGTACCGCTATCCTTGCGGAGCTGGCACGCACCGGTTGTGGGCTTGAATTGCCAAAGTACGCCAGTGCCGAAGACTGATCCGGTATTGTTTGCAAGGTAGAGGACACCAGGGAACGCCTGTAATCACTTCAATCCTCGAATGCACCGGGTTAAGAGCGGAGCCCCCAGATCAGGCTGAAGTCCATGGAGGGCATGACTTCCGCTTCCTCGAGATTCCGGATCCCGAGTTCCGGGAGGCTCGTGTCCCGCTCGAAGGTGCCGGTGTAGCGATTGCCCCGGGGACCGAAAATCGCTCTCACGAAGGGGCCCCGGGCCCTGACCGGGCGGCGGGCCACCACACCCACTTCGTTGTTTTCCAGGCGCACCAGAGTGCCGGGAGGATAGTCACCAAGCACCTGGAGCAGGGCCTTGGGAATTGCTGGCCGAAAATTACCATCTGCGAGAGTGGCTATCAGTTTCCGGGCCTGGGCCACGTTCATTCGCTGCCGGTAGGCGCGTTTGGTGACCATGGCCACGTAACGTTCTGCCAAGGCTAGAATCTCCGCTTCCGGTCTTATTTCGGTGCCACTCAATCCCTTTGGGTAGCCGCTGCCATCGGCTTGCTCATGGTGCTGCGCAACGATCGTCAGCAGCAACGCGTTGTCGATTCCTGCGTCCGTGAGGGCCTGAATGCTGCGCTCGGGATGTTTACGAATGACGGCGCGCTGTTCATCGTTCAATATCGTGTTTGATGCGTTCAGTTTGTCGGCAATCGGGACAAGCGCCAGGTTGGCGGTAAGCGCAGCAGTGGTGAGTACGGCAATCCTTTCGTCCTCCAGCCCGAACTGGCGGCCGATAAACTGACAAAGAATGGCGTGGAACAGAATCTGTTCATGAATCACCGGTCCGATGGCGTACAGGTGAATCAGCGCCAGACTCGCATCGGGCGATTCGGTGCAGGTGCGCTCGATCATCCTGGCCAGGCCGAGCAGGCGCTTCTGGGCAGAGGGGTCTGACTCGGTAATGGCGTTCAGTGTTGCTTCCAGTGAATGGAGCAGGTCCGGATAGTCCGCAAAGGGATTCCGCTCCCTGTGATCCTCCACAATCTCTTCCTGGGGGCGCTCTATCTTGCGTGGCTTGAACCGGCCCCGCTCGAACAACTGTTCCAGCTGGGAATTGGTCTGAATCACATACCCCTGGCGTAATAGAATTTTGCCGTCGGCATCATAGACGTTCCAGGGCAGAGGGTGGCCGATGGTCAGTGCGCCGGGTGCGATTCGGACAAGTTCGGTCAAATCAGGTGTCTCTGGTACAGGTTAGTTATGTCGCCAGTGTAACCCCGAATGCCAATCTGTCTCTACAGTCGTAAGGGCTACTAAAACGTTAGAGAAGCTCGGTTTTACCTGATTTTACGGTGGACGGGGCTCAGGAGAATAAAAAAGTGAGTGCTCGTTCAAAGTTTGTCTTTATTGATAGAAAATATGTAAAGAATCGTTGTCGTACAACGATTACTCATATTGCCTGGTCTATTCTGGGATCCTGAATAATTCTTTTGCCGGGCGACCACGTTTTATGCTCCACCGCCTCAAGACCGATTTCCGGTTGTCGATCATTACCCTGCTTGGTGCTAGCGGAATACTGGGCATCACGCCCTTTGCTGCGATGCGCTTCTTGCAGGGCAATACGCTTGCAGGTTTTGTCGACTCTGCCATTCTGCTTGGCATTCTGGCCACACTGATTTATGCATGGGTTACCGAGGATACTCGCAAAAGCGGCACAGTCCTTGCCGTTATTGCATGCAGTGGCGCGGTGGTCGTTGGCACGATTGTGGGTGAACCCGGGCTGTTCTGGCTGTATCCCTGCCTTGTGACCTCTTTCTTCCTGGCCAATCCCCGTATCGCAGTCGTCCTGAACATCACGTCGGTTGTTGCGCTCATAGTCCATGGTGGCGCCTTCCACTCTGATGTCCAGATGTGGTCGTTTGCCTCAACCTCTCTGGTGGTCAGCGCCTGCGCCTATGTATTCGCCCACAGAAATAAGGATCAGCGGGATCGTCTGGAGCACCTGGCGACCATTGACCCGCTCACCGGCATCAAGAACCGTCGCTCGATGGATCAGGAACTTGGCCTGGCTCTGACCTCGGCAGAGCGCACCGGGCTGTCCTACGCCCTGGTTCTCCTGGATATCGACCATTTCAAGAAGATCAACGATGACCATGGCCATGGTGTCGGCGATGACGTGCTGATTGATCTCGTTGCCCTGCTCAAGCAGAACACTCGCAAGTCAGATCAGCTGTTCCGGTATGGTGGCGAAGAGTTTGTGTTGCTCCTGCCGGGTGTCGACGGTATTGGTCTGAAAGCGGTGATGAATAATTTGCAGCAGGTGTTGCGCAAGTACATGAAGAGCCCTGGCGGCTCTGTTACAGCTTCATTCGGAGTGGCACTGCTCAGACACGGTGAAAGCGTCGACAGTTGGCTCGCCCGGGCAGATGCGGCGTTATACGAAGCCAAGGAGACTGGCCGCGACAAGATCGTTTTTTCTGACCCTCAGCGCGTGCCGGAACTGGTAGCGGGCCCCGCCTGAATACCATCCGGAGCGTAAAGGAAAAGTCTCCAGCCAAGCAGAATGCTGGCCGATACCAGGCCACCGGTCAGACCAACCCAGAAACCGGCTGCTCCCATGGCTGGCAGCAGAAAGTCGGTAAAAGTAAGCAGGTATCCCAGCGGCAGGCCCACGCCCCAGAAAGAAAACAGCATGATGAACATGGGAATGCGGGTGTCCTTGTAGCCGCGCAATGCACTGATGCAGGTTATCTGGATAACATCGGCAATCTGGAACAACGCGGCAAAGATCAGGAGCCTGACAGTCACTGCCTGAACATCACTGTCACTGGTGTAGAGCGCCGCGATTTCACGCGAGAACACGAACAGCAGTATGGCAAACACCAGCGCAGTGGTGGCAGCCATAATCAGGGAGCTGCGGGAGATCAGCCGGGCACTGGCGGGTGCCCCGGCGCCTATCAGAAAACTGACCCGCAGCGTCAGGGCCATCCCGATACTCAGCGGTACCATGAACAGCAAAGACACTACATTGAGCGCGATCTGGTGACCTGCCACCACAATCGGGCCAAGGGGCGCCAGGAACAGGGCGATCACCGAGAAAAGACTGGCCTCAACAAAGATGGTGAAGCCAATGGGGACGCCTATGCCGAGAATGTAGCGTATCCCCGCCAGATCCGGCTTCACCCGGTCAGCGATCAGATGAAACTGTCTGTAAGCCTGGCTGCGGTTCAGATAAAGCAGCAAAGCGATGGCGGCGACACTATTGGAAATGGCGGTTGCCCAGCCACACCCGACGCCACCCATTGCTGGAAGCCCCAGCTTTCCGTAGATGAAAATGTAGTTCAAAGGCAGGTTGATCAACGTTCCCAGAACCGAGAATGCCATGATTACCCTGGTGTGTCCGAGGCCGTCTGTGAGTCCACGAAGTGCGGTGATCAACAGTAACGCCGGCACACCCCACGCGAATGCATCCAGATAGCCCTGGGTAATGCGCGCCGTGTTGGCCTCCAGGTTCAGGATTGCCAGTATCGGATGCACGTGGGTCAGCAGCAGAATCATGATAACGGAGCCGACCGCGGCCAGGTAAATGCCCTGCCAGGTTGCGGGCATGATTTTCCGGACATCCCGGGCGCCGTTATAACCGGAAATAATAGGTTGCAGCGCACCCAGCATGCCCATGAAAAACAGGAAGAGTGGCATCCACAAGCTGCTGCCAATGCCCACCGCCGCGAGATCCTCTGCACTGGCGTGACCGGCCATGATGGTATCGATCACGCCGTTGGCCATCTGGGCAATCTGGGCGATCAGGATCGGCCCGCCAAGAAGCGCGAGGGTCCGCCACTCGGTCAGTGTTCGGGCAACCAGCGGTTGTCGTGTTTCCGGTAATGGCTGGTGTATTTCATCCATAGAGGTGTATCCCGCGTTCCGGCGCTGCAAGTTTCTCCCAAAACCGTTAAAGTACGCGCCTTGATCACAACAGATGGCAGTGGCGATGGGACTTCTGGTTTTTGTTACGGTTTTGTGGGCGTTTTCATTCAGTCTGATCGGCGAATTTCTGGCTGGTCAGGTGGATAGCGACTTCGCGGTGCTCAGCCGGGTTCTTCTCGGTGCTCTGGTATTTCTGCCGTTCACCCGCTGGCGGGGTGTCCCGTCGGGACTGAAACTGGGCATTCTGGCCACCGGGATGCTGCAATTCGGTATCACCTATTTGTGTCTTTACCGGTCCTTCAGTTATCTGACGGTGCCTGAAGTGTTGTTGTTCACCATTTTCACGCCGCTGTACGTGACCCTGCTGGACGACGCTCTGTTTCGCCGGTTCTCTCCAATCGCTCTTCTGGCCGCAGCTATCGCTACGGTCGGGGCAGGTATCATACGCTACGACGGGCTCAGTGAGGACTTCATTACCGGCTTTCTGTTGCTTCAGGTGGCCAATTTCACCTTCGCGGCCGGCCAGGTGGGCTACAAGCATGTGATGCAACATTATCCGATCGCAATGCCGGCTTACCGAACCTTCGGCTATTTCTTTATCGGTGCCCTGATTATTGCGCTGCCCTCCTTCCTGATTTTCGGCAATGCCGACAAGTTGCCCTCCACAACTGTGCAGTGGGGCATCCTGGCGTGGCTGGGTCTTGCTGCCTCTGGTCTCGGCCTGTTCCTGTGGAATCGGGGTGCCTGCGTGGTTGATGCCGGTACTTTGGCCATCATGAACAATGCGCTGGTGCCTGCGGGTCTGATCGTGAACCTGCTGATCTGGAACCGTGATGCCGATCTGCTCAGGTTGGCGATCGGAGGTGGCGTCATTGCCCTCTCCCTCTGGTTGAACGCGCGCTTTCATCCCCGGGCCCGGTTGGCTGTCTCAGCATAAATTGCTGCACCGGCTAAGGTTCTGAAAATTTCCGCCGTTACACTTTTGTACGCGGGGGCGAATCCCCTGCGCCTTTTTCTCTTTATTTGGTCAGCCCTGAGTCAGAAGGTCCGTTTATGCGCAAGAATCTCCCGGTAACCCAGCGTGAAGTCAAAATGCGTAAAGGCGGTCGGCTGATTACGACCACGGATCTGAAAGGGGTGATCACCTACTGCAACGAAGAATTCGTGGAAATCAGTGGTTTTTCCCGGGACGAGCTGGTTGGCCAGGCGCACAATGTTATCCGTCACCCGGATATGCCCTCTGCCGTGTTCAAGGATATGTGGGATTACCTGAAGGCGGGCAAGGCCTGGATGGGAGTGGTCAAAAACCGGGCGAAGAGCGGTGACCACTACTGGGTCAGTGCCTATGTGACCCCTATTCGCGAAAACGGCCAGATGGTTGGCTACGAATCGGTGCGGGTAGAGCCGACTCGCGAGCAGGTCGCCCGGGCAGAGTCGCTTTACACGCGGATGTCGTCCGGCAAGCGACTGACAAGCGCGGGAGGCCAGCTGAATTCGGTGGCAAAATCGAGCTTGCCATTTATTGTTTCGCTCGTTCTGAGCCTTGCCGCTCTGCGTTTTGATCAGGTTTGGCTTGCGGTCGGGCTCGTTCTTCTGGGTCATATCTGCGGTGCGAGCCTGGTGCAGCGGTCAGTCAGGGCTCGAATGGGTAGTCTGTTGGCTCTTTGCCCTGATGCGTTCCGGGACCCTGTTGTCGCTCGAACCTACAGCGATGAGAGCGGAGCGTTTGGAGAGTTGGCAATGGCTCTGTTGAGCGAACAGGCAAGGATTCGTACTGCGCTTGCCCGCATTGAAGATCAGGCCGAGCTTCTTTACGAGCAGGCTCGCGCCTCCCATGGCTACATCAGTGACGGCGCCTCGGCCATTGCCCGGCAGCGGGCAGAAACCGACCAGACCGCGTCGGCCATCAATGAAATGACAGCCTCAATCCAGGAAGTGACTGAGTCGGTCACCAGCAATGCGCGAGAGGCCGAAGAGGCCAATCGCCTGGCTGGCGCCGGGAGCGACCGCAGTGCCGAGGCGCTGGTGGCCATTGAAGAGCTGGTCACCAGAGTTAATGGAATCGGTCAAACCATTGCCAGGCTGGGTGAATCCACCGACAGTATTGGTGAGGCGGCCAATCTGATATCCGAAATTGCCGAGCAGACCAACCTGCTGGCGCTGAACGCAGCGATTGAAGCGGCCCGGGCCGGCGAGCAGGGTCGTGGGTTCGCCGTGGTTGCCGACGAAGTGCGTTCCCTGGCCCGTCGTACCCGTGAATCCACAGTGCGGATCCAGGACGTTATCGACGACTTCAGGCAGCAGGTGGATTCGGCGGTTCAGGCGACCCGTGACGGTGAGGCTGTGGCCGGTCGTGGCCTCGACAAGGTGAGGGAGGCCGAGAATTCCCTTCGGGATATTGTCTCCTCCATACAGACCATTTCGGACAGTTTTATCAGTATGTCTGCCGCCTTTGAGGAACAGAGCCAGGTTTCCGATGAGATCAATCGCCAGATCACCAACATTGCCGAACTGGCGGATCACAGTGACAGCCAGGCTGACTCAGCGAAACAGAGCAGTGACCGGCTCAGCACCATGTCCCGGGGCCTGAAAGACCTGGTTTCCCGGTTTATCAGCAAAAACGGCTAGTTAGCTCGACAGTTCTTTTCTCCCGATGGGCTCGTGCCGGTTAGGGAGAACGCCAGCACTGGCATCGCCGCGCCAGTGCTGGCAGAATCCCGCCCCAATTGCCCGGCCGCGCCGTGGCTCTGCCTCTTTACAGACATTGCTCAGCAAAAAGCACAGGAATTCAACATGACTCAGTCCAACTCGGTTTCGGGTAACGGTACGGGGGCCGCTCGTGGTCTATGGTCCTCACGGTTGGCGTTTATTCTCGCGGCAACCGGTTCTGCCGTTGGTCTAGGCAATATCTGGAAATTTCCCTATGTCACCGGTGAGAACGGCGGTGGCGCCTTTGTGCTGGTTTACCTGCTGTGTATCGCCGTGATCGGTATCCCCATCATGATGGCGGAGGTGTTTATTGGCCGGAATGGACGCCACAACCCGATCACCAGCATGCGTCTGGTGGCCGAGCGTAACCTCAGCGCGCCAGGTTGGCGGATCTCTGCGATCATCGGAATGATCGCGGCGTTCGTGATTCTTTCTTTCTACTCGGTGATTGGAGGCTGGGCGGCCTCTTATGTTGGTCATGCCGCCATGGGGGATTTTGCAGGTGGTACCGCAGATTCCATTGGTGAGCTGTTCGGTGGCCTGCTGGCCAGCCCAGGCCAGTTGCTGCTGTGGCATACCATCTTCATGGCACTGGTAATCCTGGTTGTTTCCCAGGGGCTGAAAGGTGGCCTGGAGCGGGCCGTTACCATCCTTATGCCGGCACTGTTTATCCTGCTGTTGGTAGCGGTTGGCTATGCCACCACGACCGGACACTTTGGCGAGGCTGTCAGCTTCCTGTTCACGCCGGATTTCGGGGCGTTGTCTATCAATAGTGTATTGATTGCACTGGGTCACGCCTTCTTTACCCTCAGTCTGGGTATGGCCATCATGATGGCCTATGGCTCCTATCTGGGCCGCGACGTGTCCATCGGCCGAACTGCTGTCAGTGTCGCCATCATGGATACGGTGGTGGCGCTGCTGGCTGGTCTGGCTATTTTCCCGGTGGTGTTTGCCAATGGTCTGGAAGCGGGCGCCGGCCCGGGTCTAATTTTCCAGACCCTGCCGCTGGCCTTTGGCAACATGCCTATGGGCGGTCTGTTCGGCACCCTGTTCTTCATCCTGCTGCTGTTTGCTGCCTGGACCTCAGGCATTTCCCTGCTGGAGCCGGTGGTTGAGTGGGTCGAAGAAAAAACCAGCCTGGCCCGCACCGGTAGTGCCATCCTGGTGGGTGTGCTCTGCTGGGCGCTGGGCATAGCGTCGATTCTGTCGCTCAACGTCTGGGCCGATGTGGCGCCTTTGGCCATGTTCGAACGTTTTGAAGGCAAAACCATCTTTGACCTTCTGGACTTCTTTACCGCCAACGTTCTGTTGCCACTTTCCGGTTTGTTGACGGCGGTATTTGTTGGCTGGTTTGTGGCGAAGGAATCGCTCAAAACGGATCTGGCTCTCGAAGGTGGAGCATTCAGCCTCTGGTATAACCTGATCCGGTTTGTCACCCCGATCGCAGTCGTCATTGTGTTCGTTTACAACCTGATGCAGTAATGAAAGGCACGCTGGCCTGATTGCCGGCAGTGCAGAAAAAAGCCCGGCGGTTTTTCCCCGTCGGGCTTTTTTGTCTTGCCACCAAACGTCTCAGTCTTCGCCTATCTCCCTCAGGGCATCAATATGGCGGCGGACGGCCTCAACGTCTGCCGGCGGTGAATTGCTGGCACTCTGCATGGCGCCCATGGCACCTTGCATCATGGCCCGCATCTGCGCCTTCTGCTCGGCGGTCATGTGAGGACTGTTCTCGATTTCAGCCATGGCCGCCTCCATTTCCTGGCGGGCAGCCGGATTCTGTTGCTCCATCTCAATGGCCATCCATGCCTGGAAGATCCTGTCTCCGGTAGCGCCCCACTCCTCCAGGTTGTCGAAACCATGGTCCTGAGCCAGGTCCTCAAGCTGACTGTAGGCCTCGTGGCCTTTCAGGTTGCTCAGTGAGTTGGAGAACATGTGGGAGAAATCTGGCATCGAGCCGTCGTTTGGTGAGCCCATCTCATCGTTGAGATCTTCGAACTCAGGTTCCAGTTGCTCGGCGGCCTTCAGGCTCTCGATAAACGATGAGATTTTCTGGTCGGACAGGCTCTGGGCCTGACTGCTGGCTGAGAACACTGCGAGCAGGGCAAACAGCGTGATGATCACTGCAAAGCGGATTGAAACAGAAATTTGGCCAGACATAAGCGTCTCTCCTTGTGTTGGCGTCTCCGGTTTTCCCTGTGCCGGAGGCTCTATGAGATTAGCGCTTAGCTGGGTTGGCTGGCAACTTTGCGGCAGTTGCCAGGTTTACAAGAACAGGAGCGTGAGGGCTTCGATGTTCACAGCTGATTTTTCATGAATGTGGCGATCATGACTCTCATGGCATTATCCGGCGGGACTTTGTTCTCGTTCCGGAACAAAAAAGGCCGGAGTCAGCGACCCCGGCCTTGTTCAGAGCAACGGCTGATCAGAGGTAGCCGAGTTCGGCCAGGTAGCCTTTCAGCATATCGAGTGCTTTCTTGGCATTCTCGCTTCGTTTGCCTTCTTCGTCCCACATTGCCTGGGCGGTTGCTACCAGCTTGTCCTGTACCTCATCCGGCATTACGTTGACTTGCACGCCCTGTTCTTCAATGGCCTTGGCCAGGGTAATGCGCTCTTTGTACAGGTACTCGTTGGTGCGGACCCAGAATTGCTCGTCGAGGGCATCTTTGACAATTTTCTGAATGTCCTCCGGCAGCTTGTCCAGGGCCTTCTGACTGACAATGATCACATCGGTGCCGGCAATGTTCAGTGCAGGTTGCACATGGTGCTTGGCCACTTCATACAGGCCCATGCTGAAGGCACCCTGAGCCGCGCCCCAATGAGCGCCGTCGACGATACCGGAATCCAGAGCTGAGTAGAGCTCGCTGCCAGGGATGTAGGAAGCGGCAGCGCCGGCTTCGGTCAGGAAGCTTTGCAGGGCGCCGGAGGAGCGGATCTTCAGACTGGTGAAGTCTTCCCAGCTCTCGATCGGTTCCTTGACTACCATTTCGGTCGGGTAGACCTTATCGGTGGCCCAGTAAACGCCATGCTCTGCCGCTTCATCACGGAGCATCTGTTCGAAACCCATGTTCTGATGGAAGTAGGCAGCTTCCCACACGTTGCGGAAGGCGAACGGCAAGCCAGAGGCGATACCTGCCAGTGAAACCTTATCCTGGGCATAAGACGGGGAGATGGTGCCCATTTCCAGGATGCCGCGGCTGACTGCGTTGAAGGTTTGCTTGGCCTTGAAGAGGGCCCCGGCCTCATAAAGCTCGAGCTTCAGGCGGCCGTCGGTGCGCTCTTCTATAACGCGCTGAAGCCGGATGAGGCTGTCCGTATAAGAGCTACTGGAGCCTGGCCAGTGGGACTGGACTTTCCAGGTAACGGCATCCTGTGCGGCGGCGGGTGTGGCGACGAGGGCGGCCGAGAGCCCAAGGGTGATTGCCGAGGCAAAGACCGTCAGTTTTTTTCGGGTGTTGGTAAGCAGAGTCATAGGTGGCCTCATTCGTTGTTGTATTTGTGACTTACTCAGTTTGTGCTTATGACCAATGGGTATTTCTATGTTTTGCTGTGCGAAATTAATAACTGCCTGGTGAATCGTGGTTCTTTGAATCTAGCACAAGTCTTTTTTTTTGCAATAGGCGGTTGGCCGGTGATTTGTTGCCGTCTGTCAAAGTCGAAAGGCCACACCCAGTGTGGCCGTTTTCTGATTATAATCGTACCTTTCGATATTGCTGTTGTTCTGTGCCTGCCGCAGGGTCAGGAGCAGTGAGACGGTCTTGTTGATGCGGTATTTTCCCTCCAGCTCAAGTGTGAGCCGGTTGTCCTCCCGGCGCACGATAAGAAGACCTTCCGGCACCTCAAGGCGGTGGGGCGTGCGGTAGTAATTAAATCGGTAGCTTGCAGAAGCGCCCAGTTCCAGTCCCGGGGTAAAGGCGTAGCCAAGGCCCAGCGTCAAAGTTTGGCCAAGTGGCGACACGCTATAATACTCCGACCCGTTATTCAGATTTTGTCGATCATCGTAGTCGACTCTATATCGGGCCTCACCTCGCAAGTTTTCAAACCTGGCCTTGTATCGGCTGTCCAACCGGAAATGCTGTCCGTCGTAAGCGCTGAAGCGATCGGCAGCGAATATCTGTTCGGCACTGAGGGTGATGTTGCAGCGAGCGGTCTCAGAACGGACACTGCAGTGTCCTGTGCTGACATCACTCGTCAACCGGGCCCGTCGTTCCCGGGACGCGCCGCCTTGCCAAAGCTGATCGCCACCGAGTCCCAGTTTGAACCTGTATCGGTTTTCGGAATGTTCCCAGGCCGCTTCGGCACGGACGAGGTGGCTGTTGAAGTCGGTTTCTTCACGGTATTGTCGCCCATAAAGCAAAACCCGTGTTTTGAGTGCGTTTTTGCCTTTACGCAGGGGGTAGCCGGAAATCGCATTCACTGATTCGAGGAAACTCCCATCAAGGGAGCTCGGCGCTGAATCCGGAAACAGCGCAATGTTTTCCTGATAGCCCGCAGAGAGCGATAGCAGTGTCTGCCAGCGGGAGGGTGGTGAAGGTGCGCCGAGCTCCTCCAGTTGCCCGCGAGCCAGCTTGATCAGGTTGTCTTCGGTGCTTTCGCTGGCGACGCTCAGGAAGGCTTCACGGGCCCGGGATGTCTGGTTCCGGGCAAGGGCGATCAGTCCGATATTATAAGAGGCGAGAGCACGCTGTTTGGTTGACAGGAGTTGGCCGAACATCCGCTCGGCATCGTCAAATTCTCCCAGGCGGTAATACAGAACGCCGAGATTGTAGATCAATGCGCGGGATTGGAGTTGCGTGGCTGCGGCCTCTAAAAGCTGGCGAGCCTGCTCCAGGTCATTGTTCTGGAAGGCCGCAATACCTGCCTTGAATTGCGCCCGGGCGGCTGCCTCTGAACTTGCCTGCAACGGTGCCGAAAAAAGCAGGCACAGCACTATAAAAACCGGTAAAAGTGGACGAGACAGCAAGCGAGTTTCCCCAACCCCGAGAGCTTTCCGAGCAGATCTCGATCCGGCCTCAAAGGCCGGAAAAGATCAGCTCTGCTGAAAACAGAGGGGAAGCTTAACCCAGATCAGGGAAAAAAATCAGCAAACTCCAGCACGGAAACCCCCTTGAAGAGGATGCGGATGAATGCCTGTTTCAGCGTTACTGATTAATCAACGGAGCTGTCCAGTGATGATGTTGTGTCGTTCAGCAGGTCAAGGCCAGTGTCAGGAAGCTCCTCCACCGGCAGTTCCGGGTCGGGAAGATCTGTGCCTGGAAGATCAACAGCCGGCGGGTCCAGCAGATTCTCGCCAGGCAGTTCCAAATCCAGCGCGTCCCGCGTTTCTCTGGCCTCGGAAGACAGGCTTTCAACCATGTCCAGGGATTCCGATGAGAGCTCTCCCGCGTCCAGCGCATCATCCTGACTTGAGATGCCCAGTTCGTTCAGGGAGTCAGGGATCTGCATTTCCTGCACAAAGGACGAGTCCAGCGCTTCCTCATCAGCGACCATGCGCATGGTGACGTCGTAGTCCGTTTCTGCGGCCGCCAATCCCGGCGCACAAATCACCACCAGTACCAGTGCTGGAAACAGTCCGTGTATGTGGTTTGTCAGTGTTTTCATGACGATGGCTCCATCAATTTGCCAATGTCAGTTTTAAAGGTTTTCCGTGTTTCGCCATCACCGAGGTGGGCCACCAGGCTGCCCTGGCCCGGGAATAGAACGTTGACGGGCAACGCGAGGAGGTTATCACCGGGTTTCAGGCTCACTTTCCAGCTTACCTTTTGCCTGCCCGGGAACGGTGTAAGTTCCAGATTCGGGGGTAGCTCGAGTGTCAGCGTTACGTCTTCCACGGCTTTCGTGGATGTGAAGGCCAGCCTGACGGTTCGCTGATTCGAAACAGGTGACTCAGCGCCGCC
>AZIK01000599.1_pt1 | contig 15324 bp, 13 predicted proteins | sample 359131 | NCBI WGS metagenome assembly AZIK01 (sample SAMN02429715, study PRJNA222663) | marine sediment metagenome | biome: Sediment sample; isolation source: enrichment culture of sample MGS-ANC(AMM) from oil contaminated site at the... | place: Italy: Ancona | collected 2012-02-14 | depth 6 m m | reverse complement strand
GGCGTTCTTCTTCTGGCATCTCCAAGGCAAATTGGATCGCGCCGTCCATCGACTTATGCGAAAACGGATTGGTTGGCACGGCTGAGGCCAATTCCACCGCAGCCCCGGCAAATTCGGACAGAACCAACACCCCGTCGCCATCGGTGCGCGCCGCGCAATATTCCTTGCACACAAGGTTCATCCCATCGGCCAAAGGCGTGATCCACGCCACATCCGCCGCGCGGTAATAGGCCACGAGATCGGTGAATTTCACCGGCCGGGAAATCAGCGCCACGGGTTGCCAATCGAAACTGCCATAGCGGCCGTTGATCATCCCCGCCTGATGTTCAAGATCGCGCTGGATTTCCTCATAGGAGGTCATTTCGGAATTGGCCGCCACAGAGACATGCATCAAACGCACCTTGCCGCGCAGGTCAGGACGGGTTTCCAAAATCCGCTCAAAACTTTGCAGCTGTTCGATCCCGCCCTTGGTGTAATCGGTGCGCCCAACCGAAAGGATGAGCTGTCCGTCGCCGATTTCCTCTTTGATTTCTTTGACGCGTTTGGCCGTTGCCTCATTGGCCACCACCTCTTCGATATAATCCACATCGACGCCCACGGGGCTGGCCTGAAGGCGAATGGTGCGCCCCTCAAAGCCGATCTCGGTGACCACGCTTTGCTCAGAGAGCGCGGAGGTTTCCGGCACCATATCCGGGTGAACTTTTTCCCGTTTCAACGTGTCAACCTCAAGCAAAGAGCGGGCGGAGGACACGAAATTGTTCACATAGCGCGGGATGTGGAAGCCGATGACATCACAGGCCAAGAGGCTTTCCAAAATCTCTTTGCGCCAGGGCAGCACATTGAAAATATCGGCGTTCGGGAAGGGCGTGTGATGGAAAAACGAGATTTTGACATCAGGGCGCAGCGTGCGCAAATAGCCCGGCACCAGCCAAAGGTTGTAATCATGGACCCACACAACCGCGCCTTCGGCGGCTTCGGCGGCGGCGGCTTCGGCAAAGGCCCAATTCACCTCGCGAAAGGTCGGCCAATCGACGGGGTCGTAGTTGTAGCGCTCTTTGAACCCATGCAGGATCGGCCAAAACGCCTCTTTCGAGGAGACGTGATAGAAACTTTTGACCTGTTCCGGCGTCAACGGCAGACGTGAGACGGTATAGGTGCCATAGGCATCGTCGATTTCAATCACCCGCTCAAACTCGGGATTGGCGGGGTCTTTCGCATGTTTCCACGCGATCCACGCGCCTTTGTCGACGCGCCCGAAAAAGCTTTTGAGCGTGGGGACGATGCCATTGGGGCTTTTGTTTTCGCGGTATTCGATTTTTCCATCCACCTCGACCTCTTCATAAGGTTGGCGGTGGTAAACGATGACAAGATTGGACGACATATCAGACTCCTTTTGGGATATCGTGAAGCTCGAACGCGGCGATGGCTTCCAAAATACCGGCGGCCCCATGGGCCTTGGCGTGATAAACGGTATTTATGTCATGAAGCCGCTGCATGAGCGCGGTTTCCGAATTGCCGACGGCCACGGATGGAAGGCCAGAGATCAACATCGACAGATCGTTCATGGTGTCCCCGGCGCAAAGAACGCGCTCTTCAGCTATGCCAAGATGATCAATCAAGCGTCTGATCGACGGGCCTTTTGACACGCCCTTTGGCAGCACATCGAAATAGCGATTGTCGGAGATGAGCCAATCGAGCCCCATCGCTTCGACCTTCGCTTCGGCCGTCACGTCATAGCCGGTCGGTGTCAGATCGTAACTGACGCGATAGCGAAATTCGGTGGGCTGAAGCTTGAGCCCCGGATGATCGGCAAAGGCCTCGCGCACGGCTTGGCCTTGGTCATTCCAACGCGCGGCGATGTCCTCTTCAAGCGCGGCAATCGGCGCGATGGACCCGTCGGCATGCACCTCGGCAATCGTGGTGCCGACATCGCCGACAACAAATTCCGGCCAAGGCAGGCCCTGTTCCCGGCACATCTCCATGATAAATTCCGGCTCGCGGCCCGTGACAAAGATCAGGCCAACGCTGTCGCGGTTTTGTTCGATCCAAGTGTAAAGACGGCGACGATCCTCAGGCGTGCCGCCCAAGAAAGTGCCATCAAGGTCGGTCGCAAGGGTAAAGCGGCGCGCGGCGATGGCCGGGCGCGATGTGGTGTGTACATTCATGACTCAAACGGCTCCGAATTGTAGCGGAAGATCGGGGGAAGGGTGATCTATTGAAAGATCAAGCGCATAGGGTTCGGCCTCAATCGGGCGAGACCACAATGCGGTGAAGGCCTCACGCAAATCGGCCCCTTTGTGTAACACCGCATTCACCGTCTCACAGATCGGCATGGACACCCCAAGACGACGTGCAAGATCGGTCACAGAGGCGGCGTTGACCTCGCCTTCGACCACAACCGGACGCCCCTCAAAACAGGACGGGCGCGCAATGCCCTGACCCAATTGATAGCCCAAGGACATGTTGCGCGAGGTGGTTGAAGAACAGGTCAGCGTCAGATCACCCGCCCCGGACAGGCCGGTGACGGTTTCGCGTTTGCCGCCAAGCGTCTGGGCCAAAAGCTTCATCTCATCGGTGCCACGGGTGATAAACGCCGCACGGGTGTTCTCGGCAAAACCCGCGCCCGACATCATCCCACAGGCAATGGCGATGACGTTTTTAACCGCCCCACCGACTTCAACCCCGACAAGATCGTCCGAAACATAGGGTCGAAACCCACCGCCAGACAATGACATTGAGAGGCGGACAGCCGGGCTGCTTTCAGGTGTCAGTCGATCCAGATACGCGAAGGGAAAGGCCACTGTGGCCGCTGTCGGATGATCCAAAGCGGTTTCATGGGCAAAGGTCGGCCCGGAAACCGCACCAACCGGATGGCCGGGCAGTTCCTCGGACACAACTTCGGACAAAAGGTATCCGCTGCCACGCTCAACGCCCTTACAGGCCAATGCGATCGGAATGCCCGCTGGCAGATGGCTTGCTATGGCCTGACACATCGGACGCAACGTGGCCGAGGGCGTAACCATCAAAACGGCCTCGGCGCCCGCAAGCGCATGAGCCAGATCGGCAGTGGCGGTCAGACCGTTTGGAAGGTCGACCTCGGGCAGGTAGTCAGAGTTTTGACGAGTGAGATTGATCCGTTCCGCCAAATCGGGACGGCGCGCCCAAAGGCGCACCTCACGTCCATTGCGGGCCAAAACGGTAGCGAGCGCTGTCCCCCAACTGCCTGCGCCAAGCACAGCGATGCGGTTATAGGGAAGCGACGGGGTATGGGACATAGAATCCTTGATGGGGAGCTCCTTTTGGGTGCTCTAAGGTCGGTTCTGTTCTTCAGGTTCTGCGCGCCCCACCCGCCTCATCATCAAGGCAGCGCGGCAAGGAGCAAAGACCAGCCAGAAAGGCGTCGCGCTCTACGGGTCGATCTATGAGAGACCGAACGGGTCCGCCGCGTGGACCACTTTGCATAGATAGTCTTTTTTGAGAGTTTTTTCAACCCACAATGCCGCATTGCAGAAAATAGCATTGATATCACAACAAAATCTTTCCAGATGATCACAGCTATAGGGTCGCTGAGATGTCTGTGCAAAGCCGGTCCGCATCGCCTTGGGCGCTATGTGGGACCCTAACCTCGTGCGCCGTACCGCCCTTGATGTGCTGCCCGGATGAAACGCACTGGCACGTTCACTGGCAAGGCCGAGCCTGCGCGATCCCTGTGCCGTTCTAAAACACCGGCTCCTACACGCTGCTTTTTGGGTTTTCGTCTGACAACATCGCGGGCCGGCGTCACGCCCCTCACAAAAGAGATATGATATTGCCCGTCTAGATTCCCCGTTCAAAATCTGGCGCAGACTTGCTATTGCGGTAAGTCCGCACCGAAGATGCATCAACACTGCGCGTGGCAATAGACAGCGACCAAAAAAATATGTCATATAGGTCTGACACAACTTTGTGCCCCACTTCAGACAAGCAAGAACAGGTAAGCGCGTGAGTGCGACGTCCCCCACATCCGGCCCGATAACCGCCCAGAAATCCACCCTTCACAAAACGGTGGGCAAAACGCTTGTCGTCACCGTGCGCGACGCCTTGCGCAACCAGATCGAGGGGGGGGTGTACCAGCCAGGCAATCGCTTGCCGAGCGAGGCGCAACTCACCCGCGAATTCGCTGTGAGCCGCACCGTAGTGCGCGAAGCCATCGCCGCTCTGCGCGCCGACCGCCTTGTCGAACCACGTCAAGGCGCGGGCATTTTTGTGCTCGATCCACCCGAAACGCTGGATCTGCCGTTCCAGAACATCGACTTTGTCCGCATCTCGTCGATGATCGAGCTGCTTGAATTGCGCACCGCCGTCGAAGTCGAGGCAGCAGCCCTCGCCGCAACCCGTCGTTCGCCCTCGCAAGAGGAGAAAATCATTGAATGCTCCCGCAATCTCGGCGCTCTGGCTCAGGCGGGCGAGCCGACATCCACTGCCGATTTCACGCTCCATCTGGCGATTGCTGATGCCACGAACAACCCGCGTTTCCGTGAATTCCTGTCCATGATCGGCCCCAGCGTCATTCCCCGTCGCGCGCTCAACGAGGGCACGAACGAACGCGCGTCCCAAGCCTATCTAAAGACGATCGACGAGGAGCACGAGCGTATTGTGTCCGCCATTCTCGAAGGCGACGAGGCGGCGGCGCGCGATGCCATGCGCCATCACCTCAAGGGCAGCCAGTCGCGCTACCGTGCACTCCTGCGCGCTCCCGCTGCGTCGGAGTAATTACAAATCTGTCCCAAAACGGGGGTTTAGATCGCATCAGGCAAGGTCGGGAACAAAACATGAGTGACAACCCAAACGAAACACCTGTCCCCCGCAGTCGCGGGGCGAGCCTTGTGACACAGATCAGCGACTCACTGCGCCATGACATCGAAACCGGTGTTTTCCTACCCGGTGACCGCCTGCCGTCCGAGGCTCAACTGACGCGCATCCATTCCGTCAGCCGTGCCGTCGTGCGCGAAGCAATTGCCGTTTTGCGCTCCGACGGCCTGGTTGTGGCGCGCAAAGGGTCGGGTGTGTTCGCGCTTGAACGCAAACCGGTTGAAGCGGCTCCTTTCGATGACCTTGATCTGGACCGCATTTCTTCCGTCATCGAGCTCCTTGAACTGCGTACCGCGTGCGAAGTGCAATCAGCCGGTTTTGCCGCGGCACGCCGCTCCGCGTCCCAAATCGAAGCAATCATGCGCGCGCACGAACATGTCGGCACCTGCCTTGAAGCCGGGACTTCGACCCGCGACGCAGATTTCGCCTTACACCTTGCGATTGCCGAAGCGACGCAGAACCGTCGCTTTCCCGAATTTTTGATGCTGGTACGCGGCGGAATCATCCCGCGCGCCGAGCTTCAGGGGGGCACACCGGGCGACCGCCCCGCGGACTACAACCAGCACCTGCAAGCCGAACACAGCCGCATCGTGGATGCCGTTATCGAAGGCAATACAGAGGAGGCCCGCAACGCAATGGCGGACCATTTGCACGGCAGCCTCACCCGCTACAAAGTGCTCCTGCGCCGCGTCTGAAGCGCTGCGCTTGCTGCAACAAATTGGCAGTGATATAGTCTCTCACCTTAACTTGTATTACAAATTTAGACAATATATGATGACTTACAGACCAAATAGGGGAAGATTCGCATGACCAGTTTTGTATCCAAGTTTCCAGTCGTGTCCCCCGATGCAGGCGTTCAACGTCAGGTTCTGGCCGATGCACCGGAGTTAATGGTCGTTTCTTTCCGGTTTGAAAAGGGTGCCAAAGGCGCGCTTCATAACCACCCGCACGTACAATCCACCTATGTAGAAAGTGGTAGATTCCGCTTTTTCATGGACGGCGAAGCCTTCGAGGTTGGGCAGGGCGACAGCTTTGTAATTCCGTCAAATGCGGAACACGGCTGCGAATGTCTGGAGGACGGTCACCTCGTGGATTGCTTTACCCCACGGCGCAACGATTTCTTGTAACTTCCACAGCTTACCAATTTGATGGCTATTTCTGAAGGTCACACGCCTTCTGGCTTTTCCTGTGAGAGAACGGCGTGCTGTTCCGCCTCGTCCATACCCATAAGACGCCCATCGCGGGCGCGCTTTACCTTTTGCATATGCTTGCTGGGGCTACAGCCAATCGTCCGCTTGAACGCACGCGAGAAATAATAGGGATCGGCAAATCCGACCTCGGCGGCGGTGTCAGCCACGTTGCGACCCGATTCCAACAGATGCATCGCCCGCTCCATCCGGCAGAAATCCTGATATTGACGCGGCGTGCGCCCGATCTTGTCCCGAAAGGCGCGGTGGAAGTAATCAGGGTTATAGGGCGCATCTGATACGGCCCGTTCCGATATACCCTCTTCCAGCGGAGAGGCAGAAATCTTGGACGCTGCTTTCATCACCGCCAAATCAATCGCGGCACCGCCTTCCGACTGATATCCTTTGTCTTTTTTCCAACCGAGAAAGGCATCTTCGAGATAGGCAAGCAAGATCACCATGAACATATGATGCTGGTGAAGCGTCACTGAATGCGGCGGCGCGCTTTGGCGGTAATGCCACATCAAGGGCTTCAGCTCCTCCCACCGACTAAAGCGTACTTTGCGTTTCAGGTTCATTTGCGCGATCAAATCGTTCTGACCGTAGATATCAAGCGTGAAATGCTGGGCTATCCCGAGGTAGGTCTGATTCCCCCCATTCCAGCCCACAAATCGTGTATCGCGCGGGGCCAGAAACGCCTCGCCCGGCTCGAGCGAAAACCGCTCGCCATTGACCAGATACTCTCCTCTGCCCTCCAGCGCGATCAACAGGTCTTCGACAGGATTAATCTTGTCGACCCGCCAGACGCTCGAATGTTGCATCCGAATCGTTGATCGTGTCAGCGCAAGAGTGAGGGCATTGGGCGCGATACGGGCCAGAACACCACCTTCGATTTCGTCCATCTTTTTCCCCGTCTTTGTGAATTCAATATTCATCTGCGCTGTGATCATAATTCATCATACAACTGCAAGAGCAGTTTTGATTCAAGCGTGAGGAGGACGCTTGTGTCCATGGTCGTATAATCGGCATCATGCGGCACGGCGCGTCAGGGGAGGAATACGTGAACACCTACTTCGTAACCATCAATGCAGGGTCCGAAGGGACCGCGCGGGGATGAGACAAAGAATGCTCGGGCTGGCCTATCTCAGCCCCTATATCCTCGGGTTGGCCGTCTTTACGATGATCCCCTTCGGCGTCTCGTTCTATCTCAGCTTTACCGATTACAACCTAATGAGCGCACCGCGCTGGTCGGGACTGAGCAACTACATCGAGTTGTTCACCTCCGACCGCACCTTTCGCAAATCGCTGACGGTCACGTTGCTTTACGTGTTCATCACGGTTCCGCTGAAGCTCGCCTTCGCGTTGTTCATTGCCTATATCCTGAACTATCGCCTGCGGTTCATCAACTTTTTCCGTACTGCGTTCTATGTGCCCTCGATCCTCGGCGGCTCCATCGCGATTGCGGTGCTGTGGCGCTATATTTTCGCAGGCGAGGGTCTGGTGAACATGATGCTGGTCGGCCTTGGCTTTGACGCGGTCAACTGGTTCGGCGATCCGGGCAATGCGCTTTTCACCATCACGCTTTTGCGCTGCTGGCAGTTCGGATCGGCCATGGTCATCTTTCTAGCCGCTCTCCAGTCCATCGACAAATCCCTTTACGAGGCGGCAGCGATCGACGGCGCGAGCAAGCTCAGCAGCTTTATCTTCATCACCATCCCGCTCATCACGCCGGTGATTTTCTTTAACCTTATCATGCAGATGGTGCAGGCGTTCCAGGAATTCAACGGGCCGTACATCATCACGCAGGGTGGGCCACTGAAATCTACCTACCTGCTGCCCCTCTACATCTACGACGAAGCCTTCAAGCGGTTTGACATGGGCTATGCCTCTGCCATCGCCTGGGTCCTCTTCGTTATCATCATGGCGCTGACCCTCGTGGCCTTCTGGTCGTCGAAAAAATGGGTCTATTACGCCGGCGACAAGCGGAGCTGACACATGACACATATTGACAACGCAAGCGATGTGATTTCGGCGGGCGCAGAGGCCCTCGCTGAAGCCCGCGCCGCCCAAGCCAGACAAATCCGCGCCGCCCGCATTTCCATGTTCTTCCGCTACGTGATCCTGTTCGTGGTGGGACTGGTGATGCTCTACCCGCTCATCTGGCTGGTTGGGGCCTCATTCAAGACCAACAACGAGATCTTCGCCAACCCCGGTTTCATCCCCAATCAGCCCACCGTCGAGGGCTATGTAGAGGGCTGGCAAACCTCGACCGCCTATACCTTTGGCCGCTTCTTCTGGAACTCGTTCCTGATTATCCTGCCCAAAACCATCGGCACGGCAATCTCGTGCACCATGGTGGCCTACGGATTTGCCCGCTTTGATTTTCCGTTCAAGAAGATCCTCTTTGGCTCGGTCATCGCCATCCTGCTTTTGCCCAACGTGGTGACGCGCATCCCGCAATACCTGTTGTTCCGCGACCTCGGCTGGCTCGACAGCTTTCTGCCGCTCTGGGTGCCCTCGGCGCTGGCAGGCGATGCGTTCTTTGTCTTCATGCTCGTGCAATTCCTGCGCGCCATCCCCGGCGACATGGAAGAAGCGGCACGGGTGGACGGCGCGAACAGCTGGCAAACGCTGGTGTTCATCGTCGTGCCCATGCTTGGGCCGGCTCTGATTTCGGTCTGTCTGTTCCAGTTCATGTGGACCATGAACGATTTTCTCGGACCGCTCATCTACATCTCGTCGGTGGACAAATACCCCGTGAGCCTCGCGCTTAAACTGTCGATCGACACCACCGAAGCATTCGAATGGAACCGCATCCTCGCGATGTCAGTGCTGACCATCACACCCGCGCTGATCGTGTTCTTCTTCGCCCAGAAATACTTCATCGAAGGGATCTCCACAGGGGGGGTCAAAGGATAAAATGGCACAACTGTCTCTTAATAATCTCGAAAAAATCTATGGTGGCGGGTTCAAAGCCGTCCATGGGATCAACCTGGAGGTCGAAGACGGCGAGTTCATGGTCCTTGTGGGCCCCTCTGGCTGCGCAAAATCGACCACGCTGCGGATGATCGCGGGTCTAGAGGATGTCACAGGCGGTGAGATCCGCATCGGCGATCGCATCGTCAATTCCCTGCAACCGGGCAAGCGCGACATCGCCATGGTGTTCCAGAACTATGCGCTCTACCCGCACATGAAGGTTCGCTCGAATCTCTCTTTCGGCCTGCGCCTGCAGCGCAAATCCAAAGCGGAGATCAAGGCGGCAACCGACGAGGTGGCGCGCATTCTGGAAATCGAACCGCTGCTCGACCGTCTGCCCAAACAGCTTTCGGGCGGCCAGGCACAACGTGTAGCCCTGGGTCGTGCGCTCATCAAAAAGCCTGAAGTGTTCCTGTTTGACGAGCCGCTGTCGAACTTGGACGCCAAACTGCGCGCCTCGATGCGGGTGCGCATCACCGAGCTGCACAAGCGCCTGAAACAAGAGGGCATGTCGTCCACCGTGGTCTATGTGACCCACGACCAAACCGAAGCCATGACCATGGGCGACCGGATTTGTGTCATGCAGGCGGGCCACATCATGCAAGTTGCAGCGCCCAAAGAACTTTACAACAAGCCCGCGAACCTTTTCGTGGCGACCTTTATCGGCAGCCCCGAGATGAACATCGTCGAGGGCACGGTGCAGGGCACCGAATTCCACACCGCAGGTCAGTCCATCGCGCTCGATGATGCGCTGCTTGCCCGCCTGAGTGCGCGGCCTGAAAAAGCATCGCTCGGCATCCGTCCGCAGCACCTCAAACTTGTGCCCGCCGGTCAGGGCCTGCGCGCGCGTCTGCGCTCGGTCGAATTCATGGGCCACGAGGTCTATGTCCACGCCATGCTCGACGACACGCAGATCACGGTGGTCGTCACCGCCGCCGAATACGAAGCACTCGATACCCATGACGCGTTCATCCACGTCCTGCCAGATGCGGAATGGGTCCATATTTTTGATCGCGACAGCGGTCAGAACGTCTCCCTGCGCCAGCAGGGATAACTTCGGTACCAGGAGGAGAGTCCCGATATGAAAGCAATTATCAAGACAACGATCGCCGCTGCCCTTGCCACATCTGCGCTGACCAGCGCGGCAAGTGCCGCTGACCTGCGGATGTCATGGTGGGGGGGAGATTCACGCCACCTTGCGACCCAGGAAGCGCTCAAGGTCTGTGGCGAGAAATACGGCCACACCGTCGCCCCCGAGTTCACCGGTTTTTCCGGCTACCTCGAAAAACTCACCACCCAGATGGCTGGCGGCACCGAGGCCGACATCATGCAGGTGAACTGGCCGTGGCTGCCTTTGTTCTCGCGCGATGGCGACGGGTTCTATGACATCCGCGAGCTGTCCGACACCATCGACCTCACCCAGTGGTCAGAAGCGGAACTGGCAACGACGGATGTGAACGGCAAACTCAACGGCTTGTCGGTTTCGACCACCGGCCGGGTGTTCTTTTTCAACACCACAACACTTGCAGAGGCAGGCCTTACCATTCCCGCCAATTGGGAAGAGTTCTTTGCCACGGCCGCCACCCTGCGCGAGAAAATGGGGAATGACTATTACCTCTACAACGCAGGTCTCGATGGCGCTCGCCTGATCGCCACGCTGTACATGACCCAAAAGACCGGCAAGGATCTGGTCGACCCCGAAACCAACCGCGTCGCATGGTCCGTCGAAGACCTGGCGCAGGCGATCGATTTCTACGGCAAGATGGTGGAATCCGGCGCACTCGCCTCGCTCGAACAAGAAGCGGCAGCAGGCAACCAGACGCTGTATGAAAAGCGCACCTGGGCAGATGGTCACATTGCAGGCTCCTACGAGTGGGACACAACCTACTTCAAGTTCTCCGATCCGCTCGATGAGGGTGAACAGCTCGACAGCGCCGCTCCGATCAAGTTTGCCGACGCGGTGAGCGATGGCATTTACCGCAAATCCTCGATGTTGTTTGCGATTTCCAAGAACACCAAGGACCCGCAAGCCGCAGCCGAGGTTTTGAACTGCATGTTCAACGAGCCTGAAGGCATCGACGCGCTGAAAGACACCCGCGGCATCCCCGCAAGCCAGGTTGCGTTCGATCGCCTGAACGATGCCAATCTGATCGCGCCGGAAATCCTCAAGGCGAACGCAACCGTTCTGGCCGCAACTGGCCCGACGCTCTCGCCCTTCAACGAGCATCCCGAAGTCATGAGCACCTTTCAGGACACGCTTGAGGAATACGGCTACGGCATGATCGACAGCGCCGAGGCCGCTGAAGTCATCATTGATGGCGTCAACAAGGTCCTCAAAGGCTTCGATAGCTAAGCCACAACCAAGTCCAAGATCCGGTGCGGCCCATGTGGTGGCCGCACCCCCAAAGACACAGGTCCCATATGTTTCCCATCACCCTTACCGCGCTTTCCGCGCGATCAGCTGTTCTATGCCTTGAACAGACCGGTGCCCGTTTCTCCCTGACGGACAGCGCCGACTGGCATCTCTCCCTCGGTGGGGGGCAAGATTCGGAACCTGTGCAACAGAGCCGCACAGATCGTGCGGTCATTTCCCTCCACAATCTCACCCCCGCGACCCCCTATGTGTTCCACATTGAGGGCGCAGACCCATTTTCCTTTACCACGCGGCCTTGCATCGGGCTGGTCAACGTCACCAGTTTCGGTGCCGCGCCCGATCTCGACGACAGCGCGGAAAACGCCCATGCCAACGCCCGCGCTTTTGCCGCCGCTGTTGCCGCCACCCCCAAAGGCGGGACGCTGTTGGTGCCCACTGGCCGGTGGGTTTGCGGGCCGGTAGCCCTTAAATCCGATATGACCTTCCTCCTTGACGAGGGTGCCGTGCTCTTTGCCCCGTCCGATCGCAGCGGATGGCCCCAACTGCCCGCGCGCAATGCCAACGGCGAGATGCTTGGCTCTTGGGAAGGCCTGCCTGCCGACTGTTTCCAAGGGCACTTGCATGCCATTGGCGCGCGCAACCTGACCATCACGGGCCGTGGCACGCTTGATGGCGGCGGTGATCGCGGCGACTGGTGGACCTGGCCCAAGGAAACCCGCGACGGCGCGCGCCGCCCGCGCGGATTGCACCTTGTGAACTGCACCAACACGCAGCTCATGTCCTTTACCATCCGCAATTCCCCCAGCTGGACGGTGCATCCGCAAGGATGCAAGGATCTGACGGCTGCCGCCTTGCGGATCATGGCCCCGCACGACAGTCCCAACACCGACGGGTTCGACCCGGAAATGTGTGAAAACGTCGATGTCATCGGTGTGCATTTTTCCGTGGGCGATGACTGCATCGCGATCAAAGCGGGCAAACGTGGCCCCAATGGCGAGGACGACCACCTGCGCCCGTCCCGCCATGTGACCATCCGTCACTGCCTGATGGAACGCGGCCACGGAGGCGTTGTGATCGGCTCGGAAATGTCGGGCGATGTCACCGACGTGCTGGTCGAGGATTGCGATATGGTCGGCACGGACCGTGGCTTGCGCTTGAAAACCCGGCGCGGACGCGGCGGCACAGTCGCGCGCGTCACCCTGCGCCGCGTCCTAATGGACGGTGTGCTGACCGCCTTTTCCGCCAACGCCCACTATTATTGCGACCCGGACGGTCACGCGGGCTGGGTGCAAAGCCGTGACCCGGCCCCTGTCACCAAGCTTACGCCTTTCATGACTGACATCACAGTCGAGGACGTCGAATTGCGGGGCCTGAGCCATGCCGCCGGCGCCTTCCTTGGCTTGCCTGAGGCCCCGATCGGACCGATCACCCTCAACCGCATCACCGTCACCTCGCTGAACACGGACGCCACCGCAGACACGCCTGTCATGGCCGATTTTGTGCGCCCTCTGCTGCACGCAGGTGTGCTGGCCGAGCACGCCATTGTCACCGCCCATGGGCTGGCCATCGAGGATGCGCCCGTCACTGACTGGACCGCCACGCGCCAACTTATGGAGCAAAAATGAACACGCTTTCCTATTTCGATGCCTTCACGACCCGCTACGAACATTACAAAGGCGGAAGCTGGTGCTATGAGGACGGATGCATTTACCGTGGCCTGGTGATGCTCCACCGCACCACCGGAGAGGCGCGCTGGATCGACCACCTGATCCGGCTCGTCACGCCGCAGATCGGCCCGGACGGCACCCTTGCGGGCTATAGCATTGACGAATTCAACATCGACAACATCCTTGCCGGCCGCTGCCTGTTCCATCTGGCCGACGTCACCGGCGATCCGCGCTACATGCGCGCCGCAGCGACCCTCGCGGAACAACTCTCGACCCATCCACGCACCGCTGCGGGCAACTATTGGCACAAGAAACGCTATCCCCAGCAGGTCTGGCTTGATGGTCTCTACATGGGTCTGCCGTTCCAGATCGAATACGGGCTGCGCACGGGCGATGAGACGCTGGTGAGCGATGCCCTGGCACAGATAGACAAGGCGCTTGAAGTCACTTCTGGCCCAAACGGCCTGCTGGTGCATGCCTATGACGACGCCCGCGAACAGCCTTGGGCCGACAAGACCACCGGCCAATCCGCCGCCGTCTGGGCGCGTGCGCTCGGCTGGGTTGCCATGGCGCTCACTGATATTGCCGCCCTCGTGCCTGACCGCGCACCCATTGCAGCGACCTTCGCACTCCTCGATGCCATTGTGCGCGAACAAGCCGTCTCTGGCCTGTGGCTGCAGGTGCTCGACGCACCGGAGCTTGAGGGCAATTACGAGGAGAGCTCGGCCTCCGCGATGTTCGCCTATGCGTTGATGCGCGCGGCACGACTGGGCATCGGCGACTTTGCACATGCAGGCGAAAAAGCATGGAACACGCTCACCTCCGAGCGTCTGGCCGAGGTGGGCGGCATGACCCAAATGACCACCATCGTGCATGTTGCCGGTCTGGGGGGGTACGAAAGCCGCTACCGTGACGGGTCCAAGGCCTATTATCTCACCGAGCCGATCGTCGAGGATGATTCCAAGGGCGTCGGCCCCCTGATGATGGCCGCTGCCGAATATCTGCGCGCCCATCCGGCCTAAGTCACCCAAATTTCTTGAGGGGGTCAGTCTTCGGACGCCGGCCCCTTCGTTGTCTTGCTTGAGGAGGAGCATGATGCAAAAACAGACCCTAATCAGGCTTAAAACCATAGCGTTGGGGATTGTACCCGCGCTATGGTGGAACTGCGCCGTTGCACAGGAGGCACCGAGTTTGGCTGTTACCGAAGGCAACCTGCCCGCCTTTCACGAGACCTTGAAAGAGCGCCTAACCTATCCAATGGCCTATCAGGGCGGCGACGTCGCCGCGTGGCACGACACCACCTTGGCCGCCGCCAAGGCCCTGATGTTGCCCTATGCCGACGACACCGCCTTTGACATGGAAATGCTCGATAGTGAGGATCGCGGCGACTATGTCGCGCACCGCATGGCGTTCAACGTAACCGCCGAGAGCCGCGTCAAAGCGATCCTGCTGATGCCCAAGGGCGACGGTCCCTTCCCCGCCGCGCTGATGCTACACGACCACGGCGCGCGGTTCGACATCGGCAAGGAAAAATGGGTGTCGCCCTGGTATGATGCGGCCATGCGCACCTCATCCCAAGAATGGTCGCAAAAGTACTTCAGCGGGCTCTACCCGGGCGAGGAACTTGCCAAACGCGGCTATGTCGTGCTCGCGACGGACGCGCTTGGCTGGGGCGAGCGGCAGGGCAACGGCTATGAGGCGCAACAGGCGCTGGCCGCGAACCTGTTCAACCTCGGCTCTTCGCTTGCGGGCCTCATGGCGCTGGAGGATGCGCGCTCTGCCGAGTTTCTCGCGAGCCTGCCGCAGGTCGACACAGCCCAAGTCGCCGCCGTCGGTTTTTCCATGGGCGCGTTTCGTGCGTGGCAAGTGGCCGCTCTGTCAGACGCCATCACCGTGGCCGTCGCAGATTGCTGGATGGGCACCTACAAGGGCCTGATGGTGCCGGGCAACAACCAGCTCAAGGGCCAGTCGGCGTGGTACATGCTGCACCCTGGTCTGCCGCAACTGATGGACTATCCCGACACAGCCGCCTTAGCCGCACCAAAGCCGCTGATGATCATGGCAGGCGAGGAAGACGGGTTATTCTCCGTCACTGTGGTCGAGGAGGCTTTTAGCAAGATGGCGAGCGTCTGGGACGCCTATGATGCCGCCGACAACCTCACCACCCAAGTCTGGCCCGGCGGCCATGTGTTCACCAAAGACCGGCAGGATGCCGCCTTTGACTGGCTTGACGCGCAATTCGCACGCTGAGGCATCTGTAACGGGGGGC
>AZIK01001402.1_pt1 | contig 15403 bp, 16 predicted proteins | sample 359131 | NCBI WGS metagenome assembly AZIK01 (sample SAMN02429715, study PRJNA222663) | marine sediment metagenome | biome: Sediment sample; isolation source: enrichment culture of sample MGS-ANC(AMM) from oil contaminated site at the... | place: Italy: Ancona | collected 2012-02-14 | depth 6 m m | reverse complement strand
GCTCTCCTGATAGGCCATTTCTGCCAGCCCAAGACCTTGCATGCCGACCATCAGGCGGGCCTCGTTCATCATGGTGAACATCGCCCGCATGCCATCGTTTGGCTCGCCGACGAGCCAGCCCCTGGCACCCTCGAAGTTCATGACACAGGTGGCAGAACCCTTGATGCCCATTTTGTGCTCGAGACCGCCGCAGAAGGCCGGGTTGCGCTCACCGGAATCGGGCAGGAACTTCGGAACCACGAACAGGGAGATGCCTTTCGTGGTATCCGGAGCGTCGGGTAGCTTGGCCAGAACCAGATGAGCAATGTTATCCACCAGGTCGTGTTCGCCACCGGTGATCCAGATCTTGGTGCCATCGATGGCATAGCTGCCGTCGTCGTTCGGAGTTGCCCGGGTACGTATCAGGCCCAGGTCCGTACCGCATTGGGGTTCAGTCAGGCACATGGTCCCCGTCCACTCGCCGGAGATCAGTTTCTCCAGGTAGACCTTTTTCAGCTCGTCGGAACCGTGGGCATACAGTGCACTGATGGCACCGTGGGTAAGGCCCGGGTACATGCCGAGAGAGAGATTGGTGGAGCAAACCATTTCATCGACCACAAACTTGAGAGTGTGAGGCAGGCCCTGACCACCATGCTCCAGTGGTGCATCCAATGCGGTCCAGCCACCCTCGACAAATTTTCTGTAGGCGTCCTTGAAACAGGCAGGTGTTGTCACCGAACGGGTTTCAGGGTCGTAGATGCAACCTTCCCGGTCACCGGCCTGATTGGTGGGCTGGATGACTTCAGCCGCCAGTTTGCCGGCCTCCTCGATGACTGCGGAAATCAGGTCCGGGGTGGCGTCGGCGTATTTTTCCAGCTCATGGAGCCGGTCTGCGCCCAATACATCAAACAACAAAAAGCGAAGGTCATTCGCCGGAGCCTGGTATTGCATGGATACTCTCCTCAGTGAGGTGTTTTTTTAATGGAACATTGCCGAGATCGGCGGTGCTCTGGAAAGGCTTTGAGTACCGGATTCATACGCCTGTTTTAATAGGCCGGTTCACCGTTTGTGCAGTCCGGACGATAGATTTTTCGTATGTCCTCTGAATCGAGGAGGTATTTAATGAAACGAGTCGTGATAGCCGGAGTGTCCGGTGCAATTGGTGGGGCTTTGGCGACCCGGTTGATCAAGCGTGATCCCCGGGCACGAGTCATCGGCTTGTGTCGCAATCCCGAGAGGGCTCCGGAGGCCTTGCGTGCTCATGAGCGCAGTTCGGTGTTGGCGTGGGATGCCGAGGATGAAAACGCGGCAGCAGCGGTTGCCGCGGCACTGGAGTCGGTACAGTCCAGGGAGGAAGGAATTGATACCTTTATTTACGCCGCCGGCTTGCTCCATGGGACTGATATATTCCCGGAGAAGCGCCTTGAGGATTTGAGCGCGGCAAGCCTGGCACGGTCGTTTACCGTGAATGCAACCGGGTTCGGTATGCTGGCCCAGGCGCTGTTGCCATGGCTGAGGCATCGGGAGTTCAAGCGGGTCGTCGCAATATCGGCAAAAGTCGGGTCGATTACCGATAACGGGTTCGGAGGCTGGTACGCCTATCGGAGCTCCAAAGCGGCACTGAACATGCTGGTGCGAAACCTGTCCATTGAGTTGCCGCGTCGCTGCAAGCCGATTGCCTGCGTTGCCCTGCATCCTGGTACCACGGAATCCGCTTTGAGTGAACCTTTCAGTCAGTCCCTGGCAAAACTGAAAGTGCACAGCGCAAAGGAAACTGCCTGCAACCTGCTAGACGTGCTTGATAGTGTCGTTGATGAAGACAACGGGCGGTTTTTGAGCTGGGACGGCTCAGAGCTGCCCTGGTAGCCGGGATTGCATGGAGCTCAGGCGAAAAAAAAGGGGGCGATCAATGATCACCCCCTTTTTGCAAACCCGGCCGCGCTTCAGCGGATAAACGGGTTCAGCATCCGGGTAAAGGTTCCTGTCAATCTGACAGGTGCGCTGAGCACGGAGAGGGTGATGCAATCTTCGCAGCCAACGGCTACCGGTTTATGCTCGTCTTCGTCCGTCAGTACGACGAAATCCCACTGGTTAAACACCCCTTTCTGGTCGGCGAACGCACCCTGGAGAACGATGGTTGTCTCTTCTCCGCGATGAGTGTGGGCTGGTGCCTTACCGCCTGCGGCGAGCTTCTGAAGAACCACCTGTTCTTTCTGGCCAGGAAACCGGTCCGTAATGTCCAGAACACTGACGTCTCCCAGCTGGCGCTTCCACGGCAGGCTGTTAAGATCCTCGCCGAGCAGTTTCTGCAGCGCGCTCATTCTTGGTACCTGCGGCATCGCGGGCTGGTCCGATGATACAGCCTCATCGTCAATCTTTGACATGATGCTATCGAACATGTTTTCCGACACACTCACCTTTGGTTGCTGTTCCATCATCACAGCGCCAAGGCTGTCCAGCGTGTCCACACGGCTGCGGCAGTGGGAGCACTTATCCAGATGGAGCTTGATGCAAAGAGCATGAGGCTCACTCAGGTTGCCAGCGCTGTACTCCATGAGACTCAGGCTGTCGGGATGGTGCCGTGTCATACGTTCTGGTCCTGCAAAATCACTTTCAGTTTGTTCAATGCCAGGCGAACCCGGCTCTTGACGGTGCCAAGTGGAATATCCAACTCGTCTGCAACCATCTGGTGCGACTTGTTTTCCATGTAAACCTTGGCAATCACCGTAATCTGTTCTTCAGGCAGATGGCTGAGAGATTCCCTGATCCGCCGCTCGGACATCAGCCTGTGTAGAGAAGTCACCGGCTCGTCTTCGTTTTCTCCCGGGATCTGCCAGAGATCTTCCGTCTCCACCGGCATTTCCGCACTGGTACGCTGCATCTTCCTCAGCATGTCAATTCGCTGGTTACGGGCGATCGTGAAAATCCAGGTCGACGCGGCGGCTTTCCGCCAGTCATACAGGCAGGACCGCCTCCAGATGGACACAAAAACCTCTTGAACGAGCTCTTCTGCATGACTCGCCATGCCGTTTGCCATGGCGTAATACTTGATCTGGGGGCCAAAATGTTCAAACAGGGCGTGATACGCCTCGCGATCCTGGTGCTTGCCCACTTTTTGCAGCAATTGACTCCATGGATCCTTTCGACCCTCGGAACTGGCTGGCTTTTTATCCAGTGTGGTCACCGGACGCTCCTTGGCAGTCGCATTATTGGAGATGGCTCTGTTCATCATATTATGCACTCGTCCCGGATTTGTCAGTCCCAGGATTTACGCATCGGTTTGTTCGTTGGATCAATCGGCCCGAAAAATATCAGTGCCGTACCTGGATGCGCCTGCACGCAACTACTCTTCGAGGTAGGTGTATCCATCCAGCCCTGCGGACAGCTCGGCCAACAGCGCTGACTGAGTGTCCGGTGCCAGGGCGGAGGCCGCGAATTTACGTCGGTAGGCTTCCAGTAGTGCGTCTGGTTCGAAGTTTACGTATCGCAGTACCTTCGCCACGGTATCGCCAGTGATGGTTTCGCTGATTTCGTGGCCTCCTTCTGCGGTCAGGCGGACATCCACAGAATGGGTGTCACCGAACAGATTGTGCATGTCCCCCAGGATCTCCTGATAGGCTCCGGTCATGAAGAAGCCCATTAACAGGGGCTCGCCTGTTTTCGCCTCCGGAAGGGGCAGGGTGGTTTCGGTGCCCTGACCATCCACGTAACGATCAATGCGGCCGTCGGAATCGCAGGTAATGTCCTGTATCACCGCGCGCCGGGTAAGTGGACGGTTCAGTCCGTTGACCGGCATGACCGGGAAAATCTGATCAATGCCCCAAACATCCGGTAGCGACTGGAACAGAGAGAAATTCACGAACAGCTTCTCGGCCAGTTTCTCGTTCAGCTCGTCGATGATTTCCCGGTGAGCCCGATTACTGCTGTCGAGCTGATCCCGAAGCAGTCGGCAGCATCGGGTGTAGAGAGTTTCGGCATTTGCCCGCTCCTGCAGGGAAAGCACACCGTGGGCGAACTGGGCGTGAACATCGGCCATGGCATGCATTACATCGTGATAGATCTCGGCCAGAGAGCGTGGTGTGCTGCTATCCTGGAGGCTTCCCAGGTCTCGCCAGAGATCGTGCAGAGGGGCGGGCGCCTTTTCGTCTGGCTGTTCCGGTGTCCGGTTCTCCGGGGCTTCGTGGTCGATCACATTTGTTACCAGTACCGAATGATGGGCCGTCAGGGCTCTTCCGGATTCGCTGATCAGATCCGGGTGGGGAATGCCGTGACGATCACACTCCGCCTGCAGGACATGCACGACGTTGTAGGCGTATTCATAGACACTGTAGTTCATGGAGCAGCTGCTGCGGGAGCGGGTGCCCTCATAGTCCACTCCCAGGCCGCCCCCGATATCAACGGTGCCGACAGGAGCACCCATTTGGCGCAGTTCACTGTAAAACCGCGCGCATTCCCTGAGCCCGGTCTGGATGTCCCGGATATTGGCAATCTGGGAGCCGAGATGGAAATGCAGCAACTGAAGGGTATCAAGCGCCCCGGCTTCGCGCAGGGTGTTCACCACATCCAGCACCTGGCTGGCGGACAGACCGAACTTGGACTTTTCTCCGCCGGTATTCTGCCAGTTACCCTTGCCGATGGTTGCCAGGCGGGCCCGGACCCCGATCAGTGGCGATACCCCCAGGCTTTTTGCCTCCTCCAGAATGAGTGGTAGTTCGGACTTTTTCTCCACCACGATGAACACCCGGTGGCCCAGTGCCTGGCCAATGAGGGCAAGGCGAATGTATTCCCTGTCCTTGTAGCCATTGCAGACGATCACTGAGCCCGGTTGTTGCGACATCGCCAGTACCGCCATCAGCTCGGGTTTGCTACCCGCCTCAAGGCCGATCTGTCCTTTCGAGGCTGCAGGTTCGGAGGCCAGTAGTTCCTCAACCACCCGGCGCTGCTGGTTGACCTTGATTGGGTAAACTGCGGTGTAACGACCTTGATAGGCGTGTTCGTCCGCCACCTTGTTGAACGCGTTGCACAGCTTGTTGACCCGGTCGTGGAGGATATCGACGAAACGCACGAGCACCGGTAGCTGGACTCCGGATTCAGTCAGCGTGCGGGTCAGTTCAGGCAGATTGATCCGGGCCGGGCTGTGGCCACGATCGGGCCTGATCAATACCTGGCCCGCTTCGTTGACACCGATGTAACCGTCACTCCAGTGGGCGATGTTGTAGACCTTGTGGGCCGGGGTGGCACTGGCTTCACTCATGCTTGCTATCCTGTCAGGAAACACTGGCCGGCGGGGGATCTGTCTGGGGCCGGTCTCTGGCCGACATTGTATGGATTCCCACCCCGGGCTAAAAGAACCGGGTGCGGAAAATATATGGTGGGCTACTGCGATTATCGCTTTAGCTCAGGATGGGGCGCCCCTACAATACGCCATTTAACAAAGGCCAAGGCCCACAACGGGAGGCAAAAATGACAGCACTCAATGACGGCTGGTTCACCGAGGTATTCCAGGACCAGGGAACCGCGTTCTCCCTGGAAGTAAAAAAGAAACTTCATGAGGAGCAGACACCGTTCCAGAAACTGGAAATTTATGAGACCGAAACGTTCGGTAATCTGATGGTGTTGGATGGCTGCGTGATGCTGACCACTCGCGATAACTTCCTGTACCACGAGATGATGACGCACCCGGCCCTGTTTACCCACCGTAATCCGAAAAAGGTGGTTATTGTCGGCGGAGGTGACTGTGGCACCCTGAAAGAGGTACTCAAACATCCGGGTGTTGAGGAAGCGTGGCAGGTGGAAATCGATGAGCGGGTCACCCGGGTATCCGAGAAGTATTTCCCGGAGCTGTGTGAATCCAACGGTGATCCCCGTGCCAATTTTTTCTTTGGCGATGGAATTCAGTGGATTCGGGACATTGAGCCCAGCAGCCTTGATCTGATTATCATCGATAGCACCGATCCGGTTGGTCCCGCCGAAGGCCTGTTTGCCCTCGACTTCTATCGTGATGCCATGCTTGCCCTGCGCGATGGTGGTCTGATTGTGCAACAGAGCGAATCCCCGCTATTGCATACAGGCACCATTATCAAGTCGATCCATGAGGATATGCGCAAGGCGGGATTTGATCACGTCCAGACCCTGCCATTTCCGCAACCGGTTTACCCGACGGGTTGGTGGAGCTGCACCATGGCCGGCAAGGACAAACCGGTACGGTATTTCCGCGAGGAGGACGCCGAGAACCGTCCCTTTGTCACACGGTATTACAATCCCGGTGTCCACCAGGGTGCCCTGGCGATGCCCCAGTTCATGGTTGATGAACTGGAGGATCATGTTATTCCCGGTGAGGGCTGAGCCAACGTCTGCAGACGGAAGTCGATATTCCCTCCGGGTATGAGCGGCCCGCTGCTTTGGTCAAGACGTTCTCATCGGGTTTTGGTGAATCGGCTAGACTTGTGGAGCAGTAGGAACTGATCGGAGAAAAGGAACTGAGTCGGGAGACGGGCCATGACGGTGCGACAGGGTGAGTCGGAGAAGAACTGGTTCCGGTCAGAGCGGCTGAGCTCGGTAAATGGTGCCTGGTACTTTGAAACCCGCGAGGGGTCAATTGAGGGGCCTTTTGAGAATGAGCTCGAGGCTCTGCTGGAGTTGCGCTTCTATCTGAAAAAGGCGGAGTATCAGTCGTATTCCACTCAGCCAGCCAGGTAAAGCAGGTACCAGGAATAAAAAAAGGGCGCCAATTGGCGCCCTTTTTTGTTCGTGGTATCAGCGATTACTGCTTGCCGCTGACAAACTCTGGATAGGCTTCCATGCCGCACTCGGACAGATCCACGCCTTCGTACTCTTCCTCTTCGCTCACCCGGATACCCATTACTGCTTTCAGGATGCTCCAGACGATCAGGCTGGTTACGAAAACCCAGACGAAGATGGTGATCATGCCAACGAGCTGACCCATGAAGGTTGCATCGGCGTCGGACAGGAGGACCGCGAAGATACCCCAGATACCAACCACACCGTGTACGGAGATGGCACCGACCGGGTCATCAATACGCAGCTTGTCCATGGTCACGATAGAGAAGACCACCAGAATACCACCGATGGCGCCAATGATGGTGGCCAGCAGTGGAGAGGGATCCGCAGGCTCTGCAGTGATGGCAACCAGGCCAGCCAGGGCACCGTTCAGGGCCATGGTCAGGTCAGCCTTGCCAAACATCAGGCGTGCTACGATGAGGGCTGCAATCAGGCCACCGGCTGCAGCGGCGTTGGTGTTCATGAACACGTTCGCAACTTCGTTGGCCACGCCGATACCGCCCAGCTTGAGAGTGGAACCGCCGTTAAAGCCGAACCAGCCCATCCACAGGATGAAGGTACCAAGAGTTGCCAGAGGCAGGTTGGCACCCGGGAACGCACGGATTTCACCGTTGGCGCCGTATTTGCCTTTACGGGCGCCAAGCAGAAGAACGCCTGCCAGGGCTGCTGCTGCACCGGCCATGTGAACGATACCGGAACCAGCGTAGTCGCTGTAGCTCAGCTCATACATACCGAACACCGCGTCACCGTTCCAGGTCCAGGAACCCTGCATCGGGTAGATGAAGCCACACATAACGATGGCAAATGCCAGGAAGGCCCAGAGCTTCATGCGCTCAGCCACGGCACCGGAAACGATGGACATGGCAGTGGCGACGAAGACAACCTGGAAGAAAAAGTCAGACGCACCGCTGTACTCACCCATATCGCTGAAGCCAGCTTCGGTGGATGCGGCAATAATGCCGGCAATGGCTGCATCGTCCATTTCAGCGACAGTGGTGACGCCGCTCAGGAAAATACCGCCGCCGTACATGATGTCGTAACCGCAGATAAGGTACATCGTGCAGGCAACGGCAAACAGGGAGACGTTCTTGGTCAGGATTTCAGTGGTGTTCTTGGCGCGAACCAGACCGGACTCCAGCATGGCAAAGCCAGCTGCCATCCACATGACCAGGGCACCGCAGATCAGAAAGTAGAAGGTATCCAGCGCATACTGGAGTTCAAAAATGTGATTTAGATTGCTTTCCATATGAAGCCCTCCGCACGAGGCTTTTCAGGTTATAAGTTTTTTGCGTTGGCTGTTCGAAAATCAGAACTGGTTCAGACCGCTTCTTCGCCGGTTTCGCCAGTCCGGATACGGATGGCTTGTTCCAGTTCAGTCACGAAAATCTTGCCGTCACCGATCTTGCCGGTGTTCGCTGCTTTGGTGATTGACTCGATGACCTGGTCAAGCAGGTTGTCGCCGATAGCGACCTCCACTTTCACCTTGGGCAGGAAGTCCACAACGTATTCCGCGCCACGATAGAGTTCTGTGTGGCCTTTTTGCCGACCGAAGCCTTTGACTTCAGTGACGGTTACGCCTTGTACGCCAATCTCGGATAGTGCCTCACGGACATCATCCAATTTGAAAGGCTTGATGATCGCTGTCACAAGTTTCATTGCTTTCTCCTTGGTAAAGCCGTCCCAACAGTGAGGGCCCGTCGGCCGATTGTTGAGTTCGGGATGCTGCCACCTCGCACACCAATTGTGCGGATTGTGTGTGAGGGCTTTAGCATCGGGTATGCCAACGCAAAAAAATACTTCAAAAACATAAAGTTGCAATATCCGCGTACCAGAATGGCGCAAAGATGTGCACCAAAACAGGGCGGACAGTCGACCCGTGAGCCAAAATGGAGCGGGCTGCTTGGCCGTTCGACCATTATTATAGGGTCGATCGCGTACAGTATGGCAGGGGCGGCGGTGTGATACACTCCCGCAGAGCCGCATCAGGCCTTCTCTTTTAGTCGAAGGTGCATTTTTCAGGAATTTGCGAGGTAATGTGTGAAAGGTCCACAGGATATTTTTGCTCAGCTGCAGGGGCAGTTTGGCCAGTTTGTTCCCGATATGGCCCGCGCTGCACGCGAGGATTTTGAAACCCAGGCCCGGGCAACCGTGATGGCTGTCCTTTCCCGTCTGGAACTGGTAACCCGTGAAGAGTTCGATGCCCAGCAGGCGGTGTTGCTGAAGACCCGCGAAAAGGTGGACGCGCTGGAAAAGCGGGTCGCCGAGCTGGAAAGTTCCCTGCAGGAAAAATAAATCCCGGTTGTGCCCGGCAGGGAGCCGGGCATCCTCTGTCGGTATAACCATGGAAGGTTGTCATGCTTGCTATCGTTCACTCGCGCGCCTTGATTGGCGTGTCCGCCCCCGCCGTTACTGTTGAAGTTCACCTCTCTGGCGGCCTGCCCGCGCTTTCGATCGTCGGTTTGCCGGAGACCGGAGTTCGCGAGAGCAGGGAAAGGGTCCGTAGTGCTCTCCTGAATGCCGGATTCGAGTTTCCCGCCCGCAGAATTACCATCAACCTGGCGCCTGCCGATTTGCCCAAGGAAGGAGGTCGATTCGACCTGCCTATCGCCCTCGGAATCCTGGCAGCCTCGGGGCAGATTCCGGAACAGAGCCTGTCTGACTGCGAATTTCTGGGAGAACTGTCTCTGGATGGGGCGTTGCGGCCGCTCAAGGGTGTTCTGCCGGCCGTGCTGGCTGCCAGGCAGGATAACCGGGCGTTGCTTGTGCCCCACGGCAATGCGGACGAGGCCGCCCTGGCCAGCCAGGGTGATGTACTGGCTGCCGGCCACTTGCTGGCCGTGTGCGAGCATCTGAGTGGGCGGGCCCGTCTGGTACCGATTCCCGAATCCTCGCTGGAGCAAGCGCCGGAAAGCACCGGTGATGTGCCGGATCTGTCGGACGTTCGTGGCCAGCGGGTACCCAGGAGGGCGCTGGAGGTGGCTGCGGCAGGTGGCCACAATCTACTGTTCTTTGGGCCTCCGGGAACCGGCAAGAGCATGCTTGCCAGTCGCCTGCCTGGCATTCTCCCAGGGCTGGATGATGCCGCCGCCATGGAAGTGGCCAGCGTGCATTCAGTGGCCGGACTTCCGGTGCGCTCAGGAGGCTGGCGGGAGCCGCCTTTCCGGACTCCCCACCATACCGCCTCGGCAGTGGCACTGGTCGGCGGTGGCAGCAGCCCGAGACCGGGGGAAATCTCCCTGGCCCACAGGGGCGTATTGTTTCTGGACGAACTGCCGGAATTCGAGCGTCGGGTACTGGAAGTGCTGAGGGAACCGATGGAGACCGGTGAAATCTCGATCAGCCGGGCTGCGCGGCAGGTGCGTTTTCCGTCCCGGTTTCAGGTCGTCGGCGCAATGAATCCGTGCCCCTGTGGGTATGGCGGCCACCCGACGATTGAGTGTCAGTGCACGCCGCAACAGGTGATGCGTTACCGGTCGAAAATATCCGGTCCTCTGCTGGATCGTTTCGATCTGCATGTCGAGGTTCCGGTGCAGCGTGGCGATGTTCTGATGCAGCAGGGCGGCGATGGCGAGACCAGCGCCACCGTCCGCGGTCGCGTTATGGCAGCCAGGGCCCGGCAAACAGAGCGGGGTTGCCTGAATGCAGCCCTGGCAGGGCGTGAGCTGCACGTTGCCTGCCGCCTTGATCGCCAGGGCGAGCTTTTGCTCTCTGGTGCCATGGAGAAGCTGGGGCTTTCGGCCCGGGCACTGCACCGCATATTGCGAGTGGCCCGAACCCTTGCGGATCTGGAGGGTTGTGAAGATCTCGGTCAGGGCCACCTGGTTGAGGCATTGGGTTATCGGCAACTGGATCGGCAGCAGGGGCGCAACTCGGTGGTCTCCGCCTGATGGAGCCACTCTGGTAAACTGTCGGTAAATATCGTTTAACTACACCCGCTGCCTGCGGTTAAGGATTGCAGATGACAGACCAGAACGAACCGCAAGATCCGAAAAATGCTTCCGCTTCTTCGCCGGTTACCACTCGCCGCGGTGTGCGAAGCTTTGTTCTGCGCCAGGGCCGGATGACCGAGGGGCAGAAAAAGGCGTTTGAGCGAAGCTGGCCGAAGTACGGGCTGACCCGGGAGCTCGGAATGATCGATCCCCGTCAGGTGTTTGGACGTGATGCGGTGCTAAACCTGGAAATCGGTTTTGGTATGGGACGGTCGCTGGCGGAGATGGCAGAAGCGGCTCCCGAGCAGGACTTTATTGGTGTTGAAGTTCACCAGCCGGGGGTCGGAGCTCTGCTTAAAGAAATTGAAGATCGCGGACTGGAGAACGTCCGGATCTACAGTATTGATGCCAACGATGTGATTGATCTGTGTTTGCCGGACGCATGCCTGGATCGGGCCATGGTGTTCTTCCCGGATCCCTGGCACAAAAAGAAACATCACAAACGCCGGCTGATTCAGCACGAGTTTGTCCAGCGGATTCGCCACAAGTTGCGAGTGGGCGGGATCCTGCATCTGGCGACCGACTGGGAGAATTACGCTGAACACATGATGGAGGTAATGAACGAGTCCGAGGGGTTTGCCAATACCCAGGAGTCTGGAGGCTATTCACCACGTCCTGAGGATCGGCCCATTACCAAGTTTGAAAAGAGAGGCGAAAATCTGGGCCACGGCGTCTGGGACCTGTTGTTTCACCGGACCAACTGATACCAGGTATACGGCGGTATTTCAGTGATTCGCCAGAGGGTGGCGCCTTGAAGCCCGGACGATGACCAGCCCGGCAATACCGAGTGTGAGTGCGGTGAATTTGACCAGCGCGCACAGGGTTGCTGACAGACTCACGGCATCGGTGGGCGGGTTAAAGTTATTCAGCAACAGAATGTTCTCCGCGGCATCGCTGAAGCCCGCAGTCACGAATAATGCACGAATCCATCTGGCAACCATCCGTTCCCGCACTCCGGGGCGGTCCCGGGTGAAGTGTCTGGTGAGATGTATCAGGGCGAGCATGTAAGCTGGAATGAACAGGAAGTCCAGCCACAAGGAAACCTTGGCCCAGCTCACGCCCTCACTTCGCCAGCTGCGAAGAATCGCGTGAGCCTGGTCTGAGGTAGCAGCCAATTGAAAGCTGACGATACCCTGGGGGGCCGAAGCGGTTTGCAGTGGCTGGTTGACCATGAGCAGGATGAGCAACAGCAGAGCCGCCACGACCAGGCTGGCCTTCAGGCTTTTGGGAAAGGCTGCCACTCTGTGTTCAGGGTCCATTACAGAAAACGCTCCAACAGGCTGTTCAGGTATCTTTGGCCCAGGTCTGTTGCCTGAAGCCGACCTTCAACCATCAGTTTTTCGTGTCGCAGTTCTTCAAGTTTTACCCCAACTTCCGCCAGGGGTAAACCCGTTCGCTCAGAAAAAAGGCTTTCTTCTACTCCTTCACTGAGTCTCAAGGTATTCATCAGGAATTCCAGAGGCAGATCCTCGGGTGCTATGACATCACTGCCGGCCGTGCGGCTTCCTATCCGGTTGAGATAGGCTTCGGGCTGGCGGGTTTTCCAGTATCGCCTGATCGAGCCATCAGCGAGACTGATCTTGCCGTGGGCACCTGCTCCCAGGGCCAGATAGTCCCCGAAAGTCCAGTAATTTAGATTGTGCCCTGAGGCCATACCCTTGCGACACCAGGCCGAGACTTCATAATCCTGATAGCCCCGGTGATGGAGGAGGTCCGAGCCCCGGCGATAGATTTCCCAGAGCCGATCGTCGTCCGGCAGGTCTGGAGGGCGGCTGTAAAACTCGGTATTCGGCTCAAGGGTCAGTTGATACCAGGACAGATGCGGGGGATTGTGATCCAAAGCAGTCTGGATATCCTCCAGCGCCTGTTCTGGAGTCTGGCCCGGCAGGCCGTGCATCAGGTCGATGTTGAAATTGTCGAAGCCGGCCTGGCGCGCGGCTAGAATGGCACGGTGAGCGGCGCAGGTGTCATGAATTCGCCCCAGAGTTTTCAGGTGGTCGGGATGGAAACTCTGGACTCCGATGGACAGCCGGTTGATGCCCGCCTTGCGGAACGCTTCGAAACGGCCGGCTTCAAGCGTCCCCGGGTTAGCTTCCAGGGTGATCTCGGCATCCGGGGCGAAGGTGAGCCTCTCCCGCAAACGGTTGAACAGGCGGTGGTAAAAGTCACCGCTCATCAGCGAGGGCGTACCACCGCCGATAAATACGGTCCTTATCGGCCGGTCAGCGGCGAACGCAAGGTCCTGGTCCAGGTCTTCAAGCAGGGCCTCAAGATAGGCGGATTCGGGAATGGTCCCGCTGAAGGCGTGGGAATTGAAGTCGCAGTAGGGGCACTTTCTCACGCACCAGGGCACATGAATGTACAGGCTCAGCGGCGGGCACACTACCGCTGGCTGGTGGCTGCTCATCGGCTCAGGGCCGTCCACCAGTCTCAGGCCTCTGCCCGAAGCTGTTCTGACAGGATTCTCAGGGCTCGCCCGCGGTGACTTATTTTGCTTTTTTCAGCACGGGACAATTCGGCGGCGCTGCATCCGTGTTCCGGTGCCAGGAAAACCGGGTCATAACCAAATCCGCTGTCGCCTCTGGGTGTTCTTAGGATTGAGCCCGGCCAGCGGCCATGACAGATGACCGGCGTCGGGTCGTCGGCGTGGCGCAGGTACACCAGTACACAATGAAACTGAGCCCCACGTTGCCCGTCAGGGATGTCGGCCATGGCATCAAGCAGGGCTTCGACGTTGTCGGCGTCGGTTGCGTCTTCGCCGGCAAATCGGGCCGAGCGGACCCCGGGGCGGCCATCAAGGGCATCCACCGCCAGGCCGCTGTCATCCGCCAAAGCCGGAAGTCCGGTTTCCCGTGCGGCGTGGCGGGCCTTGAGAATGGCATTTTCGACAAAGGTGACTGCCGGCTCTTCGGCTTCCGTTACGCCAAGCTCTCCCTGGGCAACCGGTGTCATTCCCAGGGGACCCAGTAAGTCGGTCAATTCGGCAATTTTGCCTTTGTTATTGCTGGCGATGACGAGTCTGCTGGTCATAGGGCGTTAATCGCTGAACAGTGTGTGGGCAAATCGTACGGCCAGATCCTGCTGATATCCGGCAGCGCGCGCAGTGACATTGAATGTCATCAGTTCACCAGAGGAATACTGGTATTCGGCAATGAAGTACACCGAATCGCCCTCCTGAATCCTGCGGAACGCCAGAAAGCGCACCTGCTGGATATCATTGGACACCTTGCCCTCCACCTGGCCGCTTACCGGTGACATGGTGCCGTCTTCATTCTCCTGCATTATCGAAATATTGACGATGCCAATACCCTTGCTCCGCTGAAGGTTGTTTGCTTTGGCAACTTCAGGTGCCAGGAAGGTGCTGGGCAGCACGCTCCAGAGTACTTTGTAATCGCCGAAATCCTGCGAGCCTGCCTGAGCCTGGATACTGAACAGGCCAAGGAGCATGACAGCCAGCACATTGCGGAATACTGAAACGTTATTTGCGATCATTGCTAGGTCTCCCGTGTGATGCGGTAAATGGCAATCTCGCCCAACAGATTAGGCCACAGGCGTGCCAGCCAGCTGTTCTGATGCTGGCCGTCTACCACTCGCCGGCTTTTGATCCTGATGCCTTTCTGGCGGCACAAAGCCTCAAAATCCTTGAAGGTACAGAGCCGTATATTGGGCGTGTTATACCATTTATACGGCAGTGCGTCGGATTCGGGCATACGTCCGCTCAGAGTCAGTCCCCATCGCAGTCGCCAGTGGGCAAAATTCGGGAAGGTGACAATGCCCTCACTGCCAACCCGCAACATTTCGTCCAGAACTTTATCCGGGCGCCGCACCGCCTGAAGCGCCTGGGTCATCAACACGATATCGAAGCTGCCATCGTCAAAGTTGCCGAGGCCCTGGGTGTCCAGGTTCTGTTCGATAACCGCAACTCCACGGCTCATACAGGTGGTGATATGGGCCGGGTTTATTTCAAGACCGAAGCCACTGGCACCACGCTCCCGCTGCAGAAAGTCGAGCAGGGTGCCGTCGCCACAGCCCAGGTCCAGTACATGGTGGCCTGGCTGAACCCATTGCTGGATAATCTCGAGATCCGGTCTCATGCGCCAACCTCCCGTGCCACGCGATCCATGTAGGCGTTGAAAATGTCGGTGTATCTCGGGGTTGGAATCAGAAAGGCGTCATGGCCCCAGGGGGCATCCACTTCGGCATAGCTGACTCTTCGGCGGGCCCCGATCATGGCATTGACCAACTCTTCCGACCGGGCGGGAGTGAAGCGCCAGTCGGTACTGAAAGACAGTACGAGGTATTCGCACGTGGCTGCGGCAAGCGCCCTGGAAAGGTCGCCGCCAAACTCGTAGGCCGGATCAAAGTAATCCAGGGCTCGGGTCATCAGCAGGTAGGTGTTGGCGTCGAAGGACTCGGAGAACCGTTCGCCCTGGTAACGCAGGTAGCTCTCTACCTGAAATTCCGCGTCGTAACCGAACTTATAGGCCTGGTCTCGCAGTTCACGGCCAAATTTTTCCCCCATGGAGGCATCGGACAGGTAGGTGATGTGACCAACCATCCGTGCCAGCATAAGGCCGCGACGAGGAACGGTATCGAAATCGTAGTAACGGCCGTCGTGAAACTCCTGGTCCGAC
>AZIK01003295.1_pt1 | contig 15761 bp, 13 predicted proteins | sample 359131 | NCBI WGS metagenome assembly AZIK01 (sample SAMN02429715, study PRJNA222663) | marine sediment metagenome | biome: Sediment sample; isolation source: enrichment culture of sample MGS-ANC(AMM) from oil contaminated site at the... | place: Italy: Ancona | collected 2012-02-14 | depth 6 m m | reverse complement strand
CACAGCCGACGGCATGGCCGGCACAGGTGGCACAGCCGACGGCGCGGCAGGAGCTGGTGGCACAGCTGACGGCATGGCTGGCACTGGTGGTACAGCTGATGGCATGGCAGGTGCTGGCGGTAATGCCGATGGTACCGGTGGCTCCGGCGGCAATGCCGATGGTATGGGAGGTAGTGCTACCTCAGGTACAGCGGATGGTATAGCTGGAACTGCTTCAGGCGGTAACGCCGATGGCAGTGGCGGCACAGCCGATGGTAACGGCGGAACAGCCGATGGCAACGGTGGCACTGGCGGTAATGGTGGCACAGCGGATGCGCTAGCCGGTGCTGGTGGTGCGGTCAATGCCAATGGCGGTGCAGGTGGCGCCGGCGGTAACGGCGGAGCTGGCGCTGCTGGCGGTGCTGGCTATGGCGGTAGCATAGCAACAGGTTCGGCGACCATGAATGTGGGTTCAGGCGTATTTGGCGGTATTGCCAATATGAACCTGTCAACCGGCATTTATAACTCCCAGCTGTCCGCAACCAACGTGGCTGCTCATAGCAACGTTAATATCGGTAGTGGCCTGGGCGGTGGTGGTTCCCAGTAACCGAGAAGCTAGGCTGGTGGGTCGTTGACCCGCCAGCCTGATTGGTCCCTCACTGCTGCAACAGAAGGAGTACAGGGTCATGAACAGATTCATTACCAGGTCAGTCGGCGCGTGTTTTGCGTTGGCCTTTTCCAGCCTAATTACTGTGTCTGTGACGGCTGACACACAGGGGGATTCCTGGGAGTCCTCATCCCTGGAGGCGATGGGCACAGATGAGCTTGCCGGCTTGAGCGGTCGAGACAGCTTAACCAATTTAACGAATGTGCAAAGCATCCAGGAGCTTGAAGCGTCCGTCAGTAACAGTTCCTTTACCGCCGATACCATGACCACTGGTGGAATAACCATTGAGCAACATGCACTGGATAATTTCGAAGGAGTTGGTCTGTTTAATATCTTAACCGGACACAATAACGCGGTTAACTCCGCGGTAGGTATCAGTGTCTACGTGGCGGAATAGAGGATTTATAGAAAGCAGGCGGCGGTTATAGGTTAACCGGCACTCCTGAGTTTCAATTTCGAAAGATCAAGAGTCCTGATCACAGCCTAAGGCTTTAAGGATGATGCTTGCGGTGAGTAAACAAGGGAGAAGTTAGATGAAGCTTGCGTTTAGCACACTCGTGTTTACAGCTGCTGCGTTGACGGCTGGACTAGCGCCGCTAACAGCGACGGCAGGAGCAGTCAACATTTCCAGTCCTTTTGGTGCCTTTAATCTACAGACCAAAAGTCATGAGGAAATGCGCTGGGATTCGGTGGTTCGTCAGAAATATGATTTCAGTTGCGGCTCGGCCGCCGTTGCTACCTTGTTGACTTACCATTACAACATGCCGACCGGAGAAGAAGAGGTTTTTCAAGAAATGATCAATGCGGGTGATCCCGCAAAAATTCAGAAAGACGGCTTCTCCATGCTGGATATGAAACGTTACCTGGATAACCGGGGATTTCGTTCAGACGGATTTAAAATGAGTCTCGATAAACTGATAAAAATCGGGATGCCGGGAATCACCCTGGTTAATACCCAAGGCTACCTGCATTTTGTGGTCGTCAAAGGACTGGATCGAAACCATGTGTTGATTGCCGACCCGGCGGTGGGTTCCGTCGTCGTGCCGCGCGCGTATTTTGAATCAATCTGGAATGGCTCCATTCTGGGAGCGAGATCGCATGTCAATATCGCCAGAGAGAATTTCAACAGTGACAGAGATTGGCGTATCCGCCCTCATTCCCCCATTGAGCGGGGAGTAAGCCGAGCGGGTGTTGGCCCAATGCTGATGAACCTTCCTGGCCGCAATGAGCTAGGTAAATGATCATGAAAACTCTAAAGTACTCAAACAGATGCCTCGCAGCGTCACTGGTGTGTAGTTCGCTGCTTTTGGTCACCCAACCATTAGTTGCTGGTGTGCAGGGGAAAGGTACCTTGGGTCAGCCATCACTGCCGACAGAGATTGAGCTGAGCGATGCTTATGCGGGCGTCAATGTTATCGGCCTTGATGAAATGAGTGAGATGCGCGGTGGTTTTTCCTTTGCGGGGTTGGACATGAAGTTTGGCGCAACACTCAGCACGATGATTGACAGCGTTAATCTGGAGACAGTTTTCAACATTACCGCTGCGGGAGCCGAAGTTGTCTCCCAGATGCTGACTAATCTCGCGGGGCTGAATGATACCGATATCGTGGAGAGTCGCAATTCGGAGGCTGCGGGAGTTACCAATTCAACAGGCAACTCTGTTAGAACAACTTCCTCTGTGTCAGCGACAGGTGACACCACAGCTGTGCTGGTTGGCCCTGGCACCGGCGTTTCGGCGACTGATCTTGCACCCACCGATATCTCACTGGAGGGGGTCAGTAATTCCAGCGGATTTAGTGGGGTAGTGATCAACAATAACAAGGGGTTTACCGCGGCGCTGCATAAGCTGACCCAGGATGCTGCGATTAGCACGATCATCAGCAACGCCTCGAGCTTGAAGGCCAGTCACAAGCTCAACATCAAGATTGAAGTTGAACAAGCCAAGAGCGCTAGTAGAGCAGCCAAGGCGGCCGCAATGAGTAAACTAGCCGGAGGAATGTTTAGTAAACACTAGATGCCCATACGGGTGTTTATACCGTTGGGGCTTATCGGCTTAAAGCCCAGCCCGCTCCTGATGCGGGCTTTTTGTATTGAATTTAGCGCCACAGAGTTCCGACTGCAAAAGGCACTCGGAAGGTCATTAACATGTCGGGCGCATCGTCGGTAACGCCTAATTCCAGGTTGAGGTTAATGCCGACGTCATTGGTCAACTGGTAGGAATAGCCCAACAACATGGAACCGATGGTCAGTTTAGCGCTGTCCAACGTGACGCCGTTAACCTCCGTCTCTGACTCCTGAATAAAGTCGTTCTTAAAGCCGAGCGTGAAGGATGCCCGTTCATTTACTGAGTAGGCCATGCCAAAACTCAAGCGAACGGCATCGCCCGGGTCGACCTTACCAATGGTTTGCTCACCAAACGTTTTATCAATATCTTCTTCAAGATTTATCAGATAGCCGAGGTTGGCGAAAAATACTGCCGGGGCCGAGGGGAACAGCGCAGTAACACTGGGTTCGAAGGAATAAAAGCCACTTCCGGTTGCCAATTCCGTACCGATTCCATCGGCGTTTCTGGTGATATCAAACGGACCTTCGCCATTTTTTAGTTTGTATCGAGCGTTGGCGATAAAAAAGGGCCAGCCGTCTAAACCGTTATTGAGCTGGTAATGCAAGGCTATTTCGATATCGCCAAGACCATCACCTTCCAGCCTGCCTGAAATATCCGTCTCTTCCACCTGAGGAATCGCTACTGTCTCCGTATCATTGCGATACACATAAGGCACCTTGAGCTCCAGTTCCAGGCGATTGGTCAATCCCAGACGCCCGGTCAAAGAGGCGATCACCGAATCACGGTCGGCATCCACGGCCTCGAGAACACCAATCCCCAAAGAGCTAAGAATTTCTATGCCGCGAAAAGTTAAGCGGTTGACGTCAGAGTGGGCGTACTGCAAAGAGGGCTCGAGAATCAGTTTGCCCTTACCTGTTAATACACCGCCGACATCAGCCAGTCCTTCGACCTGAGGCACGCTTTGCTGAGTCTTGGCAGGGGCCTGACCTACCGATGTTGGTTGCTGGACCTGATCGTTTTCGGCGCGACCGCGACCGCGGCTGTCCAGTAATATTTCCTGTTGTAACAGGTCCAGATCCTGGCGTTGATCGTTTAACGCCTTCTTTTGCTCGGAAATAACAGTGGCCTGGGAGTTAAGTTTCTTCTCCTGTTCAGCAATGTGTGCCTGCTGGTTTTCCAGACTTTGTTCCAAGCGTTTGATTTTATCATCAATGGTATTAGCGGCAACCGGGCCAGCTGTCCAGGCTAATATGAGTAAGGGGCTATAATAAAGCTTGGCTTTTGTTATAAAGGGCATAGTTAAAACTCCATTTAATGTTGCCTTAACGTAGGAACCGCAGTACATACAAAAAGCAACCTGCCAACCTTAACTAATACTAGTCCGCCATATTAATTATTGGAAATAATTATAAGAAAACAGCCTCAAGAGAACCGTCTTTTCTGACTTAAAGCCAGGCGTTATGGTTTTATCGTTTTTTCTTATCTATCTTTTTTACTGAGCCAAAAAAATGGAGAGCACTGAACAGGGACGCTCGCTTTGTGGTACCACCTCAAACTTCGAGAACGATCACTGCCATTAGCAATGGTGTGCTGAAAGCTCAAGCACGATTCCTGCAATCAACGTTGCAAAACCAGGACGTGATGAAGTCGGTAAAACACCAATCGGCACCAAAAACAGAAAACCCCGCAAACTGTCTCCAGCTGCGGGGTTTTTGTGCTCCCGGAACAAGTCCGGGAGCGGGAACACTATAAACCGATCGATTAACCGAACTGGTTCATGGTGTTGTCTTTACCACCGGCCTTCAGGGCCGCATCACCAGCGAAGAATTCCTTGTGGTCGTCACCGATGTTGGAACCAGCCATATCCTGGTGCTTGACGGTGGCGATACCCTGACGGATTTCCTTACGCTGTACACCGGCAACGTAGGCCAGCATGCCTTCATCACCGAAGTAGCCCTTGGCCAGGTTGTCGGTAGACAGGGCCGCAGTGTGGTACGTCGGCAGCGTGATCAGGTGGTGGAAGATACCCGCTTCACGTGAACCGTCACGCTGGAAGTTACGGCACCACTCGTCAGCCAACTGACCCAGCTCGGTGTTGTCGTACTCTTCGCTCATCAGCTTGGCGCGGTCGTAGGCAGAAACGTCCTTGCCTTCTTCCTTCCAGGCGTCGAATACCTGCTGACGGAAGTTCAGAGTCCAGTTGAAGGACGGGCTGTTGTTGTAAACCAGCTTGGCGTCGGGCACCACTTCCTTGATGCGGTTAACCATGGCTGCGATCTGGCCAACGTGCGGCTTCTCGGTTTCGATCCACAGCAGGTCAGCGCCGTTCTGCAGGCTGGTGATGCAGTCGAGGACAACGCGGTCTTCGCCAGTGCCCGGCTTGAACTGGAACAGGCCAGACGCCAGACGCTTCGGACGAACCAGTTGACCGTTCTGCTTGATCACAACGTCGCCGTTGTTGATGTCTTCAGCTTTCTCGATCACTTCACCATCGATGAAGCTGTTGTACTGGTCACCCAGATCGCCCGGCTCTTCAGTTACGGCGATCTTCTGGGTCAGGCCAGCGCCCAGGGAGTCGGTACGGGCAACGATCACACCGTCGTCCACACCCAGCTCCAGGAACGCCAGACGAACGGCATTGATCTTGGAAAGGAAATCGGCGTGCGGAACAGTTACCTTGCCGTCCTGGTGACCACACTGCTTCTCGTCAGAAACCTGGTTCTCGATCTGGATGCAGCAGGCACCGGCTTCGATCATCTGCTTGGCCAGCAGGTAGGTCGCTTCAGCGTTACCGAAACCAGCGTCGATGTCAGCAATGATCGGCACAACGTGAGTTTCGTGGTTGTCGATCTGCTTGATCAGCTCTTCCGCCTTGGCGTTGTCTCCAGCGTTCTCAGCTTCTTCCAGGGCGCGGAACAGGTGGTTCAGTTCCCAGGCATCCGCCTGACGCAGGAAGGTGTACAGCTCTTCAATCAGACCGGAGACCGCAGTCTTCTCGTGCATGGACTGGTCAGGCAGTGGGCCGAACTCGGAGCGCAGAGCGGCAACCATCCAGCCAGACAGGTACAGGTAACGACGCTTGGTGGTACCGAAATGCTTCTTGATGGACAGCAGCTTCTGCTGACCAATGAAGCCGTGCCAGCAGCCCAGAGACTGGGTGTACTGGGAGGTGTCATTGTCGTAGTTGGCCATGTCTTCCCGCATGATCTTGGCGGTGTACTTGGCGATGTCCAGACCGGTCTTGAACTTGTTCTGGGCGCGCATGCGAGCGGCGTGCTTCGGGTTGATGGCATTCCAGGTCGGGTGCTGTTTCAACAGGGAAGCAATCTGGTCAACGTCGTTTGCGTAGGGCATGATCTCAATCCTTTCTACGTTGGTTTTCTTTATCAGTGCGGAGAAGCTTACTGCAACTTCCGGAGCCAACAACCTGCTCACTTTTTGAGCTAAGCGCTGACGTTGACGATTACTTTAGTGGTTTAAATTTTATAATTGAAATTTATATGATCTATTTTCAGCATTTTTCTGGTGAATGTTCTAAGAGGTCTGGTTTTGAGCTGAATCAACGCCAGAAACACAACTTCTGTTATGGTTCTCAGGGAGCATTTCTCGACCGGGCATCCGCCAGGCGCATACAGTGTTCTGTCCAAGAGCTCTCAGCCAACCCCTTTCGCACTAAGGTGTGTCGCCCCATTCCTCCAGAGCCTGGAAGTTACAAAGCCACAACTGACAACACATTGATATTGGGACAAACTGCTCACTCCGGTATTCAGGCTCATTCGTGGTCACATCAACCGAATTAAGTGAGCGTCGATGGGCGTCGAAAACAACCGACTGAGAATCAGAGCATGGACAATGCAACACAGATTGCTCGCCTTTCTGGCGCCATGTGCTGTTACCCTGCTCCTGTCCAGTTCTCTCCCACAGGCGTCACAGCGTCTGGTATTCGCCACCATTGATTTCGCCGAAACCCACTCGCGATGGAATCGGCATGGCTTTCAGGCAGATAAAACAGTTCTTGATCGCTGGCAATTGCTGCTACAAAGAGTAAGTTCCCTGGATACCGATGAAAAACTGAGGCACGTAAACGCCTTTGTCCACGATACCCTCGCCTATCAACTGGATCGAACGCTCTGGAACCAGGAGGACTACTGGGCAACTCCCCTCGAAACCCTGGCAAAAGGCCGGGGCGACTGTGAGGATTACGTCATCATCCAGTATGTAAGCCTGCTGAACGCGGGTATCAGCGATGACAAGCTCAGGCTGATTTATGTTCGGGCCCGAATTGGTGGCCCCACCAGCCCGGTTACCCAGCCCCACATGGTTCTGGGGTATTATCCGGAGCCGGGCGCAGAACCCATGCTTCTGGACAGTCTGATCGAGGACATTCTGCCGGCCAGCGAGCGAACAGACCTGACCCCCGTATTCAGCTTTAACAGCAGCGAACTTTGGGCTGGAGGCGGCAACGCTTCCGCCGGAAGTTCTACAGCCCGCCTGTCTCCATGGCGTAACGTACTTGACCGAATGAGAAGCGAAGGAGTGAGCTTTAATGTCCCTCGTTAAGCAACTGTGGCTGGCTACCAGCTTTCTGATACTGACCGCCTTCGTGGCCAGTCTTGCGGCCAGTCTGTTCTCCGCCAAGACCTACTATGAGGAACAGCTGGTGCTCAAGAACATTGATAGCGCCAACTCGCTCGCTCTGACCCTCTCCCATACGGAGAAGGAAAAGGCCTTGCTGCAATCCTTCCTCGACGCGCAATTTGCGACCGGACACTACCAGCGGATTGCTCTGACCGTGCCCGGAGAAGCGTCACTCGAGCTCAAAGCACGTTCGCAGGATCATCAGGCACCCAAATGGTTCAGAGCCGTATTCCCTCTGGACGTACCAGCCGGCGTTGCCACCGTGTCGGATGGCTGGAAGAACTTCGGGACACTGTTCATCGAGAGCGATACAACCTACGCGCAGGCCTCTCTTTGGGTGACGGCTCAACGACTCTTCCTCTGGCTATCTCTCGTTGCAATGCTGGCCGGCCTGTCCGGAAGCTGGCTGGTGCGGCGTATCAGCCGCCCGTTGCGGGATGTGGTTAGGCAGGCCGAAGCGATTGGAGAAAAACGATTCATCGTGTCCGAAGAGCCCCACACAACCGAGTTCCGGCGCGTGGTTCGTGCGATGAACAAGCTGTCGCGGCGCGTCGAGGCCATTCTTGATTCAGAAGCCAAAGCTCTTGGAGAGATGCGCGAAAAAGCGCTGTTCGATGCCGTCACCGGCGTTGAAAATCGCGAGTTTTTCATCAGCAAACTCGACAGTCTGATAGCCGATCCGGAGAGAGATACCCGTCATACCCTGGTTCTTGTCCGGATCGCTGGTCTCAACGAACTCAACGCAGAGCATGGTCGGGAACGGATCAATGCCGAACTCCGGCAGATGTGCCAGTCTCTTTTCACGGCCATCGATAAAGGAGACCTGTTGTTTGAGGATTGCTTTATGGGTCGCCTGAACGGATCGGATTTCGCGCTCATTGTCACCGGGTTCCAGGATATCTCCCAACTCAACGAGTCCCTGGCGGACAAGCTGGAGGGAGCTATCGAGCCAGCAACCAGCCTGTCAATTTCCATATTCCATTCCGGTACTTCTCACTCTGAAGTATTGATGAAAGCTGATCACCTCCTGGCGAAGGCAGAGCAGACAGACCGGAAAGTCGTCATTGACGAAGAGAACCTCGAAAAAATCCCGTTCCGGAATGCATCGGAATGGCGGGAGGCCATCTGTTCAGCGTTGAGCATGAGCAATGTCAAAGCGGCGCTTCATCCGCTGATCGACAGCACCGGAGCGCCATTACACATGGAAGCCAAGGTGCGTTTACGACTGAACGGTGACTGGCGTGCCGCCGGTTTCTTTTTGCCCTGGGGACGCCGTCTGGGGCTGCTCCCGGAGGTGGACACTGCGATACTCAAGCACCTGATCGATTCACCGGCTGCCTCCGGATCGGTCCCGGTTGTTATTCACATTGCCTGGGAAACGTTCTTCAGGGACCAATTCCGTCACCAGATCCTGACGCTGCTTGAACAACGGCCGTCCCCCCGACAGGCATTCCGGCTGGAATTGCCAGAAACCGTTCTGGACGAGGGGGAAACTACTCTGGCGGCCTTTGTCCATGAGGTTCAGGCACTGGGCTGCCAGGTCGGTATCAATGGTGTGGGGCACAAGCTGGAAAGAATATCCAGGGTTCATGAACTCGGGTTGGATTACCTGAAAACGGACCCGGCTTATGCCCAGCGGCTCGAGTCTGATCCGGCAACCCAGCAATACCTGCAGAGGCTGACCGCGCTGGCTCATTCGATCGGGGTGAAGGTTTACCTGGCCGGCGCCAAGTCGGAGGGCTGTGTTCGTGCAGCTTGGGCCGTAGGTATGGACGGCGTTACGGGACCTGGCGTGCAAACAAGCGACTAATCAAAGTCAAACAGGTCATCGCCGGCATCATCAATCAGGTTGAGCCGATCGTCCTGCCCCCGCATGGACTTTCTTTCCATGAGTTTGTTCTGGGCTTCTGGGGGCAGATCGGTAAACCGGATAACACCTTTCATTGCCAGCAAATCCACCAGATCCTCGATAACCCGGATCAGCGAAGAGTCCGACTCCCGGAAGCGTAGCTCGTCCTCGGGTGAACGCCCGAGGGCCAGAAAATCCTTCAACTCGGGGGCGTCGCCATCCATCTCCGAGAACCCATCCATTGGCTCAGCGCTGACCGCCGTTATTTGCCCAGCCCCGTTACGCCTGATGTACATCATCGTCTTCCCCGCTCGCCAGCTGACCGCTCACATGCAACATCAACTGCATTCGATCCCGGACCGCCAGCTTCTTGAATATTGACCCCATGTGTTCCTTCACTGTGCGTTCGGTAATACCCAGGTCCGTGGCAATGCTTCGGTTACTGGCACCTTTGGCTGCCCGTTCCGCCACTTCGCGCTCACGGGCACTGAGGACATCCAGGTTGACCGATGGGCGTCTGTTCTGTCTGTGCTCCATAGCGCTGGCGACGGTTTGCAGCAAGCCAGCCAGCAGGGTTTCGGGGAACCATAGCCCGCCTGCCCTGACCGTTTCCGCCACTTGCTGAAAGACAAGCCCGTTGGACAACGCAGGCAGATACGCCCTCGCGCCACAAGCGAGGCCACGGTTCATCTCTTCCGGCTCCGGTGTACGAGTCAAGATCGCCACTTTCGCACCTTTTTCCGAGAGGGTCCGGACCAGCGACTGCCATTCGGGCACATCGGAACTCACCCACATCAAAGCCGAAGTCGGAACCGGCACCTCCGGATCTGAAACCTGCACCATACGCACACCAGGCAGAACCCGCTCCCAATGATCCAGGGGACGGAAGGTCGGGCTATAGACAAGAATGGAGTGGTCAGCCTTCATCGTTCGCTCAGAGCCAGGGAAGTCGCTCTAACAACCGGTTTCAACAAATATTCCAGCACGGTTTTCTCGCCGGTCAGGATATCTACCTGAGCCGTCATACCCGGAATGATAGCAAGCTGCTCGGAAAAGCCCTGGGTTTCCGTGCGCAATCGGGTCAGATAGTAGGTATTGTCGTCCTCGTCCGTGATGGTATCCGCGCTGATGTGCTCAACGGTCGCCTGCAAGCCACCAAAGACGGCAAAGTCATAGGCGGTGAACTTCACAATGGCATCCTGTCCCCTGCGAATAAAGGCTATGTCTTTCGGGGAAACTCTCGCCTCAACCAGCAATTCGTCGTCGAGCGGAACGATCTCGGCCACATCCTGGCCGGGCGAAACGACGCCGCCGACGGTCTTTACGAACAAGCGCTGAATTGTTCCATCCACCGGGGCAACAATCTGCGTTTTGCTGACCCGGTCCTGAAGCCCTTCCATGGTTTCTTTGATAGCGGCCAGCTCACTGATTGATTCTGATAACTGCTGGCGCCATTGATTGGTCATCACCAGCCGGGTCTCGCGAACCTTGGACTCCGCTTCCCGAATGGCCGACCGGGAACGGTTGATTGCGGCTTCCGCCTGGGCCACTTCACCACGGGCGTTCGATATCTCACGTTCCAGTTTGATCAGATCGACCTCCGAAACGGCGCCCGAGGCCAACAGCGGGCGCTTCAACTCCAGTTCCCGTGACGCCAGGCTCAGCACCTCCTGGTATTGGCGTTGGGCAGACAATGCCTCTTCCAGATCCGCCTGCCGCTGCTCAAGCTGCTGTCGATGAATTGCTTCCTGCTCCTGCAATTCATTCCGGCTGCTCTCAAACAACGACCGCTGGACTTCCACGAGCTGAGGCGCGCGCTCCTGAAAATCTTCGGGAAACGAAACCTCGTCACCCTGAACCAGGGCCCTCAACCGAAACGTGTCGGCCATCAGCGACAGCTCTCTGGCTTTCTGTTCCGCGAAATCCGAATCAAATCGTGTGGACTCAATACTGACCAGCAACTGTCCCTTCTTGACCAGCTCGCCCTCCTGGACTGCCAGGGTTTCAACCACCCCACCGTCCAGCGACTGGACAACCTGCAATTGTGTGGAAGGAATAACCCTGCCATCTCCGCGAGCAACCTCATCAATCGGAGCCAGACCCGCCCAAATCAACAGGGCGACGACAGTCAGAAAAATGCCCCATAACAGCGCTCGTGGGCGGATCGGCTCCTGTTGGACCCTCGCCCACTCGCTATCAACTTCCCAACCGCGTTTGTCGGGCACCTGAAGCCAGCGGCCGGCTAACCGATCAAGCCAGCGCTCGGTTCGTTTCCCCACTTTATCAGAGCCCCGACCGATACCATGGAAGCTCTTTTCGGTCAGGGAGGAACGCGGTTCTGAATCGCTCACGACGCCCCCCGGATTTTGCCTTGGCGCAACGCCTCGATAACCGTTTCTTTGGGGCCGTCAGCAACAATACGGCCGCCATCAAGCACAATGATTCGGGTCGCCAGTTCAAGCAGCGATGTGCGATGGGTGACCATCACCAGGGTTTTTCCCGCAGTCGCCTGGCCCAGACTTCTCTTGAAGTGTTCCTCACTGCTGTGGTCAAGGGAGCCTGTAGGTTCATCGAGCAGAAGGATCGACGGATCACCGACCATGGCGCGTGCAATGGCAAGAGCCTGGCGCTGGCCACCCGACAGACGCTGCCCCCTTTCGCCCACTTGCAGATCAAATCCATCGGCCTGCGCATCAACGAACGGCTTCAATCCGCTCAGCTCGGTGACTCTCAGGAGTTCCTCATCGGATACTGGCCGCGACAGGACGATGTTGTCCCGCAGGCTGCCATAGAACAGTTCCACGTCCTGGGGAACATAACCGATATTGCTCCGCAGTTCCGCCGGATCCAGTTGCCGAAGATCTACATTATCCACTGAAATCCTACCGGATGAAGGGTAGTGAAGCCCAAGTAACAATCGCTGCACCGTACTTTTCCCAGATCCGTTTCGCCCAAGAATCGCAACCCTCTCTCCGGCATTCACTTTGAATGAAACACCGGTTAGCGCCAGATGGCCGGATTCGGGGTACTGAAACTGCACATCCCGGAATTCGATACGACCGCTCAACCTCGGACGGGAGACCCAGCTTTTCTCAGGGGACCGCTCCTGGGGCAAGGCCATGATATCGTCGAGCGTTCTCAGTGCCGTGGCAGCCTGATGATATTGCGCCAGCAGGCCCGCTGCCTGGCTGACCGGCGCCATCGCTCTTGAAGAGAGCAGATAGGCTGCGATCAGCCCACCCTGCGTCAGTTCGCCCTCAATGATCAGATAAACGCCAACAATTATGATGGCGACCGCCACCAGGTGCTGCACCCATTGGGCGCCATTCTGCAGGGTGGCGGAGATGAACTTCAGCCGCGCACTGACGTTGCTGATGTACATGGAGGTGCGCTCATAGGCCTCCTGGATTCGGCCCTCCACACCAAAACTTTTTACCGACTCCAGGTTCGACAATCCCTCTACCAGGGTCGCGTTTCGCTGAGAGCCTGCTGACATGCTCTCCTCAGAGAGATCCCGCAGACGTCTCTGGACAATGGACGCATAGATAACCAGGCCCACAGCCCCAACGATTACCGGGATTCCCAGAGACCAGTTGATCAACATAATGACAACGAGAAAGAGCAGAACGAACGGAAGGTCCACCAACCCGACCACAGTCATTGAGCTGACAAACGAACGGATTGATTCAAACGACTGAACGTTCGCCGCGAAGGCGCCGGCTGACTGGGGCCGATGGGCAAGACTCAGCCCGAGGACCCGCTCCATAATGGTGGCAGACAACCTGGCATCCGCACGGCTTGCGGCAAGGTCGATGAACCATCCACGCATGAGGCGGAGGACCAGGTCCGCACACAGCGCAATCAACAGGCCAATTGCCAGCACCCACAGCGTGTGGGTCGCGTGATTTGGAACCACCCGGTCATAAACATTCATGACAAACAGCGGCATCGCCACGGCAAACACGTTGATCATCAACGCCGCGACACAGATATCACGATATAGCTTTCGGTTTTCTCCGATAACAGTCCAGAACCAGTGCCCTCCACCTGACGCGCGGGTTTTCGTTGCGCGGCGATCAAAATGGAATTTGGGACGGCAGTAGAGAACCATTCCTGAGAAGGACGAAGCCAGTTCAGACAGGGTAACGCGGGTCTCGGATTCGGGAAGTTCCGGAAACACGACCGAAGCAGTGCCGTCCTCGGAATTGAACGCATTCAGCACACAGGCGCGTTCGTCATCCAGCAACAGGACCGCCGGAAGCAATGCCGTGTTGATAGCCTGGAGTGACTGCTTTTCGATCTGGCTGCTGAAGCCCAAACGCTGAGCTGCACGCCCGAAAAGCGAGGGCGTCAACCGCCCCTGATCCAAAGGAAGAGCGGACACAATAGACTCGGCTGACGCCTGTCGACCGTGGAACTTACAGAGAACTTGCAGACACGTCAGCAACTCGTCGTGTCGGTAGGCTTGCCCCTCAGCGTCCACACATCTCCCCATTCCATTTTCTATGTTATTGGTCCTCTCCGGACGCTTTGGCCGCCAGGACCCGGACATCCACCCGGCGATTGCCATTCAACGCAGCACCCGAAGAGCGGGAGAACCTGGGGTGGTAGAACCCCTGTCCTTTGACGATCAACCTCTCACGATCAATTCCATAGTTTTCTTCCAGCGTTTCAGCGACCTGTTCAGCCCGCCGTAGAGAAAGTTCCTGATTGTAAGCAGGTGCGCCGGTCTTCGAGGCGTGCCCGATAATCTCTGCGCGGGCATCAGGGTGGGCAGCAAGAAACTGGCCAATCTCCTGGAGATACCCGTCGCTGGCTCCATCCAGCCGCGCGGAGTCATTGGCGAACTCAATCATGACAGTCTTCACCAGAGCCAGCGGCTCAGCAAGAGCACATCCCTTGATATCAACACGACTACCGGCTTGGGTTCCCGGGCACTGATCCTTGTAATCCTTGACACCATCACCGTCAGAATCGAGAAGAAGACGCACTGAATCATCCACAGACACCGCCGGGCAGACGCTATCAGTGATCTGGAGAGGGCTGGCACCCAGCTGATCCAGAGACGGCAAACCCTCCCTCACCAGTCCGAGGGACATCACGAGGTGCCCCATTTCCGCCTGAACGCTTGCTACCGCGATTTTACGATCATAGATGGCGTTCACGTAGGCTCTACTGGCATCGAAATACTCATTCTCGGCATCGAGAACATCCAGAAGCGTGCGTTCTCCGATATCAAACTGATCCTTATAGGCGGTCCTGACCCTCGCCGAAGATAACCGATGATTGTTCAGAATCGGGATCTGACTTTCCAGGTTCCGAACGTCGTTGAACGCGATCTGCACTTCCTGGCGGATATCCACACACGCTTTATCCCGCAGGTCTTTCGCAACGTTCACTTGATCGTAGGCGCTTCGGACCTGTGCGCGATCAGAGCCTCCGCGGTAAAGATTTACGTTCAGCTCCAGGCCGATTCTGCCATCTGTTTCAGAGTTATCGTATCCGAAATCGTCATAGGAGCGGTGGCCATAACTGGCGACAAGGTCCACTGTCGGACGGAACCCCGAACGATTCTCTTCGACACTGGCCTCCGCTGCCTTGATGTCCCGATGCGCCGCCCTGAATCCGGGGTTGCCTTCATAAGCAATGGATAACGCTTCCTGCACAGTCGATGGCACCATATCAGCACCAAGGCGAACGTCCTCAAGCTCGGACGGCGGGGTACTGCCTACGATACGAAGATAACGGGCCTGCACGTCATGCAGATTACTTGCAACCGTAAACAGGTTGGCTTCCGCCAATGCCAGGCGCCCGTTGATCTGTTCAAGGTCGGCTGCGCGTGCCACGCCAGCCTGTGCGCTGGCGCTGACCTGCTCGTACACATCCTGGTGGGTTTGCAGATTGTCCCGGGCCAATTCCAGAAGCTCTCTTTGCCGGGCTACGTCGAGATAGGCGCTCAGCGCATCCAGAGATGTATCCTCAATCTGCCCGAGCAGTTCGAAATAACTAACCAGTTGCTGCTCTTCCAGACGCTGGACGGCGCTTTTCGTCTGAAAGCCGTCGTACAGCATCTGGGTCAGTGTCAGCTCACCATCGTACCCGTCATATTCACCAACCGGACCATAGTTCCGATGATCCAGACCATAACGGGCTGTGGCGTCCAGAGAGGGCTTGTAGCCTCCCAGCGCGGAAGATTTGTCATGCCCGGCGGCGAGGAACTGATGCCAGGTCGCACGAACTTCAGGGTTGGTTTCGATCGCTTGTCTGATGACTTCAGTCAAACCGTCATCTTTGGCTACCGCCATTGATGGCACACACAAGGACGCAAAAACGGTAAGGACGATAGCACCCGGTTTCATGATCTGCCTGACCATCAACAAACTCCAATCTTTCTACTGTTCCGGACTCCGGCCTGACATCCAGATACCTACGACCCAAGGAAACGCAGCCTCAAAAATCCGCGTACCCACATATCAACTCCCGTTAAGGGACATCGCATTGTACCGGACCAGACCATAAAAAGAACAATTTAACAACCATTTACAATTCACTACGAGAAATCG
>AZIK01005157.1_pt1 | contig 15874 bp, 21 predicted proteins | sample 359131 | NCBI WGS metagenome assembly AZIK01 (sample SAMN02429715, study PRJNA222663) | marine sediment metagenome | biome: Sediment sample; isolation source: enrichment culture of sample MGS-ANC(AMM) from oil contaminated site at the... | place: Italy: Ancona | collected 2012-02-14 | depth 6 m m | reverse complement strand
GTTTGAGGTCAGCCACGTTGGAGCTGAAATTGGTGTTCGAAAATTCACCACCAGAATGTCCAAGCCCCGTGAAATCGAACCGCAGGACAGCGATGCCCAAAGCAGCCAATCGACCGGAAATTCGCCGCGCCGCCGCGATGTCCTTCGAACAGGTAAAGCAATGTGCTAGGATAGCCGCCGTGCGGATTGGTCCGCTGGGTTTATCCAGCCTTGCCGCCAACATGTCGCCGGCATGGCCCGGAAACTCGACTTTCTCGGTATTCATGGTGTCTCCTCCGGCAGTTTGCGGGGCATGTTATTGGGCCATGCCCCGCATACATGTCAGGCAAGCGCAGGCTTGGATTGCAGCTGGTAGACCGCACCCAGCACCGCCCCGAAAATGATGTGCAGCACAAGCGTCATCATCGGCACCATGATCCCGAACGCCATTCCGAAGAGCCCGACGCCCGCCATCGGCATCACCATGATCATCATTCCCAGCCAGGCGGCGATGCCGAACAGCACACCTTTTTGCACAGCCCCCGATCCGGGGATCGTGCTGTAGAGGAGTGCAAACCCGCCCCCCCAGGCAAGCGTGCCAATCATGAAATGTCCAAGCCATCCCATGGCGGCGGGGGCGCTCATCATCGCGCTCAGCATGTGGATCACATCAAGCCCGGGCATGATGCCCATCATCGACTTGGCGATCATCATCGCTGACAAAACGACAGTCGCAGAGAACCCGGCGACGAGGCCGCCTTTGATATTTTTCATTTTTCGGTCCTTTCCGATAGGGTTATGAACCCGATTGCTTCTCTTCGCGAAGCTGGGAAAGGATGTGCGTGATGCGTTCATCGTCGCCTTTCATTTCCGCAGGCTCGATGTCCAATGCGGACTTTGTCAGATCACGCGTCGTGCGCATTTGGCGGACGAAGGCGTCACATCCTTTACACATCGCCAGATGAAGACGCATCTGAAGCAAATCGAACAGACCAAGCTCCCCGTCGATCAGGGCGCTCGCACGTTCAGAAACCTCCTTGCAACTCAACATCGTGACGACTCCTTATTTAAGCTTCACATTGGAAAGACCCGCGAAGCGGCCATTTGTTACACGACACCGCAAAATAAAATTTGTGTCATCAAAATAAAATTAGTGTCATTTTCTGCAACCTTTTTCGGCCAGAATATCGTCCAATGCTTTCCGAACGGCAAGCCGGGCGCGGTGCAAGAGTACCCTCATGTTTCCCTCGCTGATGCCGAGGATCCGACAAACTTCCACGGCGTCCAGCTCTTGCTGTCCGCGCAAGATCAGTACAGATCGCTGCGCCAGCGGCAGAGTTTCAATCGCCTCTGTTACATGCGCCAACATACTCTTGCCCTCAACGATCCGGTCCGGGGTAACCATTTCCCATAGTTCGGGCAGATCCTTCCATCTGCCCCGCCCATCGAAGGCAGCAGCAAGACCATCATCCTCTCCCTCGCCTTCAAAGGAGATCGTGCGCCCGTCGCGTTTGGCACGAGAGCGCGCTTTATTCATCAGGATCGCGTAAATCCATACAGCCAAGGAGGAGCGGCCCTCAAACCCCCCGATTCCTTTGAGCACCGCCACCCAAGTGTCTTGCACGACTTCTTCGGCGGTAGCACGATTGCGGACCAGCCCGGTGCAAACCCGGATCATCGACGGATTGTGCTTTCGATAGACACCTTCGAATGCGGCACGGTCACCCGCTACAAGCTGGCCAATCAGAACCGTTTCATCAACAATGGCCACCTTCAAACTCTCCCTCACTTTTTCGAGCATTTTCAGAATAATAAGTCTGAAAGTCCAGTGAAGATTTCGTCCGTTGCCTTACGGCTCATCGAGCTTGCGCCATAAATCAGAACTGATCGACCGAAAACGTCGGTTGATGTGGTGCGCAGGATGCCCAGCATATCAAGCGTTTTCTTGGTCGGCAGATGCGACCCCTCGACAGTGCGAATGATTTCCAGTTTCTCAGATGCTGGGTATCTCATTCCTCGCCCCCCAGCCCCTGTCATATTTTTTTGAGCAAGCGGTTTTCCTGGGTGGGATCGGCCACGCATTCCTTCAAAGCCAAGGCTTCAGAACGCAGATCCTTCACCTCAGGCGAAGTCGCTTGGCGAGCAGTATCGCCTAACAGCCGCCGCTTGCCAGCTTCCAAGAATTCCTTCGACCAGCTGTAATATAAACTCTCGGCAATACCTTCCCGCCAGCAGAGCACCGAAATGCTTTCTTCGCCGCGCAATCCGTCCAAGACGATCCTAATCTTCTCTATAGAGGAATACTGTTTGCGCGTGGCGCGCTTGATGTCTTTGACGATCTTCTCGCCAACGCTTTGGCGTGTTCCGGTTGTTTGTCTCATGTCCCACTCCTCTTGTATGCTTCCTTGACTGCCAATCTTAATCAAATTGATGGTTGCACTGATTGAGCGGTCATCCCATTTAGGCGCTCAATTTGAGGCGCCTTCCCCTTAGCTATGTGGGCGGCCTAACAGCTTGACCGGGTCGAGCAATGGAAAGCTGATCTGAGCAGAAGAAAGGGATTTTCGGATATCCACGCCCATTCATGAGTGCGGATGGGGCCGTGCTTGCCCCGATCCGTTCAGGCCTCGTAGTCGCGCAGATCGGGGTTTTCCGGTAGGATCGAGACATATCAGAACTCCCTCGCATTGTGCTCGACATCCGCCCAGTGCTTGTTCACGGGGAGGGTTTTGGCGCGTCGGGCGATATCCTCGAAACGAACCGGCATGAAGTCCCAGACATCGACGCCCGCGTTGACGCTGTTGCGCGAGCCTCTCCAGTTGTTATGAACGTGACCAAAGATCTGGAGCGCGCCGCGTCGGGCGCGGTTCCAGGTGATCATGGGATAGTGGCACAAGGTATGCGCCTGGTTGTCAGGGCCATCCTTGACCTCGGCCAGGTGCGAAATGCTGCCCCATGGCAAGGCCAGCGTCGGTTCCAGATCATGGTTGCCGATCACCAGGTGTTTGCGCTCACCGGGGAGCTGCCCGAAGAGGGCTTCGAGATAGCTGGTCTCTTTGGCTTTGGGTCCAAAGGCAAAGTCGCCAATGATCCAAAGGTCATCCTCTGGGCGGACCTTGGACCAGAGGTTTTCAATCAACACCGTGTCCATGTGACCGGCATTGCGAAAGGGCCTTCCGCAAAGCGAGATAACCTTCTCATGCCCGAAATGGGTGTCTGCCGTATACCAGTTGGTCATGCTCTTTCCTCCGTCATGCCTAGTGGTGGCGGCGTCAGAGGCTTTGCGGCGCTGGAAGATCATCTCATGGCGAACAGCTCGAAGCCGCCCACCATTTTGTGGGCACTAAATCAGGGTGATATGTTTGCGCGATGTGCTCATGCGGGTCTCATAGCGGGTTTTGGGATATTTGGCTATCCATGACTACAGGTCCATATCGGATGCTTCGACCGCCTTGCCGGTAAGGGCCTCGACGATCTGACGATCCAGCTCTGCCATGTGTTGACGACCAAGTTCGTAATCCACCAATGAAAAATTGATGGAGGTCATGCCAGGATCGCCGCGGTAGCTGACAATGAATGTCGCGAGGCAGCCCGGTTTGATGAGTGCATCACGCGGATATTCGAATCGATATTCGACGTTGTTGAGATAATGTCGGGCCGAACCACAAAGCTCGTATTCCGTCGTCATCGTGCTGCCGGAGGACGATGTTTCCTCGTGAGTGATGGTGCCAAGGGCATCAAGGTCAGCGATGAAACCCTCTGTGCCCCAAGCGTAGGTCAGAACCATTTCGCGCCCGTTGATCTCGACGCGTGAGGGCTGGCCATAGGTTTCTTCGATCTGCGCCCTGAGCGCCAGCGGTTCCGGCAGTTGATCGCTTGGCTGACGAATGCTGCGATGGATCGCCATCGGGCGCTGTTCCATCACATCCGAAGACAGCGTGGCGGTCACTTGATCTTGTGCGGCCTTGGCGAGCCGCCCATTGATTCCGACATCCCCGATCCGCGTGAAGAGCTGGTAGCTGAACTCGAACACCGCGCCATCCGGGGATTGCACCCGCAGACCTTCGCTCTCGCTGGTTGGGGCCGCGTCGCTGCGTTCTGCGTAGATGGCCAGAACATCATCGAGCGGATCGCCCGGTTGCAGGCCGAGGATTTCATACGGGTATGGGCGTTCGGCGGGGGCGGGCATGGCCACCAGTGCGTTCTCTGCGGTGGCAGGCAAAGCGATTAAGGCGGCAATCAGGCTCGCGGATAGATGTTTGAGGATCATGTGGCTGTCTTTCTGTTGTTAATTAAGTGGGGGTCAATCATTGACGAAGATCACGGCGACGATGGCGAAGGCGATGACCGCAAGGCCACTCGGCAAAATGAAACCGGTGCCATCGCCGTTGATCAGAAAACCAAGCACGACGAACAGCGGCAGCGAGCCGATCACCGCCACGTTGCCCGCCCGCACCGTCACACCCAGCGCATCCTGTCCCCGGAACACCCTTCTTCGCGCTGCAGGGCGGGCAAACGCACACGTCATCGTGTGTCTCGTTCATGCAATGGGGGCATTGGGGCACGGGCTTACTCAGCGCTTTGGTGTGAAACGTCAAAGAGATAACCCGAAATGGGATAATTCTCAAGTAGGATTATCCGAATTCCGGATTTATTCGGAGTTCAGAACATGGGAAAAACCTTGCGCAGTCCGGGGCATCTAGCCCTCATGGCAGCACTGAAGCAGGCGCGGCTGGACGCGGGGCTGACGCAGACCGAGTTGGCGGACCGCCTAAAACGCCCACAGTCCTTTGTGGCAAAATACGAGAACGGTGAGAGGAGAGTGGAAGTCGTCGAGTTCGTCCAGATCGTCAGCGCTATCGGGTGCGATGGCCATGAGATCCTCGATGATGTCGCGCGGGCGGAAGTGGGGCTAGTTAGATCACTGGTGGATTGATTCATCATTAATCCGATCCACCAGATGCTGGGGCTGAACAACTAAGAGGTCTGAAGTAACTACCCTACGCAGTGTGCCGACGAGCGAACAACGTCGAGTTCACATTCGAAGGATGCGAGCTCAGATAGTCAGCAGCCGTCAGATCTTTCAATGTGGCCAGATATAGCCCGTCCTCATGCTATGAGAATGGGCCATGCCATTCAATAGCACTGATCTTTGGCCAAATTTTCTTTCTGATCTCTTCGCAATCCGCCAACTCGCGTGGGGAATGGCCGGTGTAGAGTGGCGGGTCGATATAGATGCATTTCACCTGCCCTACGTGAATAGGCAGCAGCGCCTTCGACGCCTCCAGCTTATCCCCTGGATCAGCATATTCCCCGCATCGCGGTTGCCATATCCCTGCTCCGGCACCCCCTTCCAACAAATGGTAAGGCACCTTTTAGGCGGCGCGCACATCGTCGCCTCTGGTCAACCTGCGTAGGGTGGGCATTTGCTCGGGTCTTTCATTCTCGGGCGCGGCTGCGCCTGGTCGTTATCGGTTGTTGCGGATCAGATAGGCGAATTGTGCCAGCGACAGCAGGGCAACAAGCCAGCTGACGAACGCGATCGGGCCGGTCAACATATTGGGGGCATGTCCGTTCAAACTGGCCAACATGGCATGTGCAAAGGCGTACCCGATAACGGCACATGCCGCGAGGGCCTGCGCAGTGGGCCAGAACAACGCGTTACGGAATGCCGCCCGCGCGTTGGCCTGAACCTCTTCCAGCTTTGGCTTCGGTGCGATGTTCACGAGGCGCCGATCACTTGTCGACATTGCGGCAAGCGCCTGATCGCGCTGCCGCTCAAGGGCCTCGCGCATAATCTTCCTTATCTCTTCTGGTGTGGACATAGGCACCTCTTCAAATCGCCAACCTAATAATTTCTTCACATTCTGCTGGGTTCAGCTTGCCCGTCTCGGACATCTTGCGAACCAGGTAGCGGACAATCTTCGCCTCTTTTTCCGGCGGGACTTCCAGCCCGTTCTCGGTCAGGAACTCCCGCGTCACCACGACCGCGCTTTCGATGATGTCGTCCGTCATCTTGATCGTCATGCCCGAGCGACCAAGCAGCAGCCATTCCGCCGAGAGGCCGTAGTCTTGGCACAGCTTGACCGCGACGCTGATCGGCAGATCGGTCGCCTCACGCTCATAGTTTTTATATGCCGACTGCGACACGCCGAGTTTCTCGGCAAAGGGGATCTGCGTCATCCCCAGGCTTCTCCGAAAATGCGCCAGTCGTTCTGCAATCGTCATCAGGCTTGCATCCAGTATCTAATAGTGTACTTTGCATTCATAGCAATACAAATCTGATTAGATTCGTCTCGCCTTATGCAGATAGTCTACGATTTCCCGAGGATTCGCCATGCAAAACAATCTGGAGACCCCCAAAGAGCTAGCCCAACGCCTAGGCTGGCCCGAACGCCGTGTCCGATCGCTGATTTCTAAGAGGCAACTTCGACATGTGAAGATCGGAGGGCTGTACTTCGTACCTGACGGGGCGATGAATGAGTTTCTGGATGCCCGCATGGTCGAGCCGCAGCAAGGTAACCCAGTCCCCGACAAGCCCGCAGCAGAAACCGAGTGAGGTCAGCCATGGCCAAACTTGAAAGGCTCGCCGTAGATGCGAAAGATGCGGCGCGCATGCTGTCGCTCACTGTGCAGGAGTTCCTGTTTCTTGTCGAACAAGGTGCGCTTCCCCCGCCGATCCTGCTTGGAAAGCACACTCTCTGGGTGGTTGCCGAGATCAAGGCGGTCCTGACGGGCAGCAAGATCGAGCCGGAGGTCTTCGTCGTATGAAACGCCCCAATCTCCCTTATCTCGAATTCAAGACCGTCAAGGGCAGAACCTACATCTATTTTCGCAAGGGCAAATTTCGAGAGAGGTTGCCTGACGACCCCGATACCGAGGAATTCGCCCTGAAATACTGGGCTATTCGCAACGGGAAGAGCAAGCGGATCGTCAAGACGACGTGGGAGGCGTTGATCGTCAACTATTATTCCAGTGCCGAGTTCAAAGAGTTGGCGACGGACACAAAGAAGAATTACCGCCGTCATAGCGAAGATATCCGCAAAAAGAACGGGTCCAAGGATATCCGGGATTTCAAACGGGCCGACGCGCTGCGCGTGCGGGATGAGTTGAAAGATACTTGGTCAAAGGCCAATGAGCGGATTGCTGTGCTGTCGATCCTCATGCAGCGCGCAATGGATCTTGAGTGGGTTGACCGCAATCCTGTGACAAACATCCGCAAGCTCAGGGGCGGATCCTACCAAGCGTGGCCTGCGGACAAGCTGGAAGCTTATGAACGACACTGCGAAGAGCATGGCCTGCCAGTCGCCCGCACGATTTACGAGCTTGCGATAGGCACGGGCCAGCGGCTCGGGGATTGCGTCGCGATGAAGTGGGACGATTTCGACGGCGAGTATATGTCGGTCGTTCAGCAAAAGACGGGCGCGAAGATCGACGTTTATTGTCCTGCACGATTGCAGGCCTATCTCGCGGCGCTTCCCCGGCATGAGGCGCATATCCTTGCCAAGACCGCGACCGAGCCACTTGGTAAGCGGCAGGTGCTGAAGGCGGTGGAGGAGGTGCGCGAAGCGCTTGGCGTCAAGGAGGGAGATAACAGGTTGGTGCCCCACGGATGGCGCTACACGGCTGCCAAGGAGATGGCAGATGCGGGAGTCGATATCCGCGACATCCAAGCGGTCACGGGGCACAAAACCCTTGAGATGGCTCAGAAATATACTTCGGGCGCGGATCAGAAGAAGGCATCGAAACGCGCTCAGCAGAAGCGGGAACGAAACAGGGGTGAAACGGGAAAGTGCGAAACAAAATGCGAAACTTTTCCGAAACCACAAGACCAGACATAGGAAAAACCAGATAATGATCAATGATTTCAAAGTGGTGCGGGTGAAGGGACTCGAACCCCCACGCCAAAGGCGCCAGAACCACGGATCTGGTCCAGAAGCTGCAGGTCGCCCGTCGCGAATTGCAGCTCGAGGCGGCCACCGCCAAACTCGACAAGTTCGATCTGCTCATTCTGGATGATCTTGCCTATGTCACCAAGGACCAGGCCGAAACCAGCGTGCTGTTCGAGCTTATCTCAGCCAGATACGAGCGCCGATCCATCATGATCACAGCGAACCAGCCCTTTGGCGAATGGAACAGAATATTCCCGGATCCTGCCATGACGCTGGCCGCAGTCGACAGGCTTGTTCACCACGCGACCATCTTAGAAATGAATGTGGAAAGCTACCGGCGCAGAAGCGCTATGGAGCAAAAACGATCGCGTGGCCGACCTGCTTCATACGCGACAATCAAAAACACCTCTCAGAATGTCGCGGAGCGTCAATCAGATCCAGATCAAACGCTTGCCAGCGACAATCACGATGATAACCTCCACGACACCGCGACGTAGAATCTCATCCAGATTGACGCGCACGTCTCATCCAGAATGTCGCGCTATAGGGCCCGGTTCAGATTGTGTGCGGGCGCAGATCCGGACCGGAATTGATTACGTCAAGACTAGGTTGCGATAAGGCCTGTGGCGCGCGGTGAGCCTGAGGGCTCAGCGTGGGCCAACGAGCCCCGGTTCCGGCCCCTGCCTGTCGGGATCGCCTTGCGGGTAGAACGGGAGGGGGGGCAGCCGCCTTGGCCCCACGCACCCCGAACAACTCGACGCCCCCGCCCCCCGCGCAGTCAGGGCTGGATCAGGCGGCATAGCCTCAAATGATACCGGGCTCGGACAAAGGGGCGTTGGCTCAAGTCTGATCATGCAACGGCTGGACTGTGTCCGGGGTGCTAACAGCTGTGCCATCTGCTATGCTGGTCATCGGAACCGGTTCCGGGCCTGCCTGCAGCCCCATGTCCGAATGTATCTCCCGTCGGGTATCCTGCCCTGTGTCAGGTTTAATGTCCGGACTTACGTTCGGTCCCCCCTCAGGACCTTGGTGCACCACAGTGTCCGGCCCCATGTCAGGGCCTCTATCCGGCACCACTCTCGCAAGGAGCTCCTCCAGCACCGGTCCAGTGAGCAGGCCCGATGTCGAGAGGGCCTGCGCCATGTCGTCCAGAACCACGTGATTTGCGCGCAGGATGCGCAGCGCGCGCGCTTCGGCCTGCTGCAACCGGGCCTCGACACGGGTCCGCAGGCCTGCGTCCAACCCTAGCCGCGCCTGCGCCGCATCGGGTGTGGCCAGCCACAGAAGGCTGTCGCCCAGACCATAACTGACTTCAAAAGCGGTCGCCGTGCGGGTGGCCTTGGCCAAATCGCTTTCGACCTCGCCCCCGGCCCCGGCCGATGGCTGTCCGAACTTAAGGCGCTCTGCCGCGCGCCCCGCGAGGTCCAGCGCCAACTGCCCCGCGAAATGCGCCGCATCCTGGATATCCCGGACTCTGCTGGCATGGGCAATGCCACCATCGCTGCGCAGCGCCAGAAAGGACGGCAGCGCCACGCCTGTAGCCATACCCACCACTGCATGGCCTGCTTCATGGACGGATACACGCCAGCGCAGGACCTCGGGCAGTGGTGGGCGCGCGGCGGCAAGCGCCTCCTCCAGATCGGTCAGGATCAGGTCGCGCCGGGCCATGCGGGCACGGGCGCGGGCAGCGCGAACCGCGGCGGCGATATCGGCCCCTGATGCCCCGACCGCCTGGACTGCCACGCCTGAGAGGTCCTCATCGGGCAGATCGGACCCGAGTTGCCAGCGGATTGCCTTTGGCAGCAAGGCAAGCGTGGGATAATCCAGCGTCACAATGTGGTCAAAGCGCCCCGGGCGAATGAGCGCGCGGTCGAGCTTGTCCTGGTGGTTTGTCGCGGCCATGACCATCACCCCCTCATGCCCGTGGAATCCGTCCAACATGTCCAACAACGCAGTCACGATGTAATCGGTATAGCTCGAATTGTGGTCTCTCGGCCTTGCGCGATCCCCAAAGGAATCGATCTCATCGATGAACAAAATCGCAGGCGCCTGTTCGGCGGCGCTGCTGAAAGCAGCGCGCATGGCTTTAATCACGTCCGAGCTGCGCGCGCTCTCGGTGGACCATTGCGCCAGTGAGCCTGCGACCACTGCTACACCGGCTTCGCGGGCAATAACCCTCGCCAGTTCGGTTTTGCCGGACCCTGGAGGACCCACCACCAACGGGCCGCGCGACACATCGCGCCAGGCCAAACGCCCGTGCTGCCAGTCGCGCAGATCGGCGATCAGCTGCTGGACCGGCGCACGCACGCTGTCCGGCAGCGGGAACTCAGCCAATCCGAAACCTGCGTCCGGACCTGACGGGGTCAAGGCATCCATGATAGCACGAATAGCGGTGTCCGGATCCGGCGCCCGCAGCGCAAGGGTCAGCGCGTCGGGGCCAAGGCGCGACAGCACCACCTCTTCGGGCAAAGCCCGGAGGGCGGCGGGCGCGTTCTGGCCCGGATAGGCCATATCCAGCAGCAACGCCAGCATGGGCCGGTCAAGCGGTGCAAGCGGGATCACTTGTGGGTGCAGATCGCGGAGCACTTTCGGCGCGGTGCCTGCAACCGGGGTGATCAGGATCAGGGGTGTGCCTTGCTCGACGGCCTCGTGGGCCTTGTCGGTCAGGGCGGCGAAGGGACGGTGGCGATCGATGCTGCCCGAGTTTATGGCGTATTCGGCCAGCATCACTACCGGATCAAGTGCCGCTTCGGGCCAGATGTCATCATCGACAACGATGGCTTCCAGCACCCGCCGGACCATCTTGTCCAGCGCGGTGCTGCCGGTGCCCAGCAGCGTGAGCGCGCTACGCGCGCCAAGGGCTGCCACCATCGCCTCGGGATGCGCGAAGGTCCGGGCCAACTTCAGGATCGCCAACAGAGTCACCGGTTTTGGGTGCCAGGTAGACGGGCGTTCGGTCCGTGCTGGCGGACAGGGCGGCAGCAGATCGCCCATCGCTTCGGCCAGTGCGGCCTCGCGCTCGACCTTGTCCAGCAGGGCATCGATGCAGTCGGGATCATAGGCATCGCCCGCCGGATCCGGCTGCTCAGAATGGGCGGTGGTGCTCTCCGTATCGGCCGCAGTTTCTGTGGCCAATGCCACGCCAGAGAGATGCACTCCAAGTGCAGAGCTGCTGGTCTGAGAATTGGTCGCTGGCGCAGGATATGTGGTCCAGCCGGCCCAGGTCGCGCCGCGTACTGCATCAAGCAGCATGCCGGCAAAGAGATCCCATTCAGGCTGGGGGGCAGGATGCAGAGCGGCCTGCGACGGTTGGGGAGATGTGGGCGTGATCGTCATGGCGATCTCCTGAGTTCAGAGAAAAAGGGGGGCACGGCCCGCCGCGCAAATGCGGCGGGGGTGGTGAAAAGGCGTCCTGTGGCTTGGGATCAGCCGGTCCGGTCCGATTTGCGGGTCCGGACCGGCATGGCGGGTGGCAACGGTGCGCTGGACATCGGATGCGCGGCCTCGATGACGTCCATCAGACACATGATCTCGGCAAAGGCGGAAGGGGCGTAGATCTCCGACTTGGTGTTTACCAGCCCCGCGTAGACTTCTGCGGGCACAACCACCTCCGGCATCCGGTGCCGCAGTTGCGCATGCGCCGCCTTTTCCAGCGCACAGGCGTCATGTCCGGTGGTGATTGGAATGGTCCGGACCAGTACGACCCGTGCGGTGCGCGGCAGGCCCAACTGGTGGCGGAACCTCTTTTGCGGGTGCTTGCTAAAGCCCATCTTCAGCAAACGAATGCCGAGCCCCGGAACCTCGATACGGATTAAGTAGATGAAGGACGGGCGGGCATTCCACGCTCCGCCACAGCTCTGACATTTGCATTGGCCCCAGGCCATGTTGACACGTGCTACGCGCTGGATCTGCCCGCAGCTGTGCTGGTAGATGCGGTAGTTGGGGTTCCCATTCCGGTCCCGGCGTAAACGCTCCCATCCCTGACGGCGGGCCTCAGCCTGCTCGCGGGCGATCAAGCAGCGGTCGCAGCACAGATCGGTCTTTCCTGCGGCCATCCGGCTGACGAATTCAGCCTGGCGGCGTACCACATGGCCACATCCAGCGCGATACAGAGCATAGTGATGGTCGACCTTGTCGCGACGCAGGAAGATCAGACCAGCAGCCTGGGCCTCCGCGATCATCGCTGTTTCCGCACAGCCACCGCAGCGGGGCTGCGCCATGCGCAGGGTGAAGACACGTTGTGCCGTCAGGCTGCCGCAGCAGTGGCATTCCAGCGCCACATGCAGGCGGTCGCGGATGCGGCGACGGATGCGGAAGCCTTTTGAATGTGCAATAGCTTTCCATTCCTGCGGCACAGGGCGGTTGTAATCGATCCAGGCGCTGGCAGGCACATGGCGCGAACGGTGGGGGACATAGAGGCGGGCCTGACGGCCGGTCACAATCTCAAAGGGCACCCCGCGCACGGCAGGACGGGGCTTTTTTACTACGGTGGAAGTCTTGGGCATGGGCATTATCCTCATTAGACAAAAGGAGAGATCGGGCGCGGGCGGACCCGCGCCAAATGGACGTGAAACAGGGTGGGTGGAGACCGGTTAGGCTGCCGGCACCGCCGTATACGAATCGTCGTCATCCGGGCCATGATCGGTCCAGTCTGCGGCGCGGGCGTCAAAGACATCCTCCAGCGCCAACCACACCTCCAGCGCGTCCAGCGCCGCGTTGATCTGCGCATTGATGGCGCGGGAGAGGGGAACTGTCCCCGCTATCAGAAAGGCCCAGCGGCGCAGCCGGGCATGTGCCCGCAGGCGGGCCACCTCGTCCGGATCGACCGTTTCCATGACCTTGTGGAACAGCTGCGCCACCCGGACCAGCGCGCGGTTGATCTCGCCGGTCGGCACGCTCTGCACAGACGTCTGCGCCGCCGCTTTGAGTACCGCTTGACAGGCGGACTTGCTCGCCGCCAACGACTTATCCGCTGCCGTGATCCACTTATCCACCGCCGGGTCATAACCCGGAAAGCCCGCCAGATCCCGCTCATCAGCGATCATCTGCGGCAAGCTGGCCAGAAAGGCCGTGAAGAGCGCGACAATCGACACCGTGTTCACAGGGGCTTTCGTCGGCGAGTTTTTAACGTTATGAATAGAGGAAGTCATTTCAGTTCTCCTTAACCGAGAGTTTGCGTGGCCAGGACGGGGTGAGAGGTTCCAGATCTGCTCCGTCCATCTTCGCATACACTAAATAACCACATAAAGTTGTAAAGTCAAGAATGCCGCTATGAAAAAAAAAATGGGCCGCCCCCCTGTTGACACAGAAGCCGTCACTGTCCGTCTCCCGCGTGAGCTGATCGCAGCACTGGATGACGCGCGGCGCACGGATCCAGAGATGCCTACGAGACAAGAGATCATTCGGCGCGTTCTGGTGGACTGGCAGGCGCGTGAGAGCACCGGTCCCACCCGAGACGATCTATGATGGGTTGGACTAGCGCCGTCGCGACCCAGCGGACCGGTCCACTCGGCCTGAGATGATCCGGCGTCTTCTTCAGGACCTCTTTGGGCCGGGAACTAGCGCTAATCCTGGCTCGAGCCGTTGATCCAGTCATGCATGCGACCCGACCACCAATCGTTTCATCGGTAGCTTAAAAGGATTAGGAGCAACTGCACAGCCTTGGGTTGTGGCTGGCCACACAGGCGGACATAATATCGTGTCGAGTTGTATCTACCTTTGCCCCCAATTGTTATCCGACGTAAGCGAGACGCAGTAAGCATTTCTAGGAGAGCACTGGCGGTTCAGCTTAATAGAAACGAAGACGCAGGGACGACATTCCTTACAAATCAAGCGTCAGCTGTCTTTGGTCAGGAACAAATTTTCGGCTCGGCCTTCCATGTCCCCCAGTTCCAGAAGATGGTGCATATGTCGGAACACCTACCTTTGCGCCAGCGCGGTGCTGCGAGACGAGTGTTCGCGCAAGAATCGACATTGCTGCAGCCCGGTCTCCGGGCACCCATGTGCTGACTCGGATCAAACCTTCCGCCTTACGGCGCGCGTCAGAGCGGCTGGTACGGATTGCATGTTTTTTCTTCTGAACATTCAGCGAAACACATTTTTCGCTCGATTTTCCAGTTTTCTTCAACATTATTTCAACCTTCTCTTCGTGATGCCTGATTCTCCTATAAGGTCGCGAAAACCCAAACCCCCAAAACCGACAGCGCTGTGGATAACTGTTGGCAGTGTCCCTGGGGGGATAGTTCCTCCCGAATAGGGGGATAAATCTTCCCGTTCGGGGCAAAATTTCTCCGGGGCGCAAAGATGTGGATCGGCCGAGGTTGATTGGTTTCACGCTCGACCGGTTCGAGATCGCTACGGACTTAGGGGCCGCTACTTTCTCTGACGTGGTTTTTCCTCGGTGCGCATCTCGCTTCTGGAGCGCGTTGCGTGCGACAGAATGGTAAGCACTCGGACAGTCGCCGAAATCCGACCAATGAGGGTCAACCGCCCATCGTATTACACGCGGTTTCTGGGGTATCGTACGAACAGGTATGACCCGATCAGTCGGCCAGCTCGCCCTGGCCATGAAAGGTATAACCCACGTTCCGTAGCGCCTTGATCGGGAGGGGATGATCCGTTTCGCTGAACCGGGTCCGCATCCGGGAAATCATCACCTCGAGGGAGCGATGAAACGCGATCGCTGCGGCTCCCTCTCGCGCGGCTACGGCGCTTGCGAGGAGGTCTTTCGTCACCACACCGGGGCTTGTTTCGATCAGGAGTTCGAGGATCCGGAATTCACTCGATGTCAAGCCGAAGGCCGTTCCGGTGGGAGATGTCAGGGTGTGACGCGACCGGCTCACCGTCCACGGCTGGCCCGCGTCCTGCTCGCCCCCCTTTCGCCCGAGTATGCGTCGGCAGATCAGGAGCACCTCGGGCAAATCCACAGGTTTCGGAAGGAAGAAATCGGCGCCGATCTCCAACAGGTGGATGCGGGTGTCGAGGTCGCTGTGACCCGAGACGATGATCACGATGGGACGGCGATGGGTGGGTATCCCAGCAAGAACCTCCTGGCCAGTCCGGCCCGGCATGTCCAGATCCAGCAGGACGACTGTGAACTTCTCGTAGTCAAGAGACCCAGCCAGAACCGAATCAGATAAGGCGACCACGCCGATGCCATGACCCTCGAAGAAGGTCTTCAGATCGGCGAGGAACGTCTGATCGTCATCAATGGCGAGAATCTCGGGATGATCAGGCATTCGCTCCCCCTTCCGCAGTCGTGCGCGGCACGGACAGGCGCAGGGTCGATGGCGTTTGCGACACGACACGACAGTCGCCCCCGTGCGCCTCGGAAACCCGTCGCGCCACATAGAGCCCCAGCCCGCATCCGCCGGCAGCTTTGGTCCGGTCCGCTTCGATCTTGTAGAACTGTCGGAAAACCCGGTCGGCCTCATGCGGCGGGATGCCCGGTCCGTTGTCGATCACGTCGAAGATGACGCTGCCGCCTCCGGGCGCGAGGCCGACGCGAACATCGGCGCGGCCTGCACCGAATTTCTGCGCGTTCTCGATCAAGTTCCCGATCGCGATGTCGAAGAGCAGCAGGTCCACGGCGACCCGGGCCTCTCCTGCCTCGGGCGAGGCCGCGACGGGCACCCCCCATTTGTTTCGGATGTCCTCGATCAGGGTGTACACGTTGACCCCGGTCCGGGTCGGGGTGTCGAACAGGGCGTGGATGTCTTCGTAATCCCCGATTTCGCGCAAATAGTCGGTCGCGACGCGGATCAGTTGATCGACGCGCGTGACCTCGTCGGCGGACATGCCCTTTTTTCCTCGGCGCGAGAGGTCGACCGTCGTGGCCGCGGCGTTAATGGGCCGCTTGAGCTCGTGCAGGATCAGCTTGCGCAGGTTGCGCTGCCCCTCGAGCGCCTCGGTCAGGGCCTCGGTCAGACGCCGTTCTTTTTCAAGGGCTTGACGGGTCTCCTCCGAGATCAAAGCGGTCCCGTTCAGAAAAAGGCCGATCGCAA
>AZIK01005764.1_pt1 | contig 16055 bp, 12 predicted proteins | sample 359131 | NCBI WGS metagenome assembly AZIK01 (sample SAMN02429715, study PRJNA222663) | marine sediment metagenome | biome: Sediment sample; isolation source: enrichment culture of sample MGS-ANC(AMM) from oil contaminated site at the... | place: Italy: Ancona | collected 2012-02-14 | depth 6 m m | reverse complement strand
CGTTTACGTGGGGTTTTGTGCGTTCAAACGCTGCCTTTGCCATAGAATACCTCGTTCAATATCTGTAAGTGATTAATATCTTTTAATAATCGCATCGGCAACACTGGCAGGTGCTTCCGAGTATTTTTCAAATTCCATCGAATAGGTCGCACGACCCTGAGTAGCAGAGCGTAAGTCGGTTGCATAACCGAACATCTCAGCCAAAGGTACGCTGGCGTCAACCACCTTACCGGATGGCGTGTCATCCATTCCTGAAATCAATCCTCGACGACGGTTCAAATCACCCACTACATCTCCCATATTCGCTTCGGGAGTCACAACCTCAACCTTCATCGTAGGCTCAAGCAAGACGGCCTTACCCTTCTCTGAAAGCTGCTTAGTTGCCTGCGAGGCGGCAATTTTAAACGCCATCTCATTCGAGTCAACGTCGTGATACGAGCCGTCGATTAACGTTGCCTTCAGGCCTAGCAAGGGGTAACCCGCCAGCACACCGTTTTTCATTTGCTCAAAGATGCCTTTTTCTACCGCAGGAATATATTCGCGCGGAATAACGCCACCAACCACTTCATTGATAAATTCGAGGCCTTCTTCATCCGAAGGCTCGAAACGGATCACTACGTGCCCGTACTGACCACGACCACCCGATTGTTTAACAAACTTGTGATCAATCTCTACCGTTGCGGTGATTTTCTCGCGATAAGCCACTTGCGGCTTACCCACATTCGCCTCAACGTTAAATTCACGACGCATACGATCGACAATAATATCGAGATGCAATTCACCCATACCAGAAATAATGGTCTGGCCGGTTTCAGGATCTGTTTCCACACGGAACGATGGATCTTCTTGCGCAAGTTTACCCAACGCAACTCCCATCTTCTCTTGATCAGCTACTGAGCGCGGCTCAACGGCAACCGAGATAACTGGGTCAGGGAATTCCATACGCTCCAGCGTAATAACATGATCAATGGCACACAAGGTGTCGCCCGTCGTTACATCTTTTAATCCGATGGCCGCCGCAATATCACCAGCACATACAGATTTAATTTCTTCGCGCGAGTTTGCATGCATTTGTACCATACGCCCAACACGCTCTTTCTTGGACTTAACCGGGTTAAATACGCTGTCTCCTGAGTTTAAAACCCCAGAATAAACACGCATAAAAGTTAATGTACCAACAAAGGGATCGGTGGCGATTTTGAATGCTAACGCAGCAAACGGTGCGTTATCGGAAGCTTCACGCACCGCAGGCGTTTCTGCAGCATCGTTTAACACACCGTCGATTGCCTTCACCTCAATTGGAGATGGCATATATTCGATTACGGCATCAAGTACCGCTTGCACGCCTTTATTTTTAAAGGCAGAACCACAAGTTACCAGTACAACATCGCCAGACAAGGTAAGTTGACGTAGAGCAGCCTTAATCTCAGCCTCCTCCAACGTTTCCCCCTCTAAATAGCGATCCATCAGCTCATCATTGGCTTCTGCCGCCGCTTCGATCATGTTTTCGCGCCACTCTTGTGCCACGTCCAGCATGTCTTCAGGAATCTCCTCATATACGAAGGTCATACCCTGATCGGCTTCGCCCCAACGAATCGCCTTCATCTTTATCAAATCAATAACACCGCTGAAGTTTTCTTCAGCGCCAATATTAATCTGAATAGGCACTGCATTCGCACCAAGACGACTCTTTAGCTGCTCAACCACCATAAAGTAGTCGGCACCTGCTCGGTCCATCTTATTGACAAATACAAGGCGGGGAACTTCATATTTGTTCGCCTGACGCCAGACGGTTTCAGTCTGAGGCTGAACACCGGAGGAACCACACAGCACCACAACAGCACCATCCAACACACGCAATGAACGCTCGACTTCAATGGTGAAGTCAACGTGCCCAGGCGTATCAATAATATTGATACGATGCTGGTTAAATTGCTGCGCCATACCGGCCCAAAAACAGGTGGTCGCAGCGGAGGTGATAGTAATACCACGCTCTTGCTCTTGCTCCATCCAGTCCATGGTAGCGGCGCCATCGTGTACCTCACCGATCTTATGAGAAACACCGGTGTAAAATAGTATGCGCTCCGTCGTTGTGGTTTTACCCGCATCGACATGAGCCACAATACCAATATTACGATAACGCTCAATCGGCGTTGTGCGTGCCACTGTGCAGCCCTCGGTCTAATTAAAAGCGATAATGAGAGAACGCTTTGTTCGCTTCAGCCATGCGATGAACGTCTTCACGCTTCTTAACCGCAGAACCTTTACCTTCTGCCGCATCCAGCATTTCGTTCGCAAGACGCTGAGCCATAGATTTTTCACCACGACCACGTGCAGCATCTACCAACCAGCGCATCGCCAAAGCTTGACGTCGTGATGGACGAACTTCAACAGGTACTTGGTAAGTCGCACCACCCACACGGCGGCTCTTTACCTCAACCAAAGGCTGGATAGCTTCTAATGCTTTTTCAAACAGTTCTAGCGGATCGCCACCCTGTTTTGAAGCCATAGTATCCAATGCACCGTAAACGATTTTCTCGGCAACGGATTTCTTTCCACTCACCATCACATGGTTCATGAACTTAGCCAGTACAGTATTTCCGAATTTCGGATCTGGCAGTATTTCGCGTTTCGCAGCGACGCGTCTTCTTGGCATGATAAGCCCTCATAGGTCTTCAGGTCAGTCTGAACATCCCGATTCAACAATCAGCTCAGCCTTACTCTTATCTAACATTAAGTCCTAAAAATTACTTCTTAGGACGCTTCGCACCGTACTTAGAACGGGCTTGTTTACGGTTAGCAACACCAGAAGTATCCAGTGAACCGCGAACGGTGTGATAACGAACACCTGGCAAGTCTTTTACACGACCGCCACGGATCAGTACAACGCTATGCTCTTGCAGGTTGTGACCTTCACCGCCGATGTACGAAGTTACTTCGAAACCATTCGTTAAACGCACACGACATACTTTACGCAATGCCGAGTTAGGCTTTTTAGGTGTGGTGGTATATACACGAGTACATACACCACGACGCTGAGGACATGCTTGTAAGGCAGGCACGTCACTCTTAGCCACTTTGCGTTTACGAGGCTGACGAACCAACTGATTGATGGTAGCCATTTAGCAAACTCCAATTATTTCTAAAGTCATCTATCGTATCGACAGCTGAAACACAGCTAGCGACACAATAAAGGGGGCGGGAAGAGTACTCTTAGAACACATTTAGGTCAAGGGGGCTAGGGTGATCATGGTGAAATAGTGATTTGATATCTTAATACTCTAATCCTTGAACTTAACCATCCATTCGATATTCACGCGCATCAATAATGCCCTCCATAATGGTGGCTAATTGCGAGGCACTAATAACACGAACCGAATCATGATCATTGGGCATGATATCAAAGTAGACGCCCTCTGCGATTAATTTGGGAATCTCAGAATCCATAAAGTACTCTAGAGAAACCGCGTCGGGACGACAATCCATCCAAACATCCAATGCTGCTTGCTTGGCCATATTACGGTACGGCCAAATAGGAATAGCTGTTATACCATCGTCAGCATGCGCATCGATTAAATGTGCAAACCATCTGGCGCCTTGGCGCAACGACCACACTTCCTCAGTCTCGAAAATACGCACCAAGAAGTAATCCAACCGCTGCGAATCACTGCAGTTTTTTAGCAACGCATATTCACTTGCCGTGGGTTCATATTGCATATCAATTACTCAAATCTGATTATTCAATCAAGCTGATTGCAACATGTTAGCCAATCCACAAAAAATAAAATTGCCTTATAAATCATAGTATTAAAGTATCATATTCAAGGTAAAAACCGCCAAATAGCTATGATTGTCGGAAAGGCGACATCATTGACCTTTCGCCTACATGACTCATGGAACAGAACTGCAGGCAATAAAAACGGGAGCCGAAGCTCCCGTTTTTAATTAACCGCCGATTATCTCAGTGATTATTTATCGCTGAACGCTTCGCTCAGTTTTGCTTCCATGTCTTCAGCTGAAACGCTGAGACCTTCTGGCAATGCTTTACGACGTTCATTATCGCGATTCAGGCGCTTACGCTTACGATCAGCGTGATAAGCCAAACCTGTACCAGCAGGGATCAAACGACCCACAACCACGTTTTCTTTCAGACCGCGCAAGTTATCAACTTTACCGGTGACTGCACCTTCGGTGAGTACACGAGTTGTTTCCTGGAACGATGCCGCAGAGATAAACGATTCGGTTGCCAACGATGCTTTGGTAATACCCAATAGCACGCGCTCGCTCTTCGCCGGAATCTTGCCAGCTTCTACCAACTTCTCATTTTCAGTTAGGTAATTGGTGTATTCCACCTGATCACCCGGAATGAAAGAGCTGTCGCCATTTTCATGGATTAGAACCTTACGCAACATCTGACGAACGATCACCTCGATGTGTTTATCATCGATGCCAACGCCTTGTAGACGGTAAACTTCCTGTACTTCGTTAGTGATGTACATGGCCAATTGACCTACACCTTGCAGACGCAAGATATCGTGTGGGTTCATCGGACCATCGGAAATAACCTCACCCTTCTCAACCTGTTCACCTTCGAACACGTTCATGTGGCGCCACTTGTGGATCAGTTCTTCATAAACGTCACCACCATCGTTCGGAGTAATAACCAAACGCTTCTTACCTTTGGTTTCTTTACCGAAGCTCACAGTACCGGTGATCTCTGCAAGAATGGCAGGCTCTTTCGGCTTACGGGCTTCGAACAAGTCAGCAACGCGTGGCAGACCACCCGTGATGTCCTTGTTACCAGAGGTTTCTTGTGGGATACGCGCAATGATGTCACCCACTGATACTTCAGTACCGTTCTCATGGTTAACCAAGGCATTCGGCGGCAGCATATATTGTGCAGGTGCGTTTGTGCCTGGTAGAGAAACGTCGTTGCCTGATGCATCAACCAGTTTAACCATAGGACGAATATCTTTACCCGCCGCTGGACGATCTTTTGGATCAATAACTTCGATGTTGGATAGACCCGTCAACTCGTCAGTTTGACGGTTGATGGTGATACCTTCATCCATACCCACGAATTCGATACGACCTTTTACTTCGGTCACGATTGGGTGAGTATGTGGATCCCAGCTTGCCACTTTCTGGCCAGCTTGTACTTTTTCGCCGTCAACAACACTGATAACCGCGCCGTAAGGCAGCTTGTATAACTCACGCTCACGACCGTGTTCGTCTGCCAAGGCAATCGAACCTGAACGGGATACTGCCACTAGGTTGCCGTTATCACGCGTTACCGTTTTCAAGTTATGCAAACGAACAGTACCGTTGTTCTTAACTTGAACGCTATCAGCAGCAGAAGAACGTGATGCCGCACCACCAATGTGGAACGTACGCATGGTTAACTGTGTACCAGGCTCACCGATTGACTGAGCAGCGATAACGCCGACTGCTTCACCAACGTTAACCTGATGACCACGACCCAGGTCACGACCGTAACAAGCCGCACAAATACCAACGCGTGATTCACAGGTAATCGCAGAGCGCACCTTCACTTCGTCGATACCTTCCGCTTCGATCTTTTGTACCCAAGCTTCATCAATCAGAGTACCCGCTGGCACGACGATATCGCCAACACTGCCTGGCTTGTATACGTCAGTCGCGATAACACGACCAAGAATACGACCACCCAATGCCACAACAACATCACCGCCTTCGATCAGCGGAGTCATCTGCAAGCCGTGTTCGGTACCACAATCGCGGTCGGTAACCACCAAATCTTGCGCAACGTCGACCAAACGACGAGTCAGGTAACCGGAGTTCGCTGTCTTCAATGCCGTATCGGCCAAACCTTTACGAGCACCGTGAGTCGAGGTGAAGTACTGAAGTACGTTCAAACCTTCACGGAAGTTCGCCACGATTGGTGTTTCGATGATGGAACCGTCTGGTTTCGCCATCAGACCACGCATACCCGCCAACTGACGGATCTGAGCTGGGCTACCACGAGCGCCTGAGTCGGCCATCATGTATACAGAGTTGAACGATTCTTGATCCACTTCGTTACCGTCGCGGTCAATCACCTTTTCTTTACCCAAGTTATCCATCATCGCCTTCGCAACTAATTCGTTAGCGCGCGACCAAATGTCGATAACCTTGTTGTACTTTTCGCCGTGGGTCACCAGACCTGAAGCGAATTGGCTTTCAATTTCTTTTACTTCCGCATCCGCGTTCGCAACGATTTCCGCTTTTTCATCTGGGATAACGAAATCGTTAACGCCGATAGATGAACCAGAACGAGTCGCAAACTGGAAGCCGGTGTACATGATCTGGTCAGCGAAGATCACGGTGTCTTTTAGACCCACACGACGGTAGGCCGTGTTAATCAAGTTTGAGATGGCCTTCTTCTTCATTGGTTGGTTAACCAAGTCGAAAGATAAGCCGTCTGGCACAATGCGGAACAAGAGTGCACGGCCGATCGTGGTATCAACAACACGAGTGAGGGTTTCAGAACCACCATTGATGTCGATAGACGTTTCTTTAATACGTACTTTAACTTTTGCTTGCAAGTGAGCCGCACCCGACTGGTAAGCACGAGTGACTTCATCGAGATCGGCGAGCATCATGCCCTCGCCCTTCGCGTTGATGCGATCACGAGTCATCCAGTACAAGCCCAATACCACGTCCTGTGAAGGAACAATGATAGGTTCACCGTTGGCAGGCGATAATACGTTGTTGGTGGCCATCATCAGAGCACGGGCTTCAAGCTGTGCTTCGATCGTTAACGGTACGTGTACCGCCATTTGGTCACCGTCGAAGTCGGCGTTGTAAGCCGCACACACTAATGGGTGCAACTGAATCGCTTTACCTTCGATCAATTGTGGTTCGAACGCTTGGATACCCAAACGGTGCAATGTCGGTGCACGGTTCAGCATCACTGGATGTTCGCGAATCACCTCAGCCAAGATATCCCAAACTTCTGGTGTTTCGCGCTCAACCATTTTCTTTGCAGCTTTAATGGTTGTCGCTAAACCGCGGTGCTCTAGTTTGCTGAAGATAAACGGCTTGAACAATTCAAGTGCCATTTTCTTCGGCAGACCACACTCATGCAGACGCAACTGCGGACCTACGGTAATAACCGAACGGCCTGAGTAGTCAACACGCTTACCCAATAAGTTTTGACGGAAACGACCTTGCTTACCTTTGATCATGTCAGCCAGTGACTTCAACGGACGCTTGTTAGAACCCGTAATCGCACGACCGCGACGACCGTTATCCAGCAGGGCATCGACCGCTTCTTGTAGCATACGCTTTTCGTTGCGCACTATGATGTCTGGAGCGCTAAGCTCCAACAAACGCTTGAGACGGTTGTTACGGTTAATAACGCGACGATACAGATCGTTTAGATCCGAAGTAGCGAAACGACCGCCATCCAGTGGTACCAATGGACGTAAATCCGGTGGTAATACTGGCAACACAGACATGATCATCCACTGAGGATCGTTTCCAGAATTATGGAAGGCCTCAAGTATTTTTAGACGCTTTGATAGCTTCTTGATCTTAGTTTCAGAAGTGGTGCCCGGAATCTCTTCGCGCAGGCGCTGAACTTCTTCAGGCAGATCAATTTGGCCCAATAGCATTTGGATAGCTTCAGCACCCATTTTAGCTTCGAACTCGTCACCGAATTCTTCAATCGCTTCGTAGTACTGTTCATCAGACAGCAACTGACCCACTTCAAGCGTGGTCATGCCTGGCTCAGTTACAACGAATGATTCGTAGTAAAGAATACGTTCGATATCACGCAGGGTCATATCCAGCATCAAACCGATACGCGATGGCAGTGACTTCAAGAACCAAATATGGGCAACCGGTGACGCTAGGTCGATGTGACCCATACGCTCACGACGTACTTTGGCTTGAGTGACTTCAACGCCACACTTCTCACAGATTACTCCGCGGTGCTTAAGGCGCTTGTACTTACCACACAAGCATTCGTAGTCCTTAATAGGACCAAAGATGCGTGCGCAAAATAAACCATCACGCTCAGGCTTGAACGTACGATAGTTAATGGTTTCCGGCTTTTTAACTTCACCGAAGGACCATGAGCGAATCATTGCTGGAGAGGCGAGGCCGATGCGGATGGCGTCAAACTCGTCAGCGTTGTTCTGATTGCGCAGAAAATTGACTAAGTCTTTCATATGGCTATAGCTCCGTTTGGAGTCAGAGCCTGCCCGCCACGATGGCGGGACAGACTACTAATCCGCTACTTTTCGTTTTCCAGTTCGATGTCGATACCCAGCGAGCGAATCTCTTTAACCAATACGTTAAAGGACTCTGGCATACCAGGCTCCATACGGTGATCGCCATCCACGATGTTTTTATACATCTTGGTACGGCCGGCCACGTCGTCCGACTTAACAGTAAGCATTTCTTGTAGAGTGTAAGCCGCACCGTATGCTTCCAGTGCCCATACTTCCATCTCCCCGAAACGCTGACCACCGAACTGCGCTTTACCACCCAGCGGCTGCTGAGTAACCAAGCTGTAAGAACCGGTAGAACGAGCGTGCATCTTATCGTCAACCAAGTGGTTCAGTTTCAGCATGTACATGTAACCCACGGTCACTGGACGGTCGAAGACCTCACCAGTACGACCATCGTACAAGTTAAACTGACCTGATTCTGGCAACTCAGCTAGACGCAACATGCGTTTGATTTCGCTCTCTTTCGCACCATCGAATGCAGGCGTTGCCATGGGCACACCGTTACTCAAGTTACGACCGAGTTCTAAAATCTCAGCATCCGTAAAGCTGTCCAGATCTTCGATACGACCATCACCACCGTTGTAGATCTCGTGCAACAGTTCGCGGAGCTTAGCGATTTCCTGCTGTTCTTTGATAATACGGTCGATCTTATCACCAAGACCCTTGGCTGCCATGCCCAAGTGAATCTCCATGATCTGACCCACGTTCATACGCGATGGCACACCCAAAGGGTTCAGTACGATATCAACGGTGACACCGTTTTCATCGTATGGCATATCTTCGATAGGCTTGATCGCAGAGATAACACCTTTGTTACCGTGACGACCCGCCATTTTATCACCTGGCTGGATTTTCCGCTTGATCGCTAAATAAACCTTAACAATCTTCAGGACACCCGGAGCCAAGTCATCGCCAGTTTGTAACTTGCGTTTCTTGTCTTCGAACTTATCATCCAGTTGCTTGGCACGCTCTTTAAGTGACTGCTCTGCTTTCTCAAGCATATCCGCCAGAGTCTCGTCCTGTGGCAAGATTTTGAACCACTGATCTGCGCTCAATGACTGTAGGTATTCTGCAGTCAAAGTGTCGCCTTTCTTCAGGTTAGGAGCGGCATTGGCAACCTGACCAACCAAGGCACGATGCAAGCGCTCATAAGTAGCGCCTTTAACGATACGCATCTCTTCGTTCAAATCCTTACGGACTTCGTTAAGCTGCATTCTTTCAATATCTTGCGCACGCTTATCTTTTTCCACGCCATCGCGAGTAAAGACTTGAACATCAATAACCGTACCTGTGGTACCTGTTTTTACGCGCAAAGAAGTATCTTTCACGTCTGATGCTTTTTCGCCGAAGATAGCACGCAGTAACTTCTCTTCTGGTGTTAGCTGGGTTTCGCCTTTCGGGGTTACCTTACCCACCAGAATGTCACCCGGCTTAACTTCTGCACCGATATAGACGACACCAGACTCGTCCAGTTTACCTAGAGCAGCTTCACCTACGTTCGGAATATCCGCACTGATTTCTTCGGCACCTAGCTTAGTGTCACGCGCCACACAGGTCAGTTCCTGAATGTGAATCGTGGTTAAGCGATCTTCCTGAGCAACACGCTCAGATAGCAAAATCGAGTCTTCGAAGTTATAACCATTCCACGGCATAAAGGCGATACGGAAGTTCTGGCCAAGCGCAAGCTCACCCAAGTCAACCGATGGACCATCAGCCATGATATCACCGCGTTCAATTGAATCACCCGACTTAACCAACGGACGCTGGTTAATACAGGTGTTCTGGTTAGAACGGGTGTACTTAGTTAGGTTATAAATATCGACACCGGCTTCACCAGCCACCGTTTCGTCATCGTTCACTTTTACCACGATACGTGATGCATCAACGGAATCAATCACACCACCACGTTTAGCCACCACACAAACGCCAGAGTCAGATGCGACTGAGCGTTCAATGCCGGTACCTACTAATGGCTTCTCAGAGCGCAAAGTCGGAACAGCCTGACGCTGCATGTTAGAACCCATCAATGCACGGTTCGCGTCATCGTGTTCTAAGAAGGGAATCAATGAAGCCGCGATCGACACAACCTGCTGTGGAGATACATCCATTAGGGTTACGTTAACCGGTGACATCACCGTAAATTCGTTCTGATGACGCACGGAAATCAAGTCGCCTTGCAGACGGCCAGTTTCATCCGTCGGAACCGATGCCTGTGCAATGACGTAATCGGCCTCTTCAATAGCCGATACATAGATAATGTCGTCAGTAACAACACCATCAATCACTTTACGGTACGGCGTTTCTAAGAAACCGTATTCGTTAGTACGAGCATATGAAGACAACGAGTTGATCAAACCAATGTTCGGACCTTCTGGCGTCTCAATAGGACATACACGTCCGTAGTGAGTCGCGTGAACGTCACGAACTTCGAAGCCGGCGCGTTCACGCGTCAAGCCGCCAGGTCCCAACGCCGAAATACGACGCTTATGCGTGACTTCTGATAGTGGGTTGTTCTGATCCATAAACTGAGACAGCTGTGATGAACCGAAGAATTCTTTCACCGCCGCCGCAACCGGCTTAGCGTTGATCAAATCTTGCGGCATCAAACCTTCGCTTTCTGCCATAGACAGACGCTCACGTACCGCACGCTCAACACGCACCAAACCAACACGGAATTGGTTCTCGGCCATTTCACCGACAGAACGGATACGACGGTTACCCAAGTGGTCGATATCATCGACGTTGCCAATACCGTTACGGATATTGATCAGAGTACGCAACACTTCAATGATGTCACTCTTGTCCAACGTACCTGAACCAAGAATCTCTTCACGGCCAATACGACGGTTGAACTTCATACGCCCCACCGCAGACAAGTCATAACGCTCGTCAGCAAAGAACAGATTCTCGAACAGAGTCTCTGCACTTTCTTTTGTTGGTGGTTCGCCAGGGCGCATCATGCGGTAAATTTCAACCAAAGCTTCCAATTGGTTGCTGGTTGGATCGGCACGCAGAGTGTCAGAAATGAACGGACCGCAATCCAACTCATTGGTATAAATCGTTTCGAAATCGGTAATCTTCGCTTCAGCAAAACGAGCCAACAATTCGACGGTTAACTCAGAATTGGCAGGGGCCAACACTTCGCCAGTTTTCGAATCAATAATGTCCTTCGCCAAGGCGCGACCCAGGAGGTAATCAATCGGCACACTCAGTTCTTCGACGCCGGATTGTTCCAGCTGACGGATGTGACGTGCAGTGATACGACGAGTCGCTTCAACAATAACATTGCCATCGTTATCCAAGATGTCGAATGCCGCTGTCTCACCACGCAAACGCGAAGGAATCAGTTTCAGCATTGCACCATCGGCCGTTAGACGATAGTTATCGTTTTCAAAGAAGGTAGCCAGAATTTCTTCGGTAGAGAAATTCAATGCACGCAACAAAATCGACGCCGGCAATTTACGGCGACGGTCGATACGTACGAACACAAGGTCCTTTGGATCGAATTCAAAGTCGAGCCAAGAGCCACGGTAAGGAATAACGCGAGCGTTGTACAACAACTTACCGGACGAGTGGGTTTTACCCTTATCGTGATCAAAAAACACACCAGGTGAGCGGTGCAGCTGGGACACGATCACACGCTCGGTACCATTAACAATAAAGGTACCGTTATCCGTCATCAGAGGCATTTCACCCATGTAGACTTCTTGTTCTTTGATATCTTTGATGGCTTTGGTGGCTGATTCTTTATCATAAATAATCAGACGAACCTTAACGCGCAACGGCGCAGCAAAGGTCACACCACGGAGCATACACTCTTTTTCATCAAACGTTGGCGTACCCAAACGGTAGCTAACATACTCCAGCGCCGCATTCCCGGAGTAGCTTACGATTGGGAAAACAGATTTGAATGCTGCATGAAGACCGACGTCATTTCGCGCTTCCGCTCGGCCGCCTTCTTGCAAAAACTTGCGATAAGAGTCAATTTGAATGGCCAAAAGGTATGGCACATCCATGACACTCGGTAATTTACCGAAATCCTTACGGATACGTTTTTTCTCAGTATATGAGTAAGCCATCAGTTATCCCCGGACTGTTATCCTCGATTGAGCGTTGACGCTCATGGCTCAAGGACTTGCCTTGCATTTGAACCCAGCATTACGCCAGTGTGCTCACGATTTCCATAACGTGAAAAGGCTGACGGGTAAACCCGTCAGCCAATCGCCGCCTCTAGAACCTAGAGCGACATATCTTGCCTTGCAACGAATTGCAAATTACTTGATTTCAACCAATGCACCGGCTGCTTCAAGAACTGCTTTAGCCGCTTCTGCATCTTCTTTAGAAACACCTTCTTTAACAGCGCCTGGAGCGTTATCAACAACAGCTTTAGCTTCTTTCAAGCCAAGACCTGTCAATTCGCGAACTGCTTTAATGACGTTAACTTTCTTATCGCCGATACCGCTTAGGATAACGTCGAATTCAGTTTGTACTTCAGCAGCACCAGCGTCAGCTGCCGCAGGACCAGCAACCATCGCTGCGGCTGCAGATACGCCGAACTTCTCTTCCATTGCAGAAACCAACTCAACGATGTCCATTACAGACATGTCGGCGATTGCATTCATGATATCTTCTTTAGTCAATGACATGACACTTTTCCTAAATTTACAGGAGCACTAGCTATGAATAAGCTTTGGCTCGATAAATCATTAAAAAACGGCGTATAAATTACGCAGCTTCCTGTTCTTTTTGGTCGCGGATAGCAGCAATGGTACGAACCAATTTGCCTGCAGACGCTTCTTTCATGACGCTCATCAGACGTGCAATCGCTTCGTCGTATGTCGGCAAAGTCGCCAGCATATCAACAGAAACCATAGCACCATCGAATGCACCGCCTTTCAGTTCAAACTTGTCGTTCTTTTTAGCGAAATCTTTAAAGATACGGGCAGCCGCACCAGGATGTTCACTTGAGAACGCAATCAAGCTTGGACCAACCAGAATGTCGTTAAGACACTCATATGGGGTACCTTCAACCGCACGACGAGCCAAGGTGTTACGGACAACTTTCATCCAAACACCCGCTTCGCGCGCTTCTTTACGTAGAGCGGTCATGGCGCCTACTGTTACGCCGCGGGAATCCGCAACAACAGCAGACAGAGCACCTTGAGCTGCTTCCTGGACTTCGGCGACAATCGCCTTCTTATCTTCGAGTCCTAAGGCCACGATTAACTCCTAACAAGTTAAGTTGAGCTCAGTTGAGCCAGTCTCGGTGTGACAATTCAGAATTCTGAACGGGGCCACACACTATCTACGCAGGAAATATTAAGTAGTTTGATCAGGCAAGCCCAACAACCACTCCTGCGGTCTTTGACAGCTGCCGCTTGCATGTAAACATACAGCAGCAACCCCAAAGATCTTTTGGTCGATCAGTGCTTTTGATTAGATATCAAGCGCAGAATGATCAACCACTAAGCCAGGACCCATAGTTGTGCTTAGGGTTACCTTCTTCATGAAAATACCTTTGGCAGAAGATGGTTTAGCTTTTTTCAGGTCAGCCAACAGTGCAGTCAAATTGCCTTTTACTGCCTCTGCAGTGAAGTCAATCTTACCGATAGAGGTGTGGATGATACCGTTCTTATCGTTACGGTAACGAACCTGACCACCCTTGGCGTTCTTAACAGCGGTAGCAACGTCTGGCGTCACTGTACCTACTTTCGGGTTTGGCATCAGACCACGTGGACCTAACACCTGACCCAGCATACCAACAACGCGCATTGCATCCGGAGAAGCAATAACTACGTCAAAGTTTAGGTCGCCGCCTTTGATTTTCTCAGCCAAATCGTCCATACCCACTTCGTCAGCGCCTGCAGCACGAGCGGCTTCAGCGTTGGCGCCTTGGGTGAACACAGCAACACGCATGGTTTTGCCGGTACCGTTTGGCAGAACGGTTGAGCTACGTACGTTTTGATCAGATTTACGGGCATCAATACCCAGATTTACTGCAACGTCGATAGACTCTTTGAATTTTGCACCTGGCAAACCAGCCAGCAGAGCTACAGCTTCTTCAACAGAGTAAACTTTACCCGGTTGAACTTGCTCAGCGATCAGCTTCTGGCGCTTAGTTAGCTTAGCCATTAGTTAACTCCTTCCACGTTAAGACCCATCGCGCGAGCAGAGCCAGCGATAGTACGAACAGCGGCATCCATATCAGCAGCCGTTAGGTCTTTCATCTTCATAGTGGCAATTTCTTCTAACTGAGCGCGAGTTACAGTGCCGACCTTAACAGTGTTAGGACGAGCTGAACCGCTCGTTAGACCAGCCGCTTTCTTTAATAAGAATGATGCTGGCGGAGTTTTTAGTTCGAAGGTGAAAGAACGGTCGCTGTACGCTGTAATAATTACAGGCACCGGCATACCAGCTTCCATCCCCTGAGTCTGAGCATTGAATGCTTTACAGAATTCCATAATGTTCAGACCTTTCTGACCCAAAGCCGGGCCAACTGGCGGACTTGGGTTTGCCTTACCCGCTGCAACTTGCAGCTTGATATAGCCTTCTACTTTCTTAGCCATGATTTACTCCTAAATGGGTATTAACGCCGCTGCACAACTGCAACTTTGGCTCCCCGACCGCCATAGCGATCATTAAACAGTTCTTACGCCGACTTCTCGATCTGGGTAAATTCCAGCTCGACTGGGGTAGAACGACCAAAAATAGTCACAGCCACCTGCACGCGGGATTTTTCATAATCCACACCTTCAACAACACCGTTAAAGTCGGCAAATGGGCCATCAACAACACGAACCACTTCACCCGGCTCGTAAATTGTTTTATGTGTTGGTTTATCAACACCATCCTGCACTCGCTGCAAAATGGCTTCAGCCTCTTTCTGGGAAATTGGCGCCGGTTTATCTGCCGTACCACCAATAAAGCCCATCACACGCGGCGTTTGGTTGACCAAGTGCCACGTGGCATCATTCATATCCATCTGCACTAGGACATAACCTGGATAAAACTTACGCTCGCTTTTACGCTTCTTACCGTCGCGAACTTCAACCACCTCTTCAGTGGGCACAAGCACTTCACCGAACTGATCCTGCATACCATGCAGATCAATACGTTCTTTCAACGCATTCTGGACGCGCTTCTCATAGCCGGAATAGGCGTGAACCACATACCAACGCATTGCCATAATTCTTTCCTCAGCCAACCAACAGCTTAACGAGCCAACCCAACAGAGTATCCAACCCCCACAACGCCAATCCAACTAGCACAACCACGGCCACAACAATCATGGTCGTTTGTGTTGTTTCCTGACGCGTTGGCCAGACAACTTTGCGACGCTCAATGTTGGCGTCTTTCAATAGCTGCAAAAATGCCCGACCCTTAGCCGTCGTCAACGCGACACCAGAAGCCAATAACATCAAGGCAACAACAGCAAGGACGCGATACAGTAAGCCAACCTCGGCATACATATAATTCCCTGCAACAGCGGCGGCCAGAAATACGAGCGCCACAACCCACTTAGCAACATCAAGTGGCATATTTACAGCTTTGCTATCGGTACTCATCACTATTCCCTAAAGCCAAAAATGGCAGCCGAAGCTGCCATCTTAAGAATTTTGGCAGGCCAGGAGGGACTCGAACCCCCAACACCCGGTTTTGGAGACCGGTGCTCTACCAATTGAACTACTGGCCTAAAGACTCTCAATCAGGGCGCCGTAAGTTACAGCACCCCCACCAATTAATCAACCCTTAAAGCTGATTAAGCGATAACTTTTGCTACCACGCCGGCACCAACGGTAC
>AZIK01000349.1_pt1 | contig 16082 bp, 13 predicted proteins | sample 359131 | NCBI WGS metagenome assembly AZIK01 (sample SAMN02429715, study PRJNA222663) | marine sediment metagenome | biome: Sediment sample; isolation source: enrichment culture of sample MGS-ANC(AMM) from oil contaminated site at the... | place: Italy: Ancona | collected 2012-02-14 | depth 6 m m | reverse complement strand
CCGGTATCGGGTGCCACGACCAGATCGGCGTGCGTCATCAGTGCGGTCAGCTGCTTCAGAGTGTCTTTGCCACAGATGTTGTGGGCTTTTTCTTTCATCGCTGTTTCAATGGCGGCACAGTACTGCGCTTCGAACGGGGCGGGACTGCCGACCAGAATAACCTTCATCCCGTGCTTCTGGACTGCGTGATCGGCCAGTTGTGCATAGCGTTCTGCCGGCCAGTTGCGCAGGGTATGGCTGGCGCAGGGACTGATCACGAGGTTTCTACGATCAGTTGCCAGTTGCGCGCGGGCAAATTCATGGTCTGAGTCGCTCAAGGGAATCTGCCAGCGAGGCGGGGCTGCCTCGAGTTCCAGAGGTTCGAGGAAGCTTGCGAGGCAGTCGCGAACATGCTGCTGTGGCGCCGGTTTGATTCGACGGTTGATGAAAAGACTGTGAAGGTCTTTGCTTCGGGCCTTGTCATAGCCAATCCGGAGCCGGGCTGGAATGCAGGCGGCGGCGAGATTGGCGCGAAAGGCCACCTGCATGTGAAGCAGTGCATCGAACTTTCTGCCCTGCATTTGTTTGCGAAGTTCGGCGTAGCCCTTTCGGCCAGCCTTTTTGTCGAAAACAATGAATTCAACGCCGGGAAGGTCGCCGATCAGCTTTGCTTCTATCTTGCCGATGACCCAGGTGATTTTCACGCCGGGCACCTGCTCCTGGAGGCTCAGGACGACAGGAATAACGTGGGTCACGTCGCCGATGGCGGATAGGCGAAGAATGCAGATGGAGTTCATCAGGTTTTGGTCCGGTTCAGGTTGTCGCCTGGGGCTGTAGAGCTTTGTCGGTAATCATTGGTAAACTGGCAGCCATTCTAACCTACTCGTGCGTGTCCGTCCCGGCATGTCGGGGTAGGACTTGTCTTCTTATGGCTTTTTGGTGACCGGGTACCCAGCATGGCGGAGTCTGAAATACGTATTCGGGAAAAGGCTTCGGCAATGCTGGTGCATCCCGACTACCGGGACAGGGTTACCGAAGACTGGTTCAATGCAGGTTTCTGGCGGGATCAGGCCCGACCGGTAAGCAGTGGCGGTCGGGGAGGTGCCTGGTTTCTGCACGCCGGAGAGGACCGGTTGGTGCTCCGGGAATATCGCCGTGGCGGTTTGATGGCGAAATTTGCACGATACACCTATGCCTACGTTCGTGAGTCGGATGTGCGGTCCTTTGCGGAGTTCCGTTTGCTGAACACGCTGATCGGCCTGGGGCTTCCCGTTCCCCGGCCTGTGGCAGCCTGGTACCGGAAGCTTTCACCGTTTCAGTATCGGGCCGCTATCATTATTGAGCAGTTGGAGGATACCTTGCCTCTGGCTGACCTGATCCTGACACTCGATGGTGACGCCTGGGCGTCGATCGGAAGAACGATTCGTCAATTTCATGATGCAGGTGTCATGCATGCTGACCTGAACTGTTTCAATGTGCTCGTGCGGGGCGAAGACTATTTTCTGATCGATTTTGACAAGTGCCGGCTCATGACCGGGAACACCCCCGGGCGCTGGAAAGAGGCCAATCTTGATCGCTTCTCCAGGTCGCTGATTAAAGTGGCCGGTGAAAAGGCCCGGGAGAAAGTCTGGGATTCTTTTATAACTGGATACAACAGGGGAATGGCTACTTGACCAATCCACAGCAAGGCGGATCGCTGCCGTCCATTCTTTGTCTTACCGATGCATGTGATCGTCCGGAGACTGAGCTCTTCATCGGTCTCCGAAAGGCCGGGTTTGATGTTGATGTTATGTGTAACCCAAAGGGCAGGAACTATCAGCGTCTCGTTGACGAGGGGATGGTTGCCTGTCCCATGGCTTTGAAAAACCGGTTCGACAAGGAAGGCACTGATGCCATCCGGCAACAGCTTGCCCAAAAAAACTACGACGTTATCCATGCCTATAACCCCCGAGCTCTGGCCTGCGGCCTGCGGGCTTCTCGCGGGACAGACATCAAGATCGTCGCGTATCGCGGAGTGATCGGTAACATCAGCTTTCTCAACCCGGAGTCCTGGATTACCTTTCTTCATCCCCGGGTCAGCAAGATTGTCTGTGTTGCCGACGCCATCAAGGATTATCTGGCGAGCCTGCACTTTCTGTGGATGCGCATTCCCGAGCGTAAACTTCAGCGGATCTATAAGGGCCACGACCTGGACTGGTACCAGTCGTCTAAGGCCGACCTGGCCCAGTTTGGTGTGCCTGAGGACGCGTTCGTGGTCTGTTGCACAGGTCGCAACACGCCCCGAAAGGGCTTTGATGACCTGATCGCCGCCATGGACGGGCTGCCGACTGATGTGGATGTTCATCTGGTGCTGGTTGGGGATGTGATTGAGAATGAAGACATTCAGGCCCAGGCGGCCAGGTCTTCCCATCCTGAGCGCATCCATTTTACCGGGTTTCGTACAGACGCTCCGGCTATTGCGGCTGCCAGTGATGTCTTCGTGCTGCCATCAAAGGAGCGGGAAGGGCTCCCCCGGGCAGTTATCGAAGCCATGGTCTATGGCGTGGCGCCGGTGGTAACTCGGGTTGGCGGCATGCCTGAACTGGTGGAGGATGGTGTCAGCGGATTGGTGGTTGCACCGGAAAACGCCAGTGAGCTGTCAGCGGCCCTGGCGCGATTGTATCGTGACAGGGATCTGTCAAAGTCGCTGGGGCAGGCTGCCAGGCAGCGGATTGCAGAGAACTTCCACACCTCACAAACCGTCACTGAGACGGGTGAGCTTTACCAAGCACTGACGGGCAAGGGCTGAATGCGCCGGTATCTGTTTTTTGTCAATCAACCCTATTCCTATTCGATCCTGAGACCGCTTCAGGATGAGATCCGCCGTCGGGGCGATGAAGCTGCATGGTTCGTTGCCGGCTGCTCAACGTCGCCGCTACGGCCGGACGAGCGCCGTCTTGGTTCTGTCAAAGAGGTTATGGAATACGGCGCTGATGCGACCTTTGTCCCCGGCGACTGGGTGCCCTATTTCTTTCCGGGGATCAAAGTCGAAGTCTTCCACGGCATGGCTAGAAACAAACGCGGCCACAGCAGCGAGGAGGAAAGTGACCACTACCGAATTCGCGGATGGTTTGATCTCTACTGCACCCACGCGTTGAAAGACACGGAAAAGTTCAGAGAGCTGGCGGCGCAATACCGGCACTTCGACGTTGCCCATACCGGGTGGCCGAAGCTGGATCCTTTGCTTTCACAGCCAGAACGGGGACAGAGACAGCGCTCAGAATCGGATTTGCCCGTCGTGTTTTACGCGTCGACGTTCAGTCGTTCTGTCACGTCTGCACCGGATCTTGTTGAGAAAATCGGCGAGCTTTCCCGGAGCGGTCGCTGGAAGTTCATTCTGACTCTGCACCCGAAGATGGATCCTGCTGTGGTGGACCAGTACCGGAAACTGAGTGGCGAGAACCTCCGGTTTGTTGAAAGCGATGAGGATTTATTGCCACTGCTTCCACAGGCGGACGTCATGCTCTGCGATACCTCATCTATCATGTTCGAGTTCATGTTTCTGGATCGTCCCGTGGTTACCTTCAGGACAAAAATGCCGGGTCCCTACCTGATCGACGTACAGGAAGTCGAAGAAGTTGAATCGGCGCTGGAACAAGCTCTCAGGTATCCCGATGCGCTGATGAGTGAGACCCGATATCTGTGCGATCAGCTGCACAGCTTCCGGGATGGTGAGTCCAGTGGTCGGGTTCTGGATGCGGTTGAGGCGTTTCTGATGAATACCAGGGGTAAGCTCGAGCGCAAACCGGCAAACCTGTTGCGAAAACTCAAGGTCAGACGCCGGCTGCGCAAGGAGCTCGCAAGAATGTCGCCGGAGAAGTCTCGATAGTGTTTCTGAAAGCCAGAGCAGGAAACAAATGATTTGAGCAACGCCGCCAGTCCTTTCAATGTCTTTGTCGCGAGCACGCCTCTGCAACTGATCAGCTGTTCTGAGGCTCGTTACCACTATGGCTGCAGCGCTGACACGACGCTTCTGATCATTGCCCGACCTGACAACCGGGAAACCGAGGAACAGATGGCGTTCCTGGCAGAGGCCCTGGGCTGGCAGGGTATAGAAACCATCTACCTGAAGAAGAGTTCTTTTTATCTCCGTCTTGGCACAGTTGCCAGAGCTCTCTCAAGGCGCAGAATTAAGCGGATGTTCATCGGTAATAAGTCCAGCTGGATCCACGAGGTGTTTTATCGGGGGCTTGACAGCGAGCAGCTGATTTTTGTGGATGACGGTCTGGCGACGGTGACCTATTACCACGCCGTTCACGATGAAGGTATTGCTTCGCGGATTTCAGCGTCCAAAAAACGTCTGCTGAAAAGCATGGGGATCCGACTACATCGCGTCGTACCGGATGTCATTGCTTTTTTTACATTCTTTCCCCTTGAAACCTCTGAGATGGTTCGGGTCTGCACTCATGATTTTCCGGTGTTTCGGAAAACCTTCAAGACCTCGGCCCGAGATGATAGCCGGACTTCGATGGTTGGGTTTCTTGGTCAGCCCTTCGGCGGAGAGGACCGGCTTCAGCAGCTCAGGCTCCAGATACAGCACGTGGTCGAGCGTCATCCGGATAACCGGATTGTGTATTTCATGCACCGAAAAGAGAGTAAAGAGGAGTTGGAAAAGGTGCTTGCGGAGTTTCCGGTGGAAATCCGGCAGGCAGGTCGTCCGATTGAGGTGGAGGTGGCTCTGTCGGGAGAACCATACCTCGCATTTTACAGTTTTACGTCGACCGCTCTGTTCACGTTGAAAAAGATTTTTCCGGGAATCCAGGTGTTCCAGATTGATGACGCTGCGTTGGGTGCACGGCTTTCTTACTACCAAGAGATAGTGAGGATGTTCAGGAGCGTCGGAGTAGAAACAACGCTCCTCAGGGGGTCACGACTCTTCGAAGCGAGCCGGTCGGTCCAGGGTCCATAAGCCTGCATACTTGTTGAAGGTTACCTGGGCATAGGTAACCGCCGTCAGGTAACCCACAGCCCCGTCCAGAAAACCAAAACGTAGAAAGTACACCTGCACGAAGGTCAGCAGTCCCCGCAAGGTGGGGTAGATCATGGTGCGGGTCTTCTTGCCCTTACGATGCTTTTCCAGAGAACCGAGCCAGGCGTATTTCGCACTTTTTTCCAGGGAGTGGCCAAAATCCCGGTGGGTATAGTGCGTGAGGCGGCCCCTCAGGGTTTTGACTCTGCGGCCGGCTGGAATCAATATCCGCTCGTGCACCAGAGCGTCGGAAAAGCTCACGCCTTCCCGGCGGAAGAGTCTGAGCGGTGCACGGCCACTGCGCCCGAAATCCAGGCGACTGCCATAGATAGTCACCGCCCATGGAAGCTTGTAGGCGTCCGCGTCAGGATCCGCCAGGTGATCGTTGATTTCCCTCGACAACTCTGGAGTGACTCGTTCATCCGCATCCAGTGACAGAACCCACTCACCGGTAGCTTTCTCGAGCGCCCGCTGTTTCTGGATTCCGAACCCTGGCCAATCGGTGACTTCCACAACATCTGCCAGTTCTCGTGCCAGCTCGACGGTTCTGTCAGTGCTGCCGCTGTCCAGCACGATGATCTCGTCCGCAACCAACCGCGCTGATTTCAGGCAGTCGGTAATATGGTCTTCTTCGTTCTTGGTGATGATGGTCGCCGACACCTTCCGGGCTCTGTTTCGGACGTAGGAGGCGCTCAGTTCCGTGAACAGCGCCGAAGTAATCGAAGCAACCGCCAGCAGATAGAAAGTCAGGAACAGGGTCCGGTTGAAGGTGGCTTCGGTTAACCCGAAAAAGAGGTACCCGATGCAGACCATGATACCTGCCGCTGCGAGATGGGCGGTTGCGGCATGACGGCTGAACAGATTTCTGGCAAAAATGGCCAGCGGAATAAAAATCAGCAGGGCCCAGCTGAGGATTCCCGGAATGCCGCTGGTCGCGGCATTGTTGAGCAGATCGTTGTGGGCGTGCCCGGTGCAGCAGTCAAGAAAGTGCTCAGACAGGTTTCCGGCAGCCACCTCGGATTCGATCTGGCGGGTATAGCCGCCCAGGCCTGCCCCGGTCCACGGGTTTTCCTTCAGCATGTTCAGGGCCTGTCCCCAGACCTCCAGGCGAATCTCCATCCCCATATCCAGTTGACCGTCGTGGAGCAGCCCGTTCACCGAGTTGGACATGCGGTCGCTGGTGAGCGCGACGCTTGCAACGAGCAGCGGCACGGCCACCAGGCCGGCAATTCGAAGCCGCTTGCCTAGCAGGGGCAAAAGTACGATCAGGAGAAAGGGAAAGGCAACCAGGTTGCTCCGGGTTTCAGAAAGCATGGACACCGCAACGGCAGCGATCCCGCCCAGCAAGAAGACAGTTGCGACAATTCTGCGGCTGTCGCGAACAAAGAAAAAAGCGGCAACAATTGTCAGCATGCCGCCGAGCAGAGCCAGATTGCCAAAACTGATCGGGTTGATGCCGCCACCAAACCGGGAGCTGAGCACGTGGTCAAGGGCGCCCTGGCGGGCGGCAATGGTGGCCAGGAATACCCCGATGACTGACACCGCCACCAGGCCTGCGGCGACGAACACGGAGCGGGCGCCAATCCGTGCATAGGTCACGGCAACGATCAAGGGCCAGAACAGAATAAACCGGGCGTGGGTACCGAAAGTTTTCCCACCCTCGTAATCGAAGCCTTCCAGTGCCCATGAAAGAAAGCTCACCAGAACAAAGAACCAGAACGCAAAATGCAGCAGCCGGAGTTCCTTGGGCTTGTCCCAGCCATTGCTGTACAGCGACTTCCGGGCGCTGAGCACCATACCGGCGATAGCAAGCAACAGGGTTGCGCCTGCCAGAATGCTGGAGGACAGGAGTGCGCCTCCCAGCCCGATCATAAGGAGGGCATTGAAAGACATTTGGCGACTCAACATACACGATCCGGGTTATAGGGGTTGATCTCGCCTCGTGGCCGATGGCGCATGCGTTTGTACTCCCACTGATACTGTTCAGGAATTGCTCTCACGCACTGCTCGATAGCGTGATTCATGGCAGTGGTTGCGGCAACGGGGTCCTTGTCACCGAGGCCCGGCCCGGTATCCCGCACGACAATCCTGAACCCGGACGAGTCTGGCAGGCGTTCGGCATAGGTGATCAGGACATTGGCACCGGTGCGCTGGATCAGCTTGGAGACCAGGGTCATGGTCTTGACGTCCATGCCAAAGAAGGGCGCAAAGGCGTTACCTTTACCCCGGGGTGACTGATCCGGCAGGATGCCGGCAACCCCGCCTTCCCGGAGAATCGAGGCGAGCCGGGCCAGGCCGCGTCGATCACCCCGGACCAGTTCCGACCCGAGTCGCCCGCGGACTTTGATCATGTAGTCCTCAAACTCCGGCATATTCGGGGGGCTATACAGGGCTGCCATCTTGTAACGGGACGAGAAGAACAGGCCGGCCAGTTCCCAGTTCCCCAGATGCGGGGCGAGCAGGATCAGGCCCCTGTCATCCGCCATAGCCTCGTCAATCAGTTCAAGGCCTTCGGTTTTCTGAATCAGGCCAAGACACTTTTCTACTGGCCACTCCCACATCAGGGGCACTTCGAGCATGGTCATGCCGGTCTGGGCGAGAGACGATTTTGACATCGCAGCCCGCTCGGCGTCTGAAAGCTCGGGAAGGCAGATGGACAGATTGATATCGGTTACCTGGCGGGCTTTGGTGGGTAGCCTCCAGATCAGGTAACCAATGAAACCGCCGACGCGCTGGGCGCCGGCAAGCGATAGCCAGCCGGCAATTCTGAGCATTCCGGCAATAATGAGGTATTTTAGCTTGCTCATTTGCGCCCGTACCGGTCCTCATAACGGACGATATCGTCCTCACCCAGGTAGGAGCCGGACTGGACCTCGATAAGCTCAAGATCGATCACGCCCGGATTTTCCAGCGAGTGAACCTGGCCCACCGGAATATAGGTGGACTGGTTTTCGGTGACCAGATAGGTTTTCTCGCCGTTGGTCACCTGTGCTGTGCCACTGACCACAATCCAGTGTTCGGCACGATGGTGATGCATCTGAACGGAGAGTTTGGCGCCAGGTTTGACCGTGATGCGTTTGACCTGGTATCGAGAGCCACTGTCGATGGAATCGTAAACACCCCAGGGCCGGTAAACCTCCCGATGGTTCATATGCTCGTGACGGCCATCGGTCTTGATCTGTTCTACTACGGCCTTCACGTCCTGAACGCTGTCCTTGTGGGCAACCAGCAGGGCGTCCTTGGTTTCGATGACGACCAGATTATCCACGCCAACGGTTGCCACCAGTCGACTATCCGCGCGGACCAGTGTGTTGGCAGTGTTATGGGTAATTACATCGCCGGTCAGGCTGTTGCCGTCCGCATCTTTCTCGCTGACGTCCCAGAGTGCCGACCAGGAGCCGATGTCGCTCCAACCGGCGTCCAGGGAAACCACCGCGGCCTTGTCGGTTTTCTCCATGACCGCATAGTCCACTGAATCGGAGGGACATTCTGCAAAGCGTTCGGCGTTGATCCGGGTAAAGTGCAGGTCATCGGCGGTATCCGCGATAGCGGCCCGGCAGGCGCTCAGGATATCGGGGCGATGGGTTGCCAGCTCTTCAAGGTACCGCCTGGCACCAAACAGGAACATTCCGCTGTTCCAGAGGTATTCGCCGGAATCGAGGTAGCGAAGCGCGGTTGCCTGATCCGGCTTTTCCACGAATTTATCTACCAGATAACTGTCTGGCCCCAGTTCGGTACCCCGGTGGATGTAGCCGTAGCCGGTTTCCGGGTGGTTCGGGACGATGCCGAAGGTGACGAGTTTCCCTTCCCGTGCGAGCGGAATGGCTTTCTTCACTCCTTCCTGAAAGGCCGAAACGTCCTTGATCAGATGGTCGGCTGCCAACACCAGCATCAGGGGATCATCGTCAGTGCTTTCAGAAGACTCTGCCAACTGCAGTGCCGCCAGGGCGATTGCCGGCGCTGTATTACGACCGCAGGGCTCCAGAATGATCCGCGTATCTTCATGGCCGGATTGCCGCATCTGTTCCGCGGCGAGGAACCGGTGCTCCTCGTTGCAGATCAGAAGCGGGTTTGCTGCGTCCATGCCCTCAAGCCGCGCAACGGTGGCCTGCAGCATCGACAGGGGACCGCTGGTCAGTTTCAGGAACTGCTTCGGATTCAGCTGTCGGGACATCGGCCAAAGGCGTGAGCCGGTGCCGCCAGCCATAATGACGGGGTGAATCATCTGTACACTCCGGGCTTGAGTTAATGAATGCCGAAAAACATCGAAATCAGGCGCGCCATCTTATCATAAGGCAACCATGATATTGTTCTGGTCAGGCCGTAAACTGATAGCCCTGACACCAGGAATTGTAATGAAGCTACCCTTGTCTGTTTATTACATCACCCAGGACGAAGAACTGCGACTGCCAGAGTCCCTGGCGAAGGTTTCCGGCTGGGTCGATGAGATTATCGTAGTTGATTCCGGGAGTACTGACCGAACCCGCGAAATCGCAGAAGCCGCAGGCGCCAGGTTTGTTCACAATGACTGGCAGGGCTTTGCCTGTCAGAAAGCCTTTGCCGCCAGTCTGTGCCGGAATGACTGGGTGCTGGATCTGGATGCGGATGAAGTGCTTTCTGACGAGCTGGTAGACAACATTCAGACCCTGTTTTCAGGGCCGGTCGCCCCGGATATTGCGGGTTTCAAGATGCGCTGGGTGCTTTCGCAGCCGAATCCGCAGCATCCGTTCCGCCATGATAAATCGAAAAAGATACTCAGGCTCTACAATCGCAACAGGGCCGTCATTGAGGCCCAGAAAGACAGCAACAATGATCGTCCTCAGGTGAAAAACGGCCGGGTCCAGGAGCTGAAGGGGGATGTGCTGCATCGAACCCTGATTTCGTTGGAGCAGATGGAGCGCAAGTACTGCCAGTTGTCGTCGGAGCAGGCAAGGTTTCTTGCCGCAAAGGGCCGACGAATTTCAAGCGCCCGGCTGTTTGCCGAGTTCCCGATAAAGTTCCTCAAATATTATCTGTTGCACCGTCAAATACTGAACGGCTGGTTTGGACTGAGTGTTGCCATAACTGCGGCGAATCGCAATTTCATGCGCCTGGCGAAGGCCCGGGAGTTGCAGATGCTGGCGCACCTGGACGCTGAGGATAGGTCGGAATAATCGTCCGATCGGCACTATTTCTTTCGGGAAGGGTTTTCCGAAAGTGCCTTCAGGTAAAGAGCTTCTGTCTGTTCAGCCATGGCTCTGATCGTCATTGTCTCCTGTGCGAAGGCCATGACGGATTGCTGACTATGCTTCAACGCCTCCAGATCGGCGAGGGCCCTGGCCATAACACCGGCGAGGTCGCGGGCCTGATAACCGGTACTCATGGAGTCGGGCGGGAGGATATCCCGTGGCCCTGATACCGGCGTGGAGATGACCGGGCAGCCATGAACCAACGACTCAACCAGAACATAGGGAAACCCTTCACGCTCGGAGCTGATCACTGTCAGTCCGGCCTTGCCGTAGACTGGCGCCAGATTCTGGCAATACCCGGGAAGGCTCACCGCATGTTCGAGGCCCGACCCGCGTATTAACCGTTCGAGCTGTGCCCGCTGACTTCCTTCGCCGAAAATTGTCAGATGGCAGTTCTCTGCGGACTTGTCGAGCATGGCCCAGGCACTGATGAGAGTGTCGAAACCTTTCACCGGCTCCAGTCGCCCAACAGCGATAATGTTAGTGACGCCCGGGGGAAGTCCGGCGTCGTTGTCTGCCAGACCCCCGATGGGTTCTATGTCCACGCCGTTGTAGATCAGGTGTTTTCGAGGATGTCGCAGAGCACTCATGATCCGGGGGCTCACCGCAATGACATGGTCAAGGCGGTCAAAGGCTTTGTGGCTGGATTTTGTGCCGTGAACCGTCCCTACGCATACACGGACAAGTCGGCCGGCTTTGCCCGCCAGCTGTGCGGCTTTATTGCCCTGGGCATGAAGAACATCCGGCGACAGTTCCCGCAGCCGTCGGCGAAGGGCAAGCTGCAACCAGAGGTTCCGCCGGCCAAGTTGAACTGGCAGTGGGTGATAGGTGATGCCGGCAGGGAACCGGTTCTGGTAAACCTGATGACCGAGCACATGGACTTTGTGGCCCATGCTGGCGAGCGCCCCCGCCAGATCAGCGGTGTGTCGCTCCATGCCGCCCCAGGTGGTACCCGGCGTGGCAAGCAGAAATGCAATGGTCAACGGTTTTGATGGGGTCATGACCTGGCTGTCACTTCTTTCAGCACGTTTTCATAGACCTGCAGGCTCGCCTCCGTTTGCGCCTCAAGCCGGAACCGGTAGGGGATTTCGATGGCTGGCGGTTTGGCATCCAGCATTCGGGAAACCACCTGGGCGAATTTCTCGACATTGTCCGGTGCCACCAGGCCCTGCCGGAAACAGGCTTCAAGCGTCTCCGCTGCGCCTCCCCGATTATAGGCGACGACAGGTGTTCCGGAGGCCAGGGCCTCGGTCACCGTCCGGCCAAACGGTTCGGGCTTGGTACTCATATGGCAGACCACATCGGCGAGCAGGTACAGGTTGGTCATGTCATTGCGCTGGCCCAGAAAACTGACCTTGTCGGTCAGACCCAGCCGGGCCCGTTCCTTCTCCAGTTCATCCAGAAAATGCTCTTTGCCGGGTTCCGCGCCTCCCACGATGACCCCATGACAGTCTGGCCGCTCCCTTGTGAGTTTTGCCATCATGGCCAGGAAATCCAGCTGGCCTTTCCAGCGGGAAATCCGCCCCGGCATCATGATGATTTTCTGGCCGGCGAGTTGCGGGTATTGGCGGAACCAGCGGTCCAGCCATTGCCGGGTGAGCTCCCGTTGGTGAAAGGCATCCACATCCACACCGCGCTGAATGACGGTCAGCTTTTCCTCGGGCACCGGGTAGTTGTTCATCACGTAATCCCGCACGCACTGGGACACGGCAATAATGTGATCGGCCCGGGTCATGATGGCGCTGTAGGGGGTTACCGAGTACATGCCATGGAATGTGGAGACAACCGCCGGGCGCTGGTGCCTGGGGATGCTTTTCAGGGCCAGGAAGATAATCCAGGCGGGCATGCGCGAGCGAACATGAATGATGTCCGGTTGCAGTTCGAGAAGCAGTTTCCTCATCGGAAGAATCTGCCCGAAAGACGCCGGGCTTTTCCGGTGTATGGGCATGAAAAAGTGCTTTGATCCCTGTCCCCGCAGTTGCTCAGCCATAGGGCCGCCCTTGGAGACAACAAAGGATTCGTGGCCGCGTTTTACCAGGTCGGCGGCGAACTCCACGGTACCTCTCTCTACCCCGCCGCTGTATAGCGCCGGAAGTGCCTGAAGAATTCTCAACGCTTGGTCCCCTTATGCTGGCGTTGGTTGATTGTCTGGCTCTGAGGTAGCAGCCCCTGATCCAGCACCCATCGGGCGGCGCGATTGGCTTCCCAGAGAGTCCGATCATGGCGGGTCATGCCTGCCATGACGCTTGCGTGGTCGGTCCATCGGGCGATGTATCCGTCACGAACCAACCGTTCCAGGCCGTCGGCGACCCTGCTGCCGGATCGGCAGGGCAATTCGAACAATCCGGTAGGTACCCCGGACGTTGCTGCTTCGCACGCCATGGACATACTGTCGGGTGTCACCCAGACGGCTCGGGAGGCAGAAAGCTGATGGCTGAGCCAGTCCTCATGGGTCTGCTGCGGGTGGACAACGGAGATCCGAAGTCCGGCGAGTTCGTCGAGGCGATCCTGCATCGTCTCCGGAGTTCGCCTGGAGGTGCTTATGGTCCAGCGCCAGTCGGGGTAATGGCTCATTAAATGGGAAATCTGACCCAGTATGACGTCATCGTCCCAGTCAAAATGGGGCGATGGTCCGCCAATGAGCAGGAGCGCTTCCCGTTTTTCGGTGATTCTGGCGAGGGGCGTTATGGTATTGATGACGCCCTCGGTCATCAGGGTCCTGCGCCCCGGTTGCACCCGGTCATGAGCCGGAATGACAGCACCACTGACCAGCGAGAGTGGGAAGCCGGGTTTCATGATGACCAGCGTTCGGGTTCCCCGAAGTTTTCGCAGGGCCAGCAGCAGTCTGTGCGTGCCGGAGCCGGCGGCGATCACCAGATCCGGGCTGGGCAGCGCCCCCTCCATGGCCGGTGGTGAGGCCAGCAGGGCTCGCCATAGTGGGACTTTCACAGTGGAGGCATCAACCCAGTAGGTGCTCGCTCCGGCCAGAACTCGAAGCCGGTTGCCGAGACCTTTTAGTTGATTCCGGTGGCCCGGTTTGTTATCCGTAATAAGCCACACTACGGGTGCGGATGCATCCTGCTTTCTGGGCTTGGGCATGGTGTTCCGGCATACAATGCCGGCCTCCGTGTTCGCCAGATGTATCGAGTATTACCGGCGCTTGTAGAATCCCGGGTCGTTCTGGTCCGGACGGGTCTTGAACCGTCGGTGCATCCACAGGTACTGGTCCGGGGCGCGCCTTACTTCCCGCTCGATCGTCTCGTTAATTAAAGTCGCATCCCTGAGATCATCCCCGCTGGGAAAATTCTCCAGTGCAGGGTGGAAGTAAATGTCATAGCCCGGGCTGTCGTCACGCCTGAAATGACTGAACGGAACCACCTTGCATCCGCTGCGCTCGGCAATACGCGATGTGGCGGTAATGGTGCCGGCGGAAATCCCGAAAAACGGCGCAAACACAATATCCTTGCGGCCATAGTCCTGGTCCGTCGCGTACCAGACTGCCCGGTTTTTCTTCAGGCTACGGAACAGGCCTCGAAGATCCCTGGCACCTAATACGGATCCGTAGCGACGCTCACGAGCCCTTGTCATCACGGCATTCATCAGGGGGTTGTTGTGATCCCGCTGCATAACGTCCGCCTCAATGAATTCGGTTACCAGGCTTCCACCCAGATCCAGGGTGCTGTAATGGCCGCCAAGCAGCAAAACCCCTTTACCTTCGCCCAAAGCCTGTTCGAAATGCTCAAGGCCATGAACCCGGGTAATGCCTGTCAGTCTGGCAGGGTTTCGGAACCAGGCAATGCCGAGTTCCAGCAGGCCAATGCCATTGGCGATAAAGGCCTTTCTGACCAGTGCAGCCTGTTGCTCCGCGGTAAGTTCCGGGAAGCACAACCGGATGTTGACCTCGGCGATGTGCCGGCGACTGCGGGCCAGGCGAAATGCCAGCAGGCCGGCCAGTTTGCCTAACCACCATTGGACGCGTATTGGCAGCCGGGATACGCACCACATCAGGGAGATGCCCAGCCAGGTTGGCCACCAGCGGGGATGTCGGTAGGCGGAATAGTCAGTGTTTCGCGGTAGTTTGCGATATTTCTTGTTCACGTGAAGCGGGCCCTGCCAAGTGTGAATTGATTGATGGTGCCACAACGGCCAGCGTGATCAATCGGAAGCAAATCAATAGGTTTTGCGATATGATAGCGCACTGTTTTGCCCGGAGTCCTGTGTGCTGCAATTTATCTACTCCCAGCTTATAAGGCTGATTCTGCCATTCATTTTGCTGCGCTTGTGGTGGAACGGTCGTCGAGCGCCCGAGCTCAGGCGGAACTGGTATCAGCGCCTTGGTATCGTGCCCGCAATGAGCGGCACCGTGGTTTGGGTTCACGCTGTGTCAGTGGGCGAAACCATCGCCGCTGCCCCAATGGTCCGGCGCCTTCTGGCGCGGAATCCGGGCATTACCATTCTGATGACAGCGATGACTGATACTGGTCTGGCCCAGGCCCGGAAAATGTTCGGTGATCAGGTGCAGTACGCCTATGCTCCCTATGACACGCCGGGATCTATCCGCCGGTTCCTTGACCGAGCCCGCCCCCGGATTCTGGTTATCATGGAGACCGAAATCTGGCCAAACATGATTCGCCAGTGCCGGGCCCGCCAGGTTCCCGTGTTTCTTGTAAATGCTCGTCTGTCCGAACGTTCCGCGCAGGGCTACGAGCGTGTTCGCAGCCTTGCAGCCCCCATCATGTGCAGTATCAGCTGGGTCGCGGCCCAGGCCGAGAAGGATGCCGAGCGGTTCCGGCGAATCGGTGTCGCGCCCGAGAAAGTAGCGGTCACGGGCAGTGTCAAATTCGACGTTGATATTCCGGACGAGGTGCGAGAGGCGGCTGAGGCACTTCGACAGGAACTTGCGGGGCGGCCGATCTGGATCGCTGGCAGTACCCACGGCAGCGAAAATGATCAACTGCTGGCGGCCCATGCGAAAGTTCTGGAAAACCATCCAGGCGCACTTCTGATTCTGGTTCCGAGACACCCGGATCGCTTTGGCCCGGTAGCGGAAAAGGCGGTCAGGGACGGGCTGGTGTTGGCCCGCCGGTCACTTGGGGAGGATCCTTGTCAAGCGCAGGTGTATCTCGGGGATACCATGGGCGAGCTGATGATGCTCTACGGAGCCAGCGACCTGGCCTTTGTCGGTGGTTCGCTGATTGAGCGTGGTGGCCACAACCCCCTTGAGCCGGCAGGGTGGGGGATTCCGGTGTTTTCCGGTCCCAACATCTTCAATTTCGAAACCATTTACCAGCGCCTGCTTGATGACCGGGGGGTGAAGCTGGTTGCTGACGCCGATGAACTGGCCGCCCACGTATCGTCCCTGTTCAGTGATGAAGTGGAGCGTGAGGCGATTGGCCAGAGGGCGCTGGAGGTGGTCAATAAGAACCGGGGCGCCCTGGACAAGGTGGTCGATGGGATTATCGAACGGGTGTGATGGCGCGCCGTGACCGGAAGTGCGAGCGAGCCCTACGGCTCGCCCGACGGATCATCGGGTTGGATCGTCCAGTGTCTCTTCTTCGTTCGCCAGAGCTTCAATACCCAGAGCACCATCGCTGAGCCAGTTATTCAGTTCCAGCAGGTCGTTCGGGCTCAGGATGCCGGCAGCCTGCTTCAACTGCAGACTGTTTACAACGTAGTCGTAACGGGCATTCGCGTAGTCACGCAGGGCGACATAGTAGGCCCGCTCGGCGTCCAGTACTTCCACGATATTCCGCGTACCCACATCGTAACCAGCCCGGGTGGCATCCAGTGCACTCCGCCGCGAGATAATGGTCTGTGCCAGCGCGTTTGCTGTTTCAACATTGTTGTTGATGGTGAGGTACAGACTC